>JAEEGL016455468.1_pt1 | contig 35871 bp, 27 predicted proteins | sample 9134231 | NCBI WGS metagenome assembly JAEEGL01 (sample SAMN16246548, study PRJNA631951) | gut metagenome | biome: gut microbiome; feature: rumen; material: fiber-attached | host: Bos | place: Iran: Karaj | collected 2018-10
AATGAGATTACCGATGCTTTTGTCATGACAGTACAAAAGAAACTCAATAGAAGACCAAGGGAAAAACTAAATTTCTCAACACCCAAGAAAGAGTTCTTCAAACATTTTGCCTAATTTTGCACTTGCCAGTTGACTCTACAGGTGGGGGTGGGAATGGCATTTTTGTTGTTTTTTTGGAGGTTATTGTGGCAAATTAAAGTAAAAGTGTTAACTTTGCCGATTAAAAGCATTATTAATTAGAGATAAATGAAAGTAAAGATACATAGGGAGGGCCAAAATATCATTTTTGTGTTGCTGCTGATATTACTTGCCATCAACATCCCCGCTTATTTATTTATCGAGCTCAAATGGATACCCATTGTGCTGATAGTATTGAGCGTGATTACCTTTGCGTTGGTGATTAACTTTTTCAGGTTACCTCAGCGTCATTTCAGGGGAGACCAAGATGGTGTTGTTGTATCGAGCGTTGACGGCAAGGTAGTTGCCCTTGAGGAAGTGTATGAGGGCGAGTACCTGCACAAGAACGTGATACAGCTCTCGGTGTTCATGTCGGTGTTTAACGTGCACGCCAACTGGGTACCACTAAAGGGCAAGGTGAAATATGTTAAGCACCATGCTGGCCGCTTCTTGGCTGCTTATCTTCCAAAGTCGAGCACTGATAACGAGCGCTCGGCCATCGTGATAGAGAGCGAGAAGAATGGCGAGGACGTGCTAGTTCGCCAGATCGCTGGCGCCATTGCACGCCGCATAGTCACCTATGTAGAAGCCGATGATGAAGTCGATATTGACGACTTCATTGGTTTCATCAAGTTTGGTTCGCGCGTGGACATCTACTTGCCTCTTGATAGCGAGATTCTCGTGAAGCTGGGTGATACTACTACTGGTGGCATCACGCCAATAGCAAGGCTGAAAGGAAGAGAGAATTAAGTTTTTAGTTGTTAGATTTTTTAGAGATAAGTGAGAATACTGGAAAACATAAAGAATAATATTCCTAACGGTATCACGTGCCTAAACCTGCTGTGTGGCGCGCTCGCCATCATTGTGGCGTTCAAGCCTTTCGATACCATACTGTTGGGACTTCAGGGCTACCAATGGGCATTTATCTTGATAGGTCTGGCGGCAGTTGCCGACTTTTGCGACGGCCTAGTTGCGCGCCTGCTTCATGCGGTGTCGCCACTTGGCGCTGAGCTCGACTCGCTGAGCGACTGTGTGAGCTTCGGTCTAGCTCCTGCCCTTATCCTTTATAACGTGATGACAGTGGCAGGCTGCCCCTCGTGGATGTGCTACATGAGCTTGATGATACCCATTTTTGGTGCGTTGCGGCTGGCCCGTTTCAACGTGGACACTAACCAGACGACCACGTTTACAGGTCTGCCTATTCCCGCTAACGCCATATTTTGGATAGGGTTTATCAATTATTATGCTACTCACCACAATGTGAATAGCTGGATAATCGTGGTGCTCATCGTGGCGCTGTCATTGCTGATGGTGTGCAACCTGCGCATGTTCTCGCTCAAGATTCACGGCTTCGGCCTTAAAGAGAGCTATCGCCAGTATGTGCTCATTGCAGGATCGGTAGTGTTTGTGGTTCTTGCTGGGGTTTCGGGTCTTGCTTGCATCATAGTGTTCTATGTGCTGCTGTCGCTCCTTTTCAAGGAGAAGGAAGCTTGATTTGGCATAGTTTTTGCTGTTGGTATTACATCTCTGTTATTTTGCTATGGGATTATTTTGGCTCATATTATTCATTTTGATACTCATCTGGATCGCCTCACCCATCATTAGGGTGTGGCGCAAGGTGCGTCAGTTTCAGGACGAATACACGCGCACGATGAACCAGACGCAGCATCAATCGCCTGGTGGCGCCGGTGAGGATCCTCAGGAGAAGTCGATGGCGGACCGTTACCGCAAATATAGCGAAACTACGGCCGAGAATGTCGACTTTGAGGAACTAGAAGGGAAGATGGAGGAGACTGTGGACAGCAACGTGGGGCAGGAGAGAACGACTCGCTACCAGGAAGAGGTAATCAGCGACGCTGAATATGAGGAAATACCCTAATTAGAAGGTGAGAGGTGAGAGGTGAGAGGAGAGAGTGGCTGCGCGTGGATGTTTGTGCTAGAAGTTCTAGTTTTTTGTTTCTTTCTCGATTTTGCAGAAAACTACTTGAAGAAGCGGCCGATAACGGGAGCTTTGGAGAGCATATCGCCGAGGTGCTCGCGCTTGTAGATTACGGCAACAAAGACAAGCATTAAGGCAGTGCGATAAGTGACGTTGAGCCAAGTGGAGTCGAACTTCACGAGCACGCATGCGGCATAGATTACCGCGGCAACTACAGTGTAGATGCCAATGTCCTTGAGCGGATAGTTGATGGGGTAGTATTTCTGTCCGAAGAAATAGCTCAAAACCATAGAAATGCCGTAGCCTGCAAAACCTCCCCATGCGCAAGCCATGTATCCGAACTTGGGCACGAGCAGGATGTTGATGACGATGAGCACTGCGCATCCGATGCCCGAGAAATAGGCTCCCCAAATGGTCTTGTCGATGAGTTTGTACCAGAAAGAGAGGTTGAAGTATATGCCCATCATAATTTCGGCTGCCATGACAATGGGTACGACCTTAAGGCCCTCCCAATAGTCGGGGGCGATGATGTACTTAAGAATGTCGAGCCATGCAATGACAGCGAGGAACGCGAGCAACGTGAAGATGATGAAATACTTCATTGCGGTGGCGTAGGTCTCTTTGTTGTCCTTGTCGCTGCTCTTGCCGAAGACAAACGGCTCGTAGGCATAGCGGAACGCCTGGGTGATGAGCGCCATGATCATAGCAATCTTGCAGGCAGCGCCATAGATTCCCAGCTGCACACGGCCGTTTGGAGTTGGGTCGAGCTTGGGATAGAGAATCTTGTCGGCAGTCTGGTTAAGAATGCCCGCAATACCGAGAACGAGCAATGGCCAGCTGTAGCCCAGCATGCGCTTGAGCAGCTTGCGGTCAAGCACGTATTTCACTCCAGTGAGCTCCTTCCAAAAGAAGAAGGTGATTGTGCCAGTGCACACGAGGTTGAGATAGAAGGCGTAGCCGGCTCCCACTGTGGGGTCATAGATCTTGCCAATAACATCGGGATGACTCTTATAAAGAGCTGGCAACCACAGGAAGAAGCAGAGGTTGAGGAAGATGTTCAGGATGATGAAGAGAAGTTTGAGAGCGGCAAACTTGATTGGTTTGTGCTTGTAGCGCAAATAGGCAAATGGGATGGCCTGGAAGGCATCGAGGCCTACGACGACTGCCATGACACCGATATAGCTCGGGTGATCGGCATATCCCATCGCTGGCGCAATCCATGGCAGGAATCCGAGCACCGCAGCTATGAACGCTATCGCCACTATACCTACGGCAATGAGGGTGGTGCTATAGACGGTGTTAGGGTTTTCCTCGCTCTTGTTGGCAAAGCGGAAGAAGGTGGTTTCCATGCCAAAGGTGAGGATAACGAGCAGCAGTGCTACGTAGCCGTAGATGTTGGTGATGACGCCATATCCACCCGATGCAGCGCTGAGGCTCTGAGTGTAGAGCGGCACGAGGAGGTAGTTGAGGAAGCGTCCAACAATGCTGCTGAATCCATAGATGACTGTATCTTTAGCCAGCGATTTTAAGTTTGCCATTTCTTTCTCTCGTTTTTCTCGTTTACTTGTTTAAAACAGGCTACCCTGCTCGTCGGGTCGTAATGGCCTGTCGATTTTGAGGTGGCTGAAGGCGTGGTCGGTTGCGACACGTCCTCGAGGCGTGCGCTTGATGAATCCCTCCTTGATGAGGAAAGGCTCGTAAACCTCCTCAATAGTACCGGCGTCCTCGTTGAGCGCCGCTGCTAGAGTTGAGAGACCGACGGGTCCTCCGCCAAACTTGTCGATAATTGTGTGTAGCAACTTGTGGTCGACCTCATCGAGACCACAAGTGTCGATGTTGAGTGCCTCGAGCGCATAGCGTGCGATATCGGTATCGATTTTTCCGCTACCCATCACCTGAGCGAAGTCGCGCACTCGTCGTAATAGTGAGTTTGCCACGCGTGGCGTGCCGCGGCTGCGCAGAGCAATCTCTCGGGCGGCATCGTCGCTGATGGGCACGTTGAGCAGTCTTGCCGAGCGCTTGATGATTCCCTCGAGCACGTCGTGGTTGTAGTATTCAAGATGGCAGTTGATGCCAAAGCGAGCGCGAAGCGGTGCTGTGAGGAGTCCACTGCGAGTGGTAGCACCAATCAGGGTGAAGGGTGAGAGAGTGAGTTGCACCGAGCGTGCTCCAGGACCCTTGTCAATCATAATGTCGATGCGGTAGTCTTCCATTGCCGAGTAGAGATATTCCTCGACGATGGGACTGAGACGGTGTATTTCGTCGATGAAGAGTACATCGTTCTCCTCAAGCGACGTGAGTAGTCCGGCGAGGTCGCCAGGCTTGTCGAGCACGGGCCCGCTAGTGACCTTGAAACCGACACCCATCTCGTTAGCAATGATGCTCGAGAGTGTGGTCTTGCCCAGTCCAGGAGGTCCGTAGAACAGGGTGTGGTCGAGCGCTTCGCCACGCTGTCGTGCCGCAGCAACAAAGACCTTGAGGTTGCTGATGATACCATCTTGGCCTGCAAAGTCGCTGAATCGCGTGGGGCGTAGTGACTTCTCAAACTCGCGGTCGGCACTGGTGCGTTCTTCTCTTATGTCGAAATCGTCGTTCATATTGAGTGATTGGTTCTAGAAGTGCAAAATTAGTAATAAAAACCCAAAAGCAACAAAAAGAAATCACTTTTTAGTTTTTTTCTTTGCCACATGGTATTTTATGCCTATCTTTACACAATAAAAAGAGAAAGAATTTTGTTCTATATTTAGTAGTAATATTACCCTATTGCGATATGGAGAACAACCGATTTTGTGTTATAATGTGTGGTGGTGTGGGCAGTCGTTTTTGGCCCTATAGCCGCGAAGCAATGCCTAAACAATTCATCGATTTCCTAGGGACAGGACGCAGCCTGCTGCAGCTTACCGTTGACCGTCTTGAGGGCATAGTTCCCACACAGAACATCATAATGCTCACCAATGAGCAATATTCCGAAATAATCCAAGAGCAGTTGCCGCAGATAAAGCCCGAGCAGATATTGCTCGAGCCAGTGCGCCGTAATACCGCTCCCTGCAACGCATGGGCAGCATGGCACATTAAGGCCCTGAATCCCAACGCCAAGATAATGGTTGCCCCGAGCGACCACCTCATCCTCAAGCATGCCGACTTCAAGGACAGCGTGATCAGGGCATTTGAGTTTCTTGAAAAGAATGATGCCATCGTGACATTTGGCGTTAAGCCCAATCGCCCAGAAACGGGCTATGGTTACATTCAGGAAGATGAAAAGATAGATGAGTATTTCTCGCGCGTGAAGACGTTCACTGAGAAGCCTAATAAGGAGCTGGCAAACCTTTTCCTTGAGAGTGGGGAGTTCTTCTGGAACTCGGGCATGTTCTTCTGGGGAGTTGACACTATCATAAACTCGATGCGCGCCCATGCTCCCGAGATTGCCGACATCTTTGACCATGCTAACCTGTTCTACGGCACTCCACAGGAACAGGAGTTTATCGACCAGCACTATGGCGATTGCCAGAACATCTCGATTGACTATGCCGTGCTTGAGAAGGCTAGTGACGTCTATGTCGAGAAAGTTGATTTCGGTTGGAGCGATTTGGGCACATGGGGCTCGATATATGACAACTCTCCCAAGAATCGCGACGGCAACGTAACGCCTAATACACGCGTACTCGCCTTTGAGAGCAACAACAACGTAATTGCCGCCCAGAACGATAAACTCGTTGTGGTATCGGGACTGAACGGATATATCGTTGCCGACACTCCCGATGCGCTGCTCATTGTGCCTAAGAATGACGAGCAGAAGATTAAGAACTACGTGAACGAAGCCAAGACCCACTTTGGCGACAAGTATCTCTGATTTTCATTGGTCGGAATTCGTTTTCGGAGTTAATAAGTGAATCAGCATGATTAAGAAGGCGAAGAATGCGATTTGTTCGGTCGTAAAGTGGCTTATGAAGCCTGTGGTGAGCGAGTTCAACTTCTTTGTGGCGTTGTGGCTCATCAATGGCAGCTTAACGTTGGGCTACATAGCGGGCTGCTTTATCTTTCCCGAGAATGACATCATGCATGCTTTGCGGTGCTTAGCATTGGGCACTGCCGTTGCCTATGTGCTCACAGTTGTGCTGCACCTATTGCGGCCACGATGGGCTCGCATAACGTTCAAGACGCTGTGCTACGTCTTGCTGGTGACCCTTGAATCCGTATACATCTTCTTGAATCTGAACTTCGACATGTCGCTGGGACCACGTGTGCTCGTGCTGCTTGCCGAGACCAACGGCAAAGAGGCGTCGGAGTTTGTTTCAACCTATTTCCTTAGCGCAAAGAGTGTGTGGGCCTATGTCGCCACGCTGGCGATTATTGCGGCATTGGTCATCATGGAATGGAAGCGCAAGTGGATTAATCGCCTTTTTTCAAAGCGGGTACCCGAGGCGGTGATTACCATTATCGTACTGCCGCTGCTGCTGTGGGGGCTGTACTTGACTCACAATTATGTAAAGCTGGCGCGTTGCACCCATTCAAAAGAGTTGAACCAGTGGGTGCGTGACTTTGGCATCGATGCACTTGACCACGTGAGCACTACTTTTTACTCGTTGTGCTATCTTGGTGTGAGCGATGCCGACATAGCGCAGGCAGTGCAGGTGGCTCAGGAGGTGGCGGAATCGACGGTCAAGATCAGTGAGCCAGACTCGCTCAACGTGGTGATGGTGCTTGGCGAGAGCTACATCAAGAGCCACGCCGCCCTTTACGGATATGAGCACAACACTACGCCTTTTTTGATTAAGGAGCGTGACAAAGGCAACCTCATCGTCTTTACCGACATGGTTACGCCCTATAATGCCACGTCGCAGGTGCAGAAGAACTTCTTCTCGCTCAATGACCTGTCGCAGGGCGAGATGTGGTATGAGAAGCCAACGTTCCCCACGGTGTTCAAGCATGCAGGGTTCAATGTCTACTTCTGGGACAACCAGCGCAATTATGCCAAGACCGAGATGTTTACAATCACTGTCAACTCTTTTATCTATAACGACACAATTGCGGCCCGTAGCTATGACGAGACATCAAACCGCGGCCTCGCCATCGATGGCAATCTCATCACCGATTTCCAGAAGAAGTCGAAGGTGCCACCAGCTAAATATAACCTCTACATTTTTCACCTGATGGGTCAGCATGTGCATCCCATTGGGCGTTATCCCAAGAAGTGTGGTTATGATGTGTTCACTGCCGATTCGGTGAAGCGCACCGACAAATTTCTCAACAAGGATAAGCGCAACTACATAGCCCAGTATGACAATGCCACGCTCTACAACGACGCTGTGATGAAGCGCATCTTTGACCTGTGGCGCAATAAGAACACGGTGGTGCTCTATTTCTCGGACCATGGTGATGAGGCTTACGACTACCGCGACCATTGCGGACGCGGCAATGTGACAGTGCCCGATGCACAGTTGCTGCGCTGCCAGAACGATGTGCCATTCGTGGTGTGGTGCAGCGATTATTACATTGCACATCATCCAGAACTTTACACGCAGCTGAGAAAGGCGACAGCAAGGCCTGGAATGGTGGTTGACGCATCGCACTTGCTGCTGCGACTGGCAGGCATCATCACACCTTACTACCTGCCTGAACGCGACATTTCTAGCTCAAGCTACAAGCCGCAGCAGCGCATCGTCTTCGACAAGTACGACTACGACAAAATAATCAACAATAAGAAATGAGACTCGGAACTTGAACTGAGTCTCATCTTTTAGAAAAAGTGAGCCACGGCACTATTGCAGCGCCGCGGCTCTATCATCAATTACCCATCATTGAGCTTAATCTTATTCCTTGCTATTTAGTTGCCTAATTGCCTAATACATAATCATAAATTGCGGTGATGTCGGCGCTGTTGATAGCACCGTCGCCGTTAACGTCGGCGTTCTCTTCAAAATCGTAGCCGTTACCCAGCATGATGTCATAGATTGCGGTGATGTCGGCACTGTTGACGTGTCCGTCGCCATTCACATCGCAATTAGCTGCAGGCTTGCCAGTGAGGATGCCCTTGAGACCGCTCTCGGTGTAATATCCACCGTTGACAAATTCGAAGTCAATGGTTTGTGGTGTGCCGTGATTGCTGAAGATGATGCCAGTGGGCTTATTCTGGAGCGAGGTAGTCCAGCGGTAGATGTTCTTGCCGCTAGGAGCTACACCCACCACGTCGATGAGGCCTTCGCCTGGCCATACACTACCGGTGTAGTTGTGATAAGCTTCCCAAACCCAAGTGTAAGGCTCATAGTAATTATCGCTCTCGAAATAGATGAAGTTCTGACCGTCGATCCATGTTGCGCACGATGGAATATCGGCATCGCTGAAGTCGACGTGCTCGGCTGTTACGTTGGTATAGCCAGTAGCGCCGTCATACTCAAAGTAGCTGTCGCTCGAGAGTCCCGAGATGTTGGCAGTCTGATGTCCTTCGCCGTCGTTGAAGATGATGTTGATGGGCTTCACGTCGTAGGTGTAGGTCCACCACTTCACACCGTTGATTGTTGTGCTGCTTGTCATCTGCGTGCCGGGCCAGTCGCCATTGTGCTGTGTGCCGCCATCTTCCCAAGAGTAGAGGTAGGGAGCAACAGTGGCTTTGCAATAGATGGTAACGGTGTTACTCTCGCTGCCCGAACTTGAGCCCGATGCCTCAACAACGTTGTAGTTGCGGGTTACAACGCCCTTCACCTCGTCGCCATCAAGCAGACCAGCCTTAACGGTAACCTCTTGTCCGATGTTAGTGAACGAGAGTTCCTTCATTGCAGTAGCTTGAGTGCTGCTTGCAGTGGGCTCGCTGCCGTCGGTTGTGTAGACAATCTTGGCATCGCCGTAGCTAGCGTTGATAAATACACTCTTGTTGGCTGGAAGGTTGCCGTTAGGTTTGTCGATGCAGACAAAAGGATTGTAGAGCTCGGGCAGGTAAATGTTGCTCAAGTCACGTGCCTCTTGGTTGCTGAAGGTGTAGAACACATCGCCCATCACGCCAGTCACATCCTGAGTCTTGGTTGTGTCGTCGCCCTCGCTGAGGATGAAGTTCAGCTTATAGTCGGGGCTTGACTTTGCGAATGTCTTGTAGAGGAATTCCTGTCCGCCCACAGTACGCTTGCTGCTGAGTTTAGTGCCTGGCCATTCATCGGTGAGAATTTCTCCACCCTCAAGCCAAGCATATAGGTAAGTGTCCTCATTGTCGCTCTTAACATAGACTGTGATATTGTTGGGGTCAGCATCGGCAATGATGTAGTTGCGTGTAACGATGCCACTTACCTCACCGTCCATGACCACACCTACCTTGAGGGTAGTAGTCTCGGTGAAGGTGAAAGTTGTAGCACTGCTAATCTCTTGGCTAGAGGGAGTGGGGTTAGTGCCGTCGGTGGTGTAGACCAGAGTGGTGCTAGCCATCGAAGGTTTCACTGTAACGCTCACCGAATTGGCATATACACCACTAGGCTTGTCGATTACGGGGTAACCAACAATCTTGCCAGTCTTCTCGCTGTTAACCCAATCGATGCCCTTGGTGATGTAGAAGGCATAGTTGGTACCGCTCTGAACGAGTTGATAATCATCGGTGTCGCTAGTGTTAGAGGATGCTGAACCCAGGCGAACCATCACGTTGCCCTTAGAGCCAGTGGTGACAAAAATGATGCCACCATTTACTTGCGTGCTGCTGCACGAGCTTTGATTAGTTACACCACACGAGCGGCGACCTTTAATCATGTTGGTGATAGCCTCTTTATACTCCTCGTAGTGCTGGCTGAAGATGCATGGAGTGCCAGGCATGGCAAGAATGAAAGCATTGGCTGCCTCGATGTTGCCACCGCACTTGTTGTGATCCTCGTTGGTGTCGTGGTTGTCGACAAAGGTCACAGCATAGCGCTTATAGTTCTCATCGGCAATGAGGCCTGCCATGTCAAGACGGCTCCAATTGCCACCGCCGAAAGCGTCGTTGATGGCAAACTTAAGAGCGAAGTCGAAGGTGCCACTTTGAATAACGCCATTAACAGCAGTGCCGTTAATCCACTGCTTGAGCAGGTCGGTGTTACCGTCGAAGTACTCGCCCACCGAGAAGATGGGGTTGGTGGCAGCGTTGTACTTACCAGTGTACTGTGGAGCATAGCCCTTGGTCATGTCGAGGCGGAAGCCCACGTAACCAATCTCGTTGAGAAGGTAGTTTTGGTAGGTAATGCAGTTTTGCTGAACAAGCGAGTTGGTGTGGTCCAAGTCGCGTGCGCCGTCAAAACCTTCGCCTGTGTCGTAGTTGCCACCACCTGGCTGGTCGTCGTTAGCAACGATGCCGGTGTAGTTCTCGTTGTCCCAGGTAACCGAATAGTCACCCGAAGTCTCATTGAGGAACTCTATATATAATGTGTCGCCTGGAGCCACAACAACAGCTTTACCGTCCTTGTGGTTCAAGATAACGTCCTCGATGATTCCGGTGCCCATGGCGCCGTAGGTTTGAATCATGTTGATTAGCTTGCTTTGTGTGCCAAACACTGTTGTGTGACGAAGCCAGCTATAAGGCATGTAGCCCATGGTTTCAGCTTTGTTGCCTCCACGGGTCATAGCCGAGTTGGGGACCCAAATCAGGTCGTAGATCGCGCCAAGTTCCTCACTGCGATTAGTGAGGTTTTCCCACTTGGTGTAGTCGTAGCTGTCCCACCAGAAACCCTGCAGCATGATGCCGCCATAGTTTGCTGGCCAGCCTTGTGCCATTGCGCTAAACGCAACAAGTAATGATGCTAATGATAGATGGATTTTTTTCATTGATGATATTTTTTTTGTGTTGTGGTTTGGCTAATTTGGCGAGCAAAGTTACTAAGAATCAATAAATCGGGTCGTAATATTTTTTGGGATATTTTCTCAAAAAAGGTGCAAACGTTTGCGCCCTAAATGAATTTCTGAGGCCATTATAGAAGCATTATTTTAATCAAAATGCGACTCAAAGAAACAGCGACTTCCCTGATAGAAAGTCGCTGCTCAGTAATAATATTGCCGTTATAGTTTATAGCCGGATTAATGTGGAACCGGTTGTCATTTTATTGCCAGTAATAAGTTGCACGGCATAGATTCCTGCTGGCAAGTCGCTAAGGTTGATAGATGTGCCTTGTGTGGCAGCACGTTTAATACCATTGAGGTCGTAGATGGTTATTGTAGCCACTTGCGCCTCGCTTGAGTCAATGTCAACAGTTAGCATTCGTCCATTAAGGTGGAATCGGGCATTGAGTGGCTGGTGGTCACTGAGTGTGGGGATGACGCTGAGAGTGTTAAGAATATAAAGCAGTCCTTTATAGACATCGATTTGACCATAACCATAGGTGTTGTTGGGATACTCCATCGACTCATCGGGGTGAGAACTTGTGGCGGCAATTACTTCTAAGATATCGCTTGGAGTGAGTTCGGGATTAGCCTCTAGCCACAGCGCGATAGAGCCAGCTACCACAGGCGTTGACATTGAAGTGCCGCTTTGGGCAGTATAATAATAGGTCTTGCCGTTGTATTCCACTTGGTCGGTAAGAGTGCTACGGACGCTCTCGGTTTGCTCCACAAAACTGTTGAATGCTGCGTTAATGCTCACGCCTGGCGCTACTACATCGGGCTTTGTGAGCCCTTCGAAAGTGGGTCCTCTCGACGAGAACAGGGCAATTTCTCCAATGTTTTGGGCGGCAAGATCATCGACGGTGTTGTTGACTTGGCCATCGATGTTGATGAACGACGATTTGTAGCCTGTTGCTCCCACGCTAATCATGCCTGGAAGCGTGCCTGGCCACCACATGGAATGGCCTGGTTGAGCATAGCTGTAGAGCTCTGTGCCATTCACGTTGACAAATGGGCTGAACTTGATGTCGGAGTAAACCCATGCTGGACCATCACCCGACAAGGCAATCACAGCACCATAAAGCATGAGGTAGACAGGGTTGGGCATTATGCCATGCAGGTGTATCACGTCGCCCCTTGGGTCGTTATAGTCGCTCTTCCACATTCTCAAGTTGATGTCACCAGCCGAAACAGTTGTTGTAATAAGGCAGGTGTCGGTGAGCGAGAGAACGCTGTCGGTGGGGAATGACACGGTTTTTTCGATTGTTGGGTTCACAAGCCTTAAAGATAGAAAGCCGAGGTACACGCGCTGGTTCACTGGTGTGATGATGTCGAGGTCGATGATGTGGGCGCCTTCTATTCCGTTTACAATCATTGCTCCGGCGTTAGTCACGTTTTCGGGTTTCTCAATGTAGGCCGAGCGGTGTCCGTCGTTCCCTGCGCATGTCACGATGATGCGTCCAGGACCTGTGAGCAATTGCAATGCTTCGCCCTCAAGGATGCGCTGGTGGTTGATTGTGAAGCTCTCGCCACTGCTGAAGTTGATCACGCAAGGCTTGCCGTCTTTCTCGGCTTGGTCAAAGATATACTTGAATCCAAGCACACACACTGCCGACGTCATTGAGTCGGGGTTGTCGAAGTCTGCGGGCCATGAATTGAAATGGGCGGCATAGATGTCGGCTTCAGGAGCCATGCCTTGGTATTTTCCGTTCACGGCATTCCCTGCCATGATTCCCATCACGTGAGTGCCGTGGAGCGAGGCGTTGGCATGATGTGTGTGCCCATAGGCCGCTATTTCCTCGGGGGTGGTGATGGCATGGCCTGTTGTGCCGTCGTCGTTCTGCCAGCAGAAGTCGTAGTAGTAGCAGGCTCTTGAGTTGCCAAGACTATCGATGAATGCTGGATGGGTAAAGTCGAATCCATTATCAAAAATTCCCGCTGCAACGCCACGGCCTGTAAATGCATGAGGCAAATTAATGCCTTGGTAGACGTCGGTTGCGTTTATTTGACCGGGAGTCACGTCCATCGCAAGTCGTGGCATTGGCTCCGATTCGATTCGCTTCACTCGCTGGTCGGCAGCCACTGTGCCAATGGCATTGCATGGCATCTCAACGATGAAGATGTGACCTATGCTGTCAACCACTCGACATCCATACTGAGAAAGGATGCTTGAAGACTGGGTCTTCTTGTTGAAGCTGAGCAGTGTCATGATGCGTCGGTCACTGTTTCGGTTCTCATGTAGTACTGTCGATTTAAGCATTGGTGACAGTTTGGCTAATGTTTCAGACTGTTGTGCTTTGCCTGTTGCAATAGTCAACACTAGTAACAAAAAAAGTAAAGCTTTTCTCGTCATTTTGTAGTTGTTTTTGATTGGTTATTTTGGGTTATAGGTTATCGCGACAAAAATAAATAAAAAAAGGAATAAAGCTAGCAAAATGTGCATTTTTTTTCGTCGTCAAAGAATATTTTACCATTTTGTATTGGTGGTATTATGAGAATAGAGCAAAGTGGAGGATTCGTTTTTTCTTGTTATAATGAAATAAATGTGGTAAATTTGTAGCCGTCAATTTAATAAACGATGTAACTAATGCTTAATACTATGACAAGCAAAAGGTGCTTTAATATAAGGGTATTACTTGTTCTTATCTCAATCTTGACATTTGAGATGGGCATGATGGCTGCCGACTATGTGGTGAAAATGAAGCGCAAGAGTGGCGTGTATGCCATACCGTGCGAAGTGAATGGCGTGAAACGCGACTTCATCTTCGATACTGGAGCTGCCCATACCAGCCTTTCGCAGGAGTTTGTCAACGAACTGATGGCAAAGAGACGACTGTTGCAGACCGACTTTACAGGTGCCATACAGACACGCAATGCTAGTGGCGTAATCGACAATAACACGACCATTAACATTCGTCAGCTCAAGGTAGGAAACCGCTTGATATATAATGTAAAGGCTATTATCGCCGTCTCACAGAAGGCGCCGTTGTTGCTTGGTCTTAACGCCATCGATATGCTTGGAGAGTGGACAATGAAGAAGGATATGCTTGTCTTGCACGACTATAACAACCCTGTGATAGTGCAGCAAAATACTGTGCCCATTAATAATGTGGTGCTAGATGATCTGCCACTTGAAGACTTTGAGCAACAGGTGCCGGGGACAACTCCTTCGGTGCCACAACAGTCGAATGATGTGATAGGAAATACCACTCATCCGGGAATCAGGCTTCGTGCCTATAAGGGCGATGCCGAAGCTCAGTACTTGATGGGAATGTACTATCTCAACGGCGACGGTGTGGATTCCAATCCTGAGATTGCTGTGCACTGGCTACGCCTCTCGGCAATGCAGGATTATCGCCCCGCTCAGCGCCAACTTGCCGAGTGCTACTCGCTAGGAGTGGGTGTGGGGGCCAACGATGACGCAGCTTACTACTGGTACGAGAAAGCCGAAAGAGAGGCGGTGCAGCAAGAAGAATAAACTCACTTAAACCATAAGTGTTATTTTCTTAATGCATAATTTACAATTATTCTACTCCTGTTGTTTATTTTCATTATTTTACTAGCGCTAGTTTTAGTTTGTTGTAAAAGAATAAAAAATGCTTGGCCGGTGAGAGCCAAGCATTTTTATTGTGTGTTTTATGGTGAATATATTCTATTATCTTGCCACTTTGAGTGAGGTAACTTGCTTGCCATTGCTTGCGCGCACGACGTAGATGCCTCGACTCAACTCAGCAATGCTGAGAGTGTTGTTGCCTTGTGCCACACGTTGACCGTTGATGTTATATACCTCAATCATTCCAGGAAAGGAAACAATGTTGCCATTCATGTTGATAGCAGTCTTGCTGTCGACGATGTTCTCGACGCCGCTCACCACTTCGACCTCGGTTACTGTGTTCTCGTCGATCTGGAAGTAGTAGTCGCGGTTTGCGGTAATGTTGTAGTCGGGCAGTTGCTTGCCGTTGTTCCAATTGTTGAAAATAAGGTTGTAGTTGCCACCCTCGGTGTCGAGCAGGAACACTTTGTAGGTAGTTTCCTTGTTGAAGCTTACTTCACCCACGCTAGCCTCGCCGGGCCAAGCACCGAAGAGCTCGCTGTCGCCCCAAGCATAAAGTCCAAGAGCGTCCCAACCGGTTTGGTCGTCAACATAGATGTAGTACTTAGATGCTGGAATGGTGGGGAGCTCACCACTAACGCTGAAGTCGTCAATACCAATTGCCATGGCAGCATTAGCTGCGTCGCCGCTAGCCACGGTGATGTTCCAAGCCAGATAGAGGTCGCATCCACGTGAGATGGGCACGTCGAGCACATCGCTCACTGCTACTGTCTCGCCAGGCACGCTAGCATAGCCTGCAGTCTCACTGTCGGGTGCGAAATAGGTACGGAACTTGTCGCCTGCGCTAGTCCAGTTGCGTCCGTCAATCGAGTAATAGAGTTGCACGGCAAAACCAGCAGCGTTAGAGCCCTTGCGGTATTTTTCCACGTTGTAGCTAACGTTCACGTTCTCAATGTTCTTTTTGCCGGTATTGAGCAAGTGAGCATAGAGGTTGACGCAACGGGTAGCATCGGCAACACCAGTTGAGATGCCGCCCAGAGCGCGGTCGCTGGTGTCGTCGGCACCAAAGTTCCAAGTACCATTCTTGGCATTGCTAGCGAGGTTCACACCACCGCTGTACATGGTCTGGGTGTCGGCCAGGTCAAAGCGTCCCACAGTGCGTGGAGCGGTGAGCTGGCGGTCGATGCGCCAAGCCTGGGGGAGGGTAGCGGTAGCTTCGTCGCCAATAGTGTTGAAGTTTTCGCTGGCATTCAGCGTCTGTTCATTGAGTTCGATAGCGGGATAAACTACCACTTCGGTCTCGGCTGTGGCAACCTTTAATGTAGCATCCTGAGTGAAGTTGCCGGTGGTGGCGTTCACGTTGAAGGTGCCGTTAGTGCCATTGGAGGTGAACACATTCTCGTCATTGATAGTGCCACCGTCGCTAACGGTTACTACCACTGGATCGGCAGGCTCGATTTCCATACCGTACTGGTCGCGGATGGTAACTTTGTAGTGAACCTTGCCTGCGGTGTGGTCAACATAGTTGGTGAAACCGTTCAGAGCGTTGCTGGCGTAGGTGCGCATGCTAGTTGCGTCGGTGCCACTCAAGTCGCTTGGTGCATAGGTGATGGCTGTTGGATCTTCGCCAAATATCAGGCCATACTCCATAGCTGCAGCCATATAGGTGGCTTTGAGAGTTGGATGACGGTCGTCGAGGAACCAGGTGTTGGTGCCAGTAGCGCCTTCGGCATCAAATACTGCCTGATAGGCTAAGCCCACGGGGCATAGAGTCACGCCAAGGTCGAGAGCAACGTCTTGGTAGTTCTTCACGAAGGTGCTGTTGAATGCGGTGTAGTTTGCCCAGTCGCCACTGTAGGCCCAGTTTACTGGCACGATGATTATGGCATTGGGGTTGGGGCAGTACTCGCGAATGTAGTCAACCCAGCGCTTCACATTGGCGCGGAAGGTCTCGATGTCGGTGCGTGGGAGCGAACTCTGCTCCTGTAGGATGATGTGGCTCCAAGCCTCGCTGCGAACGAGCATCTTGGCACCTGGGTTTCCGTCCTCGGCAATGCCGTCGCCCTCGTCCCAGTGGGTGCGAAGTGACTTGCCAAGCAAGGTGTGCTTGGTCCAGTTGGCGTTCTTGCCCATTGCTGCTGCGATGGCATTAAACACTGCATCCTGGTCGTTGTAGTAGATAAGGCTGTTGTTGAGCGAGAGCACCTTGATCTCCTCGGGGAGCTCGGGAACGAGTACTACGTCGGCAGGTTGCAAGGTCATCGTGGTAGGAGTAGAAGCACTCTTCACGAGTGAGAACTCGCCAGTAGACAGGTTGAAGGTTACGTCGTAGGTTCCGGCGGCAGTCGAAACTGTGCCTGTGCTGCCCTTAACGAGGGTGCCGCTGGTGTTGTCGCCATTGAGGTCGCTCTCGGCGCCCCACACGCCCACCATGCCCAAGCGCTGATAGATGCGCCAGTGGCAGTAGCCATCGTCGCCAGCGTTCATTGTCACCTGACCGGTGAAAATGTTGTTCTCGGTGAGTTGGAGCTCGCCGCTGGTGTCCATGTAGTTCCAGCCGTTGTTGTCGCCCATCACATATACCGATGTAAGGCCAGTCTCATCGTCATCGCTCTGCAGTAGCAGGGTTGCGTTGCCGTCGGTGATTGTGAGGATGATTTTCTTGCACACATAGGTGTTGCCACCGCATGAGATGTTGTCGTTGGTTCCTAGCACGAGAGCATAAGGAGTGTCAATTAGTACCGATGCGCCGTTGCTGCCGTAGTTGCATGCACTGCTCCAGTTGGCATCGGCAACCTTGAAAGCACCGCTCAGGGTTTTATCGTAGAGCACATAGGTGCCGCTACCCTCGTCGCTGAACTCCCAATCGGTCACAGCGCCCCAGCTGTTGACCTCACCGCGGAGGTAGATGCCCGATGCCACAAATGGTGGACGGCTTGGGTCAACCCAACCGGTATAGTTCTCGGGGTCGGTAATCTCGGTAACCTCGGTCGAGGTGAGACACAGGTAGTAATCGCGGTTGGCGGTGATGCTTAAGGTCTGGCTGTTGCTTCCGCCATCGGTAAATGCGAGACTGTGCTCTGCACCATCCATGTCGAGGGCCCACACCTTATAATTAACGCCATTGACCACGGCGCTGCTCTCGGGAAGCGAGCCGTTCATGTAGAGTGCGCTCCACTTGGTCACATCTTCTACATATATATAAGCGCTCTGGTCTTGCGAAGCAAAAGTGGCATCGATAGCCACATTATCTATTGAGAGACCCATAGCCTTGTTGGGACTTGAGCCGCTTGCCACGCTGATGTTCCAAGCGATGTAGAGTTGTTCGCCAGCTGCGATGCTCACTTTGAGCTGCTTGCCGCTGATGGCAGTTGTGCTGATGGGCACTGTAGCTGCACCAGCAGTGGCGGCATCGGGAGCGAAATAGGTGTAGAAGTCCTCGCCTGCGCTGGTCCAGTTGGTGCCATCGGTCGAAGTGTAGAGTTGCACTGCAAAACCAGCTGCATTATCACCGTCACGGTACTTCTCGATGTCGTATCCAATGGTGAGTTTACTAATGGCCTCATCGCCTGAATTCTTCACGCAGGTCATCACGTTGATGCAGCGTGTGCCACCATCAACGGTAGTGGAAAGGCCTCCCACAGAGCAATCACTTGGTGTACTGCTTGACTGGAAGTTCCATGTGCCGTTCTTGGCATTGCTGGCAAGGCTTGTGCCGCCAGTGTACATAACAGTGCTTGAGGCACTTGCGTAGGTGCCCACGGTGCGTGGAGCGTTAAGGTTGCGGTCCACTTTCCACCCTTGTGGCATCTGTAGGGTGGCTTCTGTGCCGTCCCACATGCCGTCGAAGTCTTGTGTCACTTGTGGCGAGGCTGCTGTTACCTCAACCACATCTTGTGCTATTGCGCTGTGCCACCCTAGGGCGAGCATCACAACAGTCACAAGCGAAAAGAATGATAGCTTCTTCATTTTGAGTTGTGTGTTTATGTGATTAAAAAAATGTTTTGCGATTACAAATCACCGCAAAATTATCACATTATATAAAGCAAAGAAATACCCACAACTCAAAATCAAAACATATATTTGTGGCAACAATCAGAGGCACAGTAATATAGCTATTGCGATGTTGGGGCAAAATCAAAGTGCTAAAAAGCTGAATTACTACTTAACTTTCACCTGAATTTGTTTCACGTCGTCCTCGAATGTGTCCTTGTTTTTGGCACGAGATTTCAGTCGTGAGCGGTAGGTATAGATAGTGGCTATAGACGAGCGCAGAATGCTGGCAATCTCTTTGTTGTCGGTAATACCTAGTCGTATGAGGGCAAGAATGCGCAGCTCACGGGTGAGTTTTTCGCCCTCTTTGGGTTCGATTTGGGCCTCAGGAGTTAGCAGATTGTTCACTTCGTCAATGAAGTTGGGATAGATGTTGATGAAAGCCGAATCGAAGTTCTCGTAAAAGAGTTTAGCATTCTCATAGTCGAAATGTGGGCTCTTGAGCTGCGACTTGAGCTCCTTGAGACGGTCTTCCATTGCAAGGCGGTTCATCGCCTTGCGGCGAAGTTCATTCTTGTCGATGAGAAAGCTGCTGAAGGTGAGGAATCGACCAAGATACTGTTCCTTTATCTTATTGCGCTCGAGTAGTTGTTCGTTGGTGCTCGCTAGTTCGCCCACTGTATCGTTGAGGCGGTCGTTGATGCGCTTACGACTCTCGCTCAGTCGACGGTAGCGCTTGTAGAGCAATGCCATTGCCAACACTCCGGCTACCAGTAGGGCGGCAAGTACGCTCAGCGCAATGATGAGGTTGCGCATATTGCGATAGTTATTCTCCTGCTTGGCTTGGTAGGCGCTGATGATGCGTGGCACGAGTTGAGAGGCTTGAACGTTGCGCAGGCGGGTGCCGTAGTAGTTGGCGTCGGCAACGCTGCGGTTGATGTAACGATAGGCGCGGTCGATGTCGCCGTCGTCGAAGAGCAGCTCAGCGAGTTGTCGCAGTGCCGAGTTTTCCATAATGCAGCCTTCCATGTCGCTGGCTGCGCTCTTGGCGAGTAACTCTTTCTGCTTTTCGCGGTTGCTTTCCCGGCTGTAGTAGAAGGCTAGACTGCTGGTTATTACTGAGTAGGAGCGCTCGCCGCTGTGATAGTTTGCTAGCATTTTCTCGAGCAGCGCTATCGCCTCGGAGGTCTTGCCGATGTCGTTGAGATAGTTGGCGCGGTAGAGTAATTGTCGTTCAGAGCCTTCGGGGGCGAGTTGTGCAATCCTGTTCCTGAGCTGTGTGAGTTGCTGCTGATAGTGCGATTCATAGACGCTGCCCTTGTGGAATTCGAGTTTGAAGAGATAGGTGTCGGACAGAATCTTGTAATAGTCGAGCATCTGGCTATCGCTAAACTTAGTGGTGTCGAGCGTAGATGCCATAATTGACACTTCATCGAGTAAGTAGGCCTTGTTGAGCAAATGCATCAGGTTGAGGGTCGACTCGCTCTCCTTGGTCTTGTCGCCAAGTTGCCGGGCTATGTCGATGTTACGGCGCATGTACTTCTGTGCCGAGTCGTTCTGGAACTCTACATAGGCTCGGTAGAGCTCGTAATTGGCGCGATATTCCTGATCTAGACTTGTGCTGCCCTTGTGTCGCTTCTTGACCTGTGCCAGGTGCTGCTCGTTGCGCACGATGTTGCAATCCTGATTGGCAATCAGGCTGTCGAGACGCTGAAATGCGGTCGACGACGATGCCCATGTCGCTACCCATGTGAGTAGTGTGATTGTCAATATTATAGCTTTTGGTCTCATGACATTGCAAATGTAGGAAATATGTTTGTTTTTGTAGTAAAAAATTTACTTTTTTTATGATTTAATTGCGAGGCTATTTTGCTATTTTTTTGTAATTTTGTATGTTTTTACGGCCGCCTAAAAAATGTGGTTTTTCAAGGTTTTGAAAAGAGTACTTAACCAACTGTAAATAACATGGTTAGTGAATTAAAAGGCGGCCATTGACAAACTAGCAAAATAAATCAATAAATTAATATGACAACCGAAGAGATTAGAGAACAGGAACAACAAGAAGAGAAAAAGTATTCGGCGCATAATATTCAGGTGCTCGAGGGTCTGGAGGCAGTGCGCAAGCGTCCAGCGATGTACATCGGCGACACTAGCGTGAAAGGTCTGCATCACCTTGTTAGCGAGGTGGTTGACAACTCCATCGATGAGGCACTGGCAGGATTCTGCGACACTATCAACGTGACCATTACCGAGAACAACTCCATCATCGTGAGCGACAATGGTCGCGGTATCCCCGTCGACCAGCACGAGAAGCTAAAGAAGTCGGCTCTCGAGGTGGTTATGACAGTGCTCCATGCTGGTGGCAAGTTCGACAAGGGCTCCTATAAGGTGTCGGGCGGATTGCACGGCGTGGGTGTGAGCTGTGTTAACGCGTTGAGCGACTATCTGCGTGCCGAGGTTCGCCGTGGTGGCAAGATTTATTGTCAGGAATATGCCTATGGCAAGCCCACAACCGACGTGCACATCATTGGCGATTGTGGCGACGAACACGGTACTACCGTGACTTTCCACCCCGATGCAAAGATTTTCACCCAAACCACCACCTATGAATACCGCATTCTTGCTACCCGCCTGCGTGACCTGGCCTACCTGAACGCCGGTGTGAAGCTCATCCTCACCGACCTTCGTGAGAAGGATGAGGAGGGCAATCCTCACTCCGAGGAATTTTACAGCAGCACTGGTCTCGACGAGTTCGTTCGCTACATCGACGCTAGCAAGGAGGCGCTCATCAACGATGTGATTCACATCAGTACCAACAAGGGCGATATCCCTGTTGAGGTGGCGATGACCTATAACACCTCGTTCAATGAAAACATCTATTCGTTTGTCAATAATATCAACACAGTTGAGGGTGGTACTCATCTTACCGGTTTCCGTCGTGGCTTGGGCTCAACGCTCAAGAAATATGCCGAGGACAGCAAGATGCTCGAGAAGGTGAAAGTCGACATCAAGCCCGAGGACTTCCGCCAAGGTTTAACAGCGGTAATCTCGGTTAAAGTGCTTGAGCCACAGTTTGAAGGTCAGACTAAGACCAAGCTTGGTAATACCGAGGTGATTGGTGCCGTGGAAACAAGTCTGCGCGAGGCGCTCAATGTCTACCTCGAGGAGCATCCTGCACAAGCCAAGGCTATTGTCGAGAAGATTATCCTTGCCGCAACAGCACGCCATGCAGCCGAGACAGCACGAGCTAAGGTTCAGCGCAAGTCACCGCTGGCTGGTGGTGGACTGCCAGGTAAGCTTGCCGATTGCTCGAGCCGTGATCCAGCCAAGTGTGAGCTATTCCTCGTCGAGGGTGATTCGGCAGGTGGCTCCGCCAAGCAGGGTCGCGACCGTGCTTTCCAGGCTATTCTTCCACTGCGCGGTAAAATCCTCAACGTTGAGAAGGCTATGGACCACAAGGTGTTTGAGAGCGAATCGGTGGTTAACATCTTCCGTGCTCTGGGCGTTACCATTGGTACCGAGGAAGACCCTAAGGAGGCTAACCTCTCGAAGCTACGCTATCACCGCATCATCATCATGACCGATGCCGATGTCGATGGTGCTCACATCGCTACGCTGCTCATGACATTCTTCTATCGTCGCATGCGACCCATTATCGACAATGGCTATCTCTACATCGCCAACCCACCGCTCTATCGTGCCATCAAGGGCACTAATATGGAGTATTGTTGGGATGACATGCAGGTGCGCCAGTTTATCGAGAAATTTGCAGGAGGCGAGGAGAAGAACGTGCGCATCCAGCGATTCAAAGGTCTTGGTGAGATGAATCCCGAGCAGCTGTGGGAGACCACAATGGATCCCGAGAATCGATTGCTCAAGCGCGTGAACATCAGCGACGCTGCCGAGGCCGACCGCATCTTCTCGATGCTTATGGGCGAGGAAGTGGCACCACGACGCAAGTTCATCGAGGACAACGCCACCTACGCTACTATCGACACCTAACAGTCGGTTCACAGTAACAAAACAAAGCCAGCATCCATTCATGGTGCTGGCTTTATTCTTTTGGATATCATAGAATCAGAATCGCTTTATGCCGAAAAGTCATATATTTTAGGGTTACGCTACTGATGCCACCATTGCAAACAGCAACATCACTGCCAAAATTTTAAATATAGATTTTATAATGGTTGGTATTCCCAAATATAATACTCTGCTGTGGTATTCATATATAACAATCAAGCGTTAATCGGTGGAAATGCGGTGAAAATATATTGACGGGATAACCCTGTTTAACCTTTATCTTTTCAGGTAGTCTAAAAAGTAAAGAGACCCAAAAACATGTTTCACTAGTCATGGCAGCCAGCTCATCTGGCTCCTGACACAAAAATTAAAGATTATGAAAACAAAATTACTTATCACAGCATGTGCAGCAGTTGCAATGCTAATGAGTGGCACAAGCACAGCCACTGCACAGGGAGTTCGTCATCGTGATATAGGTAGCCACAGGCACCACATAGAACGCCGTTTAGATAACCGTCACTTCGACCACCGTCATCCAGGCCCACGTCACTTTGACAAAAGATTTCGCCATGCTTATCGTCCAATTATGGGATCACGCTTCATTCATCGTCCGGCCTATGGACGTTTCATAACCCACAATCGTGAGCGCTTGTTGCTCGCCGATGGAGTCCTCTATCGTGAAGTTCGCACACCACACGGCTTTGTTTACATCGTAGTTGGTTACATTTAAAAAACTCGTTCACAAATGGAAGCACATAAGAATAAGAGTGCTGGCAGTTAGAGATTGCCAGCACTCTTACTATTAAGTTCTTTTTCTCGACTATGCCAAAACTTAGAACATCTTGGCGACGCGGGCCACGGCCTGGGTGAAGGCTGTGACTTCCTCGAGGGTGTTGTAGAGTGCGAACGATGCACGCACAGTGCCGGTGACTCCCAGTCGCTTCATCAACGGCTGAGCGCAGTGGTGACCGGTGCGTACGGCAATGCCTAGTTTGTCAAGCAGTAGTCCCATGTCGTAGCTGTTGATGTCGTTGACAAGAAATGAGATTACACCTTCCTTAGTAGCGCTGGTGCCGAAGATACGCATTCCCTCAATCTCCAAGAGCTGGCTTGTGGCAGCGTCGAGCAGCAGTTGTTCGTGGCTGGCAATGTTCTCGATGCCAAGCGAGTTGATATAGTCGATGGCGGCTCCAAAGGCGGCAATTCCCACAAAGTCGGGCGTTCCAGCCTCAAACTTGAACGGTAGTTCGGCAAAGGTAGTTTTCTCAAATGTCACGTTGCCAATCATCTCACCGCCGCCTTGATAGGGCACCATGCGGCTCAATTGCTGCTCCTTGCCATAGAGTACGCCAATTCCTGCTGGTCCGTACATCTTGTGACTCGAGAAGCAATAGAAGTCGGCATCTATATCCTGCACGTCAATCTTCATGTGTGGGGCAGCTTGAGCTCCGTCGATAAGCACAGGCACACCATAGCGGTGGGCAATTTCCACCATCTTCTTTACGGGATTGATTGTGCCAAGCACGTTCGATACATGGGTGAAAGCAACGAAACGAATGTTCTCGGTGAACAGGTCCTCATAAGCATTGAGGTCGAGATCGCCGTTACTGTCGATGGGCACCACGTGAATCTTTAGGCGCTTGTTGCGTTGCAGCAGTTGCCAAGGCACGATGTTGCTGTGGTGCTCCATCACTGTGAGAACAATCTCATCACCAGTGTAGAGACTGTCGCCAAATGAAGAGGCAACGAGGTTGATAGCCTCGGTAGTGCCACGAGTGAACACAATCTCACTTGTCGACTTGGCATTGATGAACTGACGCACTTTCTCGCGAGTTGCCTCCATGATGTTGGTGGCCTCTTGCGAGATGGTGTGCACGCCACGATGCACGTTCGACTTGTGGTTGTAGTACATGTCATTGATAGTCTCAACCACGCAGCGAGGTGTTTGTGAAGTGGCGGCATTGTCGAGATAAATCAGCGGCTTACCCTCGATTTTCCTGTTAAGGATGGGATATTGGTCACGTATTTCGTAAACGTTCATTATTTATTATTATAAATCTGAAGTCTGAAATTATTTCTTGAGTTCACAAGTTTCGCATATCATTGCGTCGCCGCTCAGGCGCATCTCCACCAAGTGACGCAGTCGGTCTCGTAGGGTATCGAGGCGCACGCCATCAATCACGTCGCTCATGAAGGCCTGCATCAACAGTTTCTGGGCTACTGGCATCGAGATTCCACGGGTCTGCATGTAGAATAAGGCATCCTGGTCAAGTTGTCCAATTGTGGAACCGTGCGAGCACTTCACATCGTCGGTGTAGATCTCGAGTTGGGGCTTGGTATACATACGTGCAGTGGGCGATGCCACAATGTTGCGGTTGCCCTGATAGGCGTCAATCTTGGGACAATTAGGCTTAACGAGAATCTTGCCGGCAAAGGCGCCGATGGCATTGTCGTTGAGCACATATTTGAACATCTCGTTGCTCTGACAACGTGGCGCGTTGTGGTTGATGAGTGTGTGGTTGTCCACATGTTGCTCGCCAGTTGATATTGCCATGCCTAACAGTTGAGTGTCGCAGTGAGGACCGTCAACGTCAATTTGATAGTCGTTGCGGGTGTAGCCGTTTGTTAGAGTTATGCCGTCGATAAGCACGTTGCTGCCTTCTTGCTGCCTTAGCCACAGCTGCGACAGGCGTGTAGTGTGGTCATCGCTCTCTTCCATGTGGTAGTAGTCGAGCTTGGCATTGCGACCCACTACTATCTCAACGGTCTCGAGGCTCATGTACTGCTTGTCGCCCTTGGTGTGGTCGCACACGAGCACCTTGGCTTGAGCATCATCTTCAAGAACAATGAGCAGGCGACGAACGGCCATCAGGCGTGCATTGGCGTCGAACACGTTTATGAGCTGGATGGGACGGGTGGTATGCGAACCCTTGGGTACATAGATGAGCACACCGTCCTGAGCTAGCATTGTATTGAGTGCTGTGCAGGGGTTGGCGAGGCTTGCCACTGTGCCGTAATGCTTGGCAAGCACCTCGGGGTGTTTAGTGGTCTGAAACGACTCTACGCTAGCATTGTCGCCGCTCTTGCCTGCGGTGGCGCTGGGGCGGAAGGTGTCGTTGAACACGTAGTAGAGACAAGTGCTCAGGTTGGGTACCTCGCAACGGAACTTGGTGGTTGACTCGCGCGACAGGTCCACATGGTTCACATTCACGCCATAGTCGGGGGCCAGCACGGCGTTGAGGTCGGTAGCCTCGTAGTCGTCGCTGCCCATGCGTGGCAATGTGGCGTTGTCAAGCACCTTGCGTGCCTGCTTGCGCAGCGCGTTTAGTGGTGCTGGTGACAATCGCTCAATAGCAGCGAGTTGTTCGTCATGCAGTTCTATATATTGCTTTAAAGCGTTATCCATTTAATCTCTGAAATAATGATAATTAAGAAGGATTTCCTCCTTTAATCAACTTGTTCCTTAATCCAGTCGTATCCCTTCTCTTCCAGTTCGAGTGCCAGTTCGGGTCCATCAGTCATCACAATGCGTCCCTTGTATAGCACGTGGACCTGATCGGGCTTGATGTAGTCGAGCAAGCGTTGGTAGTGGGTGATGACGATGGTGGCGTTGTCTTTGCTCTTAAGTCGATTCACGCCGTTGGCAACGGTGCGCAGAGCGTCGATGTCAAGGCCACTGTCGGTCTCGTCAAGAATTGAGAGGCGTGGCTCGAGCATTGCCATCTGGAAAATCTCGTTGCGCTTCTTCTCGCCACCGCTGAAGCCCTCATTCACTGCACGTGAGGCGAGTTTGTTGTCGAGGTCGACAACGGCGCGTTTCTCACGCATTAGTTTGAGGAAGTCGGTAGCACTCATGGGTTCCAGACCTTGATATTTACGTTTCTCGTTGATGGCTGTGCGCATGAAGTTGCTCATGAGCACTCCTGGAATCTCAACGGGATACTGGAAACTCAGGAAGATGCCCTCGTGAGAGCGGTCTTCGGGGCTGAGTTCTAGCAGGTTCTTTCCGTAGAACTCCACTTCGCCACCAGTGACGGTATATGCAGGATTGCCTGTGAGTACTGCGCTGAGCGTACTCTTGCCACTACCGTTAGGTCCCATGATTGCATGCACCTCGCCTGGTTTTACAGTGAGGTTTACACCTTTCAATATCTCCTTGCCCTCAATCGAGGCATGTAAATCTTTAATTATCAGCATTGTGTTCTATATATTTTTCTAGATTTTCTAGAAGTTCTAGACATTCTAGATTATAATTGTGCATTTAATTAACCCACGCTGCCCTCGAGTGATACGCTCAGGAGGCGCTGGGCTTCGACTGCAAATTCCATTGGGAGCTTCTTCATCACGTCACGGGCATAGCCATTGACAATGAGACCCACGGCGTCTTCGGTGCTGATGCCGCGCTGGTTACAGTAGAAGATTTGATCCTCATTAATCTTGCTTGTGGTAGCCTCATGCTCGACGATGCTTGAGTCGTTGCCCACTTCAATCACTGGGAAGGTGTGGGCACCGCTGGTGTCGCTCAGCAGCAAACTGTCGCACTGGGTGTAGTTGCGGCAGTTGGTGGCATTGGGTGCCACTTTCACCATGCCGCGATAACTATTCTCACTGTGACCAGCGCTGATGCCCTTGCTCACGATGGTGGAGCGGGAGTTCTTGCCCAAATGTATCATCTTGGTACCAGTATCGGCCATTTGATAGTTGCGGGTAAGGGCCACGCTGTAGAACTCGCCCACTGTGTTATTGCCCTTAAGGATTGTGCTTGGGTATTTCCATGTGATGGCACTACCGGTTTCCACTTGCGTCCATGAGAGTTTCGAGTGGTCACCGCGGCATATTCCGCGCTTAGTCACCAAGTTGTAGATGCCTCCCTTGCCGTCTTTGTCACCGGGATACCAGTTCTGCACGGTGCTATATTTTACCTCGGCACGCTCCTCGACTATGATCTCGACGATGGCGGCGTGAAGTTGGTTCTCGTCGCGCATTGGAGCCGTGCAGCCTTCAAGATAGCTCACGTAGCTGTCGTCGTCGGCGACGATGAGTGTGCGCTCAAACTGGCCAGTCTGTGCCGCATTGATGCGGAAGTAGCTTGAAAGTTCCATGGGGCAACGCACGCCTTTGGGAATGTAGACAAACGACCCGTCGCTGAATACTGCCGAGTTGAGAGCAGCAAAGAAATTGTCGGTATAAGGCACAACGGTGCCCATATATTTGCGAACTAGGTCGGGATAATCTTTCACTGCCTCACTTATCGAACAGAAAATCACACCTAGTTCAGCAAGGCGTTCACGGTAGCTGGTGTGAACGCTCACACTGTCGACCACTGCGTCGACCGCCATACCGCTCAGTCGCTTCTGTTCCTCGAGAGGGATGCCCAGCTTGTCGAAGGTTTTCTTCAGCTCTGGGTCTATCTCTTTCTTGTCGCTTGTTTTGGTTTGCGGTGCAGCATAGTAGCTGATGGCTTGGAAGTCGATATCGGGCATGTTAACCTTGCCCCATTTAGGCAGTTTCAGAGTTTGCCAGTGGCGGAATGCCTTTAGGCGGAACTCCAGTAGCCACTCGGGCTCGTTCTTGAGCTCACTAATGCGACGCACCACGTCCTCGTTGAGCCCTTTGGGGATAACATCAGTCTCAAAGTCGCTCACAAAGCCATAGCGATATTCTTCGCTTGCAGCTTGCTCAATAATTGACTCGTCGTCCTGTTTCTTATTCTTGATATTATTGTCTTCGCTCATATTAGTCTTTTGTATTATTTGCGAAACCTCTGTAATTGTCGATTGTGAGGTGTCGAAATAACTTACAAAGGTACTACTTTTATTCCCAATCTCCCTTATAATAGGAGTAAAAAATGGGCGAGCAAGCTTTTTTTTCTTGATTTTTTACAAAAAATATTGCCAGTTTAAAAATTATCACTACCTTTGCAACCGCAATTCAAAAAGCCCAAGTGGCGGAATTGGTAGACGCGCACGTTTCAGGTGCGTGTGCCGCAAGGCGTGAAGGTTCGAGTCCTTTCTTGGGCACAAAAATAGACTGTTAATCGTTTGATTGACAGTCTATTTTGTTTTTGTGGGTGTAACATAGGTGTAACAACACAACCACGGCACCCAATTTGAGCCCCTTTTTAGGTCAAATATAGCCGTGCTCAATTAGCCAGCTCTCTTGGTCTTGTTCAAACTCGGCTCGGGCTTGGTCGAGCTCTTGCTTTGCTTGGTTAAGCTGTTCAACTTCTTCATGTGATTTTACAATAGTTATTTGCCAATCGGGCTGGGTTGTATCATCTTCAATTATATAAGGTGCTATCGCCCGTTGTTTTGGCACAAAGTAATTGAGTAGAGTTGCAACAAACCTCACTCGGTCTTTGGGCTCCAAACTTTCTATATCGGCTTGTAGCCTGTCTATATTACTTTCAATGATAGATGTTATTTTGCTATAGAGCAAAGCCGTTGCTTTGTTCTTGGTGCCTCTTGGTCTACCGCTGGGGTTGCCCGATTGTCCTTTTTGAAATCTCATTGTTTTTCTCCTGTTGTTTACAGTTCACCTTTGCTTGTTGAAAAACAAAGCTCACCATTAATAATTTCTGCATAAATACTGTTGCCACACTCATCTAACTGTTTCATTACATCCATTGTTTCACGGTCGGTTACTATGAATGACGGTGTAGCCCTACTATCGTTTTGTGACTGCTTTCCCCTCGGGAGCTCATCGGCTACTTTCAGCAGGCTCAAGAATGCTTTTGTATCGCCATAAAGAGCTAAATTTACCTGTTGCCTCAACATAGCAAATAACGTTGTTGCCTCGGTGCCATCATCAAGAGTTATAGTGCTGTCAAGTATTGCCCGTGCAACCTCGCTGGCACGCTTTCTCTCACGTCTTGCAACACCGCTGGCAATACCGCCCATCTTGGCTATTTCTCGTTGCTCGCTCGTTGTTCTATCGCCTAATGATATTAAATTGTGTTCGTTTGCCATAGTGCTGTTATTTATCGGTAAAACCTCACCGCCTCGTTAACTTTTTTGTCTAACTCGGCTATTGCCTCGCTCTTGATAGTCACGCCATCTTTGGCGGTACCAGCTTGTTTAACCGCCTCTCTCAAGTCATGGGCTTGCTTGGGTGTTATCTCGCCCCGTTGCCGTGCCTCATTTATTTGGTTGATAAAAGCAACCTCACCGCCCACGCTGTCTATTAGCGTGAGTATGCCTAAACGTTGTAAATCTCGCCTCGTTTTCATTATACTGAAATTTAGTAGTGTATCATTGATTTTTCTTATTGCTTTGTAGGTATCACGCCATCGGTCTAGCAACATCATATAAAACGCCTCATCATAGAGGCTGGCACCTGTAACCGTTGGCACCTTTAGCACGCTGGGCAAGCGACACATATAACGTTGCTCAAGCCTCAACACATTTCTACCGTTGTAGAGCTCGGGCACCGCCTCTCTCTTGGCTCGTTGCTCTCGGTTCTTATCATAGAAACATAGCTTTTCATCGCGTTTCACATAATACAAGCTATTGGGCTGTTGTAGTCGCTTTGCATAAGCCAGCACCCCCAAATGATTTAAATAAACATCGGCTGGGTGTTGAGTGATAAAGTTGCACCCGACATCAAGCCGTGTAATGCTGGCTCGGTTCATAGGCAGGTGTAAAAGGTCACTTAATCTCTCTATGGCTTGTTGCACATCGGCACGCCCCATAGATTGATAATTATTGCCTAAAAGCCACTTACACAATGAGCCATCTTTAACCTTAACTTGCCATTGGCTTGCAGTAACCTTTAGGCCGTTGAGGTAGCCTGTAACAAAGGTGTTACCGCCATAATCATGAAAACCAACATCGGTGAGGTGGCACGGTGTTTCCTCTATAAAGCTCACCGCCCCCACCTCACCGGCTGTTAATCTAAAATTTACTGTGTCATACATAGCTAAAGAAATTACTAAAATAGTAATTATTGACAATTTACTATATAGTCAATTTTGCTAGAGCTCTCAAGTGCTCAAGTTCCTCATCAAGCTCGCCATCACAAAGCAGGTTATAAAGTGCTTTGCAATCTTTGCTCTTGCCTCGGGCTATAAATACCTCAAGCTTGCCAGCCTGTTGCACCGCGCCATTGATAACCTTAAAATTTGAGTGTACCAGCAACAATGCATCGGCCGTGCCTCTAACGTCACCATAGGCAAAATTAGAGCTTGGATCAATTACATAAACACTACTCAAGTTTTTGCCCTTAATAGTCAAGCTCTTGTTAGCTTTTCTATGAACGTCACCGCCAAAGCTGTTGGGCACATCGCCATAATAAATGACTAAATCATCCACGTTGGTTGCATCGCGTTTCTCGGTGGCTCGCTGGGGCTTGGTGCATCGCTTTTCTTCAAACTCGGGATAACTCTTTGTTGAGGCCGTGCAATCAAGCCTCGTTTTTGATTTGCTGGCCAGCCTCTCAAAGCAATAGTAGTCATTGAGTATCATTGTGCACCCCCTTTCCTGTTACAGTAATTAGTAGCTTGGTCGCTTATCTCGGTAGCGGTGGCCACTCGGTTTGATTGCAACCACGCCTCGACCTCTTGGCGGTTAAAGTAACACATCTTGCCTAATGGCTTGTAATGTGGTATCTCTCGCCTCATGGTGAGCTTATAAAGATAGCTCTTGCTCACGCCCATATAACGGGCTGTTTCCTCGCTGGTTAACACCTCTTTAGTTGCAAAAAGTGTTCTTGCTGTTACCATATCAGTAATTTCTTTTATTGCCTCGTTGCTCATAATATTTGAGTGTTAAGAGGTTAAACAAAAAGACTCGGCAAAAGCACGTCTGCAGTCACCGTGCCTCGTTATCACGTCAAACGTTTAACAAGTGCAAAGGTAGAGGCTAAAGGACAATAAAAAGTATGAGTGAATATGTGGCACATACTCACTCATATTCACTCATATTATTTTGGTAGGTTGTTAAATCTCTTTTAAGAGCTCATCTATTGGCTCACGCCATTTTTGTTCTTGTTTTGTTTCTAACACCGCTTTATTATATGCACTATCAAGCCGTGAAACGCCAAATAATTCATCTAACGCTTTATAAGGTGTTATGCCGGCCCCATCTGGGTTATATACTTGCACAACAAAATAGCTCAAACTCGCTTTGCTACCGCCATTATATAGCCATCTATAACCTGTGGCGGTCTTCTCTATATATCCAGCCTCAACCGCTTTGGCAAATGCTTTTCTTGCACGCTCGGTACTTGGCTCTTGGGCAGGCTTGGCGGTGACCGTGCTTAACCAGCCATCAATGCTTTTAAAAGCCATTTCTTTGGCCTCTCCAGCGAGTTTTTTATCTAATTGTAGTCTAACCTCATCGGCTATTATAGTCGCTAATTTGAGCCTGTTTTGTGTGTTTTTAAAAGCTTTGTTTTCAAGCCCAAATAAAGTTTTAGTGCTTGGTTCAAGAGCCCCTACTGATTTGGCCAAAATCTCATCAAGCCGTGAACAAATAAGCTCGCCACGGTCTAGTTTTAACTGTTGTTTGCTCATTATATCTACAATCTTAACACAACATAACTTGAAGCTAATAGGCGATATTATTGTTTGCTCATCTATTATTTGTGTGTCGCTATCGGGTTGCCACTCTTTAGGGCTATTTATACAACTCATATTCTTGGCAAATATTAGTAGAAATATCTTGAATAATCTCAGCATAAGCTCTCATTTTCCCACCGCTATAACGGTCAAAGAAAACTGGTGTAGAGCCTAATAACATTAGCTTGTAGGCTGTTTCTTCCAAACTAACAACCATTTTTTGAAGCTGTTTTTTTGCTCTCTCTCTATCGGCCTCGGTGGGTTTTGGCGGTGTGTAAACTATTGTTTCCATAACTCTTTCAATCTATGTTAAGCGTTGGTAAACTATTTATTGCTTCTTGCTTGAGGCTGTCAACGGCTCGGGTGTATTTCTCGGTACATTGCAAACCGCTATGGCCTAACAGGCTCGCCACGGTCTTGATGTTGGCACCGTTATTCAAGATATTAACAGCAAAGCTATGGCGTGCACAATGCCAGCTAATATGCTTGTTTATGCCAGCACGTTTAACCCATCTTTTAACGGCTTTTAGGCACATTTCATAGCTGGGTAAGGGAAACACTAACTCGGCTCGGTTGTCGGGCATTGTGGGCTCTCCTATGAGCTTTAACAAGCCATCATTAAGAGGTATCACAACACCGCTGTTAGAGCTGTGGCCCTTTGTTTTATTTTGTTCAAATTTTAATAAGTGGTTGGCAAAATCAATGTTGGCAAAAGTGAGGTCTTTAACATCACAATATCTCAAACCTGTGTACAGGCAAAAGATAAAAGCACGTCTAATATTTGGGTTCTCACGCTTGTAGTGTGTCGCTATAAGCTGTTGCATTTCCTCTTGTGATAATACATCTTTTTTCAACACGCCTCTATCTATCTTGATTGTGATTTTGTTGCATGGGTTTTTCAAGAAAACACCGTGTTCAAAAGCATAGGCCACAACCTTTTTAAAGCGTGCATAAAGAGTGTGTGCACCCTCGCCCACACTCCTGCTTTGTAGGTACTCAACAAATGCTAATATCATATCACGGTCTATTTGCTGGGGCGTGATACGCTGGCTAAATTTTTTGTACTCGGGCGTGTCACTCAAAAAGTCTTTGAAACGCTTAAATGATAGCTCTATATTTCTTTTGTCTTTTTTAGTGTAGCCATCTATGTAGCTTTGGTAATAGTCAAGAAAATTAATGTTACTATTAGTTTTGAGGCGGTAGCCTAAATTGCCCTCTTTAAACTCTTGCTCACGCTCAAACCTTATCTTGTGAGCAAGTGCCAGCGTGTCTTTATTTTGCTGTCGCTCTAGTGGGGTTCTAGGTGATGCAAATATTGTGAGGTGTAAAAACTCACGTTTCCTTTGTACTTTGCTTTTTATCTCGCCTGTTACCTCATCGGTGACTTTGACACGCCCCAAATAATAATCAAGATATAATGACAGGTTGCCATCACTCATTACCTTTTGTAACAACTTGGGGTTATCACCCACTTTAACATCATTTTTTGCCATATTGTATTGCTTTTTGTTTCTCTTGATTGCAAAGATAATACAATATTTTCAATTAGGTGTAACATAGGTGTAACAAATTGGTAAAAAATAGTCTTTGTTATGAAATTAAGAGAAAAGTAGCAAAGGTTAATTGCTTGATTTTATTTGCACTTAATTTCTCTTTGGTTCACTTATTTATAAGGTACATTACCTTTCTTGGGCACTACAAAGTCCGATAATCGGTTGAAAATCAACGGTTGTCGGGCTTTTGTGTTATAAGTTTTTGACGTGTTTTTGACGATATGGCTAATAAACCTAAATCAGTCATTGGCTTTAATGCTCTTTTGCGGTTAATGCTAAATCCAAATCCTTGTAACTGATGTGCCCGCTGAAAGAATCATTTACGCTTATTGCCCCAGTGTTGATGACTTGGGTAATTTTAGTCTCTTTCTCAAATAATGACTTGAAATAATTGAGATTCTTATAGAAATCAGGATGAACAATTGGTGACAATTTGATCTCATAAGCTTTTAATTCTTGCAAGCCATCATCGATGATAACGTCGACTTCGTGCTGGCCTTTATCACGATAAAAGAACAAATTATTATCCATTCCATGATTGAACTGATGCTTTACTAATTCACCGATAACCATGTTCTCAAAGATTTGGCCTCGTAGCGGATGTGTTTCTAATTGATGAGCATTTTTAATTCCCAATAGATAACAAACTAAGCCTACATCATAAAAATAGAATTTGGGAGTTTTAACAAGACGTTTTCCAATGTTGCGGTAAAATGGATTGAGACGGAAAGCTACATAAGTTGCCTCAAGCAAATTTGTCCATTCCTGAATAGTGGGCAAAGAAACACCCAATTCATTTGCAATGCTTTGTGCATTAAATTCACATCCAATGCGTGAGGCAGATATAACAAGAAACTTACGGAACTCATTTAACCGCCTTATGTTCATCACTTGAAAGACATCTCGCTGGATGTAAGTGTTATAATACTGACGATATACATCGGTAGCTGGTTTGTTTTGTGCCCACACTACAGGATAAAAACCTTTGAACATCATCTCAAATTCATCAACCGTTTTGTCTTTATCAGAGAGTTCACTGATAGAAAAAGGCAACAACGTAATGACTGCTGTTCGACCTGCAAGTGATTGAGAAACTTTTTGTGATAAAAGCAAATTGTTACTACCAGTAAGCACAATGCTTGATTGTGGATTATCATCAACCACCACCTGAACAGCACTCAAAATCTCAGGCATTCGTTGCACTTCATCAATAATTAGCCCATTGCTATATTTTTCAATAAAAGCCTTTTTGTTTAGCTCAAGTTCACTAATTGTTGTCTCATCTTCAAGGTTGATATAATGATAACCAGGGAATACCATTTTGCATAATGTGGTCTTGCCCGATTGCCGTGGTCCAGTCACGGTGACAACATTAAAAATGCTTTTCAATCTTAAAAGTTCGCTTTCTAATATCCTTGTATACATAGTGTTAAATTGCTATTGGACAAATATAAGGTTGTAATTTATATTTGGCAAAGATAGAGATTTTCTTTTACTCAAACAATATTTTCGGTGTTTTTTTATGTTGTTTCTTTTAAAAAGAATAGGATGCTGTGCCATTTGCCTATGAAAACAGCATTGATTAGTTGTAACTTTAAATGGTTTTTCTTAATTTTGCTACCTAATTATTATAACCCCTAAACCATTATAGACGATGAAAACTTGCATGAAACAATTATTGTTGCTGGCTATGATTTTTGCAACAATCAGTGCCACAGGTTCCAACGTCCCTCAACAGCAGTCAAAATCGGGAGCAACCCAGGAATTTAAAGCTGCGGTAAGAGCCTTGCTCGATGCCACGGAATATGAGATGACAATGAAAGAGAGAATGGTCTCTGCCTATAAGCAATTAGGGCAAGAAGATAATCCATATATTGATGATTTTATGAATCAGTTAATAGAAAAGATGCCTGATAAGATGGTGGATATTTACTCCAAATATTTCACCCTTGATGAGATAAAGCAATTGACAGAAATCAATAAGACCGAAATCCAAACAAAAATTAGGAACCTACAACCACAAATATCTCAGGATCTTATGCAGGAAGGCAAATGCTTTGCCAAAGGAGAAAAAAGTCCATCGGCCGACATTGTGGTGGAGAAAGATTTTGAAGAAGCAGTGAGAGAATATCTTCAGGCATCTGGGTTTGATAACCAAATGAAACAGATGCTGTCAGTACTAGAGAATTTTTACAAAATTCCATCTGGCTTTCTTGATGGCTCACTTGATAATTTGTCGGATCATATGCCCGACATG
>JAEEGL017131807.1_pt1 | contig 35871 bp, 26 predicted proteins | sample 9134231 | NCBI WGS metagenome assembly JAEEGL01 (sample SAMN16246548, study PRJNA631951) | gut metagenome | biome: gut microbiome; feature: rumen; material: fiber-attached | host: Bos | place: Iran: Karaj | collected 2018-10
ACAAAATCAGACCTTCTCGGACCAGTGAGTTACTTCGATGTCTTCGCAGCCTGTAGGCACTTCGGATTTGGTGATGAAATAATTGCAGCCGCCGGAAGCAACAACTGTCTCAGAATAGTTGAATTCCATCTTTTCGGCCTTGGGGGATTTGTACTCCTTCTTCATCTTTCTTTTTCTCCTTCAAAAAAATTTATTCACAAACCGGAATCATGTCCTGCCTTCAGGATGCATTTTCCCGGGATGCTTCGCGATAAACCTTGCTCTTTCTTCCGCCGTGTTTTCAGTCACACTCCGGAATATACCTGACTCCGTTCCTGACATAGGCTTTTGCCTGTTCACACAGCTCTGTCGGCTGTTTGCCAGGTGCTGCGAACCTGAGCATGTTTCCGGCGCAGTTGTTGCAAACCCTGTCGTACGGGCATTCGATACATTCAGGAACCCTTGGCCAGTTGCTTGCTTCATGATTTACTTTAGCCCAGGCCTCTTTGATGCCTATCCTGCGTGCGTCTGCATTGATCATATGCATTCTGTTGCACGCCATCATCGTCCCTTTCCAGTCCAGGACGTAGGATGAACGTCCTCCGCCGCATCGAAGCCCGCATTCGTTGCACTCATGGAAAGGACCACCTGCAGGAAGCAGTTTGTCTTCGTCTGCTTCCTTTGTTCCCCTGCCGCCCAGTTCGTTGATCAGGCGATAGATCCGGATATACAGATCCGTTTCCGAGGTGTCCTGGTGATCTGATCTGCCGGTCTCTTCACGCGGAGTAAAAAGGGCGGAATTCACAGTGAAAGACTTGCTCATCTTCATTCCGATCCGGATCGTCTCCAGCACGTCCTCCCCGAGATAGATGCTGGGAGTCACATTGATGGAAATCGGAAGATCTGCCTCGATCGCCTTTCTGGCGTTTTCCATCACTGTCTGGAATGCCCGCTTTCCGGTTATCCGCTCATAAACATCATCGTTCCATCCGTACAGGGTGATCTGGATGAATGCCGGAGGATGTTCCTTGAAAAAGCGGATGCGTTCGTCGTTCAGCAGATAGCCGTTTGTCAGAACGGATATATCACATCCCAAGCTGTGCAGATACAGGAACAACTCGTCAAACCCGGGATATGTCAGGCATTCACCGCCTGTCAGTGTGGCGTGGATCATGCCTGCTTCCCATGCCTGGTGCATCAGGTCTTTCCACTCTTCGACGCTGAATACGGATCGTCCGTTCAACTGATCCGGATTCAGGTGTACATAGCACATCGGGCAGTTGAAGTTACACAGGGGCGTCAGTTCGAACTGGCAATGGACCGGTACACCTTTTTCCCTCGCCTTGAAATCCAGAAAATTGGAAAGGGATTTGTAGTTCTGGATCTTTTTTCCGTTTTTTTCCCGTAGTTGTTCCAGTAATTCAAATCCGTTTGCCGGCTCTGCCATCTGACCCTTCCCCCGTGTTCCGGATATAAACATTATATGCAACAATTGACAAAGTGTAAAGAAGGAATTATACTAAATTTGTTGTTATTCATCACAATCCGGAGGTGGATACATGAAGAACTTTTCGATCTCCAAACTGGCTCAGATAATCCTGTCTCAAAGAAAGCTCCTGAACCTTACACAACAGGAGCTGGCGGACAAAGCCGGGATTAACCGTTCCATGCTCTGCCGGCTGGAAAACCAGGACTATGTTCCCTCTCTGGACCAGCTGACACGTCTGGCCAATACGCTCCAGTTTGATGTTACAGATGTTTTCATCGAATACTCTGCGCCCAAGTTTCGTCATGTTGTTTCAAGAAACATCACCGTTTATGGTGCCGGTTATGTCGGTCTCTCCATTGCGACGCTTCTCGCACGTCATCATAAAGTGACGCTTGTTGACGTTATTCCGGAAAAGGTTGAAAAGATCAACCAGCGCATCAGTCCGATCCAGGATGAATATATTGAAAAGCATTTTGCAAAGGCAGACCTGAATCTGACAGCCACACTGGATGGAGACGCGGCCTGTAAGGATGCTGAATTTGTGGTCATCGCCGCCCCGACCAATTATGATCCGAAGAAGAATTATTTTGATACTTCCGCGGTGGAATCCGTGATCAGGACTGTTCTTGACAATAACCCTGATGCAATGATGGTCATCAAGAGCACAATCCCGGTAGGATATACCGCTTCTGTCCGCAAAAAATACGGAACAGAGAACATTCTCTTCTCACCCGAATTCCTGCGGGAATCCAAAGCGCTGTATGATAACCTGTACCCCAGCCGGATCATTGTCGGCTGTGACGACAGAACCCGTGAAAAAGCGCAGGCTTTTGCCGAAATGCTGAAAAACAGCGCTTTAAAGAAAGATGTTGAAGTGCTTCTGATGGGACTGACCGAAGCGGAAGCGGTCAAATTATTCGCGAACACATATCTTGCCCTGCGGGTTTCCTACTTCAACGAACTGGATACCTATGCGGAAACCAAAGAATTGAATACACGTGATATTATCCAGGGCGTCTGCCTGGATCCCCGGATTGGTACCCACTATAACAATCCGTCTTTTGGGTATGGCGGTTATTGCCTCCCGAAAGATACCAAACAGTTGCTGGCCAACTTTGAAAACATTCCTCAGAATATGATGTCAGCGATCGTGGAAAGCAACCGGACAAGAAAGGATTTCATCGCGGATCGTGTCCTGGAGCTGGCCGGCGCCTATGAGGCAAACGATGCATGGGATGAATCCAAGGAAAAGAAAGTGGTCATTGGTGTGTTCCGCCTGACCATGAAAAGCAATTCTGATAACTTCCGCCAGAGTTCCATCCAGGGCGTCATGAAACGAATCAAAGCAAAAGGCGCCACCGTGATTATCTATGAGCCCACGCTGGAAGATGGAACATCTTTCTTTGGCAGCAAAGTAGTCAACGATCTGCGCAAGTTCAAAAAGCAAAGCGACGCAATCATTGCAAATCGCTATGATTCCTGCCTGGATGATGTGGAAAGCAAAGTGTATACCCGTGATCTTTTCCGTCGGGACTAATGCCCAGATGATATCCTGTAATATCCCTTATACCACTCAGCAAATGCCCCGAGCCCTTCCCTGATGCCGGTTCGGGGGGTGAATCCATAATCTCTTTCCAATGCTTCACTGTCTGCATATGTCACCGGCACATCTCCGGGCTGCATGGGAACCAGTTCCTTGTGCGTTTCAAAATCATACCCTTCAGGCAAAACTCCGGCACAGACCAGTTCCTCCTGCAGTGTCTGTACAAAATCCAGCAGGTTCTCCGGTTGTCCTCCGCCTATATTGTACAGGGCATACGGAGGAACCGGAAGACCGTCATCCCCGTCCTTTTTTTCGGGCGCCCCCTGCATCACACGGATAATACCTTCGACGATATCATCAATATATGTAAAGTCACGCTTGCAGTTGCCATAGTTAAAGATCTGAATATTCTCGCCCTTGACTAGTTTCTGCGTAGCAGAATAATAGAACATATCCGGCCGGCCGGCTGGCCCGTATACGGTGAAAAAGCGCAATCCAGTACAGGGAATGTTATAGAGTTTCGCATAACTGTGTGCCAGCAACTCGTCACTTTTCTTCGTGGCTGCGTACAGACTGACAGGATGATCCACCGGATCTTCTGTGCTGAAGGGGATTTTTGTGTTTCCTCCGTATACACTGCTGCTGGAAGCAAAAACAAGATGTTGTACTCCCGGATTGCCATCATCATAACTGTGGCGGCAGGCTTCCAGAATATTATAGAATCCGATGATATTGCTTTGTATATACACATCCGGATGATCAATACTGTAGCGCACTCCTGCCTGGGCTGCCAGGTTCACTACAACATCAAAGGAATACTGTCTGAAAAGACAACCGGTGAAATTTCTGTCTGCGATGTCTCCGTGGACAAACCGGTATTCACTCTGTCCTTCAGCTTTTGCTTTCTGGTTTTGCAGGCAGCGGTATTCTTTCAGGGCAGGCTCATAATAGTCGCTCAGGTTGTCGAGGCCGATCACACAGCACCCATGGTATTCACGAAGAATACGCTGTGTTAAAGCTGCGCCGATGAAACCGGCCGCACCTGTAATCAGGATGGTCTTATTGTTGAGGTCAATCTTTGTCTTCATTCCGGTTTTCCTCATTCAACTGTCCGCCGTCTGTCATTCCCGGATGCGGCAGCGGTTCTGCTGTTCTGAATCTGCGTAATGGTCATCTTTGAGGTTTCCAGGGGGAATACGGCTTCCCTTCAAGGATATCAGCGATACGCTCGCAGGCATGACCGTCACCGTATGGATTGCACGCTTTGCTCATACGATCATATTCTTCCTGGTTCTCCAGCAGTTCTGTAAATGACTTGTAGATAACTTCTTCATCCGTTCCGACCAGTCGCAGTGTTCCGGCATCGATTCCCTCCGGCCTTTCTGTTGTGTCCCGCATCACGAGCACCGGGACACCATAGGACGGGCATTCTTCCTGTATCCCGCCGGAGTCAGTCAGGCACAGGTAAGACCTTGCTTCAAAATTGTGGCAGTCAAACACACCGATCGGTTCAATAATATGAATCTGCCCGCATCCGCTCAGTTCTGCTTCCGCTGCTTCTCTGACTGCTGGATTCATGTGGATCGGATAGATTGCCCTGCAGTCCGGGTGTTTATCCAGGACGCGTCGGATAGCCCGAAACATATGGTGCATGGGTTCTCCGAGGTTCTCCCGACGATGTGCCGTAATGAAGATCAGTTTTGAATCCTTTGCCCATTCCAGTTCCGGATGGGTATAATCCTCCCTGACAGTATGCTTCATGGCGTCGATGACAGTATTCCCTGTCACATAAATGCTCTCTTCCCTTTTTCCTTCCCGCATCAGGTTTGCCTTTGCAAGCGGTGTTGGCGCAAAATTGAAGGAACTGATGATCCCGACGCCTTGTCTGTTGAATTCCTCAGGATATGGGCTGAAGATATTATACGTCCGCAGCCCGGCTTCCACATGTCCCACCGGGATCTGGAGATAAAAGCAAGCCAGTGCGGTCACAAAAGTGGTGGATGTATCCCCGTGCACAAGAACCACATCCGGACGTTCCTTTTCGAGGACATCCTTTATTCCGTTCAATACGTTTGTCGTAATATCAAAAAGGGTCTGCCTGTTCTTCATGATATTCAGATCATATTCAGGAACAATGCCGAACAGTTCCAGCACCTGGTCCAGCATCTGCCGGTGCTGGGCTGTAACACAGACGACAACCTCAAGATCATTCCGTTTCCTCATTTCCAGGATCAGCGGGCACATCTTGATTGCTTCCGGGCGTGTGCCGAATACCGTCATGATTTTTTTCATCTTGATGAGTCCCTTCAATGCTTGCGTTGTCAGATGCTTCCGTTTATTTCTTCCGGAGAATGATACGTCGGCACCACCTTCATCAGCGCCTCTTTGACAGCGGAATTATGTCCTGTTTCCAGCGCTTCCTTCAGGATGGCCAGTTTTTCGTTGATTTCTTCTTCAGTCAGCGGCTTGTCCCTTTCAATAAAGATCAGGTCGTTTTCAGTTTTGTCCATCTCTTCCGTCCGGATCAGCAGTTCCTCATATAGTTTTTCGCCCGGCCGGAGTCCTGTCTCTACAATATCAATATCTTTATATGGCTCCAGGCCGGACAGCCGGATCATTCCTTCCGCCAGATCATAGATCTTAACCGGCTTTCCCATATCAAGCACATACAATTCACCGTTTTTCGCCATTGCGCCGCTGGTCATCACCAGTTGGCTGGCTTCCGGAATCGTCATGAAGAATCGGGTAATCCGCTTATCTGTAACTGTAACAGGGCCGCCATTGGCAATCTGCCGGCGGAAAAGCGGAATAACCGACCCGTTGCTTCCGAGCACATTCCCGAATCTAGTGGCGGAAAAAGAGGTGACGTTCCCCTTCCGGCTCTGTACAATCATCTCGCACATCCGTTTTGTCGCGCCCATGACATTTGTAGGATTGACTGCCTTGTCTGTACTGATCATGATGAAGCGCTTTACACCGTGTTTTTCACAAATTTCCACCATGTTCAGCGTGCCGAAAACATTGTTTTTGACGGCCTCCATCACATTGCGTTCCATCAGGGGAACGTGCTTGTGTGCCGCAGCGTGGAGAACGATATCCGGTGTATGTATTTCCAGTATCCGATCAATGCCTTCAGTGTCACAGACATTAGCTATTTCCACTTTCAGGTTCAGTTCCGGATATCGTGTCCGCAGTTCCTGCTGAATATCATATACACCGTTCTCATAAATATCCAGCAACGTAAGCCTGCCGGGCCCGATCTTGGCGATCTGCCTCGCCAGTTCCGATCCGATGGATCCGCCGCCGCCGGTGATCAGGACATCCTTTCCCCTGTACCATGCCGCTGTCTTTTCGTCCACCACATCAACAGTGCTTCGATACAGCAGGTCTTCAATTTCAAAATCACGCATCTGGCGCCGACCGTTGGTGTTTTCCAGGGAAGGATAATCATAAACCTTGATTTTGTATCCTTTGTCTTTATAATCTTCGAACAGTTTAACCCGTCTTTCATTGCTCATATTTGGAAGAGCAAACACGACTTCCTGGACATGAAAACTGTTCAGGTCCGTTTCATTGTTTACCACCGGGACGCGGGAAATTGTCCTTCCGATCTTTTCCTTGTCTACGTCCACAAAGCACACAGGTTTGTATACTGCCTTCGGATTGTTCAGCAGTTCATCCGCCAGCATCGCTCCAACACTGCCGGCTCCGATGATCGCGATCCGGATTTTGCGGTTTTCAGGGGTGGCTTCCTCCTGAGCGAACTCTACGCCTGTAATAATCTGGAAAAAGCGCAGTACCGCGCGCTGAGACCTGGAGCTTTGGTTACGATTCTGATACGCAAACTGGTAAACCAGCCGCATACAGACAGCGCCCAACAGATTCAGCAGGACTAGAGAAATCGCACGGACAAACGTGATCTTAACCGGGGAAACAAACTCACGGAGCAGCATAAAGAACACACCGCCGATAAAATCAGCAACGACCAGCCACAGATAATCCGAAGAACCGGCATATCTCCAGATCCGATTGTAAATAGAGAAAAGAAAGCGCGGCATGAAAATACAAATTGCGGCAAATACAGTATAGATAATTGCCTCTGTCGTATTCAGGTCGTCAATTGTCGTAGGATAAAGAACAAAAATCAAAAAACTGGTGATCAGGAAGAATGCCAGATCGAAAAAGAATAACTTCCACCGTGTCAGTTGTCTTTTCATTATGATCACTTAATCCTTCTGTTTGCAGTATTGTTATATATCATAGTATGAACAAGTGATAAACCTGCCGACGCAAACATGAGTATCCGTTTTGTTCAATATGTCCTGTACTTTTCACTGCGCCATTTACAAGAGCAATGTTTCCATACAGTATTTCTTTACCGTTTTATATGAAATGATCGATCTCAATAATACGCCTTTTTATTTCCAATGTATAGTCATAATCATTTAGTGCATCATTACAACTTTGTTAAACCGTCTTTTTGATTCATGTTTCTCTTCCGGGATAAATCTTTTTTTCTCTTGAGATGGAAATACGCCTGCACAGATGGCTGAATACTTTTTCAAAGCTGTATCCTATTACTCCTCCGAGTCCATTGCTGATTATATCATCAAATTCACAAAATCCTGTTCCGGAGAAATACTGAATGATCTCAATCATCATGGAAAAAGCAAGCGGAACAAGAAGTATGATCCTCTTCGGAAAAAGTCTGAAAAGGATTGCGCCGAGCGGAACAAACAACCAGATATTTCTGAATATATCCGCTCTGGCTTCACTGTTTGTAAAAAACCTTCTGTAGCACCAAAAAAAACCTGCTCTTTTCACTGCGCCGCCGTATCTGAACAATAATGTAAAATATAAAATAATAATTACACACATAACCAACAACAGCATGTTATATTTCTTGTTCAGCATCATAGAAAACAGGATAACGGTTAAAGACAACGGAATGGCTATCCAGGAATGATTATACAGCAGGTTCTTCAGATTGAATTCTTCTTGGCCGTTTTGATCCAAATAGATTGTTTGCCCGTTTTCCTTTTTGAAACCATATTGTCCTTCAGACAGTGCAAACGGCTTTCCTTCAGAATCATAGTATTGTTCTGTGGCTGTTTTGTTGCTGGCGTCATATGATCTGACAATTGTAGAATACCCCTTGTTGGTAACGGTTGGATTCCCATCTGCATCCAGGTAGGTCAGCGCATTCTCCCTGCCGCTCTCGTCATATCCTTTACAGACCCCGTACTGCCCTAATGACAGGGCAACTGGTTTCCCGTTTTGATCAAAATAATACTCGTTTTTGAGTTTCCCGTCTTCCAGACCGCTTGTATGATAATATTCCCGACGAATAATTGCATATCCCTGCCGTGTCATCATCGGTTCTCCGGCTGCATCAAAACAAGTGATTTTTATGATCTTTCCATTTTCATCATATTCATTTACTCTTTCATAGCCATATGATGCAGTACGGATTGGTCGGTCCATTGTATCGAAATACTTAATTGTAACGGTATTGTCATGATAGTCACGTGTTTCTTTCGAATACCCGTCTGCAATTATGACCGGATTGCCGTCTATATCCCGATAGGAGACAACAGTGATCCTGTCGTTATCATCATACTCCAGGTATAAGATATAATGACCGGAATATTTTCTGTATACTTGGTTGCCTTGATGATCATAGTACTTTTCCTCTGCGCTCTTTCCATTCCGGGAAACAATAACTGTTGAATATCCTAAATCCGCCGCATCAGTAAGCCTTCCTTCTGCGTCTGTGTAATCTGTTCTCTCGCTATTCCCTTCTCTTGTTATTGATTTATGCAGTTGGGATGAGTGATAACTCTGTTCTTCCCGCTTAGTCTCAGGATTGATATAAATAAACGAGATAAAGATAAACAGAAACAGAAGAACAATTATATTCGGCTTTTTATTCCTGCGGTCATCGTTGTATGGTTGATTTTTCATTTTTTTACATATTTTCCGTCTTTATAGATTGCAATTCCTTTGGATGCCCGTTTTATTTCAAGGTTTTCAAACATAGCATCCCATTTTTTTCCGGCTGAATACTCTTCTTTGATTTTCGTTATTGCACGATTTCTCATTAAGCCTTTGAAAACATATCGGCCAAGCTGATAAAGCCATGCAAACGCTCTGAGTATCGGATACCTGTTTGCCGCTCTCCAGTTGATAAGGCCTTGTTCCTGCAAAAGTCTGAATGCCATTTTGGGCGTTTTTACATTCGCGAATATTTTGATGCTTACATCTGCATCTTCTGTTTTTTTACATCCAAAGTCTCCGTTGGATAGTATATAATCCATCAATTGCCCGCAAAGGGCATCATCTTTGTTTACTGTGAAGTTATTAGGTTTAAACCCAAGATAGATTTCGCACAAGCCGGCAACAGAGACTGCCAGCTTTCTCAGCCCGATTTTTTCTGACAGATCAAGAAACTTATACCATCCTTCTCCTTCTATGCACTTGTCAGCAAACATCATCCAGTCAATAATCTGTCGGAGACCGAGCCCGTTCTCAAGATGCTGGCTGATATGTTCAAGAAGCACCAGTCCGTTCACAAAGTCTGGAAGAATATGCTCAGGATTGATATTCTCAATGATCAGATCATCAAGGAATTTTGATTGTTCAACACTGTTTAATGACGCGAATCGCCGGTGAAGTTCCACAACAACACCGTTTTTCCCAAACGCTATCTCACGGTTTTCTTCATTGATTACAAAGTATCCGTCATTTAATAATTCCTGATATGCTGTATCGAAGTCCTCCCTGCGTGTCATAATATCGATATCGCCCATTGTGCGGTATTCAGGGCAGGGATAATACTGGGCCGCTGAACTGCCCTTGAGAACAGTATATGGAACAGTTAATGGAAGATTGGATTGTGCTTTGGCATTTTTGGAATAAAAAGACATCTGCAATAGGATATCGTTGCGCCATTGGTCTTTTAATTCCTGTGATAACCCGAGACGTGACAGATGATTTGCAGGAAGGGCAAGAATGGCCTGCATTTTCATGTCATTATAGTCTTCCTCAGAAACAGATAATTGCTTATCTGTAGTATTCCAGAGAGATAACTGAACAAGCTCAAGCATTCCCATTATTAGCTTTCACTCCTTTTTGCCAACTAAGCCAATCCATTTTATATCATGATGACATATTAATCTAAATCGTTAAGTATTGATTCTATTTCCACCCTAATGCCACGTTGCATTGTTAGTTGCGGCCCGATTAACTGACTGGCTTCATTTCCTTCCACAATTATCCACCCTTTTGCAGTATGCGCAAAATCCCATCCAATATATTTTACTTTTGGAGTCATAGCGGAAAGGGTTTTTGCTAGCTCTATTGCTTGTTTATACTCAGGCAACTGAAAACCTTGAAGAACAATGTTGGTATCTGGATGCCGCTCATATATGGCACCAAATTCATCTCTTCCGTAAGTATTCGTAACCCCCCTATGAATATCCACTCCTATCAGTATTCCTCCTGCGCCTCCATTATCTACAAAAGAACCGTTTCTTCCAATTTTCAAAAAACAATATGGGACAACAATCCCTTTTTTTGTATTAAACGTGATAATACGTATTGTGTTTACACTACTAGGATTAAGAATAGCCATTTTTTCATCTTGTATTATACGCTCTTCTAGTATGATTTTTTCATTGTGACAGATAAGTTTATTAAACAAATCAATTGCTTTCTCTGTTTCACATGGAACTTTAATCAACTGAACACTCCTGCCCATTGCTTCTTTAACATTCTTCTTCACAATTTCCTTTTTGCCAATAATAAAAGATAGATACTTATCTTTATCATCTGCACATTGTATGCAAATCGCACTCCTGCCGTAAAATGTTGAGAACATTTCGTACGTTTTAGCTTTATCACTATATATCTGAATATCTGAAGAATTATTGCATATATGTACTATATCCATTGAATCTCTGTCTGAAATAAAAGACCATCTCTCAAGATAATTCTTGTTTTTCAACTCATAAGATATGTATTCAACCGGAAGAAAACCATAACCAATGGCACAAAACATAATATCATTTCGTGTTTCTGCATCTATTAAAACACCATTTATCTTTTGAAGTTCCCTATTAGTCTGATTAACAATATCACTATATTTTCTTTGATGCTTTTTTATAAATTTGACTTTTTTCCCCGGCTTGTTTTCAACATAAGCCACTGTTTTTTGCATAATATTTTTATGCAAATGCAATCTAATATTATTCATATACCGTAAAATATGGTTTGAATTGACAATTTCTTTTAATTGTCTACGAATATAAGACATTTTTATTCCTTTCTATTTTTATATGTATAAACCTTTCGTTTCTAAAGGAAGGTTTACTTAATTCACTCTGCTTGAGCGAAAAACAACAAATCATGTCTTTGGGTTATTACCTCATTCTCTTTACTGAATAAAAGATCCGCAAAGTTTCATTTTTATAGAAGACGATGTTAAAAAGAAATGATACGGTTGTCGACACAATTACTGCAACAACTGCCCAAAGTGACCAAGTAAGATAATTGTCAACTGTTTCTGGTATGAATGTTTTGCATAAACAACAAGCCGTTATAGTAATACTTATATTAATTATTTGTCGCTTAAAAAAATGGTTTATTGATATCAATATTATGTTTTTCTTCAAATATATAACATAATAAACCATTCTGAAACCAATTGCGACAATTGTTCCTATTGCTACACCAATTAATCCTAATTTCCAAACAAGAATAAGCGATAGCGTCAGATTAATTATTGCTTCTCCATATGATCCCATTCTGGTTTGTTTAAAATGTCCGGCTGCTGATATAATGGATTCATATGGCATTCTCAGGCAAAACAACTCTGCAGCTATTGTTATGAGCCATCCAAAGAGCGGTTGTATGTAATCCGCATCCAAAATTCCTTTTGTATAGATGCCAACAAACTGAATAATCATTACATATACTGTAGTAAACAATACAGTACATGTTATTGACATGATAGTTTCATAAAAGCGAAATGTCTCTTTCAAATTTCGGATTTCGTCCCTTGCATACATATCACCAAATAATGATGTCATGCCAGAGCAAACCGCTGTAACAATATTCTGGATGTTTGCAGTTACCATATGGTACACGGAATAAACCGAGACTGATTCAAGATTGTCAAGGACAGTCAGTATTGTTATATCCGTATTGGAATGGATATAGAATGCAATATGCTGCCCCAGTCCGGTCCATCTCTGGCTTAACGCGTTCCTGTCTGGTTCGGGATGATTGTTTAACCCGTACTTTTTTTTCACATAAAGCCACATTGCTGTAGGCTTGATCAGGAAAACACAACTGCTGATCAGTTTGACGAAAACGAGATTGCTTCCGATACGCACCATGAAAACGACCAGGATCGCGTTCATCACAGTAGTAATGATAGACAGCGCGTTTATCAGATAGACACGCTGATCTGCCTGTATCAAGGCGCTGTATGAGATCCCGATAAAGTATTGCCCGAAAGTGGATACTGCGATTACAAGCACCAGCCAGAACGTTGTCATCCAGTCATAGCATTCTATGTGGGAAAGGCTTTTAAATGTACAGGCCAGCACAAGCGCATATCCGAGAGAAATAAACGCAATGATCCTGAAAAAGCGTTTCAGCTCATAAATGATAACACTGATCCTGGATTTGTCATTATCTGCCAGAGGCTTATAGAGTGCAGCTCTTGCAATTCCACCTATACCGCCCTCCAGAAATGTGATATAGGACAGAAACTGCGCGATAGATGTCGTCGCGCCATATGCTTCAGATCCGAATGCTCCTAGCAGGACGCGCGGAACGATCAGTCCGCAGACCAGCGTTGTGATCTGAAGCGCCAGCGTTGTAAGGATGCTCTTCTTTACTCTTGTTTTTCTGCCGGTGTTCATGAAAAACCTTCTTCATTGTCTCAAGATTCCGCGGCCATATCTGATATGGTCTTTAATTTTCCAGGGACATCTGGCAACACATTTCAGCCAGATATTGATTGCCTTTCCTTTTCTCCCGGCCATTGCATAATATGGTGCCAGAACAATGTGCCTTCGGTACCATAAGCTGGAATCCGATTCCAGGTATTGTTTGTACTTCAGATTGATCCGTTCAAGCCCGTCTATTTTCTTATCGGGGCTGCTGGTTATCTGTTCTCCGTTATGTATATGATAAACTGCCAATGGTTCAGGAATATAATCAATTTCATGATTCTCTGCGATTCTCAGCCAGGTATCAAAATCCTGTGCAGACTGCATTAACTCATCAAAACCGCCGACTTCCCGCAAAACACTGCTTTTGATAAGCGGAAAAGAAGTGGATCCGATAAAGTTTTGATAGAGGAGAGATGGAAAAACATATCCTCTTTTGAATTTCACCTTTTCTTCAAGTGATTCTCCTGTATCGTCGTTTTTGCAGATGCGGCCGCAATAGACAAGCGCCGCGCCAGTTTTTATCATAAGCTCTGTCTGTTGTTCAAGTTTCTCTGGCAGCCACTCGTCGTCATCATCCAGGAAAGCAATATATTCGCCTTCCGCGTTTTTGATCCCGGTATTTCGTGCTGCACATGCGCCAAGACTGATTTCATGGTCAATATACCGCACACGGATACCATTGTCCCTGTTCCCATATCCACGAACCGTTGCCTCCACGTCTTTCTTCCTGGGAAATTCGGGCGGGCTGTCGTTTACAACGATCAGTTCAAAATCACGGTATGTTTGATGAATGACACTTTCAATCGCCCTTGCAATCATAGATGGCTTTCTTTTGTATGTTGTAATAATTACTGTAACCATTTCCTTACCTCAAATCCTTGACTTGCTTAATATCTGAAAACGATTGACTAGTTTAATGCAGATCCCAGAGGGACCCAAGTTTATAGTCCCATTCGTCTGGCGCAAATCTCATCATGCCGCTTGCAGGAGTGAATGTCATCTCACCAAAAAGAACCTTCCCGGCATGTTCATACAAATCAACGCGCACAAAATCAAATCCTTTGCATAATTCTGTGGCGATTCCGACCAGTTGCGCATAATTCTCTGGTTTGGCAAGAAGTCTTTTCGCATTATGATATGGTGGCCTGCTTATTTCCATATGCTCCCACTTTGTATCATAAAAATCTATTGTCTCTTCTTCGGAACGGTCGGCGATCACCTGGCACAGGTAAGGCTTGCTGTCAAAGCAGAAGAACTTGTAATCTGTCAAAGAATTATTATTTTTTTTCGGCGGCAGGTATTCTTCAGCAATGATCATAGGGGAAATATCCTGGTAATGTAATTCAAGGCCCTCTATCAAGGCAAATGGTGTGTCCAACCAGTAATTCATACGACGCTCTGCAGACCATTTTCTGCGCATGAACTGTTTTTTGTCTGTAACAATGATGTTGGTATGACTTGCGTTGTTTGTTTTCAGGACAAACTGATCCGGCATACTTTCAAAATCTATTTGTTCAAATTTCTTCCAGGCTCCTATCAGCGGAATAAGATGCTCCGAACCAATCTTCTCTCCCACCCATTTCCTGACTTGATACTTGTCACTTAGTGTAGAATACAGTGGGTTTCGGTCATACAGCTTTCTCCATTGTATCTTTTCAGTAAACCTCATGGGATTTTCAAGGTTCAGTTCATTCCCTGTTTTTATTTTATATATTTTTTTGAGATATGACGGATAATCTGTTTCTTTTATCGACTGTATCTTTACGATTTCTTTCCTGTCTTCTTTTTTTTGTATTTCCAAATTGATCGTGTCAATGATGTTTGGGAATAGATATTTTATACTCTCTTTGGGCGTCTTCATTAAATCAGATCACTCCCCTCCGGATCGTTTCCCGATAAATTGATTATAGAGATATCCGTAAAATGTCATATGTCCATCTGATGTCTGCTTGTTGTATTTTCCCCGGTAAGTCAATATGTAAATCTGCTCGTCTCCGTATAATTTCTTTAATGTTTCTTCGTTAAAAGGCTCATTGATGATTTTTCCTAACTCATGCGTATAATTTTCCATCTTGGTCAGATTGTCTGCAATCACCCGAAAAGAGTCGTCGTTTTGATACAGAATATATACCATGTAATCAAACACAAAGTAGTCAATAGCTGTATCATGCTCTTCCCAATAGCGTGAAAGCATCCTGGAGATCGTGATGAGATATTTGCTGTTTTCTTTTCCGCCTATGACACCTACAAGCCATTTGTTTTTCGATACATATTTTTCTCCGTTGGTTTTCCTGAATCCCACGGAAAAGAAAGGATTCTGGAACGCTTCCTGCGGTACCGGTTCATGTAACAGAGTAGTAGCGTCAAGCCATAGACCTCCGTATTTGGCAAGGATCATCATGCGGATAACATCTGCATAGTGGGCATGGCTCATGATTCCGGATTCATGTTTTGCTTTTATTCCTTTTGGAATATCAATATACTGATCAACATTATCCAAGCTGACCACAACAACAGGATGTCCATTGGCAAATGCTTTTATGCTTGCTAGTGTCATACGGATGACTTCAGGCGCGTTTTCTTCTCCCTGCAGCCAGGCTGTCCAGATATTGTCATAATGATCGTTCCCGCAGGACGCTTTTTCATCCTCCAGACCAGCAGCATACAGATAATACCGGTACAGATAGTTGGTTATTGTTTTATGCTTATATATTTGTATCTTCTGCTTCCATCCACCATTTTTCGTATCCGAATATGGAAACAGCATGCAAAGATAATAAGCCAGTGTGCATTTAAAACCATACTCTTTATAATACCTGTACAGATGCAGTAAGCTGTTCCTCATTCTTTGTGCTCCAGTCCTCTTAGAAACAGTTCCCTATGCGCTTCACAATCAATATATGTTTCCATTCCCAGGCCCCGTTTTGTTCTCACGTGTTTTGTTATATGCCTCCGAAGTCTTTGTCCGGACAGCTTATTGGCAGCCCGGAACAACAGATTATCTTCAACGCCAAGAAAAAAAAGTATATACTCCGGAAGCTTCTCTTCTGCAAATGCCATATATTTATTCTCAACAAACCCGTCTTGTGTGATCTCTTCGCTGCGTTTTTCAAAACCAATCAAAATCTGTTTCGATTCGTCCTTATTTGCTAAGCGTACAGCATTCCCGGATCTTGTCACGGGAATATATGAAATACTCCCTGCATCATCTAACCGAACAAGAAGGCCGGTGTTCCAGAATTCATTGTCTCTTTTGGTAAAATGAAAATTCCCTTGTCCATATACGATTGTTTTGCTGTGGTATTCTTCTTTGCATCCTATACAGTGGCTATGTTGACAGATTACCAGGTCTGCGCCTTTATCAATCAGTTTCCTGCATGTTTTCTGAAGATTTGGAGACGGATAACGATACAGTTCTTTGCCTCCGTGATACAGTACGATTGCGTAGTCGCACTGGCTTTTCATTTGTGCCACATGGTCCAGTGATTCCAATGGATCAAACGGATTTGCACCAGGTTGATTCTCTTTTGCAATGGAAAATTCATGTTCGGCGCATGCATAGATTCCGTATCGTTTTCCTTTAATTGTGATAAGACAGTACCTCTGTGATTCTGATAAATCCATGCCAGCGCCTGTATATGATATTCCGCTAGCCTCCAGCACTTGCATTGTGGACTGCAGGCCCTGGATCCCCTGATCCATAATATGATTGTTTGCGAGAGTAAAGAGGTTGATACCCATTTTTTTCATGCCGGCAACGCTTCTTTTTGAGGCAACCAAAACAGGGCCGTATTTTTTTATTGGGGTTTGTTTATCTGTAAGCGGTGTTTCTAAATTAAAAATCCGGTAGTCAGTTTCTCCGAGAATATTTTTCAGTTCTTCACCTATCAGTTCTTCTGCTTCCGCTTTTTCAAACAATTTCATGTTTGAATATACAGGGACAATATCTGCGCCTATAATGATGCTCATGCCAATCCACCTTTTATATGACAGTAGTAATCTTTTCCATAATCCTTTGCTGACGGATCATGGGCGTATATATCTGTATTTTTGTTTTAACTGATCAGGAGCTTTTTTTTCTTTCAATCCAATCTGTGCGCTCAGAAAGAAAATGATACTCCATGCAATAAAATGACAAAACTCCATGTAAAAAATCTGCCCGACTCCAAGAAATAATTCACTGAGGCAAAATGCCAGAAGCAGGACGCTATGGTATTCTCTGTTTGAATTGATTGCGTTCCTGATAATCCGAATTGCAGCATAAAACAAAGGGATAAAATACAGGACACTTCCGACAAAGCCATAATCCGCAATCGCTTCCGCATAAGTGGAATGCGCATATCCGCGGGTCCCGGACCAGAATTTGAACTGGTCATACCCACCTCCGAAAAGCGGATTGTTTTTAAATATCTCAATTGCTTTCTGATATAGCACTATACGGTTTACATTCCCCGCGTCATTGTTGTCCTGCAGCCTGGAATATATCAGTGAACTGCTGAACATATTCTGAATATAATATGCGCCTAAACCAATGATAGGAATTAACGTAATGACCAGCAGTATCCTCTGGTTTGTGTCGTTTTTCCTCCAGATAGAAGTAGACTGTGTAATACCCCATATTCCGACAATAAAAGCGCTGGCGATCAGATATTTCCGCGAACCGGATTCGATAATGCAGAAAAAAAACAGCAATATCATAGCGCCTGATACTATTGCCTCTTTTGTATCATGTTTTTTGCACCTGTATGCAGCAGAAAATATGCCCAGATTCATAACGGCTGCGAATACATGCGGGTTGTTATGCGAACTCAGTGTCCTGCCGTACCCTCCCCATTCTGTGCCCCTCGTCAGCATGTAAATCGCGCATGCAAGAGCTATTGCAATCAAAACTTTGTATAGCCACTCCATTGATCCTTCTTCTGCGGACACATAGCAAACAGCAATGCAGATGACTGAAAAGGCGGCATAAGTAATACAGGAATCGATTAATTCGGAATACATATATGCGGCAAAAAAACCTGTAATGACAGAATAGGCAACCATGACGAGGTTATTCCATATCCCATATGGTACAAATTTTAAATCTATTTGTTGTTCAGAGATCCAATGACCGACCAGGCTGCAGCCGGTGATTAAGGAAGCTCCGTATAGAATGATATAGTTATCCCCCCATGTCTCCACATACATGAACACATAAAACAACACAACAATGATCGATATCTTGGTTACTTTTATCAATTATCTGTCCTCAGCAATCCACTTTTTCTCTCATTTGCAAAAAGGAAAAGATTGCTTTTGCCCTTTTTTCAATGCTGAATTTTGACGAAGCTTTTATCGCTTCGGAGCTCATCTGTTTCCTCTTCTGTATATTGTCTTTTAATGTTCTGATTGCTTCCGTAATCTCATCCACATTGTTTTCATCTATTCTGATTGAATAACTGTTATCAAGTATTTCATCATTGAATGACTTGTTTGATGAAATAACAGGCAGGCCGCAGGCAACTGCTTCAATAATTGCATTGCAGCATCCCTCCGCCTGTGTGGGAAGAACGAAAATATCCGCACAGTTCAGATAATTGACCAGTTCCTGATGTGAAACCGATCCCTGGAATATGATATTCCTGCAAGTAGGAAGAATATTGCCTTGCTGCCCTAAAAAGATGGAATAAACATCGTCAAATCTGTCGATTGCTGCGCTGAGCCTGGCCGTTCCCTTTCTCTCATTAAAGTCCCCGACAAATGCGACAATAAACAGCTCTCTGTCAATGCCCAGGCTGTCTCTTGCTTTTTCTTTTTCAATCGGGAAAAACTCGTCTTTTCTGAATCCGTTTGGTACAATCGTTATATTGCTCTTCTCGTTGATAAATCCGGCTTCAATGCTCTCATTATAGTTTTTTTGCGACGCGCAGACCACACCGGAAACACGTTTCAGCAATTCTTCCGTTCTGTATGTTTGAATTACATCTATTTCACATTCGCTTGCCTGAACAAACAGCGGCAGATCACTTTTAAGCAATGCCTTTGCGGTAGCCAGTCCAATATGCCAGAAATAACAGTATACACAGTCGGGCTGTTCCATCCTGTTCAATGAACGTTGAACCGCTTTCCGGAAAAGATAGAAAACCAGCTGATTGATCAGTTTATTCCTGGTGTTTGAGAAAGTAATGGTATAAGGTCTGTATACTTTTACCTCTTTCCCTTCAGGATTAATATCCGAAGACACCCTCTTTTTCAATCCCAGACGACGGATAATGGCTTTTGAGATGCTTTGAGGCGCAATAACAGCGCACTCTGCTCCTTCGTTTGATAAGCTGTATGCCAACTCCTGGACGAAAGGATAATTGGGCTGGCCTATATCCGGATAATCCTCCGCAACTATGCATATCCTTCGCATCATGCCTTATTACCTTTCATATTCAATAAACACCTTCTGTAACCAGGCTGGAGTATCCACAAAATTCAATCATATGTCTCACCCTGCCATTCGGAACCCTGATATCATCTTTTCCGATACTCCGGAATCAGACATTCCGTATTATTCTGGCTTTGATCGTCTGATAAGCTCTGAGTCCGAAGTAATAATACGATGAAAGGAATTTTGACGCGTCCCATTCGCCGACCGGATCCTCTTTATTCAGCGGAATGTCATCCAGATCCTTCTCCGATATGTACTGAATGCTCCCTGTTTTTTTGTATTCCTCAAGCAGATCCAGATTCTTCATGACAGCATTGTACTTGATCTTTGAGAACCTTGGTTTGTCCGGGTTTACTCTCCAGTCAATAAACTGGAAACTGTGGAAAAACAGTGAGATAACGTCTACCTTCCCGTTTTCCAGGATCAGTTTCATATTTCTTTTAAACTCAGAAGGAACATTTCCCGAGTCAATCTGATCATTCCGTGAATAGAAAGGAACCGACAGGCTTCTGAATGTAGTTACCGGAACTTCCTTTAGCCCGTTAGGACCGCATTGAACGATACGGTTCCATGTTACCTCAGGACGGATCAGGCAATATCTGCTCGCGTAAAATTCACTCATATCATATTTATATCCAAGCTGGTCCAATACACTCAACGTATTGTTATCTGCTCCGTAGCGGCCCGCCCGGAAGGAAACAGGAGCTCGCTTCAGTACTTTTTCATAGTATTCTGTACATCTGGCAATGATTTCATACTGCTCCTCCCTTGTGTACTCCCAAAGATGGCGGCGGTTGATATCAGCCATATGATCAGGATGAACATGTACTCCGATGTCATGTCCGTTATCATCAATTTCCTTTAATATTCTTTCGATCTTATCCTCTCCATGGTCAATGATCTCAGGGATATCCACAAAAAACAATCCGCGGATTCCCCTTTCGGTGAACATTTTCATCAGGTAGCGGATTCCGTATTCATTTCCGTTGGATGCTTTCGAATAGATCATCGTCTCGACCGGGTCGATCCCCGCAGGTCCTTCTGTGTCAATGGACGCCAGTACTTTCTGAATCATCTTGTTTTTTTCCTTTCGTATATTTATTCAATATATTTCAGGGATGATTCCCTGAATTCGTTTCTCTGCTTATTTATTGTTATTCAGAAAACCGTTTAACTTTCCCCATAAACGTTTCCATTTCTTCGCTGACCTTTTTCAGGAATTCGCTCCTGCCTTTACTGAATTCATCCATATTGAAGTTCCTGTACGCTTCATACAGATAATCTCCAAGGCCGGTTTCAAGGTGCTCCGGGATCACAATTCCGAGATGGTACTGTTTTACATATCTTACAATAGCCATGTTGTGCCAGTATACAAGAACCGGTCTTCCTGCCAGTACTGCCTCATACAGTTTGTTGGGGACCGCGTCCCGGTTGACCTGAGTATTATTCCGCAGGATATTGATCATGTCTGCCTTTGCGTGATAGATATTGATAATCTGGTTTTTTTCATATATTCCTTCAAAAATCACATTGGTCACGGATTGACTCTTAACATATTCTGTGAGTTTCTGTTTGTCAGGACTGTCCTTCCCGATATAGGTGAACAGAAAGCGACGGTCATTCCGTAATGATTCCAGGATCCTGATATTGCAGTCCCCTTCGATCAGAATACCTGCATAGGTGATTCTGATCGGGTCGACTTCGCCTTCGGATAAAACAGTGTCATCCTTATGTGCTTCCAGCAGGTTCATATCTGCGTTATGACAAAGGACGGTTTCTCTTCCGGTCCAGTCTGAATAATGGTCAGAAGAAACAACAACCGTCTGCGCCATCCCGCATATTTTTTTGAAAGCCCCGGGGAAGCGCCGGATCAGGGGCGAATCATCACGGATATCAAGAATAAACCGATTGCTGAACTTTTTCAGGTATCCGGGCGTCAGAAAGAAAGCAGGCGCCGCTGTCAGGATAATCAGTCTGTCGATCCTGTTTTTCCTGATATATTTCCTGCACGCATGAGCGAACCGGATATAACCAAAAAGCATCCTTTTCCGGTCAAAATCATCTGCCGTATAATCATATGAAAAATCCACGTCCTGTTCGGATATGCCGTTTCTGTTCCATGACAAAATCCGGTATGATACATGGCTGGCTTTAAGAACATTGATATAATTCTCAATATACGGAGTGTATTTCTTGTTCCCGGGCACAATAAAACCAATCATGGGTGATTATTCGCCTCCTGCCGCTGCTTCCAGAACGTCAACATATTGATTGGCAGGTTTCTGAAAACCCAGATGGTCAGCAACATATTGCCTTCCGTTTCTGCCAAGCTGTTCGCGGATCTCCGGATGGTTGTAAAGATGTCTGATTCCTGAAAGGAACTGATCAATGGAGTTTGCTTCCGCGATCACGCCGCAGTGGACATCCTCGATCAGTCTGCACAATTCACTCTGTCTGTCAAACGAGGCAAGGATCGGGCAGGATGCTGCCATAATATTGAATGTTTTGCTCGGAACAGAGCTGCCTCCGATCCCGGGTTTTGATATAATCAGTCCGATATCCCCCAGGCTGAATACGTGGGCAATGTCCTCATAAGGCTGAAATGGGAGCAGGATTACATTCCCGATGCATTCGTCAGCGACCCGGGCCTGAATCCTTTCCCTGTCAGCTCCGTCGCCTGTGATCAGGAATCTCAGGCTGCTGATTTCATTCCTGAGTGTTTTTGCTGCCTCAAGCAGTAAATCCATATTCTGTGACAGTCCGATATTGCCGCTGTAGGAGATATAAAAGCATGAAGGATCAAGTTGATACCGCGGAATCAGCTTGTTTTCTTTCCGGTCAACAGGATGGATTCCGCTCAGGTCTGCCCAGTTTGGAATAATCGTTATCTTCTCTTCAGGAACATTTTTCTGTAACAGATTGTTTTTAAAATCTTCTGATATGACAACCAGATGCTGTGCATGGGAATAAGAAAAGTCTTCAATCTTTCGTCCGATTTTCCAAAGCAGGCTTCCTTTCCGGGTCATGCCGCTGTTCACAAGCGAATCAGGGAAAATATCCTGGACGTTGTAAACAGTCGGAATATGTTTCAGTGTGCCGATGATATTAATCATCATACCCTGTGTGGGCGGAGTGCTTGGCGCATAGATGACATCTCCGGACGCTCTCAGTCCTTTCCATATACAGGCTATATTCACCAGAACATAACGGATTGCACGCAAAACAGCATTCTTGCCTTCGCGGTACATGGCAATCCGATGGATGATCATTTTTCCGTCATGCCGGATCTCGGTTTTCTTTTTCTTGTAGAGTTTTCTCGTTTCCCTGTCAATGCCGCGCGTTGGGGTTGGCACGTACATTTCCACGGTATGCCCTCGCTCCGCGATGCATTTGTAAATATCCTCAAAAAGATACATGCTTGCAGCGATTTCCGGTGTGAAATACGGGCTGAACACCAATACCTTCATGTCGTCGCCTTTCTTTTGTCTGACCTGGTCATTCAATCTTTCTCCCGGTACCTGTATTCGATCATTTTCCGGCCTTCCGCTGTGATAAATTCCCTTTCGTTCCGGAAACCGTTTTTCAGATAAAAGCAGTTAGCCTTTTCATTGTTTTCCGCGTCAGTTTCCAGATTGATATATGCATATTCGTGATAATCCACAATGGATTTCAGGTAATTGATCAAAGCAGTGCCGATTCCCCGGCCTTCTTCCGCCGGATCGGTACAGATGGAAGCCAGCTCAACATACTTCTCTTTTTTGGTAACAGACTCGCTCTTCTTGAAAGCGCCAAGCAATCTCTTTATGAAGGAAGGATGGCGAATCGCAGCCAGGAAAGAGCACCATGCGAACTGAATGATCTTGTGTCTGATCAATCCCCTGTAAAATCTCGGATAGTCTCTCGAATAAGCGATAAAACCCTTTACTTTCTTTTCTTCTTCCGCAACGATAACCCCTGAATCCCCGTCGTCCAGATAGCCTTTGTACAGTGTCTGAAGGAACGGCAATCCGAGCTGTGTCAGGAAAAAGTCCGGAAATGCACGCTGATGAAGGATTGCGATCTCCCTGATCATTCCTTTGTCTTCAGCTGCCAGTTCGCGCACATTCATCACTGATAATCCTTTCCGAGCACCGCAAGAACTGTTCGTATCATCGTCAGCAATTCCCTGGCAAATGAAAATCTTTCGATCGAATTCAGATTCCATTTCATTTTGGCAGGCAGGACCTGTTCAATATATACCTTGTCTGCGTCTTCCGCTTTGTCCAGCAGTTCATATTCATCCTTGTACCGGATGCTCGCTTCGCTGGTCACACCGGCAGGAAGTAGCAGGGTGGCATAATACGCGGGTTGATAGGCGTTTACATACCTGACCACCTCAGGCCTGGTACCCACGAAACTCATATCGCCTGTCAGAATGTTGATGACCTGCGGCAGTTCATCCAGCCGGACACCTCTCAGGAATCTGCCGACTTTGGTGATCCGGCGGTCATTGCTGACAGTAACCATGGAACCGATCTGGTCCGCATTGGCGACCATCGTCCTGAATTTCCAGATCCTGAATCGTTTCCCGTAGCTGGTAACCCGTTCCTGTTTATAGAATGCCGGGCCGGGAGAATCCATCCTGACAGCCAGTGCAATGATCAGCAGGATTGGCCAGATAATCAGCAGAAGGATTAGGGAAACGGTGAGATCGAACAGCCTTTTCAGGATCAGGGATACCGTATGCTTTCTCAGCGCATCGTAATACGGCCTGACTTCATCAGATCTCATGAAGTCCGGCAGGTCATTCCACGGTTTCAGCAGCATGGCATGTTCCTTTTTGCAGATTGATTGATATTCCGGTTTAGGCAGACAGCTCAGCCATCACGTTTTTCAGGGCATCACAGACTTTCTCAACATCTTCGTCTGTAAGCAGTGTATGAAGCGGTAAAGAAACAAGATTTTCATAATAGTCATAAGCATTGGGAAAATCCTTGATATCCCAGCCAAGCGCTTTGTACGCGGTCATCATCGGGAGCGGTTTGTAATGAACGTTGGTGGCAACACCCTTCTCGGACATTTTTTCTATAAGCCGATTGCGTACCTCCGTGCTGATATTGGGAATGCGGATCAGGTAAAGGTGATTTGAGCTGTCCATTTCTTCTGTATGGTGGATCAGATGGCTGATGCCCAGTTCATCGCAGGCGGCGTCGTATTTCAGGATGATCTCTTTTCTTCTTTCAAGCAGTTTCGGATAACGGTCCAGCTGGCGCATTCCGATTGCTGCCATGATATCAGTCATATTGCACTTATACCAAGGGCCGATAATATCATATTCCCAGGCGCCTGCTTTTGCTTTGGAAAGCGCGTCTTTGCTCTGCCCGTGAAGGGAAAGCAGTTGGTAAAATTTATAGATCTCTTTATCATCCACGCCGTATATCGGCTTCCAGGTGCTTGCGCCGCCTTCGGCGGTCGTGAAGTTTTTGACTGCGTGGAAAGAGAAAGACGTGAAGTCAGCAATTGCGCCGCAGTAGGTTTTGCTCCCCTGATATATCCGGGATGCGCCAAGGCTGTGGGCACAGTCTGCAATGACAGCGATCCTGCCGATATGCTGCTGGATCCGCGCGGACAGGTCGCCCAGCGGAGTCCCGTCAGATTGCAGGGGAATAAAGAAGTCTTTTTTTCGCTTGACGATTTCAAAGATCCTGTCATAGTCGCAGACGATGCCGGCAAGATCAACCGTGATGATCGCCTTGGTTTTGGGAGTGATTGCGGCTTCAAGCTGATCGTAATCCATCTCCGGCATATGGGTTTTCTTGTCACCGTTTTTCTGGATGTCAACAAATCTGACGGTGGCGCCGCAGTGGATTGCGGCGGAAGCGGTGGCTGTATAGGTGTAGGCCGGAACGATGACCTCGTCCCCTTCCCGGATACCCAGGATCCGCAGATTCAGTTCCTCCGAAGCGGTGGCTGAATTCAGGCAGACGACGCGGTTTTTCCAGCGATCCGGATTCAATTCCGTATCCATTTTCGCGTCGCCGGTATCGATATAGGCGGCCAGCCGGCGTTCAAGCTGCTTGGCCCTCGGCCCGGTAGTAATCCATCCGGAACGCAGCGTCATGGCGACTTCACTGATCTCGCTGTCGCTGATATCCGGAGGGCTGAAAGAGATGAAACGCTCTCCTTCCGGGCCCTGGATCAGTTCACGGGCATCATAGAAGGAGTCGTTTTCCTCGGTATAGGTGAAGAAACTGGTATAGTCCCGGAGCGTGACACTCTTTTTCTCGCAGATTTCGTGGATCTCTTCCTTGTCTTCACTGCTGAGTGCTGTGTTGGCAATGAAAACGCAATCCACCTTGTGGCTGTCAAGTGCGGCATGGATTGTATGGTATACCGGCAGTCCGTCCATCATCCTGCCTGTGTTTTCTTTGTCCACCACACAGACCGGGCGGTAAATCAGGCCGCTGTTCAGGAGGCGAAGGACGTAATGGGCTTCATCTCCTCCTCCGACAACCAGTGCGTTTGCTTTCTTTCTGGAATTCTTCCGCTGTTCCACAACAATGATCCGGTAGGCAAACCGGATCAGGCAGATCAGAATAAACTGGAATAAGGCGCCGATTCCGTAGTATGTGATCGGCATACGCTTGACAAAGAGCAGTGTTCCGGCAATATAAACGATACAGGTGATGAGATTGGCCAGTGCAATCCGGTTCATATCGCTGATACCGGCATAACGCCATACGCCTCCGTACAAACGGAACAGAGCAAATACCAGAATACAGATCACCGTATAATAAGGTGCGAAAGTCAGATACGCCCCCATATAAAAATTGACAAATTCGTAAAACGTGCTGTGAACATAAAACCTTACGATAAGCGCCAGAAAATATGCCGCATTGACTGCGAGAACATCCAGCAGGACAATCCAGAGATCACCCTTGATGAATTGCAGGATCTTATTGTTTTTCTTCTCTTGTTCCATCTTAATACGCCTCCAGGCTGATCTCATGACACCTGTTTAATCTCTGGCAATGATCTCATAGCCTGCCCAGATTGTTCTTTTGACATCATCAAATTCATATTCCACACAGCAGCGTTTTCTTCCGCGGTCCATCTTAATGACTTTTCCCTGAATATCTTCCCACGCAGGATCATTGATCCTGCATCGATCTCCTTCCTCGATCAATGGAATAATGCCCATCGTTCCGTCCTGACGAAGGATCATCTCTGCAAAGCTCAGATCCCCGCCGGTCAGTTCTCCGTTCCCGAGGCAGCGGATAATCCCTTTGATATCAAATCTTGGAATGATTTTATTATTTGTATACAGGAACAGGTAACCCGGCAGCCAGTCATGGCCTTCTTCCATTGAAATTCCCTTCACCCATTTACGCTGGATGATCTGGGGATAGATACAGCGGTATTCATAATTTCTGGTAATATATTCCGCAATTGTTTTACAGTTTTGTGTTTCACAAAACAGGCAATAGGCATACATCGGCTTCACCTCTCCCTGTCTGTTGATTTTTTCGCACGGCTCCGCCATCACAGATGCATGGCGTATCTGTGTCTGCGCTTGAATTATGTAGCCGGTTCTATACGTCCTGCCAATCCGGTCAGTGACGTTTCGATCGGGTATTAAAAATCTTCTTCTGTAAACAGGAATTCCTTTATGGCGGCTTCATTTGCGCTGTAATCAATCACGTGGCCTTTTGTTCCGGCCACAAGATCCTGCGGCTGGATAGCTTCCAGCGGGAGCACTTTAAACTTGATCGCTTCAAAAAGGTTCACGCCCTGGCGGGATGCCAGGTAGGCAGCTCGCGCCAACGCTTTTGAAATATCCTGGATATTCTCTTCACTCAGGTTATGGTATGACATCTGGAAAATCGGAGCCATTTCCGCGCGCAGAAAATCCTGGTCATCCTGTGTCATGTCGTCCAGGTTGATCGCCCTGCGGCCGTTCAGGTTCTCCGGGTAGCCGGATTCGTTGGTATAAAGGACGATCTTGGGACTGATCGTTTTCCCGACACTGATGAACAGTGCCTTAATGACATTGACATCACGCAGGCAGCAGTTGTATACGGAATCATATTGAAGCCATCCGAAGCCGACTGCCTGCATGCCGTTCAGGTGTGTGTCCGGACCATAATCGTCGAGAAAATAATCATCTACAAGCATTTCGATCAATGCCTGACTGATAAGACCCTGGTCTGCTGCTTTGAGGAGATCTTCCTTCTTGGACATTACCATGCCGTTCAGCGCATTGCGTTCAGCTATTTCGATATCAATATTGACCCCGCCGTACGCGTCGATCAGCGATGCAAGGTTCAGGAAATTCAGGGACATAAACAGCTTAATGTCCATGTTGAAATTGTAATTGAATACATTCATGGTTTCTTCGGGGCCCCTGTTGCGGTATGGCATATCGATCCGCTGAAGCACATCGTATCCGGGGTACTGGATAAAGGTATCCCAGGTAAAAGGCATCAGTTTGATCATTCCTGTATTGGGATTCATTGAAACAACCATCAGGGTGTTCCCGGAATTCCCGCCTTTGTTGCTCATCCCCTCGTTACATATAAGGAAAAAATCAACCCATCCGCGTTCATCCGTCTCGGGAATCGTCTCAGCATGGACACTGTTCAATGTGAAAGCAGCAGCAAAAATGAAAGCAACGATCAGGCAAATAAACCTGTTGAAACAGTTAAACTGGTTATCTCTGTTAATCATTGGCAAGCCTCCCTGCTCAAGGATCCGTGATCGGGTTGAGGTCTTTGTCATAGCGGTTCATAACCACCAGTTTGCCGTCCTCATTATAATATCCGTTCCAGCTGGCAATTCCCTCATTGTTGTTTGTAAGCTTGTTGTACCTGTCAACATAGCGTTCAGCGATCAGGCGTCCCTCATTATCAAATGTGCGTTCGACACTGAAATATCCATCCGCGCAGTTGGTGGGAACGCTGGACTCGTCGTAGTACCATTCTGAGATTCGGTTCCCGTGATCATCCTCCTGGTATTTCAGGATTGCGTAACCCTGATCGATCACAATCGGATGATCGTTCTGATCGATGTAAGTAAGGCTTCGAATGAGTGTTATCGGATAATACAGGTAAATGGTCCCCCAGGCGCCATTCTTTGCTTTAATGGGATTGCCTGCGGGATCCAGATAATACTGGAAATATTTTTCCATATTTTCGGAATCACTCAGGTCGTAATCAAACCAAATGCTGGCATAACCTTCATCATTCAGCATCGGATTACCGTTCTCATCAAGCCAGGATTCCCGTTCAAGGTTTGCGTAAGCGTTGTAATCCTTCCGGATACCGAATGTACCGTTGACCCTGTACCCTTTTTCGTTTTCATCATAATACCGGATCAGGGAAACGTCGCCCCGGCTCGTATATTCGCGGATGACCATATGGCTGCCTTCCGGTCCGACGGCAGGCTTTCTGTCTTTTTTATAATATTTGCTTTGGATTGCCCGATCGTACCGGTCATATGTCTGTACGATTTCATAATAGGGATCCTCATCTGTAGCGGTTTCATCCAGAACGCTCATAACATATGTCCTGTCAATCGGTTCTTCTGAGATCAGAACCCGTTTGCTGTATCCTTCCGCGATGGTGATCGGCTGTTCATCGTCTCCAAGATAAAACTCTTCCTGAATCAGGCCGCTTTCAGCATAACTGATTTCATGCACAGCATATCCTTCCCGGTTCAGCGCAAGATTATCAAACTCATCGTAGTACTCTTCGCTGATCAGGCGGCCTTTTTCATCATAATCTTTCAGGATCTGGGCATAGCGGGCGTCTTCCGGGATCACGCCCAGTTCTTTAGTGTCATAATACCGCTCGGATGTCATATTCCCAAGGTCGTCATAGGTATAAACGACCTTGGCATACCTCATCTTGGTATCAGTCAGGTTTCCTTCCGTGTCAAAATAGGCTTCTTCAGTAACATTGCCCAGCGTATTGTATGCCGTGGTTTTCTTTGCGTAACCGCGTTTGCATATGCAGGAATTCCCTGCTTTGTCATAAAAACTGACAGATGTTTCCCTGGCGGCCAGGTCATATTCATACCTGACTTCAGCGTACTCACCCGCATAAAACACCGGAAGGCCGGCTGTATCAAAGTATTTAACAGAAAGGATTTTTCCGTCCTTGTCTACTTCCCGTTTCAGCCAGGAAAACTGGTAGTTTGTATGAATTGCCGGCTTACCCTGGGATGTCAGCAGATGTTCTTCAGTGCAATGGTTTCTGTCATCATAAGAATAGACGATCTCACTGTATCCTGCATTGCACCAGGTCAATGCGCCGGAAGTATTGTAATAGGATTCACGGATCAGATTGTCCCGGTTGTCATATTGGTACCCGATTGCGCTGTAACTTGTACTCAGGAGAACCGGCTGTCCGCCCTCATCCAGGTATTCACGGCGGATCAACCGTTTTCGGTCGTCCCAGGTATTGCGTTCTGTAGCGAACCCGTTGGAATTCCTGACCGGATTGTCATCCAGGTCCAGATATGTTTCTGTCAGGATACTGCCGTTTTTATCCACTGAACGAAGAATGGCGGAATACCCGGAACTGATGTAGACACGGTTATATTTATCGTCAAGATAAGTCAACCTGATCGGATATTGGTTTTCATTATATTCATAGACAACTGCCGCATAACCTTCTTTATACAGCGTTGGCTGGCCGGCTGTGTCCACAAAGGTCATACGCCATGCTTTTCCCTGGATACCGTACTCATATCGTATTCCGGCATATCCGGCAGAGATCTGTGTCGGCAGGTCGTGTTTATCCAGAAACATCTCACTGATCCTGCGATCCTGTGAATCATACGTATAGGCTATTTTTGCATAGCCCATTGCTGTTTCCACTGGTTGCAGGGCTGCGCTGAGGTATTCAATACGAGTGATGTTCCCACGGGTATCATAGGCTAAGCGTGTGGAAGAAATGCGGTTTGTCAGGGATGCGATCCTTTCCTGCTCGTCCAGGTACTGTTCAAGGATAACATGATTGTTCTTGTCATATTCACGTTGCCAGACGCTGAATCCTTCCGGGACGCGGGTAAGCTTGTCATCCCGGTCAAGGTACCGTACCTGCAGGGTATTGCCCGCGTTGTCATATACATATCCGATTCCGGAAAAGCCCTTATCGATCATAACACGGTTCATTCCGGTATCAAAGTAGCTTTCTTTTATAAGCTGATTACGGATATCATATTCATATTCAATTGCGGCATAACCGCCGGTGATCATCACAATATCGTCGTTGTAATAGAACACAGAACGGATCCGGTTTCCCGCCTGGTCGTATTCATGTTTGATCCGGTTATATCCGTCCGCGAGCAAAGTAGGCTGCCCTTCAAAAACAAACCAGGCTTCCTCAGTACAGTTTCCGTTCTCATCGCGGGCAAAAGTAATAAAACTGTATTTGTTCTGCTGAAGGATATATCGGCCGTCAGCGCCAAAGAATCCGATGCTCGTCTGGAAGCCCTGATCATTCCATGTGTTCCTAATGCTGGCATACCCTGTTGTCTGCACGATCAGGTTTCCTTTTCCGTCAGAATATTCTTCTGACAGGAGATTGCCCATATCATCAAACGTACGGGTTAATTGCGCATATCCTTTTGTTGATATAACCGGTTCGCCGTCAATTCCTTTATATGTTTCTGTCAGCATATGGCCCAGATGATCATAGGTATAATACAGGGAAGCATAATCGCCGCGATACATATACGGAGCCCCGGCTTCATCATAATACCGCTCGCTGAGCAGGTGATTATCAAGATCGTATTCCCGCTCAACGTAAGCCGCTCCGGCTTTCACATTGGTTACTTTGTCGTTTTGGTCAAAATAGACTTCCCGTACAAGATTGCCGTTCACGTCATAATCGCAGAGAAATTTAGCATATCCGTTGGGGATATCATGCAGTTGTCCGTCAATTCCTTTATATGTTTCTGTCAGCTGGTGGCCGTCCGCGTCCCATGTATATTCAACTTTGTGATATCCGGCTGAGATGGCAACAGGTTTTTTCTCCGCGTCAAAATATGCTTCGCTTGTCTTATTTCCAAGATAGTCATATGTGACTTCCTTCCGGGCATATCCAAAGGATGTATTGACCGGCAGGCGGTCCTGTCCAAGGTATGTGACCGCTGTAAGCACGCCATTCGCGTTGTATTCCTGGACCAGGACGCAGTACTTATCCCTGAGCACGATCAGGCTGCTGTCAGCGTCATAATACGCTTCCTCGAGCACGTTTCCGTTCTTGTCGCATTTTCTTGTAAACCGGGCATATCCGACGGAAGGCGGCAGGACAGGATCCCCTTCCTCGTCATAATACGCGCGTAAAAGCAGATTCCCGTACGCGTCATATTTCTGTTCATAGGATGAATATCCGTCACGCAGCAGCACAGGTCTGCCTTCTGTATCCAGGTATTCCGCTTTCCTCAGCAACCCTGTTTCGTCATCGTAAACCATCCTGCGGGCCGCGTAGCCTGAACTGATCAGAACAGGCTGACTGTCTTTGCCGAAAAATGCCTCATAGATCAGATGATGATGCTTGTCATATTCCCGTTTTACTCTCGCGTAACCGTCGATCATGACAAGTTCATCTGCCGCGTTATAATATGATACGGAGATAACATTTCCGTCCTGGTCATAGGAATAAAAAACGGAAGCATAGCCTTGAGACTGGATTAACGGAAGACGTTCTGATGAAAAATACTTTTCCCCTGTATGATTGCCGGAAAAGTCATATTGATGGGTCCGGGCAGCATAATGCGCTCCTGCGGAAACCGGTTCTCCGGAGGCGTTAAAGAACGCTTCCCACAGCTGTCTTCCGAAGTGATTGTATTCACAATACATCGAGGCATAGCCTTTGTTGCTTTGGAAGGGCGATCTGTTTTCATCATAATAACGGACGGACGTCTGGATCAGGTCGCCGTTATACCGGTATTCGACATGATGTGCGCCGGTAACAATCGATTTATCCGGGTTCCCGGAAGCGTCAAGAAATGTTTCTGAGATCAGCAGATTGTTCTGCGGTCCTCCATATGTCATTTCCCTGGCATAAGTACCGTCAACGCTTTCACAGGGATTTCCGTCCTGATCGAAATATGCTTCGTAAACCGGCGGCGCATCCGTATCGCTGCTGTTGTACCTGTACCGGATCGTAGCATATTGACGCTCATCGTTTCGGACAGGTTTCCAGTCATCATCGTAATAGGTTGTTTCAATAACCTGTCCGAAATTGTTTCGTTCATTGATCAGTCCGGCATATCCGGCTTTCACATTGATCAGTTTCAGATCTGTGCCAAACCGTTTTTCCTGATGAACCTGGTCTTCATAAAGCTGCCATGTTGTCGCAGCACCGGCGTAGTTTCTGTCTTTACGGTATATATACTCTATCCTGGCATATCCGTCCAGGCACATTGTATATTCATCCACAGTATCATAATATGTGACACGCCGATCGTAATCCATGCCGTCATACTCATATTCTGCCATGGAAAACCCGTAGGTGTTCATTGTCCGCTGATCGTCTGCTCCGTAATAAGTTTCATAATGAACCCGGTCCGAGTTCTCATAATACTCGAATGTGACTTTTGCGTATCCGGTCAGGCTTTTTTTCATATTGCCGTCAATATCCCAGAAAGCGTTTTCAATAAGGCGGTCCTGCTCATCGTATCGATGTGTGATAGACGCATATCCCTGTGAAGCCAGGATCGGTTCGCCCTCCGCGTCATAATAATCTGTGCGCAGCAGGTTCCCTCTCTCATCATAAGTGTTTTCCTGGTAATGCCAGCGACCTCCCCCCAATACTTTCTGGTTGTCCGCTGTCAGGATTGTCCGGGTTAACAGCAGATGCTCGTATTCACTGTGCGTCCCCTGAACACCCTCAGGGATCATCATGTCAAGATCAAGGTATTCTATAACATAACTCTTATTGAGATATGATTTGCTTGTGTAGGTGGAAATGACCACTTCCCCGCCTTCGTCGCCGATCAGGGGAGAACCGTCAGCGTCAAGATATTTTTTTGTAACGGTGTATTTGCTTGCGTCTCCATCGAAAGTAAACAGGATCTGGGCATATCCTCCCATTGGTCTGGTTAATTCACCGCGGGCATTATAGTAATTGGTTGAAACAATATTCCCCCGTTCCCACAGATCCCGTCGGTAACTGTATTCTCCGGGAATATCCGCCCTGGAGCCGTCAGCCGCGTAACGGTCCACCGTAAGTATATAGGAGTCACCGCTCTGATCAATATAATAAGTGTATTCCGCATACGCATAGCCTTTGTCTGAAACGACCTTTTCCCCGTTCAGGCCATAGTAGGCTTCTGTAAGGAGATTACCCCGATCATCCCATGAATACTCCGCCCTGTAAAACCCCCTGTTGTTTATGGCGGGAGAACCGTTCAGATCATGAACCGTCTCGCTCACGAGTTTGCCGTCAGCCCAGACGCAGTCGCTTTCCGTAATATCCGGAAATGAAAGGGTTCCTTCTGCGAAGGCTGTCGCACAAAAGAGCATGGTGATTGAAATAAAGAGAAGAATCACGATCTCAATATGCTGTCTGAGCACTTTCATCATAGCAACCCCTGTCATTTAAAATACATTGTATTCATTCAGATTCTCAGGTGGGATTCCGGTAATAATACTTCTTCTTATAATACTTCCTGCTGTAATAGGAATCCTGGAAGACATCCTTTCCGTTATACACAAAGCCAAGGATATTCATGCCTGTCATCTCGGCGGAAACAAGTGCTTTTCGGATCGCCCTGTGATCGGAGAAGCCCTGCCGTGCGATCATGATGCATCCGGCAACATGTTCTGATATCACCAGGGGATCAGCCACAATGTTGATAGGCGGCATATCCATCAGGACAATGTCAAAATCCTGCTGCAACTGATTAAACAGTTCTTTTGTGTTTTGCAGGCTCAGTAATTCCGCCGGATTGGGAGGAAGATGGCCGGCCGGAAGGATATACAGGTTTTCCCGCTCTGTGGATAAGACAGCGTCCCACCAGCTAACACTCCCGACAAGCGCGTCAGATAGTCCGGGCGTTTCTGCGTCATATTCAAAATTGTCTCTTTGGCAGGCACGGCGCATATCCGCGTCGATCAACAGTACTTTTTTTTCGCTCATGGCGCAGGAGATTGCCAGGTTCGCTGCGATGGTCGTTTTCCCTTCTCCTGAAACAGCGCTGGTGATCACAACGATTTTGTTGCCTCGTCCGACCAGGGTATACAGCAGGTTCATCCTGAGCTTGGCATAACTCTCGATCATTTCCATCGAACTGCTGCTGTTCAGCAGGAGCGCCGAAGTGACAGGCGCTTTTTTCTGTATCGGTACACCGGCAAGCACAGGGGGCGTATAATGATCAGTGATGCTCTCCACGTCTGTTACTTTGTGGTTTAACAGGAAAAGAAGGATCAGCAGCGCGCCGGCAAAGACGCCTCCCGTCAGCGCTCCGGCAATCCCTTGTTTTGTAGGGGAACGGAGATCAGGATACCTGGGAGTCTCAGCGTAATCGATCACCTCGATACTGCCCGCATTCACAACCCGGATGATTTCAGCGGGAGCAACATCAACAACAGCGTTGCATATGTCTTTGGATAACTGGGGGTTTGTCGTTACACAATTGATCTGCAGGACGCCGGTTTGCGAGACGGATCCCATGGAAAGTGTTCCGGAAATGAAAGCTGCCGATATGCCCGGATAATCGGAGTTCAGCCGCTCTGCAACTGCGTCCAGCACTTTGCTGCTCCGAACCACGACCAAATAAGTGTCCAGTAGCTGCACCGCGGAATTCAGGTCGTTTGCGTTTGTATACTGATAATTGACAAGATTTGGGTTGCCGTTCAATACATACATGGTAGCGGAAGCGGTGTAGGTATCTCTTGTATAATATTTTGTCCGAATATACATAAACCCGAAGCCAACGCCGGCACACAGGATAATGATCCATAGGCGTTTCAGGAGATATGCCAGCAGCTTTTTGATGTCAATCTTCTGTGAAGCGTTTACCATATCGTCAACTCCTATCGCTGCTTGAAGCGTCAGGTATATTGGCCTCATGTTGCCTGATCTTTTGATGGCTTCCGAAAAAACAAAATAATTAACCGGTTAATTTTACCATATATGGTGCTTATCGTCCATAAAAAAATACAAAAAAGCAATGGGAAAATCAGGCAAAAAGCATGTCAGGCCTTTGATGAGAGTCGTTTTAACTAAGACACTGCATGGCGGATCAATATCTTGATCCGCCATGCAGCGTATGTGGAGATTATGGTGCTGTTTCAGACATCCCTTGTGAGGGATATTGGCTGTTGATCCATGTATCTGTAGGACCATGTTCAAAAGAGATCTGTACAACAGGGCGTACACCCGCGATGGTGCCCAGGTCGTCCGGATAGAGATATCCTTCCTCGATAATCGCTCCGGTTCTGATCCACCACATCACCGCCTGGCCGGCAACCTTGTTCCCGCTGCTGTCT
>JAEEGL017430822.1_pt1 | contig 35871 bp, 23 predicted proteins | sample 9134231 | NCBI WGS metagenome assembly JAEEGL01 (sample SAMN16246548, study PRJNA631951) | gut metagenome | biome: gut microbiome; feature: rumen; material: fiber-attached | host: Bos | place: Iran: Karaj | collected 2018-10
CTTTCATCAAGATGCGAGAATCTTTCATCAAGATGCGAGTATCTTTCATCAAGATGCGAGTATTTTCCGTCGAGATGCGAGTATTGTCCGTCTAGATGCGAGTATTTTCCGTCGAGATGCGAGAAGGATAGTTTTGCAGCGTTTCGCCCTCTTTTTTTCATGTTTTGAGAGCAAAAACCACCCCGAAAAGAGTAAAAAAGGCGAAGAACCTACACTACCTACACTATACCTACACTTCTAATAAGTTGAAAATCAATCAGTCTTGCAGTAGTGTATGTAGTGTAGGTATTTTTGAAAACATAGTATGCGCGTGCGCGCGAAATAGCACCACCCAACAACTTAAGTCCGTAACGAGCATCGGAGAGTTTGCATTCGCTTATTGCGAGGACCTGACAAGCATACAAGTTGATGAATACAATACTGCATATGAAAGCCGCGAGGATTGCAACGCCATCATTGAAACGGCAAGCAATACGTTGTTAGCAGGTTGTATGAATACGGTTATCCCTGGCTCCGTGACGAGCATCGGAGTGGGTGCGTTCCAATTTTGCACAGGCCTGAAAGACGTATATGCGCTGCGTACCTCCCCAGCCGAATATGGCGCAGATGGAAACTGTTTCGATGATGTCCCCACCTCCACCTGTACCCTCCACGTTCCCGCGGGTTGCAAGGATGCTTACGCAAGCCTTGCTCCATGGAGTGCGTTTGAGAACATCGTGGAGTTTAATCCAACTGCAATCAACCAGCTGGAACATAACGCCGAAAAGAATGTAAGCGAATCGTTCAATCTGCAAGGTCAGCGCATCAGCGTGCCTCAGCGCGGCAAGAACATCATCCGCTACTCAGACGGCACGAGCAAAAAGATTCTTGTGAAATAGTCTGAGGACACTGAATCTTAATAAATACGACAGGAGGTGGCTGCTTTCACGCAACCACCTCCTGCTTTTGTATAAGTTCGAGCGAACATTTGTACGACACAGGCGCAATCAGCAGAACACGCGCCTAAGGATGTTATTCGCCAAGTTTTCGGCTCCATTTTCCTCCGAGCCAGCAGTATAGGCCGACGACTATGAAGGGAATGGAAAGCATTTGCCCCTGGTTGAGGCCTATAAAGCTCACCATGTCGAGTTCCCAGGGCTCTTGCACATCCTTGAGGAATTCGACAAGGAAGCGGAAGCCGAAGATGCTCGTCAGCAGCCATCCGAAGAACCAGCCCGTGCCGACCTTTGACTTGAAATAGCGATAGAGGATGAGCCCTATGGGGAACAGAAGCAGATAGAAGCACGCCTCGAAGAGCTGTGCCGGCCAGCGTGCAAAGTCCTCACCATTCTGGAGGAACACGAAGCCCAATGCCGAGTCGGTGGGCTTGCCGACAATCTCGGAATTCATGAGGTTTCCCATGCGTATGGCGCATGCCGTAAGCGGAACGGCGATTGCGATGTTGTCCATCACGCGCATGATGTTCAGCTTATACTTTCGCACGTACAGCCAAAGGGCGATGATGATGCCCGCCGTACCTCCGTGGCTTGCCAAACCAGCATAGCCCGTGCAGCGCCAGCCCCCGTCCGCAGTGTGGTGGATGGGCAGGAACATTTCTATGGGGTGCGACAGGAAATAGCCAGGCTCATAGAGCAGGCAGTGGCCGAGACGTGCACCTATGAGTATTCCGCAGAAACAATATATGAACAGCGGCTCGAACTTCTCCTGCGGCAGTTTCTGGTCCTTGTAGAGCCACTGCACGACGAGGTACGACAACGCAAGGCCTATTACCCAGCATACGCCATACCATACGACGTCGTGGCCGAAGAGGGTAAACGCCACCTTATCGGGGTCCCAAACTATGCTTTGCATCATTTTCTTTGAATTATTCGTAAGGCTCCGAGAACCCAGAGGGCTCGGTGTCCTATAAGTTTGTCACTCGTCAGACGTTAAACCTGAAGTGCATGATGTCGCCATCCTGCACGATGTATTCCTTTCCTTCGACGTGGAGGAGTCCTGCCTCGCGCACAGCAGCCTCGCTGCCGAGGCGCACGTAGTCGTAGTACTTGATGTCTTCGGCGCGTATGAAACCGCGCTCGAAGTCGGTATGTATGACACCGGCACACTGTGGTGCCTTCCACCCCTTGCGGTATGTCCACGCCTTCACCTCCATCTCGCCAGCTGTGATGAACGTCTCAAGCTGCAGCATCTTGTAGGCGGCCTTGATGAGGCGGTTCACGCCACTCTCCTCCAGACCTACGTCTTTCAGGAACTCTTGGCGTTCCTCGTATGTCTCCAACTCAGCAATATCGGCCTCCGTCTGCGCAGCTACGACAAGGATTTCCGCATCCTCGTCCTTCACAGCCTCGCGCACCTGCTCGACATAGGCATTGCCCGTTGCGGCGCTGGCCTCATCGACGTTGCAGACATACAGCACGGGCTTAGATGTCAGCAGGAATAGGTTGCGTGCCGCCTGCTGCGCCTCCTTGGATTCGAACTGCACGGTGCGTGCGCTCTTGCCCTGCTCGAGGGCTTCCTTGTATGCCTTCAGGACTTCGTATTCGACCTTCGCGTCCTTGTTGTTGCCCACCTGCGCAAGCTTTTCTACACGCGGCAGTCTGCCTTCCACAGTTTCGAGGTCCTTCAGCTGTAGCTCGGTGTCGATGATTTCCTTGTCGCGCACAGGATTGACGCTGCCATCTACGTGTACCACGTTGTCGTCGTCGAAGCAGCGGAGGACATGGATGATGGCATCCGTCTCGCGTATGTTGCCAAGAAACTGGTTGCCAAGCCCCTCGCCCTTCGAGGCTCCCTTCACGAGGCCTGCGATATCGACAATCTCCACCGTCGTAGGCACGATGCGTCCAGGGTGTACCAGCTCCGCCAGCACGTTCAGGCGCTCGTCAGGAACGGTGATGACGCCCACGTTGGGCTCGATGGTGCAAAAGGGGAAGTTTGCGCTCTGAGCCTTTGCGTTGCTCAGGCAGTTAAAGAGGGTGGACTTGCCTACGTTTGGCAGTCCCACTATACCACATTGTAAACTCATTCTGTCTTACGTTTTCTTTTTTGCGGCTGCAAAGGTATGAATAGAAAGCCGAAATTCTCAACTTTCTAGTGCGATTTTGTATATCTCCCTCGTTCGTTCGCGGTCGAGGGGGAGGTAGGCACCGAATATTTCGCCTTTTGTCACGTGTACGTGCTCGTTGATGGTTTCGAGGTCGAAGTCCTTGATGCCCAGCTCGCGGATGCTTGTCGGCATGCCTATGCTGTGGAGCCACGCCTTGAAGCGGCTGATGCCCTCGGCTGGCGTCTCTGCGCCCCATACGTTCTTCGCCCATTTCACAAGCTTATGCGGATTGTGTTCTGCCATATACGTAAGCCACGCAGGGAACACAACCGCAAGACCTGCGCCATGCGTGACACCATAGAAAGCACTCAGTTCGTGCTCCATGCCGTGCGATGCCCAATCCTCCTCGTTGCCTGTGCCGCAGATGCCGTTGTGTGCCAGCGTTCCGCACCACATAAGGGCTGCGCGGGCATCATAGTCCTCTGGAGTCTCCAATACACGCGGCGTCACCTCGATAATCGTGCGCATGACGCCTTCGCCGACGGCATCTGCCACCTCTGTATGCGGCGTGTTTGTGAAATAGCGCTCCATGATGTGCGCCATCATGTCCGTAGCGCCTGCCGCTGTCTGGTACGCTGGCAGTGAGAACGTAAGTTCGGGGTTCATCACCGCAAACTTAGGTCGCAGCCAGTAGGGAGTGCGTATGCTCACCTTCTTCTTCGTACTAACCTGCGTAACAACCGTATTGCCACTACCCTCGCTGCCCGCTGCGGGTATCGTCAGCACAACGCCTATGGGGAGCGCAAAATCGACAACCTTCTTCCCAGAATAGAAATCCCAAAAGTCGCCATCATAGGGAGCACCTGCGGCGATGGCCTTGGAAGCATCGATTACGCTGCCGCCGCCCACAGCCAAAACCATATCAATATTGTTCGCGCGCGCAACATGTATGCCTTCGTAAACACTTTCGTCGGTAGGGTTTGGCTGTATGCCGCCATAGAGGACGTAGTCGAGGCCCGCAGAACGCAAGACATCCTCAATGTGCGCCAACAGCCCACTGCGCAGAACATGTCCGCCACCATACGTTACCAGAAGCTTGCTGCCGCCGAAGCGCTTCGCCAGCATGCCCACCTGTATTTCCGCGTTTCTGCCAAAGACAAAGTCCGTAGGACTGTAGAATTCAAAGTTGTTCATGTTATGAGTGTTTCAAAATTTGTTGCAAAAGTACAAAACATTTTCATCGGAGTAGCATGTTTTGCCTATTTATTGTGTCAAAACCACTTTTGGCACACTTTTGGCAAAGCAGGAAAAGTGACAAACAGGTCTCTGCATACATACAACAACATACTGCGTCGCCTGTACGTTATAACATCGACATTCAAAATAACACTAAACACAATAACACTATGAACATCAAACCCCTTGCAGACCGCGTGCTTATCAAGCCCGCACCCGCAGAAGAAAAGACTGTCGGCGGCATCATCATCCCCGACACGGCAAAAGAAAAACCACTCCAGGGCGAAGTGCTCGCCGTTGGTGGTGGTACGAAAGACGAGGAAATGGTCCTGAAAGCTGGCGACCGCGTATTGTACGGCAAGTACAGCGGCACGGAAGTAGAACTGGACGGCGAAAAGTATCTCATCATGCGTCAGAGTGACGTTCTTGCAATCATCTAAAAACATCTAAAGCATCATGGCAAAAGAATTGAAATATAACGTGGAGGCTCGTGAGGCTCTCCGCGCTGGTGCCGACCAGTTGGCCGACGCCGTAAAGGTTACCCTCGGCCCAAAGGGTCGCAACGTAGTTATCGACAAGAAGTTCGGCGCTCCCCGCATCACCAAGGACGGTGTGACGGTGGCAAAGGAAATTGAGCTCGACGAGCCCTTTGCAAACGCTGGCGCACAGCTCGTAAAGAGCGTGGCATCGAAGACTGGCGACGATGCTGGTGACGGCACGACTACAGCAACCGTCTTGGCACAGGCCATCCTCACGGAAGGTATGAAGAACGTGGCAGCTGGTGCTAATCCGCTGGATCTGAAGCGCGGTATCGACAAAGCTGTGAAGGCTGTCGTTGACGGCATCAAGGAGCAGGCCGAGCAGGTAGGCGAAAGCTATGAGAAGATTGAGCAGGTGGCAAGCATCTCCGCCAACAACGACGCAGAAATCGGTAAGCTCATTGCTGACGGAATGCGCGCTGTAAGCGTGAATGGCGTCATCACCATCGAGGACGCAAAGGGCCGCGACACGGTACTGAAGACCGTCGAAGGTATGCAGTTTGACCGCGGATACCTCAGCCCCTACTTCGTAACAGACGCCGAGAAGATGCAGTGCGAAATGGAGAAGCCGTACATCCTCATCTACGACAAGAAAATCTCCAACCTGAAGGACTTCCTCCCCATCTTGGAACCCGCCGTACAGAGCGGACGTCCGCTGCTTGTCATCGCTGAAGACGTAGAGAGCGAAGCTCTGACAACGCTCGTTGTAAACCGTCTGCGCGCACAGCTGAAGATTTGTGCCGTGAAGGCTCCTGGCTTCGGCGACCGCCGCAAGGCTATGCTCGAGGACATCGCTGTGCTGACTGGTGGTGTCGTCATCAGCGAGGAGAAAGGTTTGAAACTCGAACAGGCTACGCTTGAAATGCTCGGCACTGCCGACAAGGTGACTGTGACGAAGGAGAACACGACCATCGTGGATGGTGCTGGCGACAAGCAGCTTATTGCCGACCGCATCGCACAGATAAAGAACGAAATCGCTAACACCACAAGCTCGTACGACAAGGAGAAACTCCAAGAGCGCCTCGCAAAGCTCAGCGGAGGCGTTTGCGTGCTGGAGGTAGGTGCTGCCAGCGAAACGGAGCAGAAGGAAAAGAAAGACCGCTGCGACGACGCACTCTGCGCAACACGTGCCGCCATAGAGGAAGGCATCGTGACGGGTGGTGGCGTAAGCTACATCCGCGCTCAGGAGAAGCTTGCCAACCTCAAGGGCGACAATGCCGACGAGACGACTGGCATCCAGATTATCCGCCGCGCCATCGAAGAGCCGCTGCGCCAAATCTGCACAAATGCAGGCGTAGAAGGTGCCGTTGTCGTGAACAACGTGCGTGAAGGCAAGGGCAACTACGGCTATAACGCAAAGACGGAGAAGTACGAAGACCTCCGCGCAGCAGGTGTGGTAGATCCCGCAAAAGTAGCGCGCGTTGCACTCGAGAACGCCGCCAGCGTTGCCGGCATGTTCCTCACCACGGAATGTGTCATCTGCGACAAGCCCGAAGAGAAGCCCGAAATGCCTATGGGCAACCCAGGCATGGGCGGAATGATGTAATACACTTAAACTTTTTTCACCTAAAAAGCAGGAGCCTTTGCGGTTCCTGTTTTTTTGCATATATTTGCCGCCACAAGTAAAGCTAAGACTACACAAAACACTTACAAACATGCTTTTCTCTAAAGAGACATACGTGGAACGCCGACGACGCCTACGCGAAATGGTCGGCAACGGGCTAATACTCATTTTCGGCAATAACGAAGCTCCGATGAACTATCCTGCGAATACGTATAAATTCCGTCAGGACAGCTCGTTCCTATATTTCTTCGCACAACATCGCGACGGACTTGTGGGAGCCATCGACGCCGACACAGGCACAGAAACGTTATACGGCGACGAAATCGACATTGAGGACATCGTATGGTACGGCGAAGTGCAAAGCGTTGGTGCTATGGCCGCCGAAGTCGGCGTAGCACAGCACGAGCCTATGGCGCAGCTTGCTGAAGTCGTGGAACAAACCATAAAGCAGGGACGACGCGTACACTTCCTGCCACCTTATCGCCACGATACGCAAATACAACTGATGGACCTGCTCCATATACACCCTTCACGCCAGCGCGAAGCTGCAAGCCTGGAACTCATTAAAGCTGTTGTAGAACTGCGTAGCGTAAAGAGCGAGGAGGAAATAGCCGAGCTCGAACGCGCCTCCGCAATAGGATACAAGATGCACACGCGTGCGATGCAAATGTGTCGCCCAGGTGTTACGGAACAAGAGATTAGCGGCGATATTCTGGGCATCGCATCCGCATACGGTGCCATCACGTCGTTCCAAAGCATAGTATCGCAGCACGGAGAAATAATGCACGGCTACCCAAGCCCCAATCCGCTTGAGGAAGGAAGGCTACTCCTCTGCGACTGTGGCGCAGAGACCAACGAACACTACTGCTCCGACCACACGCGAACAACACCCGTCAGCGGACGCTTTACGCAGAAGCAGCGCGAAATCTACAACATCGTCGTCGATTGCCACGACTTAGCATTGACGATGGCGAAGCCTGGCGTGCGCTATTGGGACGTACACTTCGGCGTTTGCCGACTCATGACAGAACGTCTGAAGGAACTGGGACTAATGCGCGGAGACACAGAAGAAGCCGTACGCGCAGGAGCACATGCCCTTTTCCTCCCACACGGACTTGGCCACATGATGGGTATGGACGTACACGATATGGAGGGCCTCGGGCAGATATACGTAGGCTTCGACGAGGAGACACGCCCCAACCTCACGCAATTTGGAACAAACGCCCTGCGCATGGGCCGCCGCCTGCAAGAGGGCTTCGTTGTCACCGACGAACCCGGCATATACTTCATCCCACAACTCATCGACCTATGGCGCAAGGAAGGAACAAACGCTGAGTTCCTATGCTTCGACAAGATTGAGCAGTACAAGGACTTTGGCGGCATACGTATCGAGGATGACGTGCTCGTCACAGCAAATGGATGCCGCTTCCTCGGCAAGGACCGCATCCCCTACCACGCAAAAGAAGTCGAGGAATTCCTCGCAAAGAGATAAATCATCAAAACTTAATAAATCCCTTATGAAAAAACTCATTCTTGCTGCTTTTGCAGCCCTCTCACTCACTGCGTTCGCACAGGAAGGCGCAAAGAAATTCACCGTCGTGAAGGAAAATCCCATCACCAGCATTAAGGACCAGCACCGTAGCGGTACATGTTGGTGCTACAGCGGACTCAGCTTCTTTGAAGCCGAACTCCTCCGCATGGGCAAGGGCGACTTCGACCTTTGCGAGAGCTTCGTGGTGGAGCACACCTACATGGATCGCGCAGATCGCGCTGTGCGCACACATGGCGATGTGAGCTACGCCAACGGTGGCTCCTTCTACGACGTTCTCTATGCTCTGAAGAAGTATGGCATCGTTCCCGAAGGCACAATGCCTTTCCCCGGCAGCCTCTATGGCGACAGCCTCTTCAACTTCCAGGAGCTCGACCCCATCATGAATGGTTTCGTAAAGAGTATCGCGAAAAGCGAAGCAAAGAAGATTCCCCTCACATGGAAGAAGGAATTTGCCATGATTCTTGCCGACTACTTTGGCGAATATCCTACCACATTCGAATATGAAGGCAAGACATACACGCCGCAGAGTTTCCGCGACATGCTCGGTCTGGACCTCAACGACTATGTGAGCCTCACGAGCTACACGCACGAGCCCTTCTACGAAAGCTTCATCCTGGAGATTCAGGATAACTGGCGCTGGGCAAGCAGCTATAACCTCCCCCTTGACGAATTCATGGAGGTCATGGAAAGCGCCGTACGCAACGGCTACTGCTTCGCATGGGGTGCCGACGTGAGCGAAAAGGGCTTCAGCCGCAATGGCATCGCCACCGTCCCCGCCAAAGAATACAAGAACGACATGGCAGGTAGCGACGCCGCACGCTGGACTGGCACTAACGGCAAGGAAGTGCGCCAAGCCGACTCCAAGGACGAAGCCGTCATCACACAGGAAATGCGCCAGCGCGGCTACGACAACTGGGAAACGACGGATGACCACGGTATGGTCATCTATGGTATCGCAAAGGACGAGACCGGCAAAGAGTACTTCATGGTGAAGAACTCATGGGGCGAGTACGGCACCTACAAAGGCATCTTCTATGCCTCCAAGGCATACGTAGCCTACAAGACGATGAACATCCTCATCAACAAGCAGGCTATTCCTAAGAATATCCGCAAGAAACTCGGCATCTAATCTTCCGTACATTCGGACTGGAAAAGGGTGAAAAGGAACCATCTAACTACAGTGCTCTGCTTCCTGCTGAGCGCCATCGTCGTTACGGCACTACTGCCGCGACAGAGTAAATTCGTGTTTGAATACGAAGCGGGACGCCCGTGGAAGTACGCACCACTCATTGCCCCCTTCGACTTCCCTATCAGCAAGACGGAAGCGCAGGTTCAGGCTGAGAAGGACAGCGCACTGGCGGCCTTTTCACCCTTCTTCAACCGCATACCAGAAGCTGGCGAGCAACAGGTAGAAAGCTTCCTGCGCGACTACGCATCAGGAGTCCTAAAGAACGTAAGCCTCGCTTGTGCACGCTATGTCGAAGGCGGCCTGCGGCGCGTTTATGAGACAGGTGTCATCTCAGCTGAAGCATCTGCAGAATTGTCACAGCGCGGCAGCACGAGCGTGCGCCTTGTCGAGGACCAGGAGGCTACCACCGTCAGCATAAGCGGGTTGTACTCGACACGCTCCGCATACGAATCCATAACGCATCCCGACGATGCCGCCGTACCTCACGACATGCTGCAACGCTGCAACGTGCAGGACTATCTCACGCCAAATATCGTTTATGATGCGGCGCGCACAGAGCAGGCCGAGGAGGACCTCATGGCTTCAGTGTCGGCGAATAGCGGAATGGTTGTGACAGGACAGCGCATCATCGACCGTGGAGAAATCGTCACGCACGACCAGAAGCAGATTCTGGACTCCTTCCTTCAGGAGAACGAGCGCATGAGCATCTCGGGCTGGGACTACTGGCGACAGGTGGGCGGCCAGGCGCTTTTTGTCATGCTCGTCCTCATGCTCCTGCCGCTATATCTGCGCACATTCCGCCGCGACTACTTCGAAACGCCAAGAAACGTCGTGCTCTTCTTCACGCTCATCGTGCTCTTCCCCATCCTTACCAGTCTGATGGTGCGAGCCAACTTCTTCAGCATCTACATCCTGCCCTTCGCAATCGTACCCTTGTTCGTGCGCATATTCTTCGACTCGCGTACTGCAACCATCATCCTGCTCATCATGCTCATGCTTACGTCGATGGGGCTTCGCAACCCGCACGAGTTTCTGGCACTCGAGCTGGCAATGGGCATAGCCGCCGTATATGGCATGAAGGAACTCACGGAACGCGCACAGCTGTTCCGCGTAGCACTGATAGTGGCCGTATTTGGACTGCTATTCCAGTTCGCCTACGATGTCTCGCAGGGCATAGCGTTGGAAAACCTCGACCGCTCGCGCTACATCTACATTCTCGTAAGCAGTGTGCTGCTGCTCTTCGCCTATCCCCTGCTCTACCTCTTCGAGCGCGTGTTCGGCTTTACCAGCAGCGTGACGCTCGTAGAACTCTCCAACATCAACAACCGCCTCATGCGCCGACTCTCAAAAGAGGCACAGGGTACCTTCAACCACTCCACGCAGGTGGGGAACCTCGCGGCAGAGGTCGCAGACGCCATCGGCGGGCAGCCGCAGCTGGTGCGTACCGCAGCACTGTACCACGACATCGGCAAGATTCTGAATCCAGCCTTCTTCACAGAGAACCAGAGCGGCGTGAACCCTCACGACGATTTGAAGGAGAAAGACGGAGTGTCGCCCGAGGAACAAAGTGCACAAATCATAATCAACCACGTCACCGAAGGCCTGCGGCTGGCAGAGAAGTTCCACCTCCCCAAGCTTCTGCGCGAATTCATCTCAACGCACCACGGCCGTAGCCAGGTGAAGTACTTCTTCGTGCAGTGGCAGAAAAACCACCCCGGCGAGGAACCACCCATGGAGCGCTTCACATATCCAGGTCCCAACCCCTACACGAAGGAACAGGCTATACTGATGATGTGCGACGCCGTGGAAGCATCCTCGCGCAGCCTTACCGAACATACAGAGGAGATCATCTCAGCACTCGTAAACCGCATCATCGACGGCCAGGAGCAGGCGGGCTATTTCCGCGAATGCCCCATCACCTATCGCGACGTCCAGGAGGCGAAGCGCATACTCATCGAAAGCCTAAAGACCGTTTACCACACGCGCATCGCGTACCCGGAAATTTGATTTACGTTAAACAATAACCAAAGCGCGGCGGTGGTTAATGGTTATTGGTATATCACGCTCGTCACTTGTCAATTGTCACTAAAAAAACTAGTCACTAAAAGCCTGAAAGCAGGATGAAAGTCATAAACCTGGGAGCCGCGGACTCCGTCATAAACCGCTACATGTCGCAACTACGCGACAGCACATACCAGCAGAACCGCACACTATTCCGGCAAAACCTGACGCGCATAGCCCATGCCATGGCATACGAGATTTCTCGCCACCTCAGCTACGCGCCCCACCAAGTCGAAACACCCCTCGGTACCAGCGAAGTACGCCTGCCCGAGGACCGCATCGTCATCGGCACAGTGCTACGTGCGGGACTCGCCTTCCACCAGGGATTCCTCGACGTATTCGACGGTGCCGATTCCGCATTCGTGGCAGCCTATCGCGAAGAGGACGACGGAGGCGAACTTACCATACGTCTCGAATACATGGCAGCCCCACACCTTGACGGCTCCACCTTCCTGCTCGTAGATCCCATGCTCGCCACGGGCGGCAGCCTCGAACTGGCATACAAAGCCTTTCTCGGCGCAGGATGCCCCGAAAAGCTGCACATCTGCGTCGTAATCGCATCTGAAGAGGGTGTCGAGCGCCTGCAGCGCGCCTTCCCTGGCGACAACGTCACCCTCTGGACGGCTGCCATCGACCCCGTACTAAACAACGACGCCTACATCGTACCCGGCTTGGGCGATGCAGGCGACTTGTCGTTCGGTCCGAAAATAAAACAGAGCTAAAACCTCCCCGGAGGCGGGAAACCGCCAGGACGACCCCAACCACCTTGGCGGTCGCGGTTCCAGCCGTTGCCGCGGTCGCGTTGCGGACGCACAAAGATTTTCACCATCTGCGAGGGCAGGAGTTTTTCACGGAAGCGAGGATAATAGTCGCGCTTCAACTTGAGCTCCTTCTCTGTACGATCAAAAGAACCCAAGATAAGCTTTTCGGCATCCTCGTCGGAAAGCTTTTTCATGTCCTTTTCACTCATTTGGCCGGGTTCGTCAGTTTCAGAGCCGCCCCGGCGACGCTCTGGGCGAGGCATATCGCGACGCGCCTCTTCACGAATACGGTTAAGTTCTGTGCGATACTCAACGTAAAGATTGCTAAACCACAGAGTTGTGGGGTCGTCGAGCTCAAGCTCCTTAGCAATGTCCACAGCCTCGCGCTCCATCTGGCGCTGGCGTCGCTGAGGGTCGTCGTTGCGACCCTGCGCGATGGCGAAACCCGTTCCGAGCAATGCGCAGAGGAGAAGGGAGAATACTTTTTGTCTCATGTTTAATTAATTGTTATAGTTATATATAAGTAGAACTTTTCGCGCGTGCGTACATATAATAAGATGTGTCTAAGGGCGAAAAGTTTAATCGAAATGCGCTTTTCTTTCAAAAAAACAGGAAAAACTCGGAAATTTTCGCAAAATGTTGTACTTTTGCAGTTTAACACCCGAAAATTTATTGTTTAACTATTTATTAATATCGTACGCGTATGAAAAGATTTACACTAATCTTTGTAGCGACTCTGATGGCCCTGTTTACATGGGCACAGAATCCGCTTGCGCGCTCTGCTTCCCCGCTGCGTTCTGAACTGAAGACGCAGATGCTGGAAAAGAGCACTACGCAGAATGCAGGCCCTCTGGCAGCAAACGCGCTGCAGATGCCTGTACAGCAAGCCAAGGCCAAGGCTCCGCGTAGGGCCGAGGCAGAGGTGGTAACTCCGCCTGAAGGCGAAGTGGTTTACTACAAGTATTCAGGTACTGCCGCCACTAGTGGTGGCAGCGGAGCCCTCAACCGCACCGTGAAGGTCATCTTTGACGGCAACGACGTTTACGTTCAGGGCCTGACCTACTATGTGACTGACGCATGGGTAAAGGGCACCATCGACGGCGAGACTGCCACATTTGCAACGGGTCAGTACCTCGGCGATGGCCTGGGTGTTGACCTCTACTTTGCAGGCTCAGACGGCGATGTCATGACAGACGTTACGGCCGACTACGATGCCGAAACGGGTAATTTCACGATCAACTCCTACATCCTGGACAACGCCTATGCCGACGAGTTGGATTTTTATTCCTACGTGGCATCCGGCGCTACCCTCACAAAGATTGAGGGCGAAGTGGATTTGCCCGTTGAGGCCCCAGAAGACCTTGAAACAGCTGAGTACAACGTCACAGGTACGTCCTACGACTTTGACGACAACGACGAACTTGTTTCACAGCTCGTATCCTTCAACGTCAAGGCTGGTTTCGTCATGACTTCTGCCACGAGCATGGACATCTACGTACAGGGTCTCTGCTCCTACCTGCCCGAAGCATGGGTAAAGGGTACGGGTACCATGGACGGCAGCAGCATTAAGGCCACACTGCCCTCTGGTCAGTTCTTCGGCACCTACGGTAGCTCGTACGATATGTACTTCGTAGGCCTTACGACTCCTGATGCAGAGGCTGAGGTTGTGGACGTTGTCTTCGACTTCGACGTAGCCAGCACCACGCTGACGCTTGCAGAAGGCACCTACGTTGCCGTAAACGGAGCGAAGGACGAACCCGACTGGTACACCCTCTGGAGCGACCTCGTCATCACGCCAGTTGAGGACAAGGCTGCAATGCCTGCAGACCCTGAAATCACGAAGCTGACAGAAACAGACTACGGCTACGTTGTAGAATACGTCGTTCCCACCTGCAGCGCAGATGGCGAAGGCCTTATCTCCGACAAGCTCTACTTCACGCTCTACACAGAGACAGACGGCGAGGTTGAGGAACTGACGTTCACGCCCGCTACTCACAAAAAGCTCACAGAGGACATGACGGAAGTGCCCGTTAACTTCAGAGACAACTACGACTTTGAAGACGGCTACCTCTACCTGAACGACCTCTATTCCGAGGACTGGAACAAAATCGGCATCCAGAGCATATACTACGGTGGCGACGAGCGCAACGCAACTGAGATTCAGTGGCTCGTACTCAAAACCACGCCCGAAGGAGATACAACAACGGCAACGTTCGACTTCAACGCAATGGATGTTGCTACATCTTCCAACGACGGTACGGATGGCGACATCCTCGAAGCCGTCTCATTCGAAGAAGAAGACGTGACGCTGACAATTTCCCCGAAGGACGAGGAAGCCTCCACACAGAACCGTTTCTGGGCAACAAGCAATGGTCCGCAGCTGCGCGTTTACAGCGGTACGCTGACATTCGAAGTGCCTGAGGGCGCAACAATCAGCGAGATTGTTTTCAACTACAACAGCACCAAATGGGGTGCTGACAACGCTGCCGACAGCGGCGAAATCACGAACGACGCTGATGCAAAGACTGCCACATGGGCAGGCGAAGCACAGACTGTAGTAGTCTCCATCGCTGCCAACACGCAGATCAACAGCATCGACGTTACCTACACGATGGAAGGTGGCACAACTCCCGTTGACCCCGAACTGGTAGAACTGCCCGAAGGCGTTGAGACAGAAGTTTGGTCTATTGAAGGAACTTGGACAACCAGCTATGGCGGCGAAGCCCTTAAGGTCACAACTGAGATGGCCTTCGACGGCACCGACGTTTACCTGAAGGGTCTGCCCCAGTACTTCGAGGATGCTTGGATCAAGGGTACTCTCTACGAAGATGAAGGTTACATCGTATTCCCGAGCGGACAGTTTGTAGGTGAGGACGAATCCGGCTACGAGTTCATCTGTGGTCTCGACGAGACAGGCGAACTTACGGACATCGTATTTGCCTACGACGAGGCACGTGAGATGCTGTACCAGGCAACTCCGTATATCCTTGAGAACAGCGAGGCTGACGAATTCTCTCCCTTTGCATACATTACTCAAGGTCTCCTCTATCCTGGCGAGCTCAAGACGTTCGAGGGCGCAGAACTGCCCGAAGGCGTTGAGACAGCGGCTTACAACTTCACGGCAATGGAACTCACTGACGCCGAAGAGGAAGAAGAGTACGACGGCGTTCGCGGCCGCAAGGCTCCGCGCACCTCTAACGTTAAGAGCAAGGTCGCCAAGGTCGAAGACGGCGAAGACGGCGACGAATTCAACATGGAATCCTACAGCTTCCAGATTCAGGTAGGCTTCGACGGCAAGGACGTTTACTTCCAGGGCTTCACTGACGACATCTCCGACTTCTGGGTAAAGGGTACGATGAGCGAGGACGGCACAACCGTTACGATTCCCGCTAATCAGTACCTGGGTACCTATGATGTTGGCGGATATGGAATGTGGATCAACGACTACTACCTTGCAGCCGTTGACGAGGACAACAACATTGAGGACGTTGTGCTCACATACGACGCAGATGCCAACACGTTCAGCACAGACCAGATGCTTGTCCTCCACGACAAGTGGTACATGCTGGGTACTCCGTACCAGTCATTCCTTGCTGTCGATATCACGATGGTTGAGGAGATTGCTGCTACGCCTGCTGACCCCAGCATCACGAGCATGAAGATCGCAGACGCAACCTATCCGTATATCTGCCTCGACATTCCTACCATCGACACGGACGGCAACAACCTCGTCGTAGCCAAGCTCTTCTACACGGTATGGTATGAGAAGAACGGTACGGTACAGCAATTCGTCGTTACAGCAGATGAATACAGCAAGGTTGAGGAAGACATGACGGAGGTTCCCTACGTCTATGACGACGCTTACGACATCTATCGTGGTGGCGAGCGCTTCTACATCAACCCCACTGACGAAGCTGCAACATGGACGAAGATTGGTGTTCAGAGCATCTACTACGGTGGCGGCGAGTGCAACAAGTCGAACATCGTTTGGAGCGACGAACTCAATTACGACGGCATCGTAAGCATTAGCGCAAACGGCAACAACGCAGTCATCTACGACATGCAGGGACGCCGCGTGAAGAATCCCACAAGGGGCATCTTCATAACGAATGGCAAGAAAGTTCTTGTCAAGTAACCAATAAAAAAGGAGCCCCGCAAGTTCGCGAGGCTCCTTTTTTATTTGACGATTTGACGATTTACTATCTAACGTCAAGGTAACTCAAAATCGTAAATAGTCAGATATCACTCTCAGCTAAGTCCTCTTCGACGACGAGGTTGTCAATGATGAACTGCTGGCGCTCCATTGTGTTCTTCCCCATGTAGTACTCCATTAGGTCGCCGGGCTTATCGCTCTTGTGCAGCGTCACCTGCTCGAGGCGCATGTCGGGGCCTATGAAGCTCCGAAATTCATCAGGCGAGATCTCTCCGAGCCCTTTGAAACGCGTTATCTCGGGGTCGGGGGCGAGCTCTGCGATGGCGGCGAGGCGCTCCTCCTCGCTATAGCAGTAGCGCGTGACGTACTCGCGCTTCTTGTTTTTGGTGCGCACGCGAAACAGGGGCGTTTGCAGGATATACACATGCCCCTTCTTGACGAGGTCGGGGAAAAACTGTAGGAAGAACGTTATCATCAGTAGGCGGATGTGCATGCCATCGACATCGGCGTCGGTGGCTACGATAACCTTGTTGTAGCGCAGGCCGTCGAGTCCGTCCTCGATGTTCAGGGCCGCCTGCAGGAGGTTGAACTCTTCGTTCTCATACACTACCTTCTTCGTCAGCCCGTAGCTATTGAGCGGCTTTCCGCGCAGCGAAAACACAGCCTGCGTGTTCACGTCACGGCTCTTCGTGATGCTTCCGCTTGCCGAGTCGCCCTCGGTGATGAAGATGGCACTATCCAAGCGTGGGTCGCTGTCGTCCTGCTGCGTACGCCGTGGTTTGGTGGCGTCGTTGAGGTGGATGCGGCAGTCGCGAAGCTTGCGGTTGTGGAGGTTCGCCTTTTTTGCACGCTCGCGTGCGAGCTTCGTGACGCCGGCGATGGCTTTGCGCTCGCGCTCGCTCTCCTGTATCTTCTGGAGTATGACGTCTGCCACGTCGAGGTGCTTGTGAAGGTAGTTGTCGACCTGCTCCTTCACGAAGTCGCCCACGAACTTGTTCACGCTGACGCCAGAGAGTGGGAAGGGGTGCCCGTCCTTGTCCTTCTCTGGCGCCATCGTCAGTGATCCGAGCTTTATCTTCGTCTGGCTCTCGAACAGCGGCTCTATGACGCGCACGGCAATAGCGGCAACGAGTCCGTTGCGCACGTCCTGCACGTCGAAGTTCTTGCCGAAATACTCCTTTATGGCCTTCGCAATGTGCTCCTTGAAGGCACTCTGGTGCGTACCGCCCTGCGTCGTGTGCTGTCCGTTGACAAAGCTGTAGTACTCCTCGCCGTACTGCGAGGTATGCGTGAATGCTATGTCGATGCCGTCGCCCTGCAGGTGCACGATGGGGTACAGTCCCGGCGCCGTCATGTTGTCGTTGAGCAGGTCCTCGAGACCGTTGCGGGAGACTATGCGGCGCCCGTTGTAGAAGATTGCCAGTCCCGTGTTCAGGTACGTATAGTTGCGCAGCATGTTCTCCACGAACTCGCCCTGGAAGCGGAACCCCGTGAACAGCGTGGGGTCTGGCTCGAAGTATATGTACGTGCCGTTCTCCTCCTGCGTGTCTGCGTAGTGGTCCTCGACCAGGCGTCCGCACTCGAAAGCAGCCTCGTGCACCTGTCCATCGCGGTATGCGCGCGCCACGAACCTACGGCTCAGCGCGTTCACGGCCTTCAGTCCTACGCCATTGAGTCCTACGCTGGCGGTGAACACGGCGGTGTCGTACTTTGCTCCGGTGTTGAGTTTCGACACGGCGTCCACCAGCGAGCCGAGGGGGATACCGCGGCCGTAGTCGCGAATAGACGCTGCGCCCCCGGGCGTAATATCCACCTCAATCCTCTTGCCGAAGCCTTCGTTGAATTCGTCGATGCTGTTGTCAATAGACTCCTTCAGGAGCACGTATATGCCGTCCTCGGCATGCGAGCCATCGCCCAGTCGCCCGATATACATGCCTGGACGCGTGCGGATATGCTCCGTATCGTCCAAGTGGCGTATCTTCGACTCGTCGTAGTCCTCGCGCTGATGCATTTGTACTGTTTCCTCTGCCATATATATTAAGCGTATAGTATGTGTGTTGCCAAATTTTTACCGCGCAAAAATACGAAAAAACTAAACTACCCACAATTCTTGGAGAGAGAATGTGTCCACTTCAGGTGTGTACAACAAATATTTCACCATGAACTAGGCGTATTTGCGGCATCAAATCGATATCGACACATAAAATTGGCCAGCTTCACACACGCATGCCCATTGTGCGGCGGAGGTTTATCTCCATCGTGGGATAAATCCCTTTGGGACTTAGGAGCATATCTACTCCAAGAGGTCCCTCGTAGGAGTTGTCGAGAAGTTGTGGAAGGACTTCGACGACAGCATCACGCACGGCACAGAACACGTCGAGCGGCGGAGACAGGTAGGCGAGTAGTTCGTCGTGGCTACCAGTGACGTTGCCCAAATACTTTCCGTCTGCACTTGTATTAAATACAGAGAGGCCTGCATAGTACGCATGCCCTTCGCGATAGTCGAAGAGCATGGCGAAGTCGCGCCCGTCGGCGATATATTGCTCTACGGCTATGAAGCCCTGCTCGCGCAGCACCTTCTGCGCACGATTGTACTCTCGGCCAGCGAGAGGAGCCTGCGAACGAAAAACACCTCGTCCCGAACAGCTCCAGGGGGCTTTCAGTACGGCGTCGCCATAGTCGCTGACGGTGTCGCAGGCCTCGCCGATGGTATGGCACATGCGCACTTCGCCGATGGTAGTGGGCACCATACTGCGTATACGGCGCAAAAGTTCGCACGCTGTAGCGCGAGAGCTAAGCGTGCGAAGGCGGTTAAGATATTCGATACCGGGCAATAAGCGCTCTGGGGCATTCATGCGTAGGAGGCGACGGCGCAATAGCTTGTCCCATCCCCACGGCTCTATGGCCTCAACATGCTCCCACTCGATGCGTTCGGCCCAAGAACTCAGCAAGATGTCGCCATCATGCATCCAACGTCGCATGACCTCGCGCTCGCGTTCCTCGATAAGGCTTGCTGCCCGCGTCGGCGTATAGTACGGTGTGTCGGCGGCAAGGGCTTCGTCGTGCCAGGGGTTGAAAACGAAGAGGCGCATAGGTACCAGGGGGGTAAGCGCGGAGGCTGAATGAGGCTTTTAGTTCAAGACCTTCCTGCCGTTGCAAATGCTGATGCCATGAACTGGACGCTTCGCGAGCCTGCGCCCCTGCAGGTCGTAGAACGCGCCAGCCTGCAACTCCTCAGACGTTTCAACATCCTTGACGCCAATGGGTATGTAGCGGGGCTGTATGCGCCACTGAGCATCGGAAGACGTGGTGGCCTGAGGGCGCACGTTTCCAGCGCGATTGAGTGAGATGGCGGGATAGCTTGCAGACTTGGGGTCGCGGCATACGAGCGTGCTGTTTCCACTGAGGTCGGAACTAACGCTATAGACGTAGGCATTCACCAGGCCGGCTACGGCGGGAATGTTGAGGGAGGTGGCTCCCGTACGTCCTACGTAAAGGGCAGAACTCTTGTGCTGTATGAACCACCCATCATCATCAGCGGAAAAGAATTGGAAATACTGTGTACTATCGTTCTCCGCGGACTGCACGAGCACCTTTGCAGCATCGTCCATCGACAGGTAGAAGGTGGGGTGGGCTTGGCTAACGAGGTAGTAGTCAATGCCCTCCTCTATCTCCACGCGGGAAAGATTATCTGCCGTTTCGAGTACGTTGAACAGAGCTTCGTCGGATGGTGCGGCATCGAACGTCGCCTTAGCCTCGTCAAGGGGGACGGTAGTCTTGCACATGCCGACAGCTGTGCCGACCTCCACAGCACCCAAACGCGATGAAAGATGATCGCGAAGGTAGGGGGCACGGGGGGACGTCGTATCGATGGAGTACTTACCGGCCGTGATGGTGTCAAGGCTCAGCTCCTTATATATAATATTGTATCCTTCGTTATATAGAGATTCTTCATAGAGGAACCCTATGCTGTCGTTTTGAAGATGTATCATCGTAGAGTAGCAAGCGTCGAGGTTCGTCACCTGCAAGCCCTTCACCCAGCCGCTGGCAAGCTTTGCGCCTGTATTGTAGTCGTCGTAGGAGGCAAGTTCCTTGTAGAAGAATCCAACCTTCTCGCGCGAGCTGCTGAGAGGAACAGACTGCAATGCCACGAAGAGCTGCTTGCCATCTGCGTTGCGCTTCGCTGGCACGACAAGAATCTCGCCATTGCAAGCATTGACGTTGGAGCTCGTCATGTTCGTAGGCATAGCGTCAGTGCTCCATGTGCCCTCGCCCTTTGCACGGTCGGAGTAGCGGAAGATGTTGAACTTTCTGCCGCCACTCTGGTTGCGGCTTGACAAAAGGACGCTACCATCGGGAAGTTCCTCGACCTTTGACTCGTCAGCAGCATCCGTAGGCTTCGTACCTGTACCGCCGAGCACATGCCACGTACGGCCGAAGTCATCGGAATAAATTACCCAGCTGGCATACTTTCTTTCGGCTGTTGAGCGCATGGGATGGGCAATGTAGAGGCGGTAGTAGTCGCCGACCTTCACATAGCGGCTCTGCATAATCTTCCCAGAGGTGAGGAAAATGCCAGCAACCTTAGCGTCGTCGGGCATCTGGCCATCGTAGAGGCCATATATCTGTTCCGTCTGAAGCGACCCCTCGTCCCATGTGAGACCGCCGTCGGTAGAGCGGAAGAATACGCAGTTCTGCGGGTTACTGCGTGTAGAGGAGAAGTAGCCGACTTTTCCAGACACACATTGAATTAGAACCTCGTCTGTTTCGCGGTCCACAACGATGCTGGGGTCACCAAAGGCTGTGCGCCACACCTCGGTGGCATGTTCGTCGCCACGTGCAAAGACGATGGTATCGCTCCATGTGCGCCCGCCGTCATCGCTATACTTCAGAACTTCGTTGATTTGATACAGGCCATTGCGGTTGTTGTAGCCGATGTCTGTCTTACTAATGCGATAGTCACAGATGGCAAGCAGGCGACCGCTACTGAGCTGCGCGAGTCCCGGAATGCGATAGGGGACGGCACTATTGGCATTGTCGAATACCGTCGTCGTAAGACCATTTACAACTGGTTCGCCCTCACGGACGAATACACGGAAGTTCTTGACAAGGTCGTTTCCGCCAATGGTGAAGGATGTCATGCGATTGTTCACACCCGTCACGGCGAAGTGGTTTCCCTCGCTTGCAGCCACGCCGTCGGAAGCCTCAAGCGTGGTGAAGGCACCTGTGTGGTCGAAGCTGTAGGAGTCGATTATGTAGCCCTTGTCGGTAGAGAGATTATAGATGGGGCCGCTCGTAGAGTCGTAGAGTCGCGCACCGTCGCCGTCCTCTTCCGGCATCATGTTGTTATTACCCTTACCATTCGCTAAAGTAAGGGATGCGGGAGTATTCACAGCCGAAGTGAACGTTGCCATATAGACGCTGGTCGTACCAGGCTTATTAGCGAACGTGCCATAGGCACTGCCAACATACAAGTCGGCAGCCACAGGCGTGAGGACAATCGTCGAGCCAATGTCCTTGCCATTTGTCCAGAATGCGAGCTTCTGGTCGCGATTGTTGACGGCGTAACCCGTGCTCTTCTGCATCAGGTAGATGCCTGCCTCACCAGCAATATCGCTGGAGCCTTCCATAGTCCACAGCAACTCGTAGGCGTCAGTATCCAAGCCTTCCAAAGGAAGCACAACGGGATATGCCGTACCGCCGGTAGTGCCGCTCATGGTCTTAGGCGAAACGAGCACTTTCGTGGCCCCCGCCTCGCGGCAGTAGATGGTGAAGCCTTCGGTATTGTTACCTGAGAAGCACCAGAGCATAGCATCGGAAAAGTCCACATTCACGCGGTTAACGTCGAAGGGAGTATTGTCGCCCTTGTAAACAATGGGATATGTGTTCGTCGTCTGCCCCTTGCCGAGGCCCATGCGATACCACACTGTGTTACCCGCAAACGCTCCGTCCTTGACGGTTGTGGTTTGGATCATGTCGATCGTGCTTTTAACCTTCTTTATCGTCACAACAAAGTTTGTGGGCACGATGTTAGCCTTATCTTCAGACGAAGATACCGTGAACGAGGTCTGCATGGCCTCAACGCCATCGACTCCAATGTGGGCACTTTCGTCAGAAGCCTTGCACTCGACAGCCTCGCCGCCCTCGCTGGGCGTAACAGTCAGGTCGGCACGCGTCGTTGTGGTCGAGCTACCCTGAAAACCTGTAAAGTCGAAGCTGTAACCCGTGATGGCATATCCGTCAGGCACACTGAGTGTGAACGAGCGGATGTATAGGTGGTAAGTACCATCAGCGTCAAGCCAAATGTCGTTGTTCGTCGTCTGGAGTGTCAGGCGCGGATTCTCATCCGTCGATTGCCACATATACTTATATGCGCTTGTGGCGTTGTTCTGCTTGTTCGTGAAAGTACCCGTCTGCTGGGAGATAGTGCGAGTGAACGTCTCCTCAGTTTGTGCCTTTGCCGAAAATGCCACAAATAGCATCATCGAAGCCGCGAGAAGTGTGTAAAAATGCTTCATAACAAGGTAATTTTTCGTTTTGAGTAAATATTTTGGTGCAAAAATAATGTCTTTTTTTGAATTTAATGTATTTTTGCAAAACATTTCAAGTACTCCTCATTTTTGGGGAGCCGCAAAAAGGGAAATATTCAAGCAAAAAAACAATCAAAATCATCATCCAAAAATCATTCTAAACAGTATGTGGTTAACTAAATCATCCATCGGACGGAAGGTAGTCATGTCCCTCTCGGGTACCGCACTCATTCTGTTCCTGACGTTCCACGCTTGCATGAACGTTGTGGCTATTTTCTCTGGCGAGGCTTACAACGCGATATGCGAGTTTCTTGGAAGCAACTGGTATGCTGTGGCTGGCACGGTGCTCCTTGTGGGGCTCATCGCCATCCACTTTATTTATGCCGTTATCCTGACGTTGCAGAACCGCAAGGCACGCGGCGCGAATCGCTATGCCGTTACCGACAAGCCTGAAAAGGTGGACTGGGCAAGCCAGAACATGTTTGTCCTCGGCATCATCATCTGCCTCGGCCTCATGCTGCACCTCTTCAACTTCTGGTTCAACATGATGTTTGCCGAATTTGCCAACGGCGGCTATGCTTTTGCCAACGACCTGCTGGCTACGGACGGCTACGGCATGATTGTCTATACCTTTAGCGGTGCTGGCACGCTGAGCATCGTCTATACGGTTCTCTATCTCGTATGGTTTGCTGCCATCTGGTTCCACCTCACACACGGTATGTGGAGTGCCATGCAGACTCTAGGTTTGAATGGCAAGACGTGGTTCAATCGCTGGCGCTGCATCTCCAACATCTACGTGACGCTCCTTATGCTTTGCTATGCTGCGGTAGTCATCTACTTTGCATGCTTCCACTGCTGCGGAGCTGCTTGTTAACCGTTAAAACCTAAAATTCCTGAACCATTATGGTACAATTAAATTCCCGCATACCAGAGGGTCCTATTGCTGAAAAGTGGACCAACTATAAAGCTCACCAGAAACTGGTGAACCCGAAGAACAAGCGCAAGCTCGACGTTATCATCGTAGGTACGGGTCTGGCTGGCGCGTCGGCTGCCGCAAGCCTTGGCGAAATGGGGTTCCACGTGCTGAACTTCTGCATCCAGGACAGCCCGCGCCGCGCACACTCCATCGCTGCGCAGGGCGGTATCAACGCTGCCAAGAACTACCAGAACGACGGCGACTCCGTATATCGTCTTTTCTACGACACCGTGAAGGGTGGCGACTATCGTGCCCGCGAAGCCAACGTATATCGTCTGGCTGAAGTCAGTGCAAACATCATCGACCAATGTGTTGCACAGGGCGTACCCTTCGCACGCGAATATGGCGGCATGCTTGCTAACCGTTCCTTCGGCGGCGCACAGGTCAGCCGTACGTTCTACGCGAAAGGTCAGACTGGCCAGCAGCTCCTCCTCGGTGCCTACAGCAGTCTGATGTGTCAGGTGAACAAGGGTACGGTGGAACTCTACACCCGTTACGAGATGCTCGACGTCGTCATCATCGACGGACGCGCACGCGGCATCATTGCCCGCAATCTCGTCACGGGCAAGCTCGAACGTTTTGCAGCTCACGCTGTTGTCATCGCAACGGGTGGTTATGGAAACACATACTTCCTCTCCACTAACGCCATGGGCTGCAACTGCTCCGCAGCTATCGCAACCTACCGCAAGGGCGCCGTGTTTGCAAACCCCTCATACGTACAGATTCACCCCACATGCATCCCCGTTCACGGTGACAAGCAGTCTAAACTGACACTTATGTCCGAGTCCCTGCGTAACGACGGACGCATCTGGGTTCCCAAGAAACTCGAAGATGCCAAGAAGCTGCAGGCAGGCGAGATCCAGGGCAAGGACATCCCCGAAGAGGACCGCGACTACTACCTCGAGCGCCGCTATCCCGCATTCGGCAATCTCGTGCCGCGTGACGTGGCAAGCCGTGCCGCTAAGGAGCGTTGCGACAAGGGCTACGGCGTGAACAACACAGGACTGGCCGTGTTCCTCGACTTCTCGCAGGCTATCAAGGACTTCGGACGCAAGGAGATTGAAGCGCGCTATGGCAACCTCTTCGACATGTACGAGGAAATAACCGACGAAAGCCCCTACGAAACCCCAATGCAGATATTCCCTGCCGTACACTACACGATGGGTGGCATCTGGGTGGACTACGAGCTTATGACGACCATCAACGGACTCTTCGCAATCGGCGAGTGCAACTTCTCCGACCACGGAGCTAACCGCCTCGGCGCATCTGCCCTTATGCAGGGTCTGGCAGACGGATACTTCGTACTCCCCTACACAATCCAGAACTACCTGAGCGACCAAATTACCGTTCCACGCTTCAGCACCGACCTCCCCGAGTTCGACGAAGCCGAGAAGGGTGTGCAGGCACGTATCGACCGACTCTTCGCAATCGGCGGAAAGCGCAGCGTTGACAGCATCCACAAGGAACTCGGACACATCATGTGGGAGCACGTCGGTATGGGACGCACAAAGGCTGGTCTCGAAGAAGGCATCAAGCTCATTGGCGAACTCCGCAAGGAATTCTACGCAAACCTCTTCGTGCCCGGATCGCAGGAGGGCGTGAACGTAGAACTCGAGAAGGCTCTCCGACTCGAGGACTTCCTCCTCATGGGACAGCTCATCGCTAACGACGCCCTCCACCGCGAGGAAAGCTGCGGCGGCCACTTCCGCGAAGAGCATCAGACGGAAGAAGGCGAAGCTAAGCGCGACGACGAGAACTTCTTCTACGTAGGATGCTGGGAATACCAGGGCGACGACAACAAGAAGCCCGTACTCTACAAAGAACCACTCAACTACGAAATCATCAAAGTACAAACCCGTAACTATAAGAGTTAAGCCATGGCTAAGAACATTTCATTCACCATTAGATACTGGAAGCAGAATGGCCCAAAAGATGCGGGTCACTTTGAGGAGCGTCAGATGCACAACATCCCCGACGATACCAGTTTCCTCGAGATGCTTGACATCCTCAACGAGGAGCTCATCAACGACGGCAAGGAACCCTTCGTATTCGACCACGACTGCCGCGAGGGTATTTGCGGTATGTGCTCTCTCTACATCAACGGAACGCCTCACGGCAAAACCGAGCGCGGCGCAACAACGTGCCAGCTCTACATGCGTAGGTTCAACGATGGCGACACTATCACCGTAGAACCTTGGCGCTCAGCAGCATTCCCCGTAATCAAGGACTGCATGGTTGACCGCTCCGCATTCGACAAGATTCAGGCTGCCGGAGGCTACACCACAATCCGCACAGGACAGGCACAGGATGCCAATGCCATCCTCATCCCCAAGGAGGATGCCGACGAGGCTATGGACTGCGCAACATGTATCGGATGCGGCGCCTGCGTGGCTGCATGTAAGAACGGCTCTGCAATGCTCTTCGTCAGCTCGAAGGTTTCACAGTTCGCCCTGCTGCCACAGGGTCGCGTAGAAGCTGCCAAGCGTGCTAAGGCCATGGTTGCCAAGATGGACGAGCTGGGCTTCGGTAACTGCACAAATACACGTGCTTGCGAGGCTGTATGTCCAAAGAGCGAGACCATCGCCAACATCGCCCGCCTCAATCGCGAATTTATCAAGGCAAAGCTGGCCGACTAAACCCAACTTCGCCCTACAAATTATGCAGCTCTGCCATTTTGGCGGGGCTGCTTTTTTGCATAAATTCGGCGAAAAATGCACTTTGATGCCGCGAGGTTTGGTAAAAACTCAGAATTAGTGTAACTTTGCGCTGCTTATATTGCGATTTTCTATCATCTAACGTATCTATTTGCACAAACATACACTGAATATGGCATCACTAAGGGTATTTATATTTGCTCTGTTGTCCGCAATTGTGGGCATCATTTGGGCAGACAAGCCTATAGAGGGGCACTACTACATTATCACGAACGTGCAAACAGGGAATGTCATTTCCAATAAAGGGAATGCCTCTACCGATGCAAAACTATACGTCGAGCCGTTCGTGGAAGGAAATGCCACCCAGATATGGAAGTTTGTGCAACATGACTATCTCGAGGACACGATGCTATTCCAGCTTGTGAATGCCGACTGCGGACTTGCCATCGACCTCTCACTAAACACCAACCGCGGCCCGCTCCTTTGGACGGTCAACAATCAGGGCGTGGGACAGACGTTCAACAATCAGATTATTGAATTCGTAACCCTCAACGCGGAGGCTGGGACATACCTCCTTCGCAGCTATGACGGCGAACGTGCCATCTGCGCCTCAGCCTCAGGAATCCTTTCCCTGACCGAAAACATGTCATCGGCTTTATGCGCCTTTACGCTCACAGAAGCCGAGAAGCCCAACGTACAGACAAAATACTGGGAAGACGCCTCCATTTTCGAGGAGAACAAGGAAGCCGGCCACGCTACCTATATGCCCTACCCCACCACCAGTGCCATGCGTGCCGATGCCGAACGCTACGAAAAGCCCTGGCTCGACCCCGTAGGCGCAAAGTGGCTTTCCCTAAACGGAGTATGGCAGCTCAACTGGACAACAGACCTCAGCAATCTCCCCGCTGAAGCCGACTTCTACGGCGATGCGGCAGACGTCTCCACATGGGACACGATAAGCGTGCCGTCATGTCTGGAGATGAAAGGATATGGCGACCCCTTGTACATAAACGTCAACTACCCCTTCGCCGATAATCCCCCAACCATTAAGATGAGCAGCGGCTTGCAGAATAGCGTAGCATCCTACCGCCGCACCTTCACCCTGCCGATGGGATGGGAGAAGGAGCGCGTATTCCTGCATTTCGACGGAATATACTCTGCCGCCTATGTATGGGTAAACGGCCATTACGTTGGATATACGCAGGGAGCCAACAACGTATCCGAATTCGACATCAGCAACGTCGTTCGCACAGGCGAGAACAACGTGAGCGTGAGAGTCATCCGCTGGACCGACGGCTCCTATCTCGAAGGTCAGGACATGTGGCATATGAGCGGCATCCACCGCGACGTGTACCTTTTTGCCACACCTCGCACATTCATCGCCGACCATCGCATTACAGCCGACGTAACCCCCAGCGGAGGACAAGCATGCCCCGTGGTGCGCTTCACCATGTGCAACCGCGACCGCACAGCAGCGAAAAAGATTGTACGCGTTACACTCCGCGACCCCGAGGGAAACGAGATGACGACGCAGAGCACGGAGATAGAGATGTCTGCATCCGACAGCATCCAGGAAGTAGAGCTCCGCATGGGCTGCCATCAGGACGTCAAGCTGTGGAGTAGCGAGAAACCCATTCTCTACACCTTCGAATTCTCACAAACCGATGCTCAGACAGGGCGCGAGGAGCAGGCATTCTCTACGCGATACGGATTCCGCAGCATCGACCTCAACATGGGCTACCTGCGCGTCAACGGACAACGAGTATATCTGAAGGGCGTGAACACACAGGACACCCATCCCATGCACGGCCGCACCATGCCCGTATCGACGATGCTTCAGGACGTCACGCTCATGAAGCAGGCAAACATCAACTGCGTACGCACCAGCCACTATCCCCGCCAAGCCAAGATGATGGCCATGTTCGACTACTTTGGACTCTATTGCGTTGATGAGGCCGACATGGAATGTCACAAAAACTGGGAAGACGGCTCAAGCATAATAAATAGTTCCGACTGGACAGCAGCCATCGTGGACCGCAACGTGCGCAACGTGCTTCGCGACCGCAACCACCCCTGCGTCGTCATGTGGAGCCTCGGCAACGAGAGCGGATCGGGCTACAACGTCATAGCAGCCTACGATGCCGTGAGCGAACTCGACGACCGTCCCATCCACTACGAAGGTGCCACACGCGGAAATGCCGAGGGCACAGACGTATGGAGCGTGATGTATCCCAATGTCGGCGACGTGGCTTCGAAATGCAGCAGCAACTGGCGACGCCAGCCCTACTTCATGTGCGAATATGCCCACGCAATGGGTAATTCCGTGGGCAACCTGGCGGAATACTGGGGAGCAATCATAGGTTCCACCTACGGCATCGGCGGCTGCATCTGGGATTGGGTGGACCAGTCGATATACGATGCCGAGGACATAAAAGCTGGCAAACTCGTGCAAAACGGATTCCCAAAATACATCACTGGCTACGATAAGCCGGGTCCCCACCAGGGCAACTTCGTCAACAACGGCGTCGTGAATGCCGACCGCTCATGGAGTCCTGAGCTCTACACGGTGAAGAAAGTGTATCAGAACGTCGTGCGCCGCACATTCCGCAACAAGCGCCTGAATATTCAGAACAACTATGCCTTCACTAACCTCAACGAGTTCGACCTCACGTGGAGCGTACTCAAGGACGGCGAAGTCGTCGAGAGCGGCAGCGAGCAGATGACATCATGCCCTGCAGGAAGGGCAACCACGAAGCTCATGTCCTACAAGACAGAGCCCGAAGCTGGCAGCGAATACCTCCTCAACTACGAACTGCGCCTGCGCGAGGCAACACCTTGGGCAGAGGCAGGCTATGCCGTAGCCACGTTCCAGGACACAATACAACTTCGCCCCGCCACGCTGCCAACAATGGAGCACGAAGGGCAGCCTTTCACATACGAGTCTGTTTCAAGTTCGCGTCACGAACTCCGCAACGACCGCGTCGAAGTGGTATTCACCCGAAACGGACTGTACACATACAAGGTTGATGGCGTACTGCGCCTGCGCTCCACACAGACGCCAGAATATGCCAACTACCGATATATCGAGAACGAGGAGCCTCATGGCAGCGCAGAGAACTACGACTCATCGCCTGGCGTTGGCGACAAAACCACGACATACGAACTCTCCGAAGACGGCAAGACGTTCACGTGTACGATAGACGCCGATGGCAAGAATGTGCCCTACACGCTGAAGTACACGCTCTATGCCGATGGCGTGGTGGAGCTTGAGGCAGACTTCAGCCCCATCGTCAACAACCTGCGCCGCATCGGACTCGGCGTGCGTTTCCCCGCACGTTGGGAGAACGTAACGTACTATGCCCGCGGGCCTCACGAAAACTACATCGACCGTTGGGAGGGCGCATATCTCGGAGTGTATTCTACCACCGTCTCCGATATGTTCGAGCCGTACGCACGCCCACAGAGCTGCGGAAACCACGAAGGCCTGCGATGGGTGACGCTCTCCAACGACGAAGGCGATGGCATACGCGTCGAGACGGAGGGGAACGTGGCTTTCTCCATGCTGCACTGGGACGACAAAGCCCTGAAGAACGCGAGCCACTGCTGGAACCTCAGCAATTCTGGCGAGGTATTTGCACACTTCGACTACATGCAGAAAGGTCTCGGCAACGGCTCCTGCGGCCCTGGCCCGCTCTCGGAGTACATGATTCCCTCAAACGGGAACTACGGCTACAAGCTACGCTTCATCCCCGTAAAGGTGGAGCCGAGCGGCATCGATGAGATTGGAGTATCTGACAATCTACAATCTGACGATTCGCAAATCATCTACGACCTTCAAGGCCGCAAGCTTGCGAAAAGCCCCACTCATGGCGTAGTCATCATTAACGGCAAGAAAATACTAATCAAATAAACTTATTTCACCATGGAACAAAAAGAACTGCAACAGATTGTTGCGCAATTCGACATCAAGGGCAACGTCTGCGAGGTAAAGCCCCTCGGCAACGGCCTCATCAACACAACCTACAAGGTGACGACCGAAGGCACCGCCCCCGACTATGTACTGCAGCACATCAACAACGCCATCTTCCCCGACGTTGACATGCTCATGGGGAATATCGTCGCCGTCACCGACCACATCCGCAAGAAGCTTGCCGGCACCGCCGACATCGAGCGCCGCTGCCTGCGCTTCATCCCTGCTAAGGACGGCAAATACTACCACTTCGACGGCGAGAAATACTGGCGTGTAATGGTATTCATCCCCGACACCATGTCCATGTCCGAGGTAACACCCGAGACAAGCTACATCGTGGGCGAGACATTCGGACAGTTCCAAAGCTGGCTCGCCGACATCCCCGTAGAACTCGGCGAAACCATCAAGGACTTCCACAACATGGAGTTCCGCCTCTGGCAACTGCGCGAAGCCGTAAAAGCCAACAAGAGCGGACGCCTCAGCGAAGTACAGGACCTCGTAGATGCCATCGAAGCCCGCGCCGATGAAATGACTAAGGGCGAGCGCCTCTACCGCGAGGGCAAACTGCCAAAGCGCATCTGCCACTGCGACACGAAGGTTGACAACATCCTCTTCGAGAAGAACGGCGACGTACTCTGCGTCATCGACCTCGACACCGTGATGCCCAACTTCGTATTCTCCGACTTCGGCGACTACCTCCGCTCCGCTGCCAACACAGGTAAGGAGGACGACCCCAACCTCGACAACGTCACCTTCAACATGGAAATCTTCAAGAGCTTCGCCAAGGGATACCTGAAGAGCGCCGCCTCATTCCTCACCCCCGTCGAGATTGAGAACCTCCCCTACGCTGCCAAGCTTTTCCCCTACATGCAGACCGTGCGCTTCCTTGCCGACTACATCGACGGCGACCTCTACTACAAGACGCAGTACCCCGAGCACAACCTCGTGCGCAGCCGCGCCCAGTGGAAACTCTTCTGCGAAGCCGACCGCTGCGAGCCGCAGATGAAGGAATTCATCGCCAGCTGCCAATAAAACACACTCACAATACCCCCCTATTAGAAAACCTTGAGCCACGTGCCCAAGGTTTTCTTTGCATCAATATAGGACTACATTAACCAAAACGGCGATTTATGTTCATAATTTTCATCGTATCTTACAGCCCTCCTTCCTTTTTCTCCTAATATATTGAGTGCAGGTCATCACCCAAGAGCTCAGTAAGATTTTTTACCTTGCGCCAGACGGTCGTTGTGGGATAATTGGTCAGGGACTCTATCTGTGGATTGCTCATGCCTGCCTTCAGCAGATATGCTATGCGCAGAATGTCCGTGCGCGGCCTCCTTATCTTCTGCACAATGGCTCCTCTGAATCCTGGGTAAAGTTTCTCTATTGTTGAGAACAGTTCCTTCCACTCCTTATCCGTGAGCGTCCTTTTGCCCCGTGCAGCATCGTTGAACTTCTGCAATGTCGCGCCTGATGTTTTCCTCATATTCTCCGTAAACGCATAGCCGAAGAGCTTTTTATTCTGCTCCAGTTTTTCGAAGAGAAGGCTTTCCTTTTCCCGCAGTTCCTTCTCCACATTCTCCAACTCGTAGTCCTTCTGCCGTAAGAGTAGGAGCTGCTTTTGTAGCTTTGCATCTTTTTCCGCAACTTCCTGCTCCTTTCCCCCAAGCTCGCTTGTCAGGAAGTCCAGCCTCTGTTGCGAATTCTCTATCTTCTTCTCCTGCTCGCGGATTTGCATCTCCTTCTCGTTGATGACGATCATGTTCTCATGTATGCGCTTCAGGGCCCTGTATCGCTGTATGAGGAAAAGTATGAATACCGATACGAGCACGAGGAAGGTAATGTATATCAAATGCATGTTCTGCGCTTTCGCCTCTTCCGCCTCCCTGTATGCTTTTTCCTCTTCTGCCCTGTTTCTGTTATACACATACTCATTGTGCGCCTTTACTGCCTGCTCGTGCTGAAGCAGCTTCCTGTATTCCTCCTCGATTTCTATGAACTTGAATGCATAAATTCGCGCCATTCCCGCATCACCCATATTATTATATATGGATGCAAGATTGAGGCTGGCGGCATAGTTTTCTTCCATAGTAGTGTTTTCACCATCCAACTGCAACTTATTGTAATAGATAGCCGAATCCGTTTTCTCCACAGCCGAATAATAGCTTGCCAAAGCAGAATAGTAGTTGTGCGGGCATTTTTCGCCCTCAATCTTTTCCACCATCGTTTTGCACTTCGCAGCCTCCTCCGACTTGTGGTATTCGGAATATATTTGCAGTATCTCGCACAACACGTCCGGGTATTCGTTTTCCGCGTTATCCCTGCGTATCATGTCCAAGGCTTCCTGCTGCACCCTTATGGTTTTAAGCGTATCATTCTGATAATAGGCAATGGTTGCTACATCCATGATGTATATTGGATCGACGAAGCCCTTTTTCTTCGCAACCTCAAGTCCCTTCTCGGCCATCTCCATTGCTGTATTGTAGTCGTAGTGTATCCTGTACAGCGCACTAAGCTGAGAGTATGTGTTGGCAACCATTACTGAGTCTATTCCCTCGGCAGAAGCCGCTATGTCCAATGCCTGCCGAAAGAAGCTTATCGCCCGAGGACTGTCATGCAGGTTGCGATAAATGTTGGCGAGATAGAAGCACGCCTCTATCTTTTCCTCATCATCTCCCTCTTCCATAAAATAATCGTATATTTCCTTTCCCTTTGAGTCAGAGGAGGGCATTATCTCCGCCTTTGCTTGAAGTCTTATTTTCAGCAGTTCGTATTGCATCACCGTATGTCTGCTTTCGCCAGCCATAAAGACGGACAGCGAATACGTCCTTCTGAGAGCTGCCATAGGGTCTGCGTCCCCCTGTTTCTTTATCTCTTCGAGCAAGGGAATACAGGAGCCACGATTAGTACACGAAAGCATTAGTACCGATGTCAACACTAAAAAGAGTATAGCGAGTAGCGAATAATGTATGGAATATCGTATCATACAGGGGCATTTTGTGCCGCAAAGGTATGAAATAATATTTTACGGCAAAAAAGTCTTTCCACCTCTTTTCATTTTTAACATTTTAAGCAAAAGTATTTGTTTTGCTATACCGCAAGATTTCAAAGAGTTATAAACGCAAAACAAAAATAATCAAAAAGTGGAAAGACGTGGAAAGCGTTTTATTTGGCAGCAAACCGAAATCTGCCGACCTTTGCAGCCGAGAAAGTTTAATTTAACACAAAACACTCATGAAAAACTCATCAAAACTACTTCTGGCAGGCCTGCTTGCCTTAGGTGCTGCAAATTCAACGTTTGCACAGAACCCCTTGAACGACACGCTAACTTTTGTGCTGAATCCAGGGATTATTGACCCAGGACCGCACAAACCTCACTTGGCTCCAGCGAACGTATCTCTTCCCCTCTGCGTGTTTAATGGCTACTCATTATTATTTATAGGTACGGGCGAAGTCTCCCTGACCTATTCCGTCGTTGACGAGTATGAGGAAGAATGGATAAGCGGCACGCTCAGCCTATCCAACGGCAACGAGGAGCCCATTGACGTCTCAACCCTCCCCGCTGGAGACTATACAATCCTTCTCTACATCGCAGGTCGCGAGTACGAGGGTGAATTTACGATAGAGGACAACTAAAGAAGAACAGACATGGATAATTCCGGATACAGCAAGAAGATGATTTCGATAGTCATTCCCTGTTTCAACGAATCAGGGAACATTCTTGCACTGTATTCGGAATTGTCCAGTATTCTTGCCAATTGCTATTACGAATGCATCTTTGTTGACGATGGTAGTTCTGACGATACACTTATTAAGATAAAGGAAATTGCCACAAGAAATTCGCGTGTGAAATATCTCTCTTTTTCCAGAAACTTCGGCCACCAGAATGCACTCTTGGCAGGAATAAGATATGCAAATGGTGATGCAGTCATTACGATGGATGCAGATATGCAGCATCCTGTTTCCGCGATACCGATGTTGTTGGAGAAGTGGCACGCGGGATTTGATGTTGTTAACACCAAGCGTCTTGATATTGACAATGGGACAGGCATAATCAAGAAGATGTCTTCAAAACTGTTCTATCGCGCAATGAACTATATAACAGATTTTGATATGTCGGACGGATTTGCTGACTTTCGCCTACTTGACCGAAGAGTTGTAGAAGTAATAAAATCATGCAAAGAGGCGGACATTTTTATTCGTGGGCTCGTTAAGTGGTATGGATTTAGGCAGGCGATGGTAGCATATTGTGCAGAGAAACGACATTCTGGTGAGACAAAGTACACACTAAGAAGGATGGTATTGTTTTCCCTGAACGGTCTGACAGCATTTTCCATACGTCCTCTTCGTTTGTCAATAGTATTGTCGGCAATGCTCGCTGTCTTCTGCTCTATGGAAATTATTTATGCGCTATACACTCTATTAATAAAGGGTACTGCTGTCTCGGGTTGGACATCCACAGTTATTCTAATCTCCATTATAGGAGCGATGACTTTGCTTATGCTTGGTGTTGTTGGAGAATACATAGGAAGGACATTCATGCAGTGTAAGGGGCGTCCCCAGTACATAGTAACAGAAACGAATATAGCCAAGGAATGCTAAAGACACTCAACATAGGGCAGCTATTGACGCGTGCAATAGGGAATAAGGCGTTCTCATTTATTGCTCTTGCCTTACTGTGCATTATCGCATTCTTTCCCACATTCAGCAATGAGTTGATGACTGGATGGGATGACCAATGGCAGGTTGTAAACCAATATACTTCAGGAGGGTGGAGCTGGAAGAACATTTCAGACATATTCAGTCACTCCTATCATGGACAGTACTCGCCACTTAACCAGATTCTATACATTTGCATTTATAGCGTCGCAGAGTATGCTCCTGCATACTACCATGCAACCAGCTTATTTATACATATACTGAATGTATGGCTGGTGTATCTGCTTGTCAGACATATCACCACTTCCGTCACTAACTGGACGGAAGCGCGGATATACTGGACGGCTTTCGGTATAGCTCTCGTTTTTGGAATACATCCCCTTCAGGTGGAATCCGTAGCATGGATGAGCGCATCCAAGATACTGCTTTCGTCATTATTCTATCTGCTGGCGACAGGCACATTTATATATTATATAGAACGCAGGAAAGCCAGATACTACATCTTGACACTCTTTCTGTTTGTCTGTGCCTATTGCTCAAAGGAACAGGTTGTGGTTTTCCCGCTTTGGCTTCTCCTCCTGATGTACATATATGGAAAGAGCCTCAAGTCAAAGGGCGTATGGACCATCCTGGCTCCATTCTTTGTTCTGGCTATATTCATGGGCCTTGTCTTCGCGCTAGGCACGAGGTCAACATCTATCCTTGAAGAGACGAATCCAAGAGACTATACCTGGTGGCAGAGATTTGTTTTCTCCTGCTACGCTCTTGTTGAATATTTCTGCAAATTCTTTGTACCATATAAACTTCAGTACAACTACTTCTATCCGATGCAGCCAGGGGAACCTCTGCCTATCTGGTTGTTTATTTATCCCGTACTCGTTGCAACCGCTATTGTATGTTTGTGGAAACAGCTGGTACAAAAGCCGATACTTGTTGGACTGATGTTTTTCTTGATTCACTTATTTCTTGTCCTCCAAATCC
>JAEEGL011081824.1_pt1 | contig 35870 bp, 27 predicted proteins | sample 9134231 | NCBI WGS metagenome assembly JAEEGL01 (sample SAMN16246548, study PRJNA631951) | gut metagenome | biome: gut microbiome; feature: rumen; material: fiber-attached | host: Bos | place: Iran: Karaj | collected 2018-10
GGTTGGATTGCTGATTTGTTGAATCATCCAACAAAGCGCAACGCGTTTTTAGTACTCCGGGTGGGACTTGAACCCACACGCCCTTGCGGGCAAGGGATTTTAAGTCCCTCGTGTCTACCATTCCACCACCAGAGCCTCTCTCTCTGATTTAGGAGCCTTTGGAGCGGAAAACGAGACTCGAACTCGCGACCCCGACCTTGGCAAGGTCGTGCTCTACCAACTGAGCTATTTCCGCATCGCGTTTTTCAACCTTTCAAAGTGCTCTTTTTTTGTCAAAAGCGGGTGCAAAAGTACAAACAATTTTTTAACTGGCAAAATTATTTTCAACTTTTCCCCACAATTTTTTTAATTTCATTCAGTTTCAACAACGCTTCGATTGGCGTAAGTGTATCAATATCAATATCTATTAGCATATTCTTTATCTCGAGCAGCGTTGGGTCATCCAACTGAATAAAACTGAGCTGATAACCCTCGGAGATATTGTTTTTTTGACTCTTTTTTGCTCCATTTTTTCCATTTTCACCCTCTTCATTAGTGTGTTCATTTTTAGCCTCGAGAACTTGTAGCATAGCATCTGCACGATTAACCACCTGGGGTGGCATACCCGCCAAACGAGCTACATGAATACCAAAGCTATGCTCACTTCCTCCCGGGACCAGTTTGCGAAGAAAAATAACTCTGCCATCGATCTCCTTTACGCTAACATGATAGTTCTTAATCCTCTCGTATTGATCCTCCATCTCAATCAATTCATGGTAATGGGTGGCAAACATCACTTTCGGGCGAGCCTTCTTGTTGTTATGCAAATACTCTGTAATGGCCCATGCTATAGAAATACCATCATATGTCGAGGTGCCACGACCTATCTCGTCAAGTAACACCAAACTTCTGTCACTGACATTATTGAGAATACTTGCCGTCTCGTTCATTTCCACCATAAAGGTCGATTCCCCGCTACTTATATTATCGCTCGCGCCCACGCGCGTGAATATTTTATCAACCAACCCTATAGTGGCTCGTTTGGCTGGACAATAACAACCCATCTGAGCCATGAGCACAATGAGCGCGGTCTGTCGCAACAGGGCTGACTTACCACTCATATTGGGTCCCGTAATGATGAGAATCTGCTGATGATCACGGTCGAGCATTACATCGTTGCTCACATACTGCTCACCTGGAGCCATTTGTGTCTCAATCACCGGATGTCTACCCTCCAATATTTGTATTTTGTCGTCATCAGTTAACTCTGGACGGCAGTAGTTTCCACGTAAAGCCACCTCCGAGAAGCATTGCAAACAGTCCAGATTGGCCACCAGTTGTGCGTCGTATTGGATTGGTTGTACATATTCTGTTACCGCTGCCATCAACTGGTTATACAATTGAATCTCCAGAGTCAATATTTTCTCTTCTGCACCCAGTATCTTGTCTTCATATTCCTTCAGCTCTGGCGTAATGTATCGCTCAGCATTAGTGAGGGTCTGTTTTCTGATCCATTCAGACGGCACTTTATCTTTGTGCGTATTATATACTTCAAAATAGTAGCCGAAAATGTTATTATAACCTACCTTAAGGGAAGGAATACCTGTAGCCTCACTCTCACGCTGCTGCATCGCTACCAAATAATCCTTGCCCGAGCCTGCCATAGCACGCAACTCGTCCAGTTCCTCATTGACACCATTGGCTATCACTCCTCCTTTTTCGATTTTTGCAGGGGGCTCTTCTTTCACCTCCCGCCCAATACGATCAGCCAATATTTGGCATGGATTGAACTGTTCAGCCATACGTGACAAAGTCTCATTACAGCTATTGGCACATAGTCGCTTCACCTCAGCCACAGCCCCAAGTGAACGACGCAACTGCAACATTTCTCGAGGATTAATTCGTCCCACCGCCGCTTTGGTAATCAGACGCTCCAAGTCACCGATAGCCTTAATCTGTTGCGATAATTGTTGCCGTAATTCCGCGTTCTGAACCAATACATCAACCACCTTTAATCTCTCTTCTATCAAGTCTTTCTCTTTCAATGGCATGAGCATCCAACGCCTAAGTAGACGAGAACCCATCGGTGTTAAGGTCTCGTCAATGACATCCAATAAGGTTCGAGCATTGTCGTTGGGAGATGATATTAATTCTAAATTGCGAACTGTAAATCGGTCAAGCCACACATAACGATCACGCTCCACACGTCTCAGTTGCGTGATATTGGCCGTTTGGTTGTGCTGTGTGTCTTGTAAATAGTATAGTACTGCACCTGCCGCGATGATACCCATATCCAAATCCTCCACTCCAAAACCTTTGAGCGAACTAGTGCCAAACTGCTTGAGCAAGAGCTCTCGGGCAAAATCTGGAGCAAACACCCAGTCATCGAACGTGTTGCTATAAAATTTCTCAGCAAAATGCTCTTGGAACCAACGTTGTTTTTTACGCTGCAAAACCACCTCGGATGGATGGAAACTAGACATCAGCTTGTCGATATATGCCAAATCCCCTTGGGCAATATAGAACTCGCCTGTTGAGACGTCCAAAAAACTAATACCGTGTATTTTGTCAGTAAGGTGCAACCCACAAAGGAAATTATTTTCCTTCACCTCCAACACCATGTCGTTATACGCCACACCCGGGGTGACCAGTTCCGTGATTCCTCTCTTTACAAGACCTTTGGCGGTCTTCGGATCTTCCAACTGTTCGCAGATGGCTACTCTCAAACCAGCACGTACCAACCGTGGAAGATACTGTTCTAAAGCATGATGTGGAACTCCCGCCAAGTCAGTATATTCACCACCACCTGCCATCTTTCGGGTCAAAGTGAGGCCTAAAATTCGCGATGCAGTTCGCGCATCTTCACCGAATGTCTCATAGAAATCACCCACGCGAAACAATAGAATTGCATCGGGGAATTTCTTCTTCATCTCAGCATGTTGCCGCATCAGTGGCGATCCATCGTCTGTCTTTTTAGCCACAATAACCTTCTCTTGCTTGTTTTTTTTCATCCTTCCGCCATTATTACAGCCTCTTCCCACTCTTCCATCTTCCGTTCCAGCTGTTGTTTCAGTAATTGATATTCTTTGTAAAAACCCTCCTCTTTAGGCTGACCATCTGCTAGAATTGCATCCATGTCCGACAGCTGGCATTCCAAAGATTCTATTTCTTTCTCCTTTTGCACCACTGCATTCTGCAGTTTACGACGTTCGCGTTCGCGTTCTTTACTCTCCTCATATGCCTGTTTTGAGGCAGAAGGCACTTTGCTCTTGCTTGATACATTAGCCGCACTGGCAAGCCTTGTTTCCCTGGAAAACTCCATAAACTCCATGATATCACCTTTAAACTCATGCACACCACCTTCACGGAATTCGTAAAGTTCATCAGTCAAACCGCTCAAGAAGTCACGGTCGTGGCTGACAACTATCAAGGTTCCGTTGTACTGTAGCAAGGCATTCTTCAGAATATCCTTCGAGTTCATATCCAGATGGTTGGTTGGCTCGTCAAGAATAAGAAGATTGCTAGGGGTAAGCAACAGTTTCGCCAATGCCAAACGGGCCTTCTCGCCACCACTAAGCACCTTGACCTTTTTGTCTATATCGTCATCACTGAAAAGGAAACTGCCCAGAATGTTGCGTATCTTTGGTCGAATATCCCCTTGTGCAATGTCGTCAATGGTCTCGTATACAGTCTTGTCTAAATTGAGCATTGCCGCCTGGTTCTGTGCATAGTAGCCCAATACCACTCCTTGCCCCAACCGGAAGGTACCCGTATAGTCGTTAATCTCACCTACAATAATCTTTGCCATTGTCGATTTGCCCTCACCGTTGCGGCCCACAAAGGCCACTTTACGTCCTGAAGTGAGCAGGATATCAACACCGTCAAACACCTGATGTTCACCATATGCCTTACCCACATGTTGTGCATCGACAACAATTTTACCACTGTGCGGCGCCGGAGGGAATTGGAAGTGAATACTTTCCGAACTCACTTCATCCACCGTAATCTTCTCCATCCGTTCAAGCATTTTCACACGACTCTGTACCTGTTTAGCCTTCGTTGCCTTATAACGGAATCGTTCGATGAAAGCCTCGATCTGTGCCACTTGCCGTTGCTGGTTGGTCAGTTGAGCCATTTGACTGGCACGACGTTCCTGCATCTGAACTACATATTCCGAATAAGGGCATTTATAGTCGTAGATGCGGCCCGCAGTAATCTCTATCGTCCGTTTGGTGATGTTATCAAGGAATGTACGGTCATGACTCACCAGCACCACCGCACCGGTATAACTCTGCAAGTAGGTTTCCAGCCATTGAATCGACTCTATATCAAGATGATTGGTGGGCTCGTCCAATAACAAAAAGTCTGGGTGACGAAGCAACAACTTTGCCAGCTCCACACGCATCTGCCAGCCACCGCTAAAAACCGCCACAGGGCGATCGAAATCATCATGACGGAAACCCAATCCCAGCAGGACTTTCTCTGCCGCCTCGCGACGACGGCCTCCACCAAGCATCGCAAGATGTTCAGTCACCTCACTATGACGATTCAACAACCGTGTATATTCTTCACTTTCATAGTCTGTACGCTCTGCAATCTCTTGCGTCAGTCGCTCCTGCTCTCGCTCCATTTCGTCGAGTTGACTGAACGCCGTCAAAGCCTCATCGATAACTGTACCAATGGCATCGGGCACCATTTCCTGTGGCAAGTAGCCCACTGTCTGGCCACTTGCCATCACTATCGTGCCACTCTCGGGCTCTTGCCATCCACAGAGTATCTTGAGCAACGTCGACTTGCCGGCACCATTCATTCCCACCAAACCGATACGGTCATGGTCGCCTACATTGAAGGTGACATTCGAAAACAGGTTGGTGCCGGTAAACTGGACAGAAAGATTGTTTACACTAATCATCCAATCACAATTGGGGAGTATAAATAGTTAAGAAGTTAAGACAACACCATCTGTCTTAACTTCTTAACTACTTCAATTTCTATCTAAGGTTACTGCAGGTTGAAGCTGACAGGCAGATTGAACTGCACACGCACAGCCTTGCCGCGCTGCTTACCTGGAGTCCACTTGGGCATCGACTTCACCACGCGGATAGCTTCGGCACCACAGCCACCACCGATGTCTTTCAGGATACGGGGATTGGCAATCGAACCGTCGCGCTCCACAACGAAGGTGACGTACACCTTACCAGTGATGTTGTTATCGCGAGCCAGCTGCGGGTACTTGATATTGTCGCGCAGATACTTGTAGAGGGCTTCCATACCGCCAGGGAACTCAGGATCGTTCTCCACGACGGTGAAGATCTGCTGTTCCTCTTCCTCTTCTTCCTCTTCAATCTTGACGGGAGTAATCTCAATGTTCTGTGTGTTCTCGTCAACCTCGGCGTTGATGGGGCCGAGCTCGTGGGTCAGTTCTTTGTCGTCCTCAACCACTTCAAATTCGGTGGTCACCTCAGGCTGCTCAGGGGGAGGAGGTGGCGGCAGCTCTTCCTGCTGCGTCTGGATCACAATTTCCTCCTGCTCCTCGCTGGCCTGACGCTCAAACTGCACCTTCTCTTCTTTGTCGTAGGATTTCACATTGAACGCCACCAACGAAGCTACAAGAATCACCACCAGACCTATCTCCAGATAGAGTCCCCGACGTTTTTCAAGGTCGGCTTTCGGATTTTTCTTCAGTTCCATATTTTTGACTTTTAATTATTTATTCCACCTTTCAAGGTCTTTCGACCCCTACTTTTCGCACCGCTAAAATACAAAAAAAATCCGAATTACCAACAATAAAATGTGAAAAACCTATTTTTTTAACATTTGATAACCTCCCTGACCCGCACTTCGGGCTGGAGGTAGATGAGCCATCCGCTGACGGCTGGGAAACCCATCTCGGACATGGCACGGCAGTAGCGCATCACCTGCCGATCATGCTCGGCACCCAAGTCACGGCCCGTCTTGAAATCGACCACCCATGTCTCGCCATTGGCCAACACCACCCGGTCTGGTCTGCAGATACCCTCGGCATCACACAGGTCGCATTCGGTGATGGCACGATAGCATGTACGGAAAAAACGCTCTGTCTCCGACTGCGTTACCACAGCATGAGCCAAGGCCGACAAGCGGCTTCGCTCGTCATCTTCCAACTTCTCTGCGACAGCCATCTTCTCCAACGCGGCGTCGACATCGTCGGCATGTTGCACTCGTGACAGCAGGTCATGGGCCAAATTACCGAAACGCACACTGGCCTCCTGCATCGGTGTCAACGCCCTTTCGGCGGGTGACGCCACCTTCACCTTGGTAGTCCATTCGGCAAACGACAACCGACTGAGTGCCACTTCATTCACATGCTCTGTTTCTTCATCCACCCGCTCCACATGCTGCATGTCGGCATCGCCAAAATCGGGGTGCTCACCATCCATATAATCTTTTATCATCCGTGCATAACTAAGTTCGTCCTTGGCGCCCTCTTTGGGTGTGGGGCAGACGATATAGAGCTGTTCGCGCGGACGCGTCATCGCCACATAGAGTACATTCAGTTGGTCCACTTCATCAAGGCGGCTCTCCGTGTCGCGCACCCCGTCGAAATTCGTCGTCCCTTTACGACTGAGCTCCACATAGGCAGCCGGCAGTCGGTCGCCCAGTTCACCGTCGAGGTGCACCCAGACATTGAAGCCATGCCGGTTGGTCGACACAAACGGACAGATAACCACCGGAGCCTCAAGGCCCTTGGCTTTATGTATCGTCATAAGCCGCACGGCATCGACACCCTCGGGATTGGCGGCCGAGAGCTGACGGTGACGCCCTTCACCCGGATCGGCCGAGGCATTTTCATCGAACCAGTCCAGGAACTCAGCCAAGCCACCATGACGGTGCCTCATAAAGTCAGCTACACGCCCCAGCAACGAACCTACATAGGCGACATCGATACCATCGAGGTGCAACTCGCGCACCAACTCCTCACAGCAGTCGTATAGGTCAAGAACTGCCAGATAACCTGGCCTGAAATCGAACCCACGACCTTCGTCGCGCAGCATCCGGGCCACATCGGGAGTCCCGTCACAGAGGAAGTCTTCACGGTGACTACTGGCAGTAAGACCCAGGTTGAACATGCGTTGCATCAGGTCGGCCGCCGCCAGACGGTCGGTGGAATCATAGACCAGTCGCAGGGCCGCCACCATGGCCATCACAGCATGGCTGCGCACCAGGAAGAACGACTCGCTCGAGCAAACCTCGATTCGGAGGTCGTCAGGGTGCGACTGCAGGTAAGTACCCACGATGTCAAGGTCTTTCTTATTGCGACCCAGCACCATGATATCGCGCTGGCGGTAGCCCTGACGGGTGACCAATCGCACAATGGTCTGACGAATACACTCGCTGACAGCGTCGGGATCATCGGGGTCGACAAAACTGACACCGACATGGCCACCATCGGGTGCCCCCTCGGGTAGCAGCTGCCACAACTCGGGGTGTCCCTCGGCATCGGGGGTACCAACATAGATTTGCTGTGCCAACTGATTGCTGGCGAAAGGTTCACGCTGAAGCAGCCATTTGAAGAAATGGTTGTTGAACTCGACCACTGTGCGTGCCGTGCGCCGGTTGTGACGCAAAGGCACGTGGCTGTAGTTGCCCTCGTGGGCAAGGGTTTGGCCGTGGAGCTCCATACCCTCCACCCGAGGCAGGGCCACAAACTGGCGCACATCGCCCTGACGGAAGCGGTAGATGGCCTGTTTTCCGTCGCCCACCACCAGCGACTCATAGCGCTGTGCCACACCGTTTTCCAACAGCGGGACCAGATTATGCCACTGCAGCACCGACGTATCCTGGAACTCATCGATCAGGAAGTGGTGGTAGCGATTGCCCAGTCGTTCGTAGATAAAGGGGGCCGGTTCATCACACACTATTTTGTTGATCAGTCGATTGAACTCGGAGAGGTGCACCACTTCGTTGTCACGAGAATAGCGGTCGATCTGGCTTTTGAGCTCGCCGAGCAAGGCCATGGCGTAGAGATTCCTGAGCAGCACCTGGCGTGTGAGGTAGTCACGCAGGGGCATCCCCTCGTCGGACGAGCGCCCGTCGGCCACACCGAGCATCGCACGGGCCTCTTCATAGTGGCGATAAAGCACACTTTTGTGACTTTCAAATGCCTCCTTGGTCGCCGGGGTGCACTTGGCACTGTGCAACTTTCCACCTTCGAAGGCGTTGGCCACCGAGGCCGTCAGCGCCCTCAGGTTGCCGGCAGCCAGTGAACGGAAGAAACCGTAGTAGCCGTTGCGTCCACCGCTGCAGTCGGCCTCGTCGGCACCGGTCTGCCGGAGCACCTTCATCATCGCCTCGCCACAGGTCGCAGCGCGCTGTTCGAAGCGACGGCATTCGGCCGTCAGGTGGCGGTGCAGGTCGATGAAATCGGCCGGCGACATCCCCTTCAGGGCCTCCAGATACTCGTCCGTGCCTTCGGCAAAAAGCTGCTGTGCCAGACGTGTCAGCTCGCCTTCGATGCGGTAGCTCTTCGAATCCTCCATCCTGCTCTCGGCAAAGGCCTGCACCACCCGCGTCAGGTCCTCGTGACCGGGCGTCCCCACCAGCGACATCAACTGTGATACAGCCTGTTGCACCATCTCATCCTGCTCGATCATCACCTCGAAATTGACCGGACGATCCAGATCGTGGGCGAAGGTGCGCACGATGCGATGCATGAAGCTGTCGATGGTGCAGACCGCCAGGTCGGTGTAGGAGTGCAGCAGGGCCGAGTGCAATACCTCGGCCGACCAACGCAACTCGTTCTCGTCCATTGGGTTGTCGCGATAGGGGAGCATCTTGTTGAGTGCCTCGAGCAGCGGGGCACCCATCGGCGAACGACGCCGATCGATGCCATAGGCGGCCATCGACACCAAATAGCTCATCACACGACCTTTCATCTCGCCGGCAGCCTTATTGGTGAAGGTGATGGCCAGTATGCCACGGAAATGACCCTTCAGGTAGTCCTCCAGGCGCCCACGGTCGCGCCGCACATCAGACGACGGTGCGCACATGGCCAGCTTCAAGTACTCCTTGACCAACGTGAAGGTCTTGCCGCTGCCAGCGGCGGCACGGCATATAACAAACGGATTCAGAGCTTTCTGCACGGTAGCCATAGATATTCTTTTGACTGCAAAGATACACTTTTTTTTGCAATCGGCCACCGACAACCCCGTGACAGACAAAACAAAAAACATATTCACCAATATACTAATTGCCAATCTGTTACACGGTTTTAACATTTATTAATCACTCATCTTCAGGTTTTTATGCTCTTTTCTAGCTGGATGCTAGCTGGTAACTGGCTGAAACCTCCCTGGTTTCTAGGGAGTATTCAGCCAGTTATCAGCTAGTTGATAGGGCGTTGGTCTGATCTTGAGTGAGTTACAAGCACAATAGCACCAGGACAAACTGATAACCAACACCTTAACAACACAATACCCACAGGATACCAATTAAAACGTATTCGGAGACCACCGACGGCAAATAATATAAAATAATTCAATAACATATTGATTTTTTTTGTATCTTTGCTTTTTCAGACACAGAAGAACAAACGATACAATATAATGGAAGACAACAAGTTATTCAGCGAATTTCCGCCCGTTTCGACCGAGAAATGGGAAGAAGTAATCAACAAAGACCTCAAAGGTGCCGACTACGACAAGAAGCTGGTGTGGCACACCATCGAAGGGTTCAACGTGCGTCCCTACTACCGTGCCGAGAACCTGGAAGGCCTTGACTATCTGGAATCCAACCCCGGCGAGCGCCCCTACACCCGTGGCCACCAAGCCGCCGGCAACGTATGGGAGGTGCGCCAGGACATCCGTGTGCGCGACCTGGCCGAGGCCAACCGTATCGCCCTGGATGCCGTCGAGCGCGGTGCCACGTCGCTCGGCCTCTGCGCCAAGCAGGTTACTTCGGTCGACGACCTCGCCATACTGCTCAAAGGCATCTATATCAACGCCGTGAGCATCAACTTCACCTGCTCGCAGGACTACCTGCAGCTGCTGAAACTCTATGTCGAGTACGCCAGACGCAACGGCTATGACCCCAAGGAGCTCTGCGGTTCGACCGATTTCGACATGTTCCGCTACGCGCTGAAACACGGCCGCTTCCACCGCAGCGAGGAGGGTGACCTCCAGATGGCCAAGGAGTTGGTGGACTACGCCCACGAGGAGCTGCCCAAGTTCCGCGTGCTGACAGTGAACAGCAGCCTGTTCCACAACTCGGGCGCTAACATCGTTCAGGAGCTGGGCTTCGGCCTTGCCGCCGCCAATGAGCTCGTGGCCCGTCTGACCGACATGGGCTGCAAGGCCCATCGTGTGGCCAGCCGCATCACGTTGAGCGTCGGTGTGGGCAGCACATACTTCATGGAAATTGCCAAAATACGCGCCGCACGCCTGCTGTGGAGCAAGATTGTGGAGCAGTACAAGCCCGAGTGCGACTGCGCCTACAAGCTCTTCATCAATGCCGTCACCAGCAGTTGGAACCAGTCGGTCTACGACCCCTATGTCAACATGCTGCGTTCCACCACCGAGGCTATGTCGAGCGCCGTGGCCGGTGCCGACTCCATCTCGGTGCTTCCCTTCGACAATGCCTACAAGGAGGCCGACGATTTCGGCTACCGTATCGCCCGCAACCAACAGCTTCTGCTGAAGGAGGAGAGCTATCTGGACAAGATTGTCGACCCCGCAGCCGGCAGCTACTATATTGAAAACCTCACCAACGAGATTGCCCAGGGAGCCTGGCAGCACTTCCTGAAAGTGGAAGAGGCCGGTGGTTTCTGCAAGGCCATCCGCGCCGGACTGGTGCAAGACGAGGTGGCCGAGACCGCCCGCAAGCGCGACCTCGACATCGCTACCCGCAAGACCACCATCCTCGGCACCAACCAGTACCCCAACCTGCTCGAGAAGATGGGCGACAAGGTGGGCGAGAACAAGTGCTGTTGCTGCTGTGGCGAACAGGGCGACGAGGTGAAAGTGCTGCACCCCTACCGTGGCGCCGAAGCCTTCGAGGAGCTGCGCCTCCAGACCGAACACGCCGCCCACCGGCCCCGGGTCTTCCTGCTCACCTACGGCAACCTCACCATGCGTAAGGCCCGTTCGGGCTTTGCCACCAACTTCTTCGGCGTGGCAGGCTACGAGATTATCGACAACCTCGGCTTCAACACTCCCGAAGAGGGTGCCAAGGCGGCCCTCGAAGCCAAGGCCGACGTGGTGGTGCTCTGCTCGAGCGACGACGAATACGCCGAGCTCACCGAACCCGCCTGCCGTCTGCTCAAGGGCAAGGTAAAGAGTCTTGTCCTGGCCGGCTTCCCCAAAGAGATGGTGGAGACCTACCGCAGCTACGGCATTGACGAGTTCATCCACGTCAAAACCAACGCCCTCGAAACGTTACAGAAGTTCCAATCGATACTTTTGTAAACGATAGCACTCGCCATGCGGCGACTTGACCGATACATCTTAGCCAAGTACATCAAGACCTTCTTGTTGGCCTTGGCTTTGATTATTGTCATCGTCATCACCTTCGACGTCAGCGAGAAGCTGGACAAGTTCATCTCGCACCACGCCACCTTCGGCCAAGTGGTGTTCGACTACTACTTCAACTTCATCCCGGGGTTCGTCAACCTCTACAGCCCGCTGTTCATCTTCATCTCCGTGCTCTTCTTCACCTCCAAGATGGCAGGCAACACGGAGATCATCGCCATCCTCAGCTCGGGCATCAGCTATCGACGACTGCTACGGCCCTACCTCTACGGTTCCGTCATTGTGGCCCTCCTGGTGCTGCTGCTGGGCAACTTCGTCATCCCCCTCTCCAACCGACATCTGATCGAGTTTGAGGAGCAGTATGTCAAGTCGAAGACCACCAACTACTACAGCAACCTGCACTTCCAGTCCGAGCCCGGCGTGCAGATATACGCCGAGAGCTACGACGTCAAGCGTGGGCGCGGGACGCGGTTCCGTCGCGAAAAGATGGCCCCCGACGGGCACCTCGTGCAGCGCGAGACCGCCGACGCCATCACCTACGACAGCGCCACCCACCTCTGGCAGAGCAAATTCTACACCCTGCGCACCATCGACGCCCAAGGCAACGAGCATCTCAGCCAAAAGAACAGCGCCGTGATCGACTACGGCATCACGCCCGACGACTTCGACCTGCTCTCGAAACGCATCGAGACCATGACGACACCCCAGCTGATACGCCACATCGGGCGCGAGCGCATCCGTGGCACCGGCACCGTCAAGGAGGCCCAGATCGAGCTCTACCAGCGCCTGCTCACCCCCCTGGCCATCATCATCATGACCTTCATCGGCGTGGCCATCGCCTCACGCAAGACCCGCGGCGGTATCGGTATGCACCTGGCCATCGGCATCACCCTGGCCTTCGGATTCATCGTATTCATGAAAATAACCACCGTCTTCGCCACGGGTGGCAACCTGTCGCCCTTCATGGCCGTGCTGCTCCCTCAGCTGGTCTTCGGCATCGCCACGGTATACCTCATTTACAAAGCACCGAAATGACAATACAAGAGACAGAACAACAAATCATCGACGAGTTCTCCAACTTCGACGAATGGCTCGACCGCTACGCCTATCTTATCGACCTTGGACGCGACTGCCCCCAGATCGACGAGAAGGATAAAACCGAGCAGAACCTCATCAAGGGCTGCCAGAGCCGCGTGTGGCTCAGCTGCCAGCTGGTCGACGGGCGGCTCCGCTTCCGCGCCGACAGCGACGCCGTCATCACCCGTGGCATCGTCACCCTCCTCATTCGCGCCCTCGACGACCACACCCCGCAGGAGATTCTCGACGCCGACCTGGCCTTCATCGACGCCATCGGCCTCAAGGAGCACCTCTCCCCCACCCGCTCCAACGGCCTCACCGCCATGGTGAAGCAGATGAAGATGTACGCCCTGGCATATTCCTTGAAGAAGTAAGGACCTTAAAGACCCAACCATGCAACCCACACAAGAGACAATCAAATCGGCCGTCGTCAACTGCTTGAAGAACATCTACGATCCCGAGATACCGGTCAACATCTACGACCTCGGCCTCATCTACAAGGTCGATGTCGACGCCGACCTCAACGTACACATCCTCATGACCATGACGGCGCCCGACTGTCCCGAGGCCGAATACATGTTCCAGGAGGTGAAACAGATGGTTGAATACATCAGCGGCGTGAAAAGCGTCAATGTCGAACTCACCTTCGACCCGCCATGGACCATGGACATGATCCCCGACGACATCAAGGTGGAACTGGGATTCTTGTAGTACTAGAATGGCTAGATAGACTAGATAGACTAGAAGGGCTAGATCGGCTAGAAAGGCTAGAAAGACTAGAAAATGACAATACTATCATTGTTGCAGAAGAAGAAATCCCCCTCGACGGGCTCCCTCGACCGGATGGCGTGGCGCCGCTTCCGGCGCAACCCCCTGTCGGTGGCCAGCCTCGTCGTCATCGGCCTCTTCGCCCTCGTCGCCATCCTTGGCTACCTCATCACCCCCGACCCCACCCCCTACTGCAACCAGCAGTACCTCGAACTTGCCACCCTCAAGCCCGGCAGCCGCGCCACCATGCTGATCACCGACATCCAGGGGCCGCTGAAACGCAACATGATCAAAGGCACACAACTGCCCTACACCGTCACCCCGATATATAAATATGAATATGACGGCGACACCCTGACAGCCTACCCCTACAACGGGGAGCCTGTGAAAACCAGCCGTCGCGAGGCCCGCATCGAACAGCGCACCTTCCTGCTCGGCACCGACGCCTACGGGCGCGACGTGCTCAGCATGCTCATGATAGGGTCGCGGGTCAGCCTTTCAGTCGGTTTCATCGCCGTCGCCATCGCCCTCCTCCTCGGCATCACCCTCGGCGCCCTGGCGGCCTACCACGGCCGCTGGGTCGACAACCTCATCCTTTGGTTCATCAACGTCGTCTGGTCCATCCCCACCGTCCTCCTCGTCATCGCCATCACCTTCGCTCTCGGCAAAGGCTTCTGGCAGATATTTGTCGCCGTGGGCCTCACCATGTGGGTCGACATCGCCCGCGTGGTGCGTGGCGAAGTGCTCAGCATCAAGGAGAAAGAATACGTCGAAGCCACCCGGGCCCTGGGCTACAGCACCTTCCGCACCATCTTCCGCCACATCCTGCCCAACTGCCTCGGTGCCGTGGTCGTGGTGGCGGCCTCCAACTTTGCCAGCGCCATCCTCCTCGAGGCGGGCCTGAGCTTCCTCGGCATCGGCGTCCAGCCCCCCATGCCCTCGTGGGGTATGCTGGTCAAAGAGAACACCGGCTACATACTGCTCGACAGCGCCTACCTCGCCCTCCTGCCTGGAGTGGCCATCATGCTCATCGTCCTTGCCTTCATGCTCCTGGCCGGAGGCCTGCGCGACGCCCTCGACACACGACGCTGACCCCCTCTGCACCACCCCTGAACGAGACTATCGGTTGCCATCAACTCCCTCTGTTGTCCGCTTGTTGTCCGCTTGTTGTCCGGTTGTTGTCCGCTTTAAAAGCGGACAACAACCGGACAACAAGCGGACAACAAGCGGACAACAGTGCTAGTTAACCCCTGGTTATAGCGGGGTCATCCCCTTTGCAACCAAAGCATAAAATTTATTAAAAATGCACTTTTTTTCTCCCATGTCCAAAAAAAGTAGTACTTTTGCACCCGATTTGAAATGCAAATATTAACCCAAAAAACAATAAAAAAGATGAAAAACATTTTCAAATTCCTGAGCATTGCTCTTATGGCTGGCGCCATGATGGTTGCCTGCGGTGACGATCCCGTCGAGCCCACCGACACCACTCCCGACACCCCCCAGCCCCCCGCTCCCCAGCAGGCCTCTTACAAAGTGACCTTCCCGCAGGGCGAAGCTGCCTGGGAGCCCGGTGCCAATATCTTTGTTGACCATACCGCTGACAACTACATGACCATCTACACTTGGAAGAGCGCTGACGACTACATGGTTACCCAGAACACCTCTGACATTTTCCTTCAGGGCTTCATGGAGACCGTTGCCTGCACCGATGCTACCAACGAGAGCACTGGTGGTGACTGCATGAAACTGTACGACCCGACACACCTCTTCCACTATGACGGTGACGATCAGAACGAAGCCGGCGACTACCTGAAATATTCGACCCAGGGCCTCGAGGCCACCTTCGTCGAGACCGTCACTTCGTTCGATGCCAACACCATGCGCTACAATGCCAACTGGGCTCAGCAGTACATGGATGTCGAGGTTCTTGCCACTACCGGCGCACAGTCCTACGGCGAGATGAGCGGTGTCTTCACCAACTTCCCCATCGAGTGGTATTCTGCCAACTAATCACATTGCACAAAGAAAACAAATTAATGAGAACGGTCTCTCCCAGCAGAGAGGCCGTTCTCTAACTTGAAAGGATGAGAAAAGGGGTATTGGTGTTCTGTCTGGTCGGCACCGTGCTGCTGACGGCTTGTCAGGGCAAGGAGAAGAGTCGCATCGAGACCACGGCTTACCGCTACTCGGAGGCCATGGCCAACTACCGGATCGACGATGCCGAGCCCTACGCCACCGCCGAGACACAGGCCACCACGCTGAAAGCAGCCCGCCAGATGACGGAACGCATCGGTCAGGAATACATCGACTCCGACACGCCGGCTACAATCGAGATAACCAGCGTCGGCATTGTCAACGACACCGAAGCCTACGCCCTTTATCACAAAACAACGCCTCTCAAAAACTTTCAGGACACCGTCCACCTGCGCAAACGCGACGGACAATGGCTAGTCCATTTCCCGCTGCGCATCGTGAAACGGCCCACCAAACAGGAACTCGACGAAACGCTCTCCAAGATGCAACATGTCGATTCCAACGGGAATCCCATCAGAGAATTCAAGATTCCCACCAAGTAGAGTAAACAAACAACCAATCAATAAAAAAAGCACAAAATGAAAAAGATGTTCAGACTGGCCGCCCTGGCCATTACCGTCGTCGCCCTCACCACCGCTTGCAAGAGCAAAGCCGTCGAGGAGCCCATCGACACCACCCCGATCGACACCATGCCCCTCATCGAGGAGGTAATCGACACCGTTGAGGAAGTGGCCGAGGAAGTCGTTGCCGAGCCCACCAAGCCCGTCAAAAAGACTGTCGCCAAGAAGGAAACCAAACCCACCTTGCCCAACTCGGAGCGTACAAAACCCTCCGACCAGACCAATGCTAACGTCATGCAGAAAGCCCCCACTACCGACGCTTCCAAGCGCGGCGAGGTGGACAAGAACAAAGTGATGCAGAAGGCTGGTGACAAGCAACTCACCCAAACCTCCAAGAAATAATTATATTTCTATCACAACAAAAGAAGGCCTGATGTAGATCAGGCCTTCTTCTTTTTTATATTACTATTCCTACTTTATTGCCCCAACACCGGGCGCGGAATGCTGCGGACAACGGTATCGGCAGTCAATACACTTGTTGAAGTCGGGACTGGAGCGACGGGAAGGGTGCCAGCGGCCTCGCGGAGCACCTCAAGTCGCGCCACCACGGTGTCATGGATGCGCTCATAGACATCCAGATGTTGTGTGTAGTAGTCGAAACTACGCTCAACCTGGTCACGAGTAATGTCCTGGGCATTGAGCAGGCTGTCGTAACGCTGCATGACAGCCTCGGGCAGGGAGTCGTAGCGATAGTGCGTCTCGACAGCGTAGAACCCCTCCAGCTGGTAAGCCTCGGTCAGGAAGTCGGCCATACGATCCTCGGGCAAGACCGCCTCGGGCAATTCTTTGTGGTGGCAGGCGGTCAGTAGCAATACCGCCAGTAGCGGTAAGTAGTATTTCATCCAGGCAAGGTGTAAAAAAAGACAGGTCCGGCACAAAGGACGGACCTGTCTTTTGGTTTCATAAGAGCTTATTTCTTAATCTGCTTGGCGAGCTCGCTGGCACCAGCCTTGATAGCCTCGTTGGCAACCTCGGTAGCCTTCTCGGTGGCTTTGGCTTTGATGCAGTTGTTGATCTCGTTGCGGACGGCGGCGGTGAAGGCCTCGTTGCCCTGGTAGTCGGCATAGCCGGCGGCGAGGACGCTCTTCATGCAGCTCTCGATGCTGCTGGCATCACCCTTGGTGCAGTTGCAGATGGCCTGGCCAGCCTCTTTGGCGGCGGCAAGCATGGCGGCATCGACATCGTTGTCGGCGGCAGCCTCAACGGGAGCGGCAACCTCTTCGACGACGGTGGCCTCGACGGTGCTGTCGACAGCCTCTTCAGCGGTCTTGTGACCACAAGCGATACTCATAGCGGCGACGAAAAGGGCGCAGCTAACAAAAGTCAGAACTTTCTTCATTTCTTTGATTTTTAAAGTTATACAATAATTTTATCTTTGTTTTCCGAGAAGCAAAAGTACGACTATTCAACTACATAGCAAAGAATTATTATCTTAAATAATATTAAAATAAAAAGGTCAACCGCTTGACGGTCGACCTTTTACACTCGGTGGGAGTAACAGGGATCGAACCAGTGACCTCCTGCTTGTAAGGCAGGCGCTCTGAACCAGCTGAGCTATACTCCCGCTTTTTTGAGGGTGCAAAAGTACACACTTTTCGCGAAATGGCCAAATTTATTTTGCAAAGGACTGCATCTCAACCAATTTCTTGTAGATTCCTTCGCGTGCCATCAGCTCGTCGTGCGTACCTTGGTCGACAATACTGCCATGGTCGAGCACCACTATATGGTCAGCGTGGCGCACCGTGGAAAGACGATGGGCGATGACGATGGTGGTACGTCCCCGCATCAGGGCGTCCAGACCCTGCTGCACCTGACGCTCTGCTTCCGAGTCGAGAGCCGAGGTGGCCTCGTCGAGGATGAGGATGGGGGTGTTGCGCAACACAGCACGGGCGATGCTCAGGCGCTGACGCTGGCCGCCACTGAGGTTGAGGCCACGGTCGCCGATGGGAGTATCATAGCCCTGCGGCAGAGCCGCGATAAACTCGTGGGCATTGGCCACCTGGGCAGCTGCCTCGATATCAGTAGGGCTGTAGCTTCCGTCACCAAAGGCGATGTTATTGGCCACCGTATCGTTGAAAAGTATGCAATTCTGACTGACCAGACCAAAGAGTGCACGGAGCGAGTTGATATTGAGGTCCCGCACCGGTGTTCCGTCGATACTGATAGTACCCGAAGTGCAGTCATAGAAGCGTGGCAGCAGGTCGACCATGGTGCTCTTGCCAGCCCCCGAGGGACCTACGATGGCGATAGTCTTGCCCTTGGGGATGGTGAGGTCAATGTGGTGCAGCACCTCGGTACCATCCTCAAATCGGAAAGTAACGTCTTTCAGCTCGATGCTGCTGTCAAAGCTCCTGATCACCTTGGCATCAGGGGCTTCGAGAATCACCTCGTCGGCATCGATCACCTCCAGCATACGGGCCGCCGATGCCGCCCCTTTCTGCAAGCTATTGTAGGCCTTCACCACTGCCTGGATGGGGGGGATGAGACGTGCAAACACTATGACAAAGAAAATGAACACCGACGGCTGGATGGTACCGCCGATCACCTGCCAGCCTCCTATGATGAGGATGATAACCAACGCCAGCGTACCCAGTATCTCCGACAATGGGCTTGAGAGTTCCCGTCGCAAGGCCACTTTGACCATCGAGTGCGAGTAGTGGTCGTTCAATCGGCGGAAGTCTGTTTCACGATCCTCCTCGCGACCAAATGCCTTGATCGTACGTAGCGACGAGAGTGACTCGTCCAACCATGCAAAAAGCACCCCTAGCCGGTTCTGGCCCTTCTGTGAGTTGCGTTTCAGACTCTTACCAATACGCGCAATGAGCCATATCCCCACTGGCAACACCACCAGGAAGAGTACAAACATACGCCATGAGACAAAGAGTAGCGTGGCACTGAATACAATAATGTTGATAGGATCCTTGACCAACGACTGGAGGGTGCTCACCACACTCCACTCGATGTCAAACAAGTCATTGGCCATACGGCTGATGAGGTCGCCACGACGCTTATGATTGAAATAGCTGATGGGCAGGATGGTGACACGATGGTAGATGTCGTTGCGAAGGCGTTCGATAAGGCCATTGCGGATGGTGCTCAAGAAGGCCATGGCTATGTATCGGAAGAGGTTGCTCAACAACGAGCAGGCAAGATAGCCTGCGGCCACCGCCAGCAGGCAGGGCCAGAGGCCATAGACGTCACACCATCCGTGCAGGTGCCAGAAGGCCCAATCGGCCAACTGATGCTGGTTGAGTGCGAATGCCGGTGACTCGGCCGCCACTTCGGCTTTACCAAACAACAGTTCCACGAAGGGCACAATCATCACATACGAGCCCAAGTTGAACAGGATGTGCAGCAGGTTGAAGAAGATGTTGAATCCAATCTGCCACGGGAAGTACTTGAGGTAGCGGAATACGCGCAGAATGGGTTTCATAATAGTCTGATTTGTTGTTTGGGAATATCGGTACCACCCCGTACGGAGAGGCGTTCGGCCCGCAGTCCTTTCTGTCGCAGGCGGTCGTAGGCGGCTTGAGCGTCTTCGCGGTGTGGGCACTCGATGGCGATGTGCACCCGGGGATGCTCTATGAGCCAGTCTGCCAAAGCATCCACCACCGACGGTTCATCGAGTTTCATGGCCGACAGACTGTCACCAAGCTGAACGTTCTGTCGATTCAGTTCCCGCGCCTTACCGCAGCGAATGGTGGGTAACATCCCCTCAACATTGAAGGTAACCACATTGGTGTATTGCTCTGAGAGCATCAGCAGCGTGTCATGTGAACCCTGTGGAGTTGTCATTTTGATGCTGCACAGACGCATGGGCTCGGGCCGTGCTGCGGGATAAAGGTCAAAGATAAACACATCGCTACTACGGGCACCCTCCTGTTTGGTGGCGTAATAGGCCTGATAGCCGTCGGTCGTGACGCCAAACGACACTGCATCGTCTTCACCGTTGATGGGAAGACCCAGATTGGTTGGACGGTTGCCGTAGGGATCGGCCAGATTGGTAAAATAGACGTCGTAACCGCCAAAGCCCTGCCAGCCATCGCTGAGGAAGTAGAGTGTTCGTCCGTCAGCAGCCAGGAAAGGGGCTTTCTCGTTACCAACAGTATTGACACCCTGTCCCAGGTTTTCAGCACGACTCCAGTCGCCATTCTTCAAACGTCGGCAACGCCAGAGGTCGACACCACCCTGCCCTCCTTTGCGATTCGAGGCGAAGACCAGTGTCTGACCATCGGCACTGACCGATGGCTGCGACTCCCACGTGCGATCGCCATTCACCTGTATCCCCAACGCCTCAGGCTGTTGCCATACACCATCGACACGACGCACACAGTAGATATCGCTGTTGGCATAGCCAACCGCATTTCGTATAATGGAGAAATAGAGCTCCCGCCCATCGGCAGTCAAACTGACACCACCCTCGGGGTCACCGCTATTGAAAGGTGCAGGCAACTCGGCTCCACGACTGAAGGTGCTGTCGTTTATCCGCTTACTACTGCACAGTCGCCACACCTTTCGCTCCAACTCACGGGCATAGAAGGTGCGTTCATTCGATGCGGGCAACTCACGAAGATAGTAGAACGTCTGTCCATCGGCAGTAAGGTAAGGCAACATCTCGTTGTTGGCTGCCGAACTGACCCCTACCACCCGCTGAGGGTCGAAAGGGACGCGGTTGAGCATCGCCTCGGCCAAGAACTGAGACCAATAGAGGTAGTTCGAGGCCTCCTCGTAAACGGCGTTCCAAGCGGCGTTATTGCCGTCGTTGACCCGTTGGAAATATTGGTTCAACTCGCCGACAGCCTCCTCATAACGCTCATCGGTGTAGTGCACCAAGGCCATATAATAGTGTGCCAGCGCGTCAGGATAATCAGGGTTGAACTCGATACAACGGGGGAAGTAGCGTCGGATGGCAGCGGTATTGAAGCCATCCTTGACGGCCGTCATTCCAAGCCAAAACTGCACATCGGCCGACCGAGGGTTACGACTCGCCAGACGACGCAACTGTTGTGCCGCTTCACGGTAGTGACGTATTTCATACTGTGCCAGCGCTTCATTATAGGCCTTCTTGTCACCGGGCTTGACATCTTGTGCCTGAAGGGGATGGAAAGCGGAAAGCGGAAAGTGGAAAGCGATGAGCAGCAACAGTGCCATCCATCTTTCCACTTTCCACTTTCCGCCTTCGAGGTTCATAATCTGCTAGGGTCTATCTCAAAGTGAGCCTCTTCACCGTTACACGGCGAGGTGCAACGTATAGCACACTCGTCGCACGAAGGCGAGAGCTCGCCGTGAAGACACTTCTTGACCATATCGCCCACGGCGTCGCGAAGCCCTTCATAGGCGATGTGGCTGATCACCTCGTCACAGAAAGCATAGCTCAGCATTGTCACCGCCGTGCGCTCCGAAATGCCGCGGGTCTGCAGGTAGAACAGCGCCTGTTCGTCCAGCTGTCCGATGGTCGAACCGTGCGAACATTTGACGTCGTCGTTGTAGATCTCCAGGAATGGGCGGGTATCGACATGTGCCTTGTCGGTGAGCAAGATATTGCGATTGGTCTGGTAGGCCTCGGTCTTGACGGCACCGTCCTGCACCAGCACATGCCCATTGAAACGGGCCTTAGCCGAATCGTCGATGATGCCCTTGTAGAGCTCCCTGCTCTGGCAGTGCGGCTTGGCATGTTCGACAAAGATATAGTTGTCGCATTGCTGCTCACGGTCAATGAGGTAGAGACCGTCGGCCTCAAGGCTGCAACCTTCGCCCTGCATACGGACGACAACGTTGTTGCGCACATGACCGCCGCCGAGGGTGACGACACACATCTCCAGATGGGCGTCACGCTGCATCATGACCGACAGCTCGGTCAGGTGCCGCTCGGGCGTATGGATGCCCTGCAGGCGGTAGACCTTGGCCCGTGCACCCTCGCCGAGGGTGAGAGCGAGGTGCTCCACGTCGGCCATCACACGGTAGACATCGTCGTTGCGCAGCATGAACATCGGGGCATCCTGCGGGTCGCAGAGCACCAGGTGCAACTCTTCGTCACGCCCCACGGCAAGCGTCTGGGCAGGCACCTCACAGCGCCAGCTGTCGCTCCACACGTCGGGCAGTTGGTCTTTGCGTATCATTGGCCGAGTTCCTCCTTAATCCATTCGTAACCTTTCTCTTCCAGCTCCAGCGCAAGTTCCTTGGGACCGGTCTTGACGATACGGCCCTCGTAGAGCACATGCACGAAATCGGGCACGATAAAGTCGAGCAGACGCTGGTAGTGGGTGATGACGATGGTGGCATTGTCCTTCGACCTCAGCTGGTTGACACCACCGGCCACGATGCGTAGCGCATCGATGTCGAGGCCCGAGTCGGTCTCGTCGAGGATGCTCAGCGTGGGGTTCAGCATGGCCATCTGGAATATCTCGTTCTTCTTCTTTTCGCCACCGCTGAAACCTTCGTTGACCGAACGGTTGGCCAGATTGGTGGTCATCTCCACCACCTTCTTCTTCTCATCCATCAGGCGCAAAAATTCGGCACCGCTGAGCGGATCCAGTCCGTGATACTTACGCTGCTCGTTGACGGCCGTACGCATGAAATTGGTGATGCTCACTCCGGGTATTTCAACCGGATACTGGAAACCAAGGAAGATGCCTTCGCAGGCCCGTTGGTCGACCGGCAGGCCGAGGATGTCCTTGCCGTTGTAGAGCACCTCGCCCGCGGTGACCGTGTACTTGGGGTTGCCGGCCACCACACCCGCCAAGGTGCTCTTGCCGTTGCCGTTGGGACCCATGATGGCGTGCACCTCGCCGCGGTTCACCTCCAGGTTGATGCCCTTCAATATCTCACGCTCCCCTATCGAAGCATGTAAATTACGTATCGACAATAATGACATATCTGCAATAGTTATTTGAATCTTAATATAATACAATCATAACACAGGCCAAAGCCAACTAGCAAAGATAGAAAAAAAAAACGACATGAGGGTGTTTTTTTAACATTTATGGAAAATACTGGAACTCCTGACCATCCCTGCCCTTGCCAAGCCCTTTGAACGATCAACCCAAACACTTATTTTACAGTAAGTTACAGCGTATTAGTACACTTTATCTTACTATGGTTCAATCTGTTATGCTGATTCCTAGCTGACACCTTGCTGAAAGCTTGCTGAAACCTCCCTAGTTTCTAGGGAGTCTTCAGCCAGTTATCAGCTAGTTGATAGGGCGTTGGTCTGGTTTTGAGCCATTTATAACACAAACACTCCCACAACCTGCTGATTTGTATACCGATAGACTTTCGATGTCTTTGAATGGCCGTCTCGGAGGCTCGATAAAATAAAATTTGTAGATTCAACTTTTTTGTGTAATTTTGCAGCCGCAAATGAAAACGCCAATAGTGACACTGACAACCGATTGGGGCGATCAGGGCTTCTTTGCCGGCATGGTGAAAGGGGCGCTGATGCGTCACGTGGAGGGGATTCAGGTAGTGGACATCACCCACCGGCTGGAGCCCTACAACACGGTGTCTGCCAGCTTTGTAGTGCGTCACGGGTGCATGGGGTTCCCCGAGGGGACGGTGCACCTGATCGACGTGGCGTCGCAGCTCCCCTTTGTGGCGCTGCGGGCTCGCGGACAGTACTATATCTGTTCCGACAACGGGTTGCCGGCACTGGTGTTCGGCGACGAGGTGGAGGAGTGCGTCAGCCTGCCGACACAGGCCAGCGGCATCTATAATTTTGCGGCCTACAACCTGTTTGTTCCGGCAGCGGTACGGCTGCTGGGCGGCACACCGCTCAGTGAACTGGGGACACAACACACGCAGTTGCTGCAGCGCCCGCGGACGGGTTTCATGCAGCAAGGCGAATATTACCGCATCTACGTGCACTATATCGACAACTACGGCAACGCCTATCTGGGCATGAGCTACCACGAATTCGAGGAGTTGCGGCAGGGTCGGCAGTTTGTGATGCAGGTGAAGGAGATGACGGTCGGCGAAATCGGGGCCTCCTACCAACGCGGCGGGGCGAACGACATGAGCCTCCGCCTGACGGTATCGGCCACGGGACAGCTGGAGCTGGCGCTGCCCAACCGCTCGCTGGCACAGCTGGCAGGCCTCCGCGTCAACGAATCGGTGCTGCTGAAATTCAAATAGTGGCTGGCGCTCAAGTCGCAGAGCACCAACCACTATTCAGTTGTTACCAGTCTCTATTTGTTATTTTGAAGTTTTCCAGCTGAAATAGACCTGGACGCCGGCCATCTGGTAGACCTGCCAGTGTCCCCAACGACCCATGCCGCTGAAGTCGGTATCCCACTTGAGGTTGAGTGCGAAGTTGGCGGCGATGTGTTCGGAGAAGCGGTAGTCGAGTTTCACCTCAAAGTCGAGGTCGGTCTCGAAGGCGCGGCGGCCGAGCCATCCCAGGTCGGCCAGGTCGGCCCAAGCTTCACCGTCGGCGAGGTTGTATTCGCAACCGTCGGGGCGGGCATCGGGGTTGGTCGGGTCGGGGGTGAAGGCGGCAATGCTTTCCCATGCCATGTTGCCAGGTTTCTTATAGTCGTAGAAGAGCTCGAGACGGGCATAGAGGTCGAGCTTGGGAAGAATGTCTTTCTTCAGGTACTGGGCCTTGATGTAGCTACCGAGACCGAAGTAGGAATGGGTGTAGCCGTTGGCAGGATCGGTCTGGATGACACCATAGGTGTAGCCCTCTGAGATGAGGGAGTCGTTGCAGACGAAGGTGGTCTTGCCGGTGAGGAAGGAGAGCGAGACCGACCAATCGGGCTTTTTGTACTCGAAGGAGAGAGCCGTGGTGAGGTAGGCCGGGGCGAAGAAACTGGAGACCATCTTCTGAGTCTGCGAGGCTCCGATGCCGTCGTATTCGTAGCCCGCGCCGAATTGGGTCTTGAGGTTGGCCGTGAAGCTGGCGCCCCAGTCGGGCAGGCTGCTGAAAGGCTTCCAGGAGATGGCGCTCGTCAGGTCGATTTTGTCGTTGCTCTTGCGGCGGGTCTCAAAGAGGGTGTCGCCCTCGGCGAGGTCTTGCCAGGCATAGCCGTAGGCCAGGTCGACCACATTGTCCCAGATATAACGGGGGTGAGTGTACTTGTAGTTGCCGAAGAAGGTGGCAGTACCGTCGATCTGCGAGTTGCCGGTCTTGGACCAGTTGTTGAACATGAACTCGCTAATCTTCAAGGCAGGAGTGCTGCTGGTTTCCCATTTGCCGGCGGGAGCGGCAGGAGCGGCAGGCTCGTCCTGAGCCATGGCGGCAGCCGACATGACGAGGGCTGCACAAAGGATAAAGATACGTTTCATAAGACAATCCTATTATTTGTTTTTTATTGTTCGAAAAGGGTGTTGCTGTCGATGAGGTGTGCTATCTCATGTGGAGTATAGCCTCGCGAAGCCAGGAAAGCAGCCAGGCGGCGACGGTTGTCGCGTGAAGTCTCGCCCCCAAGTTGTCTGAGCTTCTTGGTGGCCTCGTCGGTCATGATGTTGTAATAAGTTTCGTCGTCAATCTGGGCCATGCCGGCCTCGATGGCATCCTTGGGGAGATGCTTGGCGCGGAGCTGGTAGAGCACTTTCTGTCGTCCCCAGCGCTGCTCGATGAGCTTTCCCCGACAGTAGGCGGCGGCGTAGCGGAGGTCGTTGATATAGTCTTCAGCACGGAGCCGCTGGATTATCGTGTCCATGTCGGCGGCCGAGGCACCCCACCCGATAAGCTTCTGTCGCACACCGCTTTCGCACTGTTCCGAACGGGCACAATAGTGCCGTGCACGATCAAGGAGGGCACGAAGAGCTTCGGTTTGGGAATCGCTGGATTTCATTGTCATACCACGCTACTTTTTGAAAATGCAAAATTACGAACTTTTTTGAATATGACAAAATTAAAGCGCGAGTGGAAGATTTTTTTTGCCATGTCGGAAAAAATTAGTATTTTTGCATTTGGACTTTTTATATTTAGAACTTATGGCTAAAGGAAGGATATTGTTTGTCAGTCAGGAGATTATGCCGTTTTCAGACGAGAGTGAACTCTCGTCGTTGTGCCGTTATCTGCCAGCCAAAACACAGGAGATGGGGCGTGAAATCAGGGTCTTTATGCCCAAATTCGCCGCAGTCAGCGAACGGAAGCACCAGTTGCATGAAGTGATCCGATTGAGCGGCATGAACCTGATCGTGAACAACTGCGACCATCAGCTGATCATCAAAGTGGGGTCGATACCGACGGCGAGGATGCAGGTGTACTTTATCGACAATGAGGAGTACTTCACTGGTCGCACAAGCGCCGTGCTGGACGGCCACAAGCTGAGCAAAGACAGCGACGAACAGTTGCTCTTCTTCGGCCGTGGCACACTGGAAGCCGTGCGCAAACTGGCTTGGCAGCCGCACCTGATCAACTTCTGCGGGTGGTTCACATCGATGGTACCCTTCTATATGCGCCGAATCAACAAGGAGAACTCCTTCTTCAGCGGCACCAAACTGGTCATCACGCTAATGGATGACCGCTTTAATGGGAAGATCGGTGGTGACTTGGAGCGCAAGATGAAGGCCGACAACGCCACCGCGAAAGACCTACGCCTCTATGGTGACACCACCTATCTAGGCCTGATGAAGGCTGCCATTACCTACTCGCAAGGTGTCATTGTCGGCTCCCCTAACGCCAATCCCGAACTTGTGGCCTTCGCCAAGGCTAACAAACGCAATGTCCTCGACTATGTCGATGACCGTGATGAATTCTTCAACCGCATAAACAAATTCTACGACTCTATCATAGGAAAGATTGAGAACTGACATGATGAAAAAACACTTAACCCTGCTACTGGTACTGCCAGTACTGATACTGTTCTCCCTACTGCCCATGGGATGTACTGATGAAGAATCAGCCTTAGGCATCAATCTGGTGGACGACAACACCCTTTACGATGGTCAGAAAGAAACCTTGACTGCAGACCGCGCGCTGAGTGTGCGCGACGACTCGCTGACGACCTCGAACTACAGCTACGGCATCATCGGTAATTACACCGACCCCCTATTTGGACATGTCAGCTCGATGCTCTACACCCAGATAGCCTTGGCAGAAAACACTAGTAGCATCAACCTGACCAACAACATCATTGACTCGGTCGTGCTCACACTCGTCAAAGACAATATCTACCCCGATACGGCGAACACATACACCTTCCATTTCGAAGTAATGCAGTTGGCCGAACCGCTCTTGAGTGACACAACCTACTACAGTACTGATATGATTCCCGTGACACCGGGAGCCATTTATTTCGACAGCGTTATCACTGTCGCTCCCGCCGACACGGTCATCCGGCTGAAACTGGACAATTCCATCCAGTCAATCTTGAACCAAGCCGGCTCGGCCGAAGAGTTTGCCAACACCACCAAGGGCCTGCGCATCCGGCTGACCAACGCAGGTGACGAAGGTATGCTTGGTATCAATTTCATGGCCAACAACACCTGCCTGACCGTTTATCACCATTATGACACGCTGCACGCTACATACACCTTCTTAATGGGTACCAGCACAGCTCATTTCACACACTTTGAGCACGACTATGCGGGCAGCACTACCGGCGGGGGCGACAGCTTGGACGGCAATGTATCGCTCTATCTGCAACCCCTCGCAGGATACAACATACTGGTGAGTTTCGACAACGCCATCCGCGCTTTCGCCACCAGTCACCCGACCGCCACAATCCACCATGCCGAGTTACTGATGCCTGTGGCCGCCGGTATCACCTCCCTCCGTCCCGATCGCATCTTGGCCCTCAAAAAGAGAGCCAACGGCAACGACACCTATATCAACGACCTGATCGACCCCTACATTATGGGAGGCTTCGACGGTAAATATGACGAAGCACGCGGCTGCTACCGTTTACGCGTGACTCAACATGTGCAAGGCATGTTACGCGAGGGCTACGACCCCGGTACCCTGATGGTACTCAACTCGCGCCGCAGCAACGCTGCCTACACCGTCATCAACGGCCCGGCAGCCACCGACCCCATTCGTATTGAAATCACTTACAGCGAATAGCATCCCATGAACAAACTGTTTTTCACGGCGGTGACAGCCATGATGCTGCCCGTACTGCTGAATGCGCAGACGCGCTACGAGAAGACCTACAGCGACAGCAAGCAACTTTCGGTCGAAGGCACCCTCAACGACGAGGGCAATCGTACAGGCAACTGGACCTGGTGGTTCCCCAACGGACAGATGTCGCAACAGGGCAGCTACGTCAATGGCAAGAAGTCAGGCACCTGGACCCTCTACTATGAGGACGGAAGCCGGATGGCCGAGGAATGCCATGGCACGGGCGTCAGCCGCACATGGTTCCGCAACGGCGACCTGAAAAGTGAAGTGAACGTCGAGAACGGCAAGCGTACAGGCCTCTACCGCTCGTGGTATGACAACGGGCAGGTCGAGGAAGAAATCACCTATGTGAACGGAAGCCGCGAGGGTGAGACCAAACAGTGGCACCGCAACGGCTCGCTCAAGTTCCAAGGTGTCTACCAACGCAACGAGCTGCAGGGCAAGGCCACCTGGTGGCTACCCAACGGAAAAACCGACATGGAAGGCACACTCAAAGACGGCGAGCAAGAGGGCCAATGGCGCTACTACTGGCGCACCAACGGGCGTCTCGGTATCGAAGGCACCTTCAGCAAAGACAAAGAAACCGGCCAATGGACCTATTACTACGAGACCGGCGAGCGCTGGCGCCAGGGCAACTATCGCAACGGACGCCGTGAAGGGGTATGGACTACCTGGTACGAAAGCGGCAAGAAACTCCACGAAGGAAACTATATCAACGGCGTCGAGGAGGGTGAGTGGACAGCGTGGTACGAGGACGGTTCTGTCGACTACCGGGGTTCCTTCAGCGGCGGCAAGAAAGAGGGTGAATGGCGCGGCCTTTACGACGACGGTTCGGTGCGTTACATCATGCACTACTCCGATGACGAACGCGACGGAGAAGAGGTACGCTACTACCCTAACGGCAAATTGGAGCTGCGACAGAACTACACTGACGGTGTGCTTAACGGCAAATACGAGCGTTACAACGAGGCCGGCGGACTGGTCGAGAAAGGCCAGTTTGTCAAGGGTGAGAAAGAAGGCAAGTGGGTGTGGTACGACAACGGCAAAGAGGCCTACAAGGCCAAATTCAAAGCCGGACACCAAGTGAAATGAGACTGCTGCTGGCTTCCAAATCGCCCCGCCGGCGACAGCTGCTCGCCGAACTGGGCTATCCTGTTGAAATCGTAAACATTGACGTCGACGAGCATCTTGAATGCCCGCTGGCAGCCTGCGACGTGGCCGAACATTTGGCACGCCGCAAGATGCAGGCCTACCCTGTTGAACAGCTGGCAGCAGATGCGGTGCTGGTGACTGCCGACACGGTGGTGGTGCTCGACGGGCAGGTGCTCGGCAAGCCTTCCTCGCACGAAGAGGCCTCGGCCATGCTGCACAACCTCAGCGGACGCAGCCATGAGGTCTACACCGGTGTCTGCCTCCGCTCGCGTCAACAGACGCGCTCCTTCACCGAACGGACCACAGTACACTTCAGAACCCTCGAGGACAGTGAGATAGAGCACTACATCGACCAGTACCGCCCCTACGACAAGGCCGGTGCCTACGGCATCCAGGAGTGGATCGGCATGGTGGGTATCAGCGGCATCGACGGCTGTTTCTACAACGTCATGGGCCTCCCCCTGGCACAGCTCTATGCTACCTTGAAGGCCATGATGCCCTGATTTTTTTAACATTATAAGTACCTGTCCACCAGACAACTCCGTGTTTTTAACATTTATATTGCCCTAAAATCCAAGTATATACGCTCATTTCTGGCTGAACCCTTGCTGAACCCTTGCTGAAAATAGGGAGTCATCAGGGAGTTATCAGGGAGTTATCAGCTAGCTAATAAGTAGACATGTTGATTTACAACCATTTACAACACCAATGGTCGTATAAGGCATTAGTAGTCAAATAGTAACCAAACATTTACTTTCTTCGGTTTGCCGCCACGGCCAGGTACAGGTTGTCGTCGAGGTAGAGGGTGCCTTCGTCGAGCATCTGTCGCAACAATGTGCGTACTTCGCGCAGGCCTCGCCCTTCCAGTTTCGATTCCAGGTCGTTCACGGCATACCTCTCCCCTTCCTTGAAGGCTTCCAGCACGTCGTCCTCGGTAGCGTCGGTGAGCAACTGACGAGCACATACGTCGCAACGGCCACAGTCGCCAACGGTTTCGTCGAAGTAGGCCAGCAGCTGGCGTACGCGGCAAAGGCTGTCGTTGGTCACATAGTCACGGACAGCATCGAGCCGGCGGCGGGCCGCCGATTTCAACTGATCATAGCTGGCTTCGCCCAGCATGATACCCTTCTCGTCAATGCGCTCGGAGAGGAAAACGATCTGGGGCTTGGTCGGACAGGGACAGTATTCGATGACATGCATCTCGTTCATCTGCGACAACATACGGACCACATCGACCGTATCCATCATGCATCGGGCCGCCACCTTGGCCTCGTCGACCACGGTCGACTCCATGAATAGGCCCGGGTAGAGGCGTATCAACGCCTGCAACAAGTTGCCCATGGCCATGTGGTTGACCTGGAAGCGGTAGAGTTCGTCGCGGGCTATCGGGATGAAGACCGTCGAGCCGGTTTCGGTGCGGTCGGGCAACGCTATCAACCCCTCGCGTTCGAGGAATGAGCAGGCGCTGTAGAAGTCGCGTACTTGAAAATTGTACGTCGAGCAAATCTCCTCGAGGTCGAAGTTGTAACGGCTGTCGGCCCCGCTGCCCAGCGGTATCTTGTAGTAGTTGCCGAGGGCTTTATAGGCATTGCGGATGTACTTGAGCGACGGGAAATCGACCTCGAAATCGTGTTCCAGCTTGCCCAAGTCGGACTGGTCGTACAGCATGACCGCCTCGGCCCGATTGCCGTCACGGCCTGCACGGCCTGCCTCCTGGAAGTAGGCCTCGAGCGAATTGGGTATGTCGAGGTGTATCACCATGCGTACATCCGGCTTGTCGATGCCCATACCGAAGGCGTTGGTGGCCACCATGACCCGGCACTGTCCGGTCATCCACCGCTGCTGACGCTGGTCACGCTCGGCCGTAGGGAGGCCTGCATGGTAGTAGGTGGCGCTGATGCCGCTGGCATCGAGCAGGCGAGCCACCTCCTGGGTCTGGCGGCGGCTGCGGACGTATATGATACTGCTCCCTTCCTGTCGCTGCAGCATCTGCAGGAGAGTGGCCCTTTTGTTGCCGCATTGTTTCACCCGATAGACCAGATTGTCACGCAAAAAGCTGGCCCTGAAGGTGCGGCAGTCGTGCATCAACAGCAGCTGTCGTATGTCGTTCTGTACCTCGGTGGTGGCGGTGGCGGTAAGGGCTAAGATTGGTGTATCGGGATGATAGACGCGTATGTCGGCAATCTGGAGGTATGGCGGCCTGAAGTCGTAGCCCCACTGCGAGATGCAATGGGCCTCGTCGACGGCAATCAAGGCCACCTTCATCTGGCGGAAATGCTCGATGAACCGTCGCTGTCGAAGGCGTTCGGGCGAGACATAGAGGAACTTGAGCTCGCCGGCGATGGCATTGTAGAGGACTGCCACCGACTCGTTGGGGCTCATACCTGCCACCAGACAGGCGGCTTTCAGATGTCGGTTGTTGAGCTGTTGCACCTGATCCTTCATCAGGGCCACCAGCGGAGAGACCACCAAACAGATCCCTTCGCGCATCAAGGCGGGCAGTTGGTAGCACAAAGACTTGCCCCCACCCGTGGGCATCAAGGCCAATGTGTCATGGCCTTGACACACCGAGTCGACAATCTCCTCCTGCATGGGGCGGAACACGTCGTGGCCCCAGTAGCGTTTCAGGAGGGCTAACTTGTCGGGCATAAGGGCTATCTCACCAGCGTAACCGTGCCGCTGATGGTGCCCAAGTTGTAGGTACCAGGCTTACGGAAGCGGCAAACATACACATAAGCGCCCTGGGGACAGTTGACACCGTTGTAGGTGCCGTCCCATTCGAAGTGGGAATCCTGCGATTCAAACACCACCTCGCCACGACGATTATAGATGTAGATGTGGAAATGCTCGTAGGTGTTGATTGAATAGAGGCGGAAAATGGCGTTTTCATCCTCCGAACCGGGGGTGAAGATGTTGGGGAACCAAGCGGTGTACATGCTCACCGGGATGCTGAAGGGGTAGCCGATACGGCAGCCCAGTTCATTGGCCGCTGTGAGGACAACATAAACCGAGTCGACGCCTGTCGCCTCCTCGAAGGTGTGTGTCACCTCACGGCCATCCACCACCTCGCCGGCGTCGAAGGTCCAAGAGCTGCTGACACTGTACGGTGAGTCGTCGCGCATAGTGACCGTGGGGTTCTCCGAGTCCACTATGCCGGGGTTGAGTGTCACCGTCGGTATGGGGTACGGATAGACTGTCACCTGGGCGGTGATGGGCGTTGCGTCGCAGATATTGTCGCCCGAGCCACCATGACCCACCAGCGTATAGGTAGTGTTGACCTGGGGAGTAACTCTTACGACATCGGAAGTCTCCTGTCCTATCAGGCTAGTATCGGCAGGCGATGCACTCCATGTGTAGCTGGTAGCGCTGGAACCCGTCAGGGTTACCACGTCGCCCGGGCAGATCAAACCATCAGAGGGGTTCATCGACAGACGCGGACTTACGAGGTAGGCATGGATACTGTCCCATGCCACACAGCCCTGCGGACTGGTCACGCGGACATAATAGGTGGCAGTATCGGCATACGGCGTTACGGCCAGATGGTTGCCTGCCGGTATGTTGCCGGTGATGGAATTGGGGCTTGTCGACCACTGATAGGTACAACCGCTGACACCAATGGCGTTGACAGTGGCGTCGGTCAGCGTGCCCTGGCAGACAATCGTGTCGCCAATCACCTCCAGTTCGGGGTGCAGGAACACACTCACCGTATCGTGCAGGACATTCTCACACCATACAGTATCGCTTGTATTGTAGGGATTGATATAGAAGAGGCCATTGCGGACCATCAGCTCGATGGGTTCCAGACCATGGGTAAACGAACGCGTCAACTGTCTGTTCTCCTCGCCAATACCTACTATACTGTCAGTAAGCTCCATACTGCTTTCTGCTGCCTGACGGAAACGCCAGACACGGTAGGTTGAATTGCTCGTAGTATCGGTGAGCGTGGTCGGATCGTCGTCACAGAGCACGCGTTGCGAGGCAGCAATACCACCTACGGGGTAAGGCAGAGGCCGTATAGGATAGATGGCTTCCGAGTAGCAGGTAGGGTCGTCCGAGGCGTAACTACGCACGCGGACGCCACGTAAACTGCCTCCGTTGAAATGAATACTGGCCGAGTCGCCCAGCATGATCGTGTCAGAAGCGCCAAGACATGAGGGGTTGTTGTAGAACAGCCACTCTGTCGACGGAAGGTTGACACCATCAGGATCACCCGGTACATAGCTGGTGTTGAGCAGCCGAACATCACCGCCACATACCGACAGCGAGTCAATCTCCATCGTAGGCTTGATATTAGTCACCGTAGTGTAGAGGTTCGACGTGAAAGGTTTGGCCGGATCGATGGCCGACGTCATGGTGCAACGGAACGTCTGCACATTACCCATCGAGTCGGCCGGTGCCAGAATACCCTGCTGATGCGCCTCATTGGGGCGGTAGATCACTCGGAAGTCGTCGGCCCGTACATGGTAGATGTAGGCCGAATCCTCCTCAGAACCATCATCGGGAGTCAACTGGCGGAAAGTGAAGTAGGCCGTTGAAAGGGGATTACTGTTGGGAAGATTCAAGGTACTTACGCTCGACTGGCCATACTCGGAGGCGTACCAAACATAGTTGAGCAGACCGCGAGGCGCGGTGAGGGTGGTCACATCCTGCGACATACCCGCCGGGCAACCGCTGTTGGCAATGGACATCGGGCGGCACTCGCCACAGATAAGTGCATAGGCGAAGTGCTGCGTCATCGAGCAGTCGCTCACCATCACCTCGATTCGAATATTGGAGTAGAGCAGGTTGCTCAGGTTGAGCGACACCTTGACCCAGTCCTTGTAATAGACACTGCTGTTGCTGGTTGAGCCACTCCCACTATAGGTAACAGGCACGGTCACCTGATGCCATCCATTGACATTGAAGTCGCTCTCCAGCACCACCGTACCACCAGTGGTGGTGGCAGGGGTCGAGGTGACCATATAAGTCAACGTGTCGTTGTTGGTCTCGCTGTTGGGATTGGTCGGGCTGGCCTGCACCCACTGGCCGGCACTGTTCTGCTTCATCACACGGATGATAAACGCAGGATTATCTTCAGCATTATGGGTGGGCTGCTCTACCACGCAGGCATAATAGATGAACATCATGGCGTTCGACGGGTCGACGTACATGTTGTAGTACAGCGCCTGAGCATTATAATCTGTACTACTACTTTGACGCCCGCAGGCATCGCCGATACGGATACTTCTCAACAGGTTGGTGGGAGTCCCGGTGCTGTCGAAAGTATTGAACTGCGTCGGGACATACGGAAGATGGTCCAACGTGTTGGGGTCTTTGTTGACGGGATGACCCGAAGCCTGGGTGGTAGTGGAGTATATAGCGAAAGCCTTATTGTTCGGGAAATTCGTAGGGAAGTTGGCACAGTCGCCACCCACATTAGTCGTGGCACCGCTCAGGGCAGTACCCGACAGGATAGGACTTTCATTAGACCCTGTACCAAAGGTGATATCCGTCTGGGCATCTACAGCACTGGGGATATAGTTTCCATTCTTATACCCCTGCCGACCCTGCCACACATAGCCACCAACCACCTGACCATTGTAGGCACCGAAGTTCATCGGGTTGTTCCAACCCGGACAGGCAGCATCCTGTTCCCATGTCCCACCCTGTGCACGGACTGCACCGTAGGAGGTCAGCATCACCGCCGTCAAGGCGACAACACGCCAAATAAAGCCGTTTCCAAGATTCATTTTCCGTTTCATAGCATTCATTTTCAATTCCCTACACGAAGCCTTCACACATTATACAATCAGCAAAGATACCGCTTTTTGATTAAAAAAGCAAACTTTTTTATTCTATTAGATGCAAAAAAGGGTCGTTTTGTTGTCAAAGGGAGTAAAAAAAATCGAGGAGGGTGCCTCCGCAATGGTGGGCACCCTCCTCTGTAAGTGTGTACGGACACGCCGCGGCTTACTTGTCCTCTTTCAGTTTCTGGAAGATATCAAGATCGCCGAGAGTGGTCTTCTCGAGGTTGTCGTTGATCTGTTTCACCGTCTTCTTGGTGTTGCGCTCGCGAGTGTTGTCGCCCTCACGGGTACCTTCGTTGCCATCCTGGAAAGTGCGGGAGTGGCTGACGATGATCTTCTTCGAATCCTTGTTGAACTCGAGCACCTTGAAATCGAGGGTCTCACCCTGACGGGCTTTGCTCTTGTCGGCCTTGTCGAGGTGACGCATCGGGGCGAAAGCTTCCACCTCATAGGGCAGGATGACGGTGGCACCCTTGTCGTTCATGTTGACAATCTTGCCCTGATGGACACTGCCAATGGTGAAGAGACTCTCGTAGACATCCCAGGGGTTGTCCTCGAGCTGCTTGTGACCGAGGCTGAGGCGACGGTTTTCGGCATCGACCTCGAGCACCACGACGTCGATCTTCTCACCGATCTTGGTGAACTCGGCGGGGTGTTTGATCTTCTTGCTCCAGCTGAGGTCGCTGATGTGGATCAGGCCGTCGACGCCCTCTTCGAGCTCGACGAAGATACCGAAGTTGGTGAAGTTGCGCACCGTGGCGGTGTGTTTGCTGCCGACGGGATACTTCTCGGCGATGGCCAACCAGGGATCCGGCATGAGCTGGCGGATGCCGAGGCTCATCTTGCGGTTCTCGCGGTCGAGGGTCAGGATGACTGCCTCAAC
>JAEEGL012870736.1_pt1 | contig 35870 bp, 29 predicted proteins | sample 9134231 | NCBI WGS metagenome assembly JAEEGL01 (sample SAMN16246548, study PRJNA631951) | gut metagenome | biome: gut microbiome; feature: rumen; material: fiber-attached | host: Bos | place: Iran: Karaj | collected 2018-10
AACAATACTTAAGATGATTTAGCTCAAACGAAAGTGTGTTAAGAGGGAACTGTTGAAAAAGATAAGCATTTTAATTCCATGCTATAACGAAGAAGAAAACGTAAAACCCATAAGTGAGGCATTGGTCGGGCTTATAGAGAAAGAACTGTCGCAATATGAGTATGAGATTATCTTTATCGATAACAATTCTTCCGACAAAACGAGACCTTACTTAAGGGAAATATGTGAGAAGAACAAGAATATAAAGGCAATCTTTAACGCCAAAAATTTCGGACAGTTTAATTCTCCCTATTACGGATTAATGCAGACAACCGGCGATTGTACGATACTTCTTTGCTGCGATTTCCAAGATCCAATCGAATGCATTCCTTCGATGGTAAAGGCCTGGGAAGAAGGAAACAAGATCGTCATAATGCAAAAGACCACAAGTGATGAAAGCAAGATCATGTATTTTCTTCGTACTTGCTATTACAAAACGATACGCAAGTATTCGGATGTTGAGCAGATAGAGCATTTCACCGGATTTGGTCTTTACGATCGATCGTTTATCGGGATCATCAAAGAACTTGACGATCCGACTCCTTTCTTAAGAGGAATAGTTGCGGAATTCGGTTATAAGATCAAGATAATTCCTTACAATCAGCAAAAAAGAAGAGCGGGAAAGACACACAACAATTTCAATACACTTTATGACGCGGCTATGTTAAGCTTCACTTCTTTCACGAAGGTCGGCTTACGTTCCGCCACTTTTGTCGGATTCGGAATCGCTTTGGTATCCATGATGATCGCAGTTGCATATCTTATTATGAAACTGTTGTATTGGGACAGATTTGAAGCGGGCATGGCTCCGATGGTACTTGGAATGTTCTTCCTTGGTGCGGTGCAGCTTATATTCATTGGACTTATCGGTGAATACATACTGAGCATAAATCAAAGGCTTAAGAAAAGACCGTTGGTAATAGAAGAAGAACGCATCAATTTTGATGACAAATAGATTATTGGTTCTTACTAAATCTCATGGGATGAAAACTCAAATAGTTTAACTATTTCTTTAATGTATAGACTATATCCCATTTCGATTGAATAATGGCCATAAATATGGTAGACTTCTATTATTATTGTAAGGGGTTGCAGGTTGTAAGGGAGTTAATAAAAGACCTCCCATTGGAAGGTCTTTTTTATTGTATAGATTTCACTATGCGACCAACTACAAGTAAGGGAATAGTTTATGAAGAAAATCCTCATCACAGGAGCAAATTCATATATAGGAATGAGTTTCGAACAGTACGCAAAGGAGCATTATGCAGACGAGTTCGAAATGGATACCGTTGATATGATCGACGGAACCTGGAGACAGAAGGATTTCTCATCTTATGATGCAGTTTTTCACGTTGCCGGAATAGCTCACGCAGATGTAGGAAACGTAAACGAAGAAGTTAAGGCAAAGTACTACGCAATAAATACAGATTTAGCAATTGAAACATGTAAGAAAGCAAAGCAGGAGGGGGTAAAACAGTTTGTTTTTATGTCCTCCATGATTATTTATGGGGATTCTGCTCCGTACGGTAAAACCAAGCGTATTACGAAAGAAACAGAACCTGCCCCTTCTAACTTTTATGGCGACAGCAAATGGCAGGCTGACAAGGGAGTAAGAGAACTCGCAGATGACAATTATACAGTCACGGTTCTCAGACCTCCTATGATCTACGGAAAGGGTAGTAAAGGTAATTACCCTACCCTTGCCAAGATGGCAAAGAAGCTTCCTGTTTTTCCTGATATTCAAAACGAGCGCTCCATGCTTTATATAGATAATCTTTGCGAGTTTTTGTGCCAAGTCATGATCAGAAAAGAGGGAGGCATATTCTGGCCTCAGAACGCAGAGTATACTAAGACTTCCGAAATGGTAAAGCAGATAGCAAAGACAGTCAGTCATAAGTTGATTGTAACAAAAGCCCTTAACTGGGGCGTTGAATTAGCTGCACATATGCCCGGTAAAATATCGGATTTGGCAAACAAGGCATTTGGTAATTCTTCATACGACCAAGCACTGTCAACATATGATTTCAATTATCAATTGATGGATTTGAATGAAAGCATTAGAAGAACAGAGGGATAGGCATTGATGAAACACATTTTACTTATTTCTCAATACTTTCATCCTGAAACATTTCGTGTCAACGATATGGCTTGTGAATGGGTCAAACGAGGATACAAAGTAACCGTATTAACCGGTATTCCCAATTACCCCATGGGTAAGTTTTTTGACGGATACGACAGAAAACACAAAAGACACGAAACATGGAACGGTGTTGACATCATAAGAATACCGTTAATTCCCAGAGGAAACAGCTCGAACAAACTGATAAACGCTATGGGAATGGCAGCCAACTATCTTTCATTTGTTCATTCAGGAAGAAAATGGGTAAAAAGTAAAGAAGCCCAAAACCTTCATGCAGATTTAGTTTTTACATTCGAAGTAAGTCCAATGACTCAGGCTCTTATAGGGGTATGGTACGGGAAGAGACATAAAGTACCCACATTCCTTTATGTACAGGATTTATGGCCTGAGAATGTTGAAACCGTAACCGGTATTCACAATAGATTGATAATCGGTCCCATCGATCGGATGGTCGATAAGATTTACAGAGAAACTGATCAGATTTTTACTACCAGTCCAAGCTTTGTAAATGCCATTACAGGTAGAAAGAAACCGGTCGACAAAGACAAGGTACACTATTGGCCTCAGTACGCTGAAGAGTTCTATAAGCCTATGGAACCGCAATCTGTTTACGGGCTGGATAAAAATGATGGCTATTACAAAATAGCCTTCACCGGTAATATAGGCACTGCGCAAGGATTGGATATATTACCTAAAACAGCCAAATTGTTAAAAGGCGAAAAGGTTAAATTCATAATAGTCGGTGATGGAAGATATCAACCTCAGTTTGAGCAATTGATAAAAGAAAATGATGTTCAAGATATGTTTGTTATGATTCCACGGGTTTCACCTGAACAGGTACCCGTGATTTTGAGTTGTGTTGATGCCGGATTTATCAGTTTTAGCAAGACCCCTTTATGGGAAATGACAATTCCGGCAAAATTGCAATCATATATGGCTTGTGGAAAAATTATTATAGCATCGGCATTCGGAGAAACCAAACGGATTATTGAAGAAGCCCAGTGTGGAGTTTGTGCAGAACTGGGTGACGCAGCAGCATTGGCTTCTGGAATTAGCAATCTTTTGAAAGACAAAGCTGCCGAAATAATGGGATATAATGCAAGAAACTATTTTGAAACACAATTTGATAAAGAAATGCTAATGAATGAAATGGAATTACTAATTAGGCAGAGGCTAAGCGGCAATGAAAATCCTGATTATTAATGTGGTATGCGGAATAAAGAGTACTGGTCGCATATGTGCGGACATAGCAGAAACATTGGAAAAACAAGGACACGAAGTGAAAATCGCTTACGGGAGAGGGACCGTTCCGATTCAATATCAAAAAAATGCCGTTCGAATCGGCACGATTATCGACACAGTATGGCATTTGCTAAAAGCACGTTTTTTTGATGGATGTGGATTTGGGAGCAAGAGGGCGACAAGAAGATTTGTCACTTGGATTCAAGAATACAATCCTGATGTTATTCATCTTCATAATTTGCACGGATACTATATCAATGTAGAATATCTCTTTAATTATTTGCGCAATAGTAATAAGAGAATAATATGGACTTTACACGATTGCTGGGCATTCTCTGGACATTCAGCTCTTTGTGACGGTGATAATTGCAAAAAATGGGAAAAAGGTTGTTCCAGTTGTCCTCAAAAAAATGTATATCCAAGCACTATGATTGATCGATGTAAACAGAATTGGGAAAAGAAAAGATTGTTGTTTACAGGAGTTTCGAATCTTACAATTGTTACTCCATCTAAGTGGCTTTCAGAAGAAGTGAAAAAATCGTTCTTAAAATATTATCCTGTGAAGGTTATAGAAAATGGAATTGATACCCGATTTTTTAGACCCGTCAAAGGAGGGAAATTTAGGGAAAGGTACTGCATTGAGGATAAATATATAATACTTGGGGTCGCGGGTGTATGGAAGGAAAGAAAAGGGTTTGAAGATTTCTTAGAATTAAGTACTTATCTTGATTCAAGGTGCAAGATAATTCTTGTTGGAGTTGAAAAACAATTGCGCACAGATGCGTATTCAAACCTATTAACATTAGGACCAACTTCCGGTGTTGAAGAGTTGGTAGATATATATAATTCTGCTAATGTATTTGTCAACCTGACATATTGTGATACTTTTCCTACTGTTAATCTTGAAGCAAGGGCGTGCGGTCTTCCCATAATCACATATAATACCGGTGGAAGCCCTGAAGCAGCAGGTGAAGAAGCAATTGTTGTTGAGAAGGGTGATTTGAAAGCGGTATATCAAAGTATAATGTCACTCATAAATGATGGATCCGACATTTCAAAAAAATGCCATTTTTCTGTAGACAAAAATGATTCAATAAGAAAGTATATCAACGTAATTACTGGGAACGAGTCAAATGAATGTTGTTAATTGTTTAAGCATAAAATTGAAAAAGGAAGAGATAATTAGGTTATTAATTGCATCTGCGTTGTTATTAACTGCGGTTTTGGTGTCTCTAAACACGAATTCGTATAAGGTAGTCTTTTTCTTGCTAATATGTATGAATCTGTATTGTGCATTTTACACTAGAGATAATAATGCACTTTTTATTGTTTATTTATTTCTTATGTGGTGTAACTATAGCATATATATCTTTTTTTGGACGGACAGAATACAAAAGTATTTGCTTTACAAGTATTTTGTTTCTAATCCTGCTATAATGAGAGATGCAGCATTTAGTCTATTTGTCTTTAGTACTGTGCTTTTTATCTTTTGCCCCAATGTACGAGCTGGTTTAAGTAATCATTCAAAACAGAATGGTGAAAAGAAACGGTCCATAATTGTTGGTAAGCGCACTTCAAAGATTATGACATACATCGTGTTGCTCTGCATAGTATTAATTAGCGGGTGGAGTATGTCTATTAGAATAAAGCATGGATATATGCCATCCAGCGCACTCTACGAGTATATTTATATTTTTTTTATTGTGGCCTTTTATCTATCTGCAGGCAATAAGAAACTGGATATACTTATATCGTCTTTGATAATAATAAATTGTATATATGTTTTCTTTAATGGAGCAAGAATCGCAGCAGTACAATTCGCTTTAGTTTTTTTCTTGCGCTTTTTTATGCACACAATTTCAAAGAGATTGATGCTAATCGGAATCATAGGAGCGATAATTGGGTTAAATGCCATTGGTATGTGGAGGGGATTTACTGACTTTAATTTGGGCTATTTTTTGTCATCGTTAAAATATTTGTTTTCTACGAACCTTACTTTGGATACCGCATATGCGGCAGAAGCTTCCGGAATGTGTACAATAAGGTTGATTCAAGATTATTCCGTGTTAGGGCGTCTTAGACTCTTTGCGATATATCTAGCGTATGTAATTCTAGGTTCTAAAGCGTTCGGAGTGGAAAGTAACTTGACGGTTTTAACTCAGCAATCATACGATTATGCAACGGGAGGAGGAACGTTGCCGACTTATGGGCTGTTTTATCTGGGATATTTAGGAGTCTTTTTGGTGGCGTTACTAGTATCTTATTACTTAAAAATGTTAGGGAATTACGAATTTGAATCATCTGATTACAAAAGATGTCTAGCTGCTTTTATATTTGCTTCTTTGATGAGATGGTATCTATATTCTCCAGCACCATTATTGAGGGGAGCACTGTTGTTTTCTATAGTCTTCTTTTTGACGACAAGTTTTAGGATAAAGGAGTAGTTTTAGGATAATGGCAAGAGTTAGTGTAGTCATGAGTTGCTACAACGAGAAAGAAATCTACTTAAGGAAGGCAATAGAGTCGATTTTAAATCAGGATTTTGGCGATTTCGAGTTTATAATTGTAATTGATAATCCTAAGAATAATGTTATAAATGAAACCGTTAAGGAGTATGCCGAAACAGATAACAGAATAGTTGTGATACACAATGACACAAATATAGGGCTGGCTGAATCGCTTAATAAGGGTATAAGGATTGCCCAAGGAGAATATATAGCCCGCATAGATGCGGATGATATTTCGCTTCCATCACGCTTGAAAACTCAGGTTGAATATTTGGATGCTAACATAAAATGTAATTTGGTGTGTGGCAATTTTATAAAAATAGACGATCAGGGAAATACACTAGAATTAAATAAAAGTGTTCCAAAGAATGACAGTTTATTTGTAAAGTCAATCAAAAGAAGGTATATCATTGCTCATCCTACAGTTATGATGCGTAGAGGGCCTTTATGCGATATTGGCATTTATAATAATTATTCTGCGTCACAGGATTATGATTTGTGGCTCAGAATGGTAAAAAATAAGTTTATAATGCATTATATTAGAGAACCACTCATAGAATATAGATTTCGTGAGGGAAGCGTCGGTAGTTCGAAAAGGAATATACAGTTTTTATCATGTCGTTATGCTAAGAACATATATAGACAGAATAAAGTATTTGATGAGATTGCCTATAATGAGTTCCTTAGCAAAAAAATTGCAGATATGAGATATATAAGGGGGGTCGAGTACTATTATGAAGGAATAAAACTAAGAAAAATCGGATTGTTATTAAAATCGGTCTTATTGAATAGCGATTGTGGAAAAGAATTATTTGATAATATAATCGGAAAAAAATACATTGAAAAATTGAGGTAGAGATGTTTGTTAGACGAGTATTAAATAAACTAAAAAGAATAAAAGATTATATATGCGATTATATTGTATATAGATGTCTTGAAAGAGATAGAGAAAAGGGATCCGGATTATTGCGGATTATACTGAGAGGAAGAAAACTTGTCGGATTCTATGGCGAATGTCATATGTATATTTATGGTGGATACCTATCTTCGGTTCGAGAACTAAAAAAATACTACCACCTTTTAGGAGCGAAAGAGATTGAATATCTCGTTCGATGGCACTCAAAAAGAATAAATAATCGAAATGTTTGGAATAAATTGGATGTTCTTATATATAATCCTGGTGTACCCGATAGAAAAGGAGCACCATCATTGGGAGAAGTACTAGAATGGATTCCGGATAATTGCAAACGTATAGAAGTTACAAATGCGGTTTTTAAAGGATATATGCCACAACATACAGAAAAGGTATTTAAGAATGATCGATATTTTGTATGGGGTGATAAAAATATAAATAAGCTTTTGGAAGAAAAAGAAAGTGATTATAAACTGGAGGATCTTTTGTCAGAAACGTTTTACGATCCACAGTTTGTTATTGACTATTTTGAAAAATCCATCAAAAGATTAAAGCAGTATGAACAACGTTGTACTGTTAAAATAGCAGACTATATAGAGGAAAATGGAAAAAAACGCCCATTATTTTATTCGGTTACCCATCCTGAAGACGAGATAATGCGCGAATTAGCACTTAGAATTCTAAACGAACTTGGATTAGAGAGGGATCACCTTAGAAACACTAGCGGACAAGCAGGTATGTTCGATTTACATACACATGGAGAAGTAATTTACCCTAGTGTCTGTAAAGGACTGGGTTTGGAAGAAGGTACTTTGTGTAGAACCATCCATCCAGGCGGATATAAGGAATTGAGCTATTCTTTTGAAAAATATATTCATTCATATTATGAAATGGGAAAGGTTGCTACAGGAAAAGTAGTCGAAGTGGAGTGAGAAAGATGACAAGAGAAGAAATATTAATTGAATTGACAAATATTTTTAGAGATGTTTTTGACGATGAATCGATGGAGTTATCAGAAAATATAACTCAAGACGACATTGAGGATTGGGATAGTATTGGTCATGTATATTTGACAGTACAAATAGAGGAGAAATTCAATATTGAACTAGGCGAAGAAATGAGTAAAAGGGATAACGTAAAAGAAATAATAGACTTGATTCAAGAAAAAATAAAGTAACTGAACTCTATTTAGTTTGGTGAGGAAGGGAATAATATGGATATTCTAGATAGAATACAAGAAAACATACAGAAATATGCTGATAGAAATGTATACATACATATGAAGTCAGAGGAAAGATGTGAAAAAATGACTTGGAGACAGTTTGGAAAAGAGTCAGAGTCTCTCGCAGGCTGTATTGATGCTTCAAACCACAGTAAAGCTCCAGTTGTAATATATGGACACAAGTCGGCATATATGTTGATAGCATTCTTAGCATGCGTTAAAAGCGGACGGGCATATTGTCCTATAGATGTTTCAATACCCGATGAAAGAATTGTTTCAATTATCAAATCTGTTAAACCCGAATTAATAATCAATCTTTCAGAAAAAGATATGAAAATATTTGATGGCTATCATGTTTGGGATATGTCACAAACAGTAGAATTCTGTAAAAAGGGAACAAAAGTCCCGGATGATAAGAGAGTTAATGCAGAAGATGTTTTTTATATAATTTATACGTCAGGAAGTACTGGAAATCCTAAAGGTGTACAAATAACTACTTCCTGCTTAAATAATTTTGTTAAGTGGGCAGAGACACTGGGAAGAGGAATAGACTATAAAAAGAATAATATGATATTAAACACAGCCCCATTTTCCTTTGACTTGTCTGTAATGGATGTATATCTTTCTTTATATACGGGTTCAACACTTGTAACTTTTGACAAAGATTTATTGGGGAATATTAGAGTGATTTCGAATTATTGCTCAAAATTTGGAGTAAATGTTATAGTGGCGACCCCCTCTTTTGTTAATATGTGTTTAGCAGACCCTGATTTTAACTGTAATAGTATGCAAAAGGTTGAGAGATTCCTTTTTTGTGGAGAAACTCTTTCACCCAAATTGGTTTCGAAAATCAGAGAGCGTTTTTCGGCTTCTGAGATAGTCAACACTTATGGACCTACCGAATCAACATGTGCTATAACAGAAGTTTTAATTACAGATTCAATTATTAATAGTTATAATCCATTGCCTATTGGAAAACCTAAAAAAGGGACATGGATATTAATAAAGGATGAGGATGGAAATGTACTCCAAGAAGGTAATCGAGGAGAAATAGTAATAGTTGGCGATTCGGTAAGTATAGGCTATTATGGTCAACCTGATTTATCTGCGCAAAAATTTAGTACAACTGAAATAGATGGAATTAAGTACAGAACGTATAAAACCGGTGATGCCGGTTATATAAAGGATGGCTTATTGTTTTATGATGGAAGAATCGATTTACAGGTAAAAATTAATGGATATAGAATTGAATTGGAGGATATTGAAAATAATCTTGTAAAGATAGAAGGAATAGATGATGTTGTGGTTGTTGCAAACTATAAGAATGAAACTGAAGTAAAAAGTCTTACAGCGTATGTCGTTTCCAATAAAGATGAGATAACTATTGATTATGTCCGAAATGAAGCACAGAAATATCTTCCAGGTTATATGATCCCCAAAAGAATAGTTTTTGTGGATTATATACCAATGACTGTAAATGGCAAAAAGGATAGAAAAAAGATTCAGGAAATAAGATCAGCCAAGTAGTGATATGCAACCAATAACGTGCAAAAAAGTAATAGGAATATGTATAGATGTCATGAGAGATAGAGTAAAAACACTAGCAAATAAAATAGGTCTTTATCCCGTATGGTTAATTATCAGGTATTTTTTAATTGAGTATTCTTACGAGAGGAGACGTGGTAAACAAATCAGTCAGGGTCTATTGGAAGAATACGCATGGCTAAAAGAATACAAAAACAAATACGACGGTAAACGGTGTTTTATTATTTGTAACGGTCCGAGTTTAACGCAAGATGATTATGTCAAACTAAAGGATGAGTATACATTTGGAATGAATTTAATCTTTAATTGGTTTGAAGAAACCGGTATAGAGACTGATATTTTAGCTATTCAAGACTATTTTTCTAGGGCTAAAGAAATTGAAGCAGATTTAAATCGAATTAAAAGTTCGAAAATAGTGATTTCAGATCATATTGTAAAAAAATACGGCTTTAAAACTTCATGTACGCATTATCTTGTACCAGGTTCTATGTGGAATGTTCATTTTCCGCACTGTCTTAACCGAGTTATGATTAATGATAACCATTTGGGATTTGCTATTGGAAAAAGCGTCGCCTTTCTTTGTTTGGAACTGGCTTTTTACATGGGTTTTAAAAAAATATATCTCGTTGGTGCGGATTGTACTTTTTCCGGAGGAATAAATAATATGCATGCTGTTGGTTTGAACGGTCAAGAGATAGAAGCAAAAAATGTAAAAAAGCAAGAGTATATACTGAAGAATAAGGAAAAAATTTACAAAAAAATAATTTCTGATTACAAGATAGTTCAACGATATGCAAATAGGCATGGCATAACAGTAATTAATGCAACAAGAGGTGGAGCTTTAGAGGTTTTTCCTAGAGCGGATTTGGATCAAATCCTATATAATTGAAGTAAATCATTGTTGTATTACTAATATGTATAATTATCACGGAATGTTCATTTTTGCATAATTCACTAGTCATCTATACACAAAAAATGTAGAGTATTGCTTATATGAAAGGAGAAAAAATATGAAAGTAGTAGGTGTATTTCCTATAAAAACGAATAATGAAAGAGTACCAAACAAAAACACGAAAGAATTCTATGATGGAACCCCTCTGATTCATTTTGTACAGAAAAATTTATTGAGTATTCCTGAAATATCAGAGATATATTGTTATTGTTCTGATGAAAGTATTAAACCCTATTTGCTTGATGGAGTTAATTTTTTGAAACGTCCTAAAGAACTGGATTCATCGAAGGCGAGTTCAAATGATATTCTCAAATGTCTTTCTAAAGAAGTTGTTGCAGATATTTATGTATATGCTATGGCTACCGCTCCTTTTTTGAAATCAACGCACATTATAGAAGGAATAAATGCTGTTGCATCTGGAAAATATGATTCTGCTATGCCGGTAGAAGAAATGCATGAATACTTATGGCAAAACGGGCGACCTCTAAATTTTGATGTAAATAATGTTCCTAGATCACAAGACCTAGAATCCATTTACAAGGAAACATGTGGAATGTTTATTATTAATCGAGATGTTATTTTAGACCACGGAAGACGAATTGGAGATTCACCCTATTTAATAACTGTGGACAGCATAGAAGCCATTGACATAGATTACCCGGAGGACTTTAGAATTGCTAATGCGATATACAGGGATTCTATGATGAGGGATTTGACACATGATTAAATTGTTGGATTGTACTTTAAGAGATGGTGGATATATAAATAATTGGGAGTTTGGAAATATCACAATTAAGTCGGTCGTTTCCAGATTGGATTGTGCTGGGGTAGACTATATAGAGTGTGGTTTTTTGGATTCCCGAAACAAATATGACGAGAATAGGACAGTATTTCCCACCATTAATAGTATAGATAAATGTCTTGGAGAATGCTTGCCGCAGAATTCCAAACTTGTTGCCATGATTGATTATGGTACTTTTGAAGAAGAATTACTTATTCCTCAAAGCGAGAGTTCAATTTATGGTATACGTTTGATATTTCAGAAAGAGAAAGCCAAGGAAGCATTAGCGTTTGCTAGTAAGATAAAAGAGCAAGGATATAAATTGTCTTTGAATCTTGTTGCAACGTTTACTTATTCGCCATTAGAGTTGTTAGAGTTAGTCGAGCAAATAAACGAAGTTAATCCAGAGGCAGTATCTATTGTAGATACATATGGGATAATGTTCGAAGACGATATGATAAAATACGCAAGTTTACTTGATAGTTCACTTTTGCCAAACATTTCTCTTGGATTCCATTCCCACAATAATACTAATTTTTCAGACGCTAATTGCATTTCGTTTATTAAACAAGGCTTTAAACGAAATTTAATTATTGATGGATCTATCTTAGGAATGGGGAAGAATTCCGGAAATGCACATACAGAAGTTTTAGCAATGTATTTAGCTAAGAATAAGTTACGTGAATTGGAATGTGGCTATATATTAGAATGCGCAGTAACGGATATACAGAGATTTCTTACTAAACAGGAATGGGGATATAATATTAATAATCTTGTGTCTGCTATTTGTGAGTGTTCACCTAATTGGGTGAAATACTATACTAAAATGGGCACGTTGACTATCTCTGATATTGTAGAAATATTGAATTCCTTACCAAAGGATGAGCGAAAACTTGTTTCCTTTTTCTCTGAAGAGAAAGCATACAATATTTATACTCAGTATTGTGAACGCCAAAAAATCAATGATTCCACTAATTATGCAAAATTGAGAGAACGAATTGGAAACAAGGATGTCCTCATTCTTTGTCCAGGGAAATCTATTATGACACATAGGGAAATAATTGAGCCATATTTATTTAATGAAAAAGTCTACTCTATAGCAGTTAATTTCATTTCGGAGACACTAAAAACAAATGGATTATATATTGGTAGTAACAGACGATATTCACAAATATCAGCTTTTTATGGGACGATGCAATATCATTTAGACATTCTATCTTCATCTAATGTTTTATTCAATCATAATCTTAAGCCTAATTATGTTTTTAGTTTTTCTGAGTTGAATAGTGAGACTGGAACTGATAATAGCGGCATTTTGTTAATGCAAATTATTGCTAATATTGGTGCGAGAAAAATACTGGTGGCTGGTTTTGACGGATACGAGGCTGGAGAGGATAATTACTTTCTTAAAGATGTTTCGCTAGGAAATGCGTATGCTGATAATGAGATTATAAAGAGAAAATTATCAGAATTCTTCAGTAATAACAATGTCAAAATTGAGTGGTTGACTCCGTCAAAATTAGTACAATCCTAGGAGTAAATGGTTATGTCTATTGTAATTGATCGGCGTGTGAACTTTAAAAATGAAAAAGGTATAGGCATTTTTGTAGGTGAAAATATTGGCTTTAATTCTTGGGGTATAAATCCTATGACTATTATTGAAACACCCGTATCTTTTGGAGGGAAAAATAATCAGTTCGATATAGGATTTGTTGGTGCTTTTACGTATATAAATGGACAACCGCATAATAAGTACAATTACAAAATAACTAATATAGACGCTGACAGAATCGGACGTTTTTGCATGATTGCGCAAGGATGCACTATTGGAATGGGCGGACATCCAATTAATTCTATTAGTGCCAGCCCAGTATTCAAGATAGGCAACGAGTGGTGTAAAGGCTATTTTTCTCAGAGTGATGAAAAATGGTTAAAAAATATGACAGATCAATATAATTATTTTGTTAAAAAGCCTCTTCCAAGTATTGGAAACGATGTATGGATTGGCGCGGGAGTTTGGGTTATGAATGGGGTTAAAATAGGAAATGGTGCAGTAGTAGCTGCCGGAGCAGTGGTGGTTGATGATATAGAACCATATACCGTTGTTGGTGGTGTTCCTGCTAAACCCATTAAGAAGAGATTTAATGACAATCAGATAGAAATATTGGAAAGAATAAAATGGTGGGAATATGGGCCGGATATCATGGTGGGGATTGATATGTATAATGCAGATTCGGCTATTAATGAACTTGAAAAGCGTATTCAAAATAGTAAACCTCCAAAGTATTGTTCAGATTGTTATAAATTTGATTGGGATAACAATATAATTCTGAAAAAAGAAGTTCATAATGATCAGTTTATTTTTTTTGATAAGATTGTTTCATGAAGGAACTTTATAAATATAACTTATCATTCTTTTGTTCTATATGCTTATTTGTGGCTTAGTAAATCGATTGATTCGGTGTTCATTGTTTGTTAGATGGCAATATGCGTGAGACGACGATATGGAGGTGTAAAGTGAGTAAAATTCGTTTTCTTGTTATGGACGTAGATGGTACTTTAACGGATGGGAAAATATACATGGGCGAAGAAGGAGAAGCGGTTAAGGCTTTTAATATTAAAGATGGATGTGGTGTTCGTAATATTCTCCCTACCATAAACGTTATTCCTGTTATCATTACTGGGCGTAAGAGTAAAATTCTTGAAAATAGATGCAAAGAGATAAATGTCGTTGAATTATATCAGAATTGCAACAATAAACTTGAGGTACTTAATAAGGTCTTGGAAAAGTACGGCGAAGGCTTGAGCGCAGTGGCTTATGTGGGAGATGATCTTCTTGATATCCCTTGTATGAGTGCGGTAAAAGAAAATGGAGGATTCGTTTTTTGCCCTGCAGATGCAATTCCGCAGATTAAGGCCATGGCAGATTTTGTAACTGTATCTAAAGCCGGAGAGGGTTCTGTTAGAGAGTGCATTAGTTATCTTAGTCAGAAGATTGATAGTGTACATATTTACGAGAAAATCGAAAAAGTGATTTCTCTAATTCTTGCAGGAGATTATGATGATGTGCCATCTGGAGTTCTTTCTGATGGCACGCGATATACAATTCAGGAGTATATCACCAAAGAAATGGAAGATTGTCCAATTGAGACTCATAGAAATCACATCGATGTGCAGTATGTGATAGAAGGGAAAGAGAAGTTTTTGATTTATACTCCTAGTTCTTTGGTGGCCGCTGGAAAATACGATGAAAAAACTGATTGTGAATTCTGGACTTATGGGGCCATGACTTCGGTTAGTATTCTTTCTCCTGGCAGTATAATTGTGATAAATACAAACCAAGCGCATAGAGGCTCAGTCATTTTTGAAAAACCGCAGAAGATTAAAAAAATGGTTTGTAAAATATGTGTAGATTAGAGGAAGTACAGAAGTGAATAAAGTAATATATGTTACAGGCGTTATGTCAGAAAGAACATTTCAGAATTTGGAACTGCCATTTTGGGAAAAAGATTCGCGAATAGAGTTTATTATTTGGGCATATGAAGGCGGAACGCCTATAATTAGTGATGATGTTCATAAAGGGGATAATGTTGTCGTAATAAAAAAAGAAGAACTCAGCGATAGAATAAAGGCAAATATCTTTGCCTTTTTTGTAGTCGATAGTCATGACCCGGTTATTCTTAGTCATTTTGAAAGTATTAAATGTGATTATATAACATTTGCAGGGAGCATGGTTCAACCGTCCATGCTTTATTATAGAGAAGGTTATGGAAAAGTCGGCTTATTATTTAATAAGTTTAAAGCTTTTACAAAAAGAAGTATTAAAGATAACATCATATTGATTAAATCAAAGATAATTCAGAAGAAAGGTGATATTAAGGAGATTAATCATCCCAAAGCATTAATTGTTCCAACAAAATATGCTACAGAATCCACTTTAAATACCCGACAAAAAGGGGAAAATATATTATATGTCCATAGGTTTGATTATGATAGATATTTAAGAGTAAACCGAAATAATAACAAACAGTTAGACAAACATATTGTGTTTGTGGATTCAGCCATGGCGGATTTGCATCCTGACTGGGTAAGATTGGGATATGAAAGCAATGTTAGAAAACATAGGGATGCATATTATAATCAGTTAGAAAGGTTTTTTACTGTTTTAGAAAAACACTATGGAGTGCCTGTGATTATTGCCGGACATCCTGGAGCAGAATATGATGAAAAATCGTATTGTGGACGAGAAATAGTAATCGGAAACACTTGCGACCTAATTAGAGAAGCTAAGGCGGTGATTTTTGATATATCATCGGCTATAAATTATGCCTTATTATACGATAAGGAGATAGTTTATCATTATAATGATGATTATACCGATATGATCTATGGAATAGCCGACATGGGCAGCGGTTATATTAGACATGTCGCTGAGGATATTTTAGGACTATGTGCCCTTAATCTTAGCGATGAGAAATCTTTTGATGCACCGTGGAATTATATAAGGAAAGTTGATGATCAGGCTAGAGAAGACTATATATCGAAGTATATTATTGACAGTGATGTAACTAATTTAACTACTAGCGAATTTTTGATTGAAAGAATCATTAGCGATAATTGGGAGCCGTAGATTGTGATAAAGATAATAGTTGTATTAAAAAAATTTTTAAAAATTCTTCCAAAGAATCAGAGGATAAGGGTATTTGGCCTTACATTATTAATGATAATTGGAGGCTTATTTGAAATGCTATCTGTTTCGATGATGCTTCCTTTTGTTAAAGTAATGATGAATCCTAGTAAAACAATGAATAACAATATTGTTACAAAAATATGTACTATACTAGGAATTCATAGTGACAAACAGTTTTTAGTGTGTATGTCAATAACAATGGCGCTCGTGTATATAGCTAAGAATGTTTTTTTATTGTTTGAACTTACAGTCCAAAACAAGTTTGTATATAATAACATGTTTATGACGCAACAAAGATTGCTTAGAAGTTACCTGTCGCGTCCCTATGAGTATTATATGGATATTAAATCGGGTGAGGTATTACGTGTTATTGGGGCAGATACCACTCAGGCTTATGGTATTTTGGCTCAAATCGTTTATTTTTTGTCAGAGCTAGTGGTTTCCACTGCATTATTGGTGATAGTGTTTCTGATAGTCCCAGTTATTACTACGATTATGGCGATAGTTTTAGTAGCATTAACAGGACTATTAATGGCTGTACTCAAACCGCTATTAAATAGGGCGGGTCATTTACGCCAATCGAGCAATGCGGAAATGAATCAATGGATACTTCAGTCAATTCAAGGTATTAAAGAAATAAAAGTAACCCGGAGTGATAAATTTTTCGAGAGAAAATTCGATAAGGCAGGAAGGGATTATGTTAAGTCCACATATGCGCAGATGACATTAAACGTCATACCCAGATATATGGTTGAGGCTTTAGCTATGAGTACGTTTTTCATTATTATCGGGATAATGATTTATAGTGGTGTAGCATTAGAAGGGCTTATTCCTGTTATTTCAGGAGTTGCTACGGCATGTATCAGACTTTTACCTTCGATGAACAGGATTTCTTTTGCAATAGGATCAGTTGCGTTTGGAGAACCGGCAGTTGACAAGATGATTGAAAACATTAACGAGCTGGAATATGCTTTCGTCAATAAATCTAGCAATGATATGTTAGACAAAAGAACAGTGAAGGAAGCTATTCGTTTTGATAATACTATCTCGCTAGATGAGATTAGCTACAAGTATCCTCTCGGGAAGAGCAACGTTATAGAGGAAGCAACTATATCGTTGAAAAAGGGTCAGTCCATTGGATTTGTTGGGGCATCTGGAGCAGGAAAGACTACCGCTGTTGATATAATTTTGGGCTTATTAAAGCCACAAAAGGGGAGCATTCTTGTGGATGGAATAGATATCGAATCCAATATCGATAGCTGGCTTCAGAATATTGGTTATATACCGCAGAGTATTTTCTTGCTTGATGGAAACATACGTGAGAATGTTGCATTTGGTGTTTCGGATGAAGATATAAATGATGAATTTGTATGGAAAGCTTTAGAAGAAGCTTCTTTAGATGAGTTTGTTAGAGATCTTCCTGAAGGTTTAGACACTCAGATTGGAGAGAGGGGCATAAGATTATCTGGTGGACAGAGGCAACGTATTGGAATCGCAAGGTCCTTGTATAACAATCCGCAAGTATTGATTTTAGATGAGGCGACTTCTGCCTTAGATAATGAGACAGAAGCAGTAATTATGGATTCAATCAATAAACTTCATGGCCGTAAAACTATGATAATAATCGCTCACAGATTGACTACTATAGAAACTTGTGACGAAGTATATAAAGTCGAAAATGGTAAAATAATTAGGATAAGGTGAAAACATGTTTTATTTTTTGAAGAATGGTAAGAAGCGAGACTTTATCATTTTATCTATAATATACATTTTATCACAAGGATTCCTTCTTATCGTTTCTGGAAGATGGTGGGATGATTGGTGCCTTTATAATGAATCTGATGTTGCGCTAAGGCAATTTGCATTGGAATTGGGCAGGCCATCTATTATTCCGATTTATAAGACTATGAAATTGTTGCCTGAACCAGGCTACAGATGGATTACTTTTTTGCTATTCTACTTTTCAATGATTAGCATTTATAAGATTTTGAGAAATTGGCTCAAAATTGATTATGATGCATGTTTTTGGATTTGCGCTCTTTTCTCAACTATTCCGGCAAACGATGCTAGAATTTTGCTTTCAGTTTTTCCATATACGTTAGGCTTCTTTTTCTTTACTATTGGAATGAGTTACTTAACCGAGATAATTGATGAAGAAAGTTTTTTGTTCAAAAAGCGGTTAGTTAGCTATGTCTTTTTTTTCATTGGATTCATACTAAATTCAACACTTTTCTACTATTCCATTGTTTTGATGATGATTTTGACTGCGCGATTCCGTCATAAAGACTTTAAGAAGATAGTTATGTGGTTGGATTATTTATTGTTACCAGTATTATATTATTTGATAAAATTGTTTCTTTTTCCAGCGCACGGTGAATATGAAGGATACAACAAAGTCTCTTTAGGAAAAATTGTTAATGCCATAAAGATACTTCCGCGAGCTGATATAGAAATATTCCGAAATCTACATAAAAATTTGAAAGGTACAGGTTTAACTAAATATGCTTTAATAGTGTCTGCTTTTGTAGTAGTACTAATATTTTGGAATTGGATAAAGAAATTATTTGCTGTCTTTACTAAGCGCGACTATTTGTTAACAAATAATAATGATATATGGGATAGTATAGGAGAATCCTTGAAAATAGTATTATCAGGTATTGTAGTTTTATCATGCGCCTTGTTCCCTTATATTGTTGTACGCCAAAATGTCAATATTAGTACTACTGGATGGGTTGGAAGAGATTCGATATTGGTCGCATTAGGCGTATCGATGGTCATTTATGGTCTTTCGTCACTGTTATTTAGAAAAGGGATGAGTAGACTTTTATTTATATGGATTATTCTATGTGGATGTGTCCATTTTAATCGGTGGTATTTGTCATATCAGCAAGATTATTATAGACAGAAGGGATTTCAATACCAGTTGACTCTTCATGAAAATGAGTTAGAGAACGCAAAGAATATAGTATACATTAATTCCGATAAGGGTTTAATCAATTGCCAGCATTTTTATCAATTAAACGGAAATGCGGAAATGGTATTTGGTAATCAGACTAGAATGATTGTTGGGGGATTTAATAGTACTAAATATTTTTCTCCTGACATGCAAGCGGATATTAGCATATTTGTCGATAGCGATAATTATCACATGTCTGAATACGATGTGAATTATAAGCATTTAGATGCTATAATATCATATGATTGCGATGTTAGTTTGTTAGCAACTGCCAAATTGAAATACTATGAGCTTTTTTTACATAGAAAGTTTGAGGAATCATTAAGAGATAACTCTCATATGAATGTCTATATGGACGGTACGGATGGCTATTTTGATATTATAAATGAACAAGGGTATGTCAATTATGAATAGTAGTCAATAAAGGAGAATAATATCACGTATGTTTAATGGGAAAAAGATATTGGCGTTAATACCAGCTAGAGGTGGTAGTAAAGGAATAAAGAATAAGAATGTAATTGACTTGAACGGAAAGCCTCTAATCACATATACAATTGAGGAGGCTTTGAAAAGTAAATATATTGATATGACTGTCGTTTCGACAGATAGCAAAACCATTGCAGATGTTGCCGAAGATAGCGGAGCATTTATTCCATTTATGAGACCGGCAGAGTTGGCATCTGACAAAGCAAAGACCATTGATGCTGTTCTTCATGCTGTAAAGACGCTTCATGAGATGTCATATGATTTTGACATATTGGTTCTTCTTCAGCCAACACAACCGCTTAGATTGGTAGAGGATATAGATGGGGCTATAGATCGCTTTTTTGAATTCGGTTTAAGGGGCTTGGCGTCTGTTTCAAGTGTAGATGATCATCCACTGCTTATCAGAACGATAGATAATGATGGTAAATTGGTATCGTTACTTAGTCAAAACAGTACTTGCAGAAGACAAGACATGCCAAGTTACTATAGAATAAATGGGTGTATTTATATAAACAGGGTTGACGAATTAAGTGAAGAAACGAGTTTTAATGACAATCCTATAAGTTATGTAATGCCACGTGAACGGTCAGTAGATATAGATGAATTAAAAGATTTGATAGTAGCAAAGTATTATTTATGCAATAAATGATTTATAAAATATACCTTAGGAGGACATTGATATGAAATTTTGTACAAAATGCATAATGCCTGATACTCGCCCGCATATTTCTTTTAACAAGGAGGGAGTATGCATTGCATGCCAAAATAATGAGAAAAAGAAAAGTGTTGATTGGGATGCGAGATATAAAGAATTGGAAGTTCTCTGCGATAAGTATCGTCGCAAAAAAGAAGGTGAATATGACTGTATTATAGCTGTATCTGGTGGCAAAGACAGTCATTATCAAGTTTATGTAATGAAAGAATTGCTTGGAATGAATCCACTGCTTATCACAGTAGAAGATTTCTTTACTATGACAGAAGCGGGAAAACACAATGTGAAGAATATTTCGGAAGCATTCGGTTGTAACATCATTTCCTTCAAACCCAATAGACGCGCAGCTAAGACTATTTCACGCTATATGTTTGAAAAGTATGGAAGACCGTTATGGTATGTAGATAGGCTGCTTTATACCGTCCCTTTGTATTATGCTTCTGCGCTTAATATTCCTCTTCTTGTATATGGAGAGAATGTTTCCTATGAGTATGGTGGAATAGATGATAAAGAAACCTATTCGGCAAGAGAACAGGTCTTTAACGGTGTAGCACCCGATGTGGATCTTGAGGAATTGGTTAAGGCTGGTGTTCCTCGCGATGAACTAACATATCTCGAGGCTCCTTCAAGAGAGTTGCTTGAGAAATTGGATCCCATCTATATGTCCTATTTTATGGAGTGGAATAGTATTAAGAATTATGAGTTTGCTAAGAGAAGAGGTTTCAAAGATCTTACGCATGAATGGGACAGAACAAATCATATAGAGAATTTTAATCAGATAGACAGTTATGGATATCTGTTAAATGCGTGGATGAAATATCCTAAGTTCGGACATGCATATGCTACCGATTATGCAGCGAGATGGGTTCGATATGGCTTGCTGTCCAGAGATGAAGCAGTAAAATTAGCTGAAGAACGAGATCATGCAATCGATCCCAAAATTATAGAAGATTTTTGCAATTTCACCGGAATGACAATCGTAGAGTTTTATAATGCACTTGATAATCTTTATAACAAAACACTATTTGAAAAGAATTCTTTTGGACAATGGAGATTGAAACCCGAAAATATTGAAGAGAGGCGTAATCCGCACTGGTAAGGAGAATATATGTTTTCTTATTTTGAAATTGGAAATATAAAAATCGGTATCAATGAAGAACCTTTGGTTATTCCTGAAATTGGGATTAATCATGAGGGCAGTTTAGATGTCGCTAAGCAGATGGTGGACGCGGCGTTTCGTTCTGGAGCAAAACTTATCAAGCACCAGACTCATATTGTTGAAGATGAAATGTCTCATGTAGCTAAATCTGTGATTCCGGGGAATAGTTCAGATTCCATATATGATATTATGGATAGGTGTGCTTTGAGTGAGGAAGAAGAATATGAATTAAAACAATATGTGGAATCTAAAGGAATGGTTTTTCTTAGCACTCCGTTTTCAAGGGCAGCTGCGGATCGACTTGAATCATTTGGAGTGTTGGGTTATAAAATTGGTTCAGGCGAGTTAAATAACTATCCGTTGATAAAGCATATAGCTTCATTTCATAAACCGATGATTGTTTCAACGGGGATGAATGATATTAAAGCAATTCGAAAAGCCACCGATATTCTTGACGAATATAAGGTGCCTTATGCCCTTATGCATACTACGAATTTGTATCCTACGCCTCCTGAACTTGTTCGATTAGGTGCCATGCAGGAAATGATGCATGAGTTTCACGGAATCCCGGTGGGTTTATCCGACCATACACTTAACAATACAGCTTGTATAGCCGCTATGGCATTAGGAGCATGCATAGTTGAACGTCATTTTACTGACGTAAAAGAACGCAAAGGTCCTGATGTTATATGTTCTATGGATGAAAATGAGTGCAAAGAATTGATCACTGCTGCTAGTGACATTAGAAAGATGGCAGGAGGTACTAAAGAAGCTGCAAAGGAGGAGCAAGTAACAATCGATTTTGCTTTTGCAACGGTTGTTTCGATAAAACCTATTAGGAAAGGCGAACTATTTACTAAAGAAAATATATGGGTAAAGCGTCCGGGAACTGGTGAAATATTAGCAGAAGCATATGATGAGGTTTTGGGAAAGGTGGCTTCCACTGATATAGACAATGATACACAGATTAGTTGGAACATGGTAAAAGTATGAATGAGAGAAACGTTAAAAAAATAGTATTTGTTACTGGTACAAGAGCAGATTATGGAAAAATGAAATCGCTAATGCGTATGCTTGAGAAAAGTAATAAGTTTGAGGTATTTATCTTTGTATGTGGCATGCATTTATCAAAGAGATTTGGCTCCACATACGAAGAGGTGCTTAAAGATGGATACAAGAATATTCATGTGGCTTACGGGTTGACTCAATCTTTAGATGCAAGTATTAACCTTGGCAATACTGTTTCATATCTATCAGGATATATCGACAATATTGAGCCAGATATGATTATTGTCCATGGTGATAGGATGGATGCATTGGCAGGCGCTGTAGTAGGCGCTCTTCACAATATAATGGTAGGCCATATTGAGGGTGGAGAGTTATCTGGAACTATCGATGAATCTATACGCCATGCAATATCCAAATTTGCTCATGTCCATTTTGTTTGTACAGAAGAAGCGGCGGAAAGATTGGTACAACTCGGAGAGGAAAAAGCGCGAATTCATGTTATAGGATCTCCGGATATTGATATAATGATGAGCAAAAATTTACCCTCATTGGATGAAGCTCAAAATAGATATGATATTCATTTTGACGATTATGGAATACTCATGTATCATCCTGTAACAACAGAGTATGATTCGATAGGAGAACATATCAAAAAGGTTGTTGATGGAGTAATAAGCAGCGGCAAAAATTTTATTGTTATCTATCCAAATAATGATTTAGGGTCTGAGGTTATTCTTCATGAATATGATCGGCTATTAAATAATTCTAGATTTAGAATTTTTCCTTCTTTGAGGTTTGAATACTTTTTAACGTTTCTTAAATATGCTGGATTTATAATAGGTAATTCGAGCGCTGGCGTTAGAGAAGCAGGAATATATGGGGTACCAGCTATTGATATAGGAACACGGCAGAGTGGTAGGTATCAAGAGACGTCCTCAAAAAATATAATTCATGTAGATGAAGAGATTGAGCAGATAGAGGAAGCAATTCAAATGATAAGGAATCATGCAACAGAATCATATTCTTTTGGCGATGGGAATAGTACTGTTAGATTTTTTGAAATAGTCGAGAGCCCAGATTTTTGGCAAACTGATATTCAGAAGCATTTTGTTGATTTTCAAATGTAAAGTAATCGATTAATTGTACTCATGGAGATTGTAAATACGATGATAGCTACTATTAGAGGAAAAATGCGGAAGTTGTTACCTGTATTATGTGGAATAGTAATCCTTTTTTTTATGATATATCCATATGCCAAGTCCGCATCATACTCGGTATTTCAAGGTGATGATTTTTCCAAAGCGATTTTTATGAAAGGTTCCGAACAATCGTTAATTCATCATTTAGAGTTATGTATAAAACTTTTGAAACAAAACTATCTTGAAAGATTAGGATTTTACACTTCTATTATTCTTTTGGGATTGTTTAGTCCAGTTAATAACTTGGGGTTACATGGTTTGGGCATAATTATGTCCACAAATGTTTGGTTATACTATTTGTCTATCTTATTATGTGTATATAGTTTTCTCAAGCGTGTAACTAAAAAGAGTATGGCATGGATTGGAGTTTTCATCTGCTTGGTTTATGAGTTGACTGCATATGTACAGGCGCAGGAGTCATTTTATCAATTGTTTTGCGCTACAACGTACACTATTCCAATGTCCTTTATGTTAATCGGGGTATCGTGTTTTCTTATTTTTTTGGAGAAAAGAAAATATGTATTCTATTTTTTCGGTATATTGTGTGGAATCATAGGATGTGGAGGAAGTCTCGTTGTTCCTGCTTTAGGTTGCTCAATTATGCTTTTGATTTTGATATATATATGGCTTACTGAGAAAAAAGTAGAAAAATGCCATTTGATATGGTTTGGTATTTGGCTATTTTTTAGTTTGGTTAACACTTTATCGCCTGGAAATTTTGCTAGACATGCTCAAATAGATGAATCAGGAATTCATCCAATTAGAGCGTTGACTGCAGCTTTTATGATGGTTTATAAAAAAAGATATCTCAGTTTAGGAAATACAGATTGGATGGCCATAATACTTATATTTGTATTAATTGGTATGTTTATAATCCCGCAAGAGAAGTTAGATAAGAAAAATTATGCTATTGTGAGTTGCATGGCCTTGATGATTCCGTTTATTGTTGCATTTCCAGTTTCACTTGGTTATAGCAATTTTAATACTTATTATGCGTGTCCGAGGCGGGTTGCCCAGATAATTGATCTTACGTTGATGCTGACTACAGGCAATGCAGCAGTATGTGCAGGGCACTTTTTGAGATGCAATGCGGGTAGAAGTTACAAATCTTTTATAATTCTTGTTTGTATTGGTGCGTGTGTTGCTCTGGGAATGGACAATTATAGCAGTGTAGAAAACAATGCATCTATTAAGATAATTAATGGAATAAGATCAGGGGTATATGAAAAGTATAACGAGCAAGTTGTGGTATTTTTAGACTCGCTCAGCGGACATGAGGGAGAAGAGGTTGTGGTTTCATTAGAGGATTATCCGAGACCCATTGAAGAATTTTATTGTATAGAATTATCGAAAGAACCAGATGGAGCCGCTGATAATGTAAACTTGGCAAAATATTACGGATTAAAATCTATCGTCTTGACTAGCGAAGAGGAATAGCCATCTATCATATGAGTGAAGATTGGAGGATGAAAGGCAAAAAAATGTGGATAAATGAAACTATGAGAGGAAAAAAACTAGTTATTACTGGTGGAACTGGAAGTTTTGGCTCAACAGTGTTAAAACATTTTTTGACTACGGAAATAGGGGAAATACGAATATTCAGTCGAGATGAAAAAAAACAAGATTGGATGAGGCATTTGCTTCAGGCAACGTATCCTGATTGTGCCAACAAAGTGCAGTTCTTTATAGGTGATGTGCGTAATCTTGATTCTGTAAGAGATGTTATGTATAAGGCGGATTATGTTTTTCATGCAGCAGCACTTAAAGAAGTTCCTTCATGCGAATTTTTTCCGATGGAAGCAGTTAAAACAAATATTATCGGAACTGATAACGTTATTTCAGCTGCAGTAGAAAACGAAGTGAAAAGAGTAGTCTTCTTAAGTACAGACAAAGCAGCATATCCTATTAATTCTATGGGAATGACAAAGGCAGTAGCTGAGAAGGTAGTCGCTGCCAGAGCACAGGCTGCATATGATCGTTCGGGTACGGTTCTTTGCTGTACAAGATACGGTAATGTTATGTGTTCCAGAGGTTCTGTTATTCCGCTTTTCATAGATCAGATAAAGAGAAAAGCACCTATAACTATTACTGATCCTAACATGACTCGATTTCTTATGAATCTTGATGAAGCGGTTGATCTGGTTGCATTTGCTTTTGAACATGCCGAACCGGGTGATTTGTTTATTCAAAAAGCCGATGCATCCACCATCGGAGATCTTGCTGACGGAGTTATGAAAGTGTTCGGCGAGACCGAAAAGAAGATTATCGGAACCAGACATGGTGAGAAATTATACGAAACCTTAATGACGAGAGAAGAAAGACTTCGCTCTACAGATATGGGCAAATATTTTAGAATTGCACCCGATGGCAGATCTCTTAATTATGACAAATTCTATGTTGAAGGAAATGTAATTACAGAGAGTGATGAAGCTTATACCAGTCACAATACCAATCGTCTCGATGTCGATGGAGTAGTTAAGAAGATAATGGGAACAGACTACGTTAAGGAAGAATTGGAAGGCCGTCCTCATGTAGTTGAGGCTTAGTATGTAAGCGGAGTAGTAGACTAATGAAAGTATTGGTGACAGGTTCAGCCGGCTTTTTGGGCACTAACCTAGTTAATTATCTTAAAACACTTGCTGATGGTAGAAATCGTACCAGACCGGCACTTCATATAGAAGAAGTATTTGAATATGATATGAACAATACTGATGAGGATCTAGATCGATTCTGCAAAGAGGCTGATTGGGTTGTGAATCTTGCGGGCGTTAATCGACCTAAAGATCTGACAGAGTTTTCTTCCGGAAACTTTGGATTTGCAAGTAAGTTATTGGATTGTTTGAAGAAGAATGGTAATGTTTGCCCTGTTATGCTTAGCAGTAGTGTTCAGGCAACTCTTGCCGGAAGATTTGGAGAGTCTGAATATGGCAGGAGTAAGTTGGCAGGCGAAGAACTATTCTTTGAATATGAAAAGGAGACCGGTGCACCTGTATATGTTTACAGATTTCCTAATCTCGTAGGAATTGGAGTAAGACCTAATTACAATTCTGCGGTTGGAACGTTCTGCTATAATTATGCACATGATTTGCCCATAACTGTTAACGATCCTACTGTAGAAATGGAATTGCTTTTTGTTTCCGACCTTATTGAGGAATTATTGGACGCAATGGAAGGACATCCGCACAGATGCGAGTATCCAAAATCTGATGAATGTGTTGATGGAGTTGTATATGATGGTTTAACTCCCAGACCGGCAGAAAATGGAAGATATTGTTATTGCCCTATAACATATAAGATTAAACTCGGTGATATCGTTAGTTTGCTGGATAAGTTTAAAGAGCATAGCGATTCGTTAATGGTTCCGGATCTTACTCCCGGGTCTTTTGAAAAGAAATTATATTCAATGTACTTAAGTTATTTACCTCCGGAAAAGACGATATATGATTTAAAGATGAATGTTGATAATAGAGGATCGTTTACTGAGTTAGTGCATACTGAATCGGCAGGGCAGGTTAGCGTGAACATATGTCGTCCCGGGATTACGCGAGGTATGCATTGGCACGTCAACAAGATGGAAGAGTTTATAGTTGTTTCGGGGAAAGCCAGAATTCGCGAACGTAAAATCGGTTCTGACGTGATAGAGGAGTACTACGTTGATGGCACTAGAATTCAATCTGTCATTATGAAACCGGGATTTACACATGAGATTACAAATATAGGAGATACAGATCTTATTACTGTAATGACATGTAATGAGATATTTGATCAAAACCATCCGGACACATTTTTTGAAAAGATAGATTAGAGGAGATATTCAATTATGAACTATCCTGAATGGAAAAATAATGGGAAGATTAAGCTAGCTATTATCGTAGGGACACGTCCTGAGATAATTCGTTTATCTGCTGTTATAAGCAAATGTCGCGAGTATTTTGATACTCAACTTTGGCATACGGGACAGAATTACGATTATAACCTTAATGGTATTTTTTTTAAAGATTTGGGATTGGCTGATCCTGAGTTGTATTTGGATGCTGTTGGCGATGACTTGGGTGCAACCATGGGTAATATAATTGATAAGTCATACAAGGCTATGGTTGCAACAAAGCCCGATGCTGTTTTGGTGTTGGGAGATACCAATTCGTGTCTTTCTGTTATTGGTGCAAAGCGCCTGCATATTCCGATATTCCATATGGAAGCGGGAAACAGATGTAAGGACGAGTGCCTTCCCGAAGAGACGAATAGGAGAATAGTGGATATTATTACCGATGTTAATTTAGCATACTCTGAGCATGCGAGAAGATATCTTGCAGATTGTGGCCTTCCCAAAGAAAGGACCTATGTAACAGGAAGCCCCATGGCAGAAGTATTAGGTAATAATATTGAAGCGATTAAAACCAGCGATATTCATTCAAAATTAGGTTTGGAGAAGGGTAAATATATCCTTTTATCAGCCCATAGAGAAGAGAATATTGATACAGAGAAGAACTTTACTTCGCTTTTTACTGCTATAAATAGAATGGCAGAGAAATATGATATGCCTATATTGTATTCGTGTCATCCCAGAAGCAGAAAGAGATTGGAGAGTAGTGGTTTTAAATTGGACAGCAGAGTAATAGCTCATGAACCACTAGGTTTCCACGACTATAACTGCTTGCAGATGAATGCATTTTGTGTTGTTTCTGACTCTGGAACACTACCTGAAGAATCTTCGTACTTCACATCAATAGGGAGTCCATTTCCTGCAGTTTGCATACGTACTTCAACAGAACGTCCTGAAGCGCTTGATAAAGCATGTTTCATACTTTCGGGAATAGATACAGAAGGACTTCTTCAGTCTGTAGATTTGGCAGTTTCGATGAATAAAGCCGGAGATTATGGAATACCGGTTCCTGATTATATAAATACAAATGTTTCAACCAAAGTAGTAAAGATAATTCAAAGTTATACAGGTGTAGTGAATAAGTTTGTATGGAGAAAATAGACTTGCAAATGCAAGTCTATTTTTATTCTTGCGGTAATAATCTTGCGATAAACATTATTCCAAAAAAAGTTATTGGATAAAAGAAAGTGGAAGCTTCCCCTATCCATACTCCTAGCATTGAAGAAATCCATAACAGAGGTAATAATCTATAGATAGCTTTTTTATTTAATAACCAGGCCTTTGCAATACTAATTACTGAAAGAATTATTATAGTTAGCAATTCAAATAATGACATATATCCATACTCTACGAGAAATTGCACATAGGTGTTGTGAGCATCGTATGCCCAATAATTATTGAAATTTTCTATTTCCAACCCAATGGGGCCATTCCCATCAAAATTGAAAAACGCACTATATTCTTTGATAATGCTCAACCTTCCTGATGAGAAAATATCTACTATTGAGAATAGTTGTTGCTTTAATGGTAAAGAGGCATCAGTTTTCCCCATAGCTTTAAATTTGATAATATAATGGACTATAGGAGACAGATTCCCTGCAAAGTTTTGAGACAACCATTCGTCTGAAACATTCATACAGATTTTAATTAGGAATATGCATCCCACGACAATTATTGCAACTATAAAACCTAGAACCATAAATCGGAAAAGCAAAATTCTTGTGGTCGTCTTTTTTCTAACAAATAGGAATAGGGTAGATAAGCAGAAGAAAACTCCAACCAAAATGGTACGAGTATCTATTATCCAAAGCATGTAGATAATAGATAATATCCATACTAGGCAAAAAGAGCATGAGATATTCCATATTTTGTACTTGTTTTTGGTATAAATGAAAGCAAAGATTGCAACAGTCAGGCAGCATATCATAAAAATGCCAAATGGACCAATGTTTAAAAAGTAGCCATAATAACGAAAACCTTCATATGGTCTTTCTTTGAAGGATCTTACAACAACATAAATGAATGAAATAAACCATGCATCAATAAAGCGACGCATAAACCATTCTGTCTTTTCTTCATCCATTTTCACCAGTGCAAATAAGAACATGGGAAAAACTAGAACAATAGGGTCCATTCTGTCATGCCTGCGCCATATCATGCCAAATGTCATTAGAACATAAAGAATAAGAAGGTAGTTTACTCCTTTGAAGAGGTTATTTACATTTTTATACAGGATCATATCTATAATGATCATGAGAGTAAGCCATTCAGTTGCCATCTGAGGCTTAATGACGGCTAAGATATCTTCAGCGTCGGCCCAATAGTGCATTCTTTCAAATACTACTGCTCCGAAAAGGAGGGTAGCAACCAAGGATTGCCAGTTAAGTAGTTTAACTTTTCTAATAATGAATACAATGGCAGTAAAGGCTAGGATGGCTTTAGCTGCTGCTTCATTCTTCCAAGTCTGATAGTAGACGTTGTCATAGTCGGTGAGAGATTTTATGCAGTAGAATAAGAGACCTACTACGAGGATGTTCTCAATGTAGTACCAAATTTTGCTTGAAAAGGCTTTATTTACTTTTTCAGTGAAAGAAGATTTCAAGTTGTTGCTCTCCATTATCAATTATATATTATAAAAGGACTTATACCACTTCGAGAAAGATTTGAGACCATCTCTCAATGAGGTGTTGGGTTTAAAACCATAGTCTTCTTCAAGTGCAGTAGTATCGGCATAGGTTATCGGTACATCGCCGGGCTGCATAGGTACAAGTTCTTTATGGCTTTCAAAGTCGAAATCTGCAGGCAAGACACCAGCGTTAACAAGTTCATCCGAAAGAATGTCAACAAAGTCGAGTAAGTTCTCGGGGGAACTGTTACCAATATTGTAGACCGCATACGGAGGAATGGGAAGACCATCTTCTCCGTTTTTCTTTTCGGGAGCACCCTGCATAACACGTTTAACGCCCTCAACTATGTCGTCGACATATGTGAAGTCGCGTTTACAGTTGCCGTAGTTAAAGATTTTTATGGTTTCGCCTTTGATCAGTTTGTTAGTGAAACCAAAGTATGCCATATCCGGCCTTCCAGCGGGACCATAAACAGTAAAGAAGCGAAGACCTGTTGAAGGTAAGTTATATAGTTTGCTGTAGGCATGAGCCATAAGCTCATTACTTTTCTTCGAAGCGGCATATAAAGATACTGGGTTATCAACCATATCATCTGTTGAATAGGGGACTTTTTTGTTTGTTCCGTAAACAGAAGAAGATGAGGCATAAACAAGATGGTCTACGCCTTTTTCACCGTTGTCGTATGAATGCCGGCATGCTTCAAGAATATTGTAAAAGCCGATGATATTGGATTGGATATAGGCGTCAGGGTTAGTAATAGAATAACGCACACCTGCTTGAGCTGCCAGATTCACAACAATATCGGGTTTGTATTTGGAAAATATGTTATCTACTGCATTCTTATCAGAAATATCACCTTTGATAAAATGGTATTCTATTTCAGGCCTATCAGATAAAGTCTTTTCTACTTCTTTCAAGCGCCATTCTTTAAGGCTCACATCATAGTAATCATTCATGTTATCGATGCCAATGATAGTGATAGGTGAAAATGACTTTATAAGTTCCATTACAAGATTACTGCCAATAAAACCGGCAGATCCTGTTACAAGTATGGTCTTGTTGTTCAAATCTATATGATTCATTCTAGAACCTTTCTGACTAATCGCGTTTAAAAATATCGCGAGTATATACTTTATCTATAACATCATCCAGACATTTATCATATCTGTTAGCGATGATTGCATTACTTTTCTTTTTAAACTTCTTCAAATCATTTACTATTTCCGATCCAAAGAACGATTCGCCATTCTTAAGAGTGGGTTCATAAATGATAACTTTAGCTCCTTTGGCTTTTATACGCTTCATAACACCTTGAATGGAAGATTGCCTGAAGTTATCGGAGTTACTCTTCATAGTAAGACGATATACGCCTATGACGACTTCCTTTTCTTTTGAAGGGTCCCATTCGCTGTTGGCTTCGTATGCCCCAGCAAGTTCAAGAACTTTGTCTGCAATGTAGTCTTTTCTGGTTCTATTGCTATCAACAATTGCAGTCATCATATTCTGAGGCACATCGTGGAAGTTTGCAAGTAACTGTTTCGTATCTTTGGGAAGACAGTAGCCACCGTATCCAAATGAAGGGTTGTTGTAGTGGTTGCCGATTCTGGGATCGAGACAGACACCATCGATGATGTCTTTGGTGTTTAAGCCTTTGGATTCGGCGTATGTATCGAGCTCGTTGAAGTAAGATACCCTGAGAGCAAGATAAGTATTGGCAAACAGTTTAACTGCCTCTGCTTCGGTGAAGCCCATAAAAAGAACATCTACGTTTTCTTTTAAGGAACCTTGTTTAAGGAGATCAGCGAATAACTGTGCTCTTCCTTTTGATTTCTCATCGCATGAGACTATTATACGTGAGGGATAGAGATTGTCGTATAAAGCCTTTGATTCGCGCAAAAATTCAGGGCTGAAAATTATGTTGTCAGCATGGTATTTCTCGCGGACTGATTTTGTATAGCCTACCGGGATGGTCGATTTGATAACCATGGTAGCTTTCTTGCTTACCCTAAGAACCTGTTCGATTACCGATTCTACGGCAGAACAATCAAAGAAGTTGAGTTTGCTGTCATAGTTGGTGGGAACGGCGATAATTATGATATCTGCGTTCTTGTAAGCTTCATCACCGTTGGTAGTGGCGGTGAGGTTTAACTTTTTCTCTTTAAGGTATTTTTCTATATATTCATCCTGAATGGGCGAAATACGGTTGTTGATCTTTTCCACTTTCTCAGGGACCACATCGACGGCTGTGACTTTGTTGTATTGAGAAAGAAGAACAGCCAGGGAAAAGCCTACGTAACCGGTGCCGGCAACGGCGATGTTGCAGGGAGTGGGTTTAGCGGATTTTTCATTCTCTGTGGTGCCGTGTGTGCCGTTTATAGGCTGGAAAAGTTCTGTCACGTCGAAATTGAGAACTCTAGCCAAATCTTGTAATTGAGTGATTGAGGGCATAAAGAGTTCATTTTCAATACGTCCGATCGTGGCTCTGTTGAGCCCTGATTTCTCGGCGAGCTCAGCCTGAGTCATGTTAAGCGCTGTGCGGGCAGATTTGAGTTTAGATGAGATGAGGGTTAGGTTGGTTTCTTTGGGTTGCATGGGGGTGCCTCATATGTTGGTTTATAGGATAATTATAGCATCGATGATACAGATAGCAGAGCAAAAAGTCAACAACTGATAAGTCAATTGGCAAATATGATACGAATAAGAGCATTTCAAACATTAGAACTTGTACATTGACATAAATATCATACTTTTTTAGAATAGTAAATGCAGGTTATGGGAGTGATATTTGGATTATTTGAGAACAGGTAATTTTTTTCAAAAGCAGGTTATTGTTTAAACTATTTTGACAGTTTTTTTAATGACAATAATAGAAGAAAGGTAGAGGAGTTAGCACAAAAATGGATATTCATATTGAAAATTGTAATAACATTATGGCTGCAGATATAACAATTGCAGAAAATAAAATGAATATTTTCTTTGGGAGAAACGGAAGCGGAAAATCAACGATTGCAAAAGCAATATCAGATTATTCTAAAGGGAATGATCTAGAAGAGTTACGGCCGTATGGCTTAACAGTGAAAGATAAACAACCATTAGTTAAAGGCAATATAGGCTCCAACGTGATGGTATTTAATGATGAATATGTCAATACATATGTTTATCAGAAAAATAGCGTGTTGACTAATGCATTTGATATTTTGGTAAGAACTCCAGAATATGATGCGGCTAAAGAAGCTGTTGATAAAGAACTATATAATTTAAAAACTGTAATATTGGATGATGATGAAACAATAAAGCTGATTGATCAATTACAATTATTTTTGGGAAAAATCAAAGTTGGAGGCAATCAACACATAGATAAGAGAAGTGCGAAGGGAATATTAGACGGTAAAGGAGCTTATTTTAATCCGCCTAAAGAACTTGAAAGTATGAGACCTTTTTTTGAAGACGAGGGTATTATCAAATGGGCTACTTGGAGAATACAAGGATTTGAACAGTTTGGGAAAAAGGGGTTGTGTCCATATTGTACAGTTAATGATGACGAGAACACTCAAGAAAGGAACAGGGTATTCTCAGAAAATTTTGATAAGGGTAGTTTGGAAACTTCAAATCTAATATTGAACTTTTTAGATGAATTAAGTGAGTATATTGATGCCGAAAAGATTTCTCAATTAAAATCATTTTTTGGTCTTGAAGGCAATTCTTCATCCTTGGAAACACATTTGATGAAATTGAATACTGAAGCAAAATATTTATTTAACCAACTTACTAAGATAAGAGATTTTAATGGCTCAAAGGTGAATAAAGATGATATACAAGAATTAGAAAGAATGCTTTTTGAAATGAAGATTGATTTTCTAGCTATTGATTCATATTTTACCACAGAGTATTCGATTGAACATTTGAGTGCTATTAATGAAAAAATAGATGATTTAATTAGCAGCGTTGGAAAACTAAAAGGCGAAATAGCAAAATATAATAAATATTTGAATGATATTATTAAAGATAGAACAGAAGATATAAATGAATTTCTGAAATTAGCAGGGTTTAAGTATCATTTTGATGTCAAATTAGATGGAGAAGATAATGCGTCTGCTATATTAGAATATATCTTGCCGGATGATACCTTTAAAGGCTTGGACGCTCCTAATGAACACTTGAGTTGGGGGGAAAGACATGCTTTCGCACTAATTATGTTTATGTTTGATGCTATTAGCAAAAATGCAGATATAGTTGTTTTAGATGATCCAATTTCGTCTTTTGATCGAAATAAGAAATATGCAATCATTAACCGGCTATTCAAAACTGGAAATAGAGATAGTAGCTTATATCAAAGAACTGTTTTGTTACTTACACATGATTTCGAACCAGTAATAGATTATGTACAAACTCAATCAGGAAAACAAGATAAACAGACTATATGTGCATTTTATATTGAGAATAAAGGAGGGTTGATTAAACTTACTGAAATAGTCAAAAACATAGATATGCTTTCATCAGTTGTTTTATTGAAAGAGTTGGCAAAAGATAACAATATGTACATTGCTGCGCGAATTGGCTGTTTGAGAAAATACTTGGAACACCAATACGTAAATCCCAGAGAAGATTCTCATGCTTATAATATTCTTTCTAGTTTAATGCATGGTAGAAGTAAGGCAACGGTAGATAACGAAGGAAAAGATGAGTTATCGGATAAGGATATTGAAGACGGAACAAATTATATAAAAAATTTCATTTCAGATTTTGATTATGGTAGTTTGTTAGAACTATGTAGTTTGCCAAATCTCTTGAAAGCATATGGTAAACCCGATATTTCTTCATATGAAAGAATAATGATATTACGTTTTTATATAGAAAGAGATGAAGAAGCGAGAAAAAGATTGAAAGAGTATAATGATGTCTTGCGGAAATATGTGGACGAAACATTCCACATTGAGAATGATTATCTTTACTCATTAGATGTTAGAAAATTTGATATTGTTCCAGAAGAGTATTACAAATATGCAGAGCAATTTGTAGCAAAGGAAATTGAAAGTTTTAATCAATAAAAAAGGACGGCCGTCCTTTTTTTTATGCGCAAATTGATGTGTTTGCATTTCTAAAAGAGTGTTACAATTACTATATCTATAAACAATACACCCATTAAAAACATGGACTCCAGAATCAAAAAGATCCGCGAAAGCGAAAAAAAATCACATACAAAAATATACTCGGATGAAGAATTGTATAATACCGACAGTTGGCTTAAAAAGCCGATAAAGACTGTTCGGGAGATTATGGAGCTGTTTTCCGGGTATGAGTCTTTTCGGGCTCTTGACCTTGGATGTGGAGTCGGCAGAAACAGTATATATGTTGCGGAATGTTTTAAGGGCGAGGAATGTCTGGTTGATTGCGTTGACCTTCTGGATATTGCGATAGAAAAGCTTAATGATAATGCGAAAGCCCACAGTGTTTTGGAAAGCATCAACGGAATTGCCGGTATGATCGAAGACTTTGAGATAGCAAAGGGCGAATACGATCTCATCATGGCCATATCTGCTTTGGAACATGTGGAGAGTGAGGAGCGGTTTCTTTGTGCCCTTGGGTCGATAAGAGATGGTATTAAGGAAAGCGGAGTTGTGTGTTTGGTGATCAATTCCGAGGTAAGCGAATGCGACAGCGTTACAAAAGAACCTTTGGAAGCGCAGTTTGAAGTAAACTTGTCTGCGGACAAGGTGCTGGCATATGTAGATGAGGTTTTTCGGGGCTGGAAGGTCATTAAAAGAACGGTAAGCCGGCAGGAATATGATGTTCCGAGAGAAAAGGCGGT
>JAEEGL010387075.1_pt1 | contig 35867 bp, 19 predicted proteins | sample 9134231 | NCBI WGS metagenome assembly JAEEGL01 (sample SAMN16246548, study PRJNA631951) | gut metagenome | biome: gut microbiome; feature: rumen; material: fiber-attached | host: Bos | place: Iran: Karaj | collected 2018-10
ATGGATTAATAATATTAATGGGTGATACTCGTGATAGTAATTTATTATTTATTCAATATATAAATTCAAAAGGTGAAATGATTTGGAGAAATAATATAATGTCAAATGGTCAAAATCCATTAAAACCAGAAAAAAATCAATTATTATTTTTTAACCCAGAAACAGATAGTATTGAATTTGGAATGAATGCAATGTTTAATCCAATAAGTGGAAGATTAAGTTATGGTTATGGAAGAATATTATGTGTATTTTCATATATGAATCATTTTGGTTTAACTAGAGAAGGAGAAAGAGAAGATAACAATGGTGATACTGTTGTTACTTATAGTGAAGATGGTACTCAAGTTCATTTAGTTCAAAGTTGGTCAACTACTCATTCTTTATGTCAAAGATGTGTTTATAATGGAAATTATTTTTTCCAATGTTCTTTAGGAGATGGTGCTCCTGCTAATATTAATCTTTTGAGAATTGATCCTAAAGTCAAATTGAAATTAGATACAAAAAATAAATTCAGTGATAGTTACAAATCAAGTAAATTTCAAGGTAGTTTTAATAGTAATAACAGTAAAGGTTCTTTTAATAATAAAAAGAATAATAATAATAACAATATTTACCAACCAGAAATAAAATTTGAACATTATTTCCCATTACAAAACAGAATAAAAAGCAATCAAGATTTAATAAATACAAATAATGATTTTGAATTTAATGAATATGACTATTTGAAAAATTTAGAAAATTTTAAACAAAGTGAGCATATGACAATGAATTTAAGGAATGAATATATAAAATGTAATATAGTGAAAGGATCAATACCTTCAAATTTAAAAGGTCAAACAAGTGGAAGAATAGGAGATATCACAAAAATAAGAAATGATAAATTTGCTTTAATTTATAGTAGAATTCCTTGTGTTGATGGAGGAGAAATAAATAAAATTAATGAATTATCTTGTATTATATTTAATACTGAATTAAAAATTGAAAAAGTGAATTTAATTAGAGATGGTGATTTAATTAATTGTATTAAACAAGCAAAATATGGTAAAAATATTTTTGTTATGCTTAGTGAAACTAAAAAATTTACAAATGATAAAAAATATATTATGGATAAAGTTGATTTAATTGATGAAGAAATTGATGAAGATCATGAAATTTGTAATTGCTTTTTATTAAATTCTGAAGGAGAAATTAAAGGAGAAGATATTTTATCTTATCCTATTAATATATTTTCTCCTTCAGATGATTTTGAAAGTTTAATTGATGGAAGTGTTGTATGGGTTTTTTCAGATAATGATAATAATTTATATTTATGTTTTTTAGGAGTTTCAAATTTAAAAAAAGAATTTTTAAATAATTATAAAAAAGAAATTGTATCAGCTGGAAAAATAGTTTTTCAAATTTCGAAAAAAGACGAAGAAGCAATTTTAGAAAGAAAACAAAAAGAAAAAGAAATTTTACGTTCAATGGGAATTGATGATGAAGAAATTCAGAGAAAAATAAAAGAAAGTGCAAAAATAGAAAAATATAAACATTTTAAAAATTCTGAAGATCGAAGATTAAAAGAAGAAGAAGATAGAATAAAAGAAGAAGAAGAAAAAAAAAAAAAGAAGAAGAAGAAGAATTATTAAAATTAATTGAAGAAGAAAAAGAAATGAGAAAAAAAGAAAGAGAGAAAAAAGAAGAAGAAGAAAAATTATTAGAAGAAGAATGGGAAGATGTAAAAAAAAAGAAAAAAAAGAAGAAAGAAAAAATCAAAAAAAAAACACAACCTAAAAGTGAAAAAAGTGATGAAAAGAAAAAGAAAAAAGATTATAAATATGAAGATGAATCTTCTTATTATGAAGAAGAAGAAGAAGAAGAAGATGATGATGTTGTAAAACCTCCTAGTGATGTTAATATGGAAAATATGCCAGAATATAAAATTTATGGAAAGAAAGGAAAAAATCAAGATGAAGATTTTGATAATTATTATATGTAAAAAAATTTAATTTATTTTTATTTTTATATAAATTTATTTTTTTAGTTATTTTTAGGTTTAATAATTTAAAATTTAATAATATTTCATATAATAATAAAAATAATAGTTTTACTTTATTATTATATTAATTATTTTTGAAATAGTACAAATACCATTAAAGTAAAACTATTTAAAATAAAGATAGAAATAATGAATTATTATTTCAGAAAAAGAAACTTATAATTATCAATAAATTTATTTTATTCATTTTTATTTAATTTTAAATAACTTAAAAAATAACTTGTTTATTAGAAATAATTCCTTTCCCAACAATAGAAAGAAAATTATTTCTAAATTTTCTTTTATTTACAAATAAATTTTTTTCGGATTTAATAAATTTAGGAGCCAAAATATTTATATTATCATTTTTTTTTTTTTGGAAGAAACATTCTAGAAAAATCATCATTAACCATTGAATTATTGTGATATCTTTCATAAAAAAGACTTTCAGAAGGAGATAAAATTTTAGCTTTAAGATTAGGAGTCAAATGAAATTTAATATTACTAAATTCAGAAATTAAAAATGGCTTATTAAAAGCATATAAAGAATAATCTCTATTTAATTGTTTATATCCTAATATTTTTTCTAATGCTAAATAAGATTTATTTTTTATATTTTTCATTTTATTTTCTTTCATTCTCTTTGATAAATCTTTAAAATATAAAGATTTACTATTTTTTTTATTTGAATTTGATAAAATTATTTCTTTAAACATTTATTTTATAATTACTTTTTTCTTTTAATTAAATTACTTTATAATTAAATTAAAAATTAAAAACATTAAATAAATAAATAAATAAATTAATTATAAATTACAAAAAGGAATAAAAAAATTTTTTTGAAAAAAATAATTTTATTTTAACTCTAATAAATCATCAGTATAATTATAAGCTAAATTATGAATATCATTTTCAACATCATACATTTTATCTATATCAATTAAATCATAACTAACAGTTTTTAAATTAGGAATATTATTATTATTATAATTTCTTCTTATTATATCTCTTTTTTCATAATTGACATCTTTTGCAATTTTTGGAATATCAACATTAGAAATTTTTTTTTGAAACTCAATTAAAAATCCATGCAAATTGGAACCAACTTTAGGATCAACATTTTCAATTTTTCTATCAGTATATCTTTTAAAATAATTTTTAACATCTTTTTCTTGTTCTTGAAAATTACTTTTTAAAATATTACTATAAACTTTTTGTAATTTAGTTTCTTTTTTTTTTTGAAAATATTTTTTTCTTTCTTTCTCATTAAAAAATTGTACATTATCAGGAAATAAAATACTCTCTCTGTTGATGATATTATTATCATTAATATTAATAACATTATTATCATCATCATTATATTCATCTCTTCTTTTTGCACTTCTAATCATTCCTTTAGAAGATAAAAAAATATCATCAATTAATCTTAAATGTTTTTTCCTATTATAATTATTATAATAATTTTCTGCTTCTTTAATTGAATTTTCTGTTCTTTTATTTTCTATTATTAAATCACTATTCATTTTCCTTAATTCTTGAATAGACATATTTTTTAATTTTAACTCTTCCATTATTTTCTTTTTCATATTTTCCATTGCTTTTTCATATTCATCATTTTCAAATTGAAAATTAATTTTATTATATTCTTTTTCTTTTTTTATTTCTTCTCCTTCATTAACTCCTATTTTTTTATCTTTTAAAATTCCTTCTATTTTTTCTAAATATTTTGTATCTTTTCTTTGATCATTCATAGATTCTGTGTTACAAATAATTTGAAATTGATTTGATAATAAAAAAGAAGGTTCAAATGTATTTTCTTTTTTTGTAAAAAAATCTGATTTAATATCATATCCATTTACTTTATATATTTCTTTTATGCTTTCTAAATAAGGATTATTATTTTCATTATTTAATTTTACATATTCATATTGATGAGAAAATTTACTTGTTTGATCTTTTAATTTATCTAAATGAGTTTTTTTTATTTTATATTCATTTACAAAAGAAATTAATCTATTTCGAAGAAATCTTTTACTTTCATATGCTTTATTTATTCTCATTGATTTTGGAATAAATATTTCTAAATCAAATTTATGAGGAATTAATGCTTTACGAAATTCACTTTGATGTTCTTTACTTAAGTTATCTAATGTTTTATTTATTCTTAATTTATATTTCTCATTTTCTGATTTTTCTTGAGATGACATTGAAGTTATTTTTTAAATTTATTTTTTGTTTTAATTTATTTTTTTAATATAATTAGAAACTTTAAATAAATATTAAATATTTTTAAATATTTTATTACTTTCTTTATTAGAAGGTAAATATTCATAATCATCTTCTAATATATTTGCTCGTCTCTTTTTATTTCTTTGAATAATTCTTCTCATATAAAAAAGACTTAAAATAATTAAAACAACTAAAATAAAAATAATAATTAATGATAAATTAAAATTAAATCCTTTAGAAATATAAGTATAAATTCCAAATATTTTTCTATCTCTATCAAAAATGATTTGATATTTTCTAAAAAAAGGTTTTCCAAAACTCCATCTTCCAGATAATTGTTTAGGAAAAATAACCATAAAATAATATTCATCCTTAAATTCATAAAATAAATCTTTTCCATTGAAAGTAAAATTATAATCTAATTCTTTTTCATTAAAAATTAATTCAGGAAATTTTTGTAAATCTAAATTATTTTTGCAGTAAAAAACAAAATATTCTTTATTATTTTCTATATAATCATTTTCAAAGCAAATTTTATCATCAATTAATTTTTGGAAAAAATTTTCTTTAATACTTTTATAATAAATATCATTTCCAACAATTAAACCTTTTTCATAAACTAAATCACAATATTTATAAAAACCAATTTGTTGATTTCCAGAATAAATTTCATCAAATTTAATATCCCAATTAATAAACATAGGGTCATTCGCATAACCTACTTTTCCAATTTTAAAAAAATTTTCTTTATAATTTTTATTTATTTCATGAGGATAATTTCCAATAATAAATTCTCCTTCAAATTCATTATTATATTTTAAATTAAATGAATAATTTTCAATTATATTCTTTTCTCTTAATTGTTGAATAAAAGTTGCATTTTTTAAAAAATTTTTACAAGGAAAAGATAATTTTAATCCTAGTTCTCCATTTAAATCAAATATATTATCACTTATTTTATCTGCTAAACATAAAGAAAAATTTTCAATTGATTTTTTATTTAATTTTATTTTTTCACTTATTAAATAACCATCTTTACATTTTGAACAAGATATTTTTTCTACTTTTTCACTTAAATATTTTACACTTGAAGATAATTGCGGAGAATATTTTTTTATATTATAATCATTTGAATCACTTAAAATAAAAGTTGCATATTCTCTTAATTTTATATAGATAGGAATTTTTTGAAAAGGAGTTCCTATATTTAATTCTATATATATTCTATTTTCATTCAATGAATTAAATATATTTTCTTTTGTTAAATTTTTTTGTGAAAAATTTGTGTTAAATGGAATTGATATATATGATGATATTTCAAGTAATTTTATTAAAAACAAAATAAAAAGAATCATTTATAAAAAAAAATAATAGATAAAATTTCATTTTAAAAATTCTCCAATTTAAAAATATTATATTTAATAAAATTCCAAATAATTCCAACGTACTCATTATTAAATCAATTAAAAACAAATAAAAAAAAAATAAAAAAATAAAAAATATCTTAAAGAAAAAACTTAATAAAAAATTTAAAAGAATATATATATATAAAATTAAACTTAGAAAAAACAATGAAATTTCTTTGTTTAATTTTCCTTTTCTTCGAATCGACAGTATCAAAAGATCGTGAATTGATATTTGTATTAACCCACTTCCGTCACGGAGCAAGAGCACCAATATTTAAATCAGATTCCCATAGTGATTACTATGGTTATAAATGGGAATTTCCATCTCAATTAACCTCAGTAGGTTTTCGTATGCATTATATTTTAGGTTTATCGAACCAATATAAATATATGAAAGAAAAGAATTTTTTATCAAAAAAATTTGATCCACATGAAGTTTTAATAATGAGTACTGATTTTAATAGAACAATCAATAGTGCTTTAGCACAATTACAAGGAATGTATCCTTTAAATAATAGTGAATATTCTGATAAAATAGATGAAAATCAATTTCAATATGTTAATCCACCTATTGATTGTTCTCGTTTTAAACAAGAAATTGATGATTTAAATGAAAAACAAATGCCTTTACCTTCCTTTCTGAATTTAATTCCTGTACATGTCTTCCATAATAGTGAACATAGAATTAAAGAATTTGAAAATCCACAATGTAAAAAATTTGCTGATGATTTAATGGCAAAAAATATTAATAATAAAAATATAACTTCAAGAATTAATACTTTTAATGATCGATATTCACAATATTTTAATAAATATTTTAATGAAACTAAAAAATATGATTATCATTTACTTGAAAAATTAGCTGATCAATTTATAACTGATACTTCCCAAGGATTTAATTTTTCATCATTTAAAGAAAAATCAAATATAAACGAATCAGATTTTAAAGATTTATATAATTATTTCATTGATTTTGCAGGAAGAACAATGAGTGATTATCAATATGGAGATCCAGAGAATGTATTAGTGAAATTAGATATGAGTCCATTCTTTAATGAATTAATAGAATATATAAATAAAAGAATCAAAACAGATAATCAAACAAATTATAATCAAGACCCAAATGATTATTCTTCTCCTAAATTTGTTATGATTTCAGGGCATGATTCTACTTTAACTGCAATGATGCTTTTCTTAGGAATTGCATTTAAGGAAAAATATCATTATTATGAAGACCCAATTTATGCTTCAAATGCTGTTTTTGAAGTTTATAGGAAAGAAACCACAAAAGAACATTATAATTTAGATGATTATGAAGTTGAGTATTATTATAATGAGAAGAAAAAAGGTACTTTCCCATTAAATACATTTATTGATAAAGTTAAAAAAGAAATTTGGACTCCTGAAAAAATGGCTAGAACTTGTGGTTATTATGTTGAAGAAACTAATGTTAATCCTTCTAGTAATAAAGGATTATTTATTGCTTTAACTTGCATTTTTGGAATTGTTGTTGTTGTTCTTTTTGTTCTTTATGCTAGAAAAGGAAAAAAAAATTCTCAAAATGTTGAAACTCTTGGTCTCGTAGAATGAGAGTATTTATTTTTTAGTATTTTTTATTTTTTAAATTTATAAATTAATTTATAATTTTTTATTCTAATAATCTTTAATAAACATTTTTCAAATAATAAAATTCAATTAATAATAAATATAGTAATAAATAAATACGATTAATATATGAAAGAATAAGAATTTTTATATTATTTCATTATAAATATTAAATTCTAGAATTTTTTATTTTTTATATTTTTTAAAATTACCGAAACAATAAAAAAATGTTTTAATAATTTATAATCTGTAATAAAATAATTAATTAAATTATATAATATATTATTTTCCAAATGAAATTCTTTTATAAACAATTCTCTAAAAAAAGATAAATAAAACTTCATAAAAACAAAAAAAAACTTAAAAAGCCAAAGTAAGAATAATATTCTTAATAATTTCCTTAGTAATAATCTCATCTCCATTTAAATGATATAATTTTAAAGCATTACTTTTTCCCATAACAGAAACTTCAATATTAATAGAATTATTACTATCTTTTTTACAAATATATTTCATATCATCAATTTTAGTTAAAGTTAATCCATGATCAATACATAATAAAGTTAATTTATCATTTATTTCTTCTAAACTTGAATTTGTTGTACATAAAGCAAAATCTTTTTTATCTGTAATTATTTTATTCTTCATTTCCATTTCTGCTTCTAAATCAAATTGAATTTCTATTGGTTGAATTTTTGAATAATTATTATTTTTTTTTGTTTTTCTCTCTAAATCTATTTTTTCTTTTGAATTCGAATTTTTACAAAATGATTTTTTTTTTTTTAAATTCTTTAAAGAATTTTTCCTATGAGATATATTTGTATTATTATTTCTATGTTTTTTACTTTTACTTTTTTTATTTTTTCTCCTATTTATATGGGATAAATTTATATTGTTTTCTATTGTTTTTTTCTTTGGTTTTGTATTTATTCTTATATCAATATCTACTATATTTTTTTTCTGATTTAATTTTAATTGTTGATTATTTTTTATTTTTGTTTCATTAAATTTAGCATATAAATTTACTGGAGAAACAGTTCTTATACTATTTACTTTTTTTTTATTATTTACTGTATTATATTTTCTTTTATTTATTTGATTATTTGAATTTTCTTTTTTTATTGTTATACTTATTTCATTATTTATTTTCTTTGGATTTGAAGATTTAATTTTATTACTTTTATTATTTGATGAATTATTTATATTTGATATTGAATTTTCTGTATAGGAAGGACAATAAATTGAAGAATTATTATTTTTATGATTTGGACTTTTTATATTTTTTAAATTATTGTTTATTTTATTATTTATATTAGATTTGCAATTTTTTTTATGAAAATAAATTTGATGACTTTTTTTTTGAACAATTTGAGTTTTTGGAAAAGAAGATTCAATTCTAATAGAACGACTAATTTTACTTTTATTATCAAAATTATTATAACTATATTTAGAATTTAAAGAAGAAAAAGAAGTATTAGTAATTTTACTTCTATTACTAACTGTTTTATTTAAATATAAACTAGATTCATCATTAAAAGTTAATAAATATTTTTTTGTAGAATTATAATTACTGTAATTATAACTTTTATTTAATAAATCATTTTTATTATCATTAATATAATTTGATTGTGAACGAGGATAAAATTCAATAGAATCATTTTTACTATTATTTAAAGAATCATTAAAGCTAGAATAATGATTAATTGTATTATTATCATAATTATTAAAAAAAGAATTTTGACTACTTATATTACTTGCTTTACTTAAACTATTATTACTACTTACAATATCCATTAAATTTATTGTATTTGATGGTATATAAATTATATTTTTACTCTTATTTTTCTTTTTATTATTATTAGTGTTTTTTGATAAATTTTTTATACTTTTTTCAAAAGAAACTGAAGTATTTATTTCACTGTTTTTACTTTTACTTTTTGAATTTTGCTTTTTTTTAAATCTATATTCCTTTTTTTTCGATTTGTTTTCATTTTTTGTTTTATTTTTATTTCGAAATAAATTTTTATTCATTTGAACTAATTTAGGAGTTCCAACAATAATATTAGAATCGATTTTATTTTTATTTACAATTTTAGACATATCTATAGAATCACTATAATCATTTTTGTAACTGTGATTGGAATTATTATAATCAATAGTTTTATTATCAGATTGAGAATAAAAAGAATTTCTAAATCTTTTCCTATTTTTATTTTTACTATTATTAATCCTAAAGTTACCTTTATTCTTATTTTTATTAATAGAATTATTTCTCTTATTAACATTATTATTATTAAACACAATATTATTCTTTTCATTTTTTTCTTTTTTTCCTTTATCATCTTTAGTATTACTTGTTCCAATAGAAGTAGAAGAAGTAATAGAATTTAAACTAATACTAACATTACTAGAAAATCCTTGTTTATATTTTTTAACTAATAATTCATAAGTAGCAGTAATATTATTATGTTTATTATTTTCTAAATTTTCAATAATTTCCTCTTTTTTAAATCCAAAATCTCTAATCATTTTATCAATAATATTATCACATACTTTCCCTTTATCAAAACCTAAATAAAAATCTTCAATATGATAATTTCTAAAATTTTGGATTAAAAAAGGGTGATTTTTAATATCTTGAATATTAATTCTATTTTTAGGATTAACAGTGAGAATTTTTTTGATTAAATCTTTACAATCATGACTTAATCGATTAGGAAGGTCGAATTTTCCGCTTAAAATTTTTTTATATAATTTATCATTATTTTTATCTTCAAAAGGTAAATATCCACAGACCATAGCATATAAAACAATACCAGAAGACCATATATCAACTAATAAGCAATTATATTTTTTACCTAAAATCATTTCTGGAGCTGCATAACAAGGACTTCCACAAGGAGTTTCTAATAATTCATTATTATTATATTTATTACTTAAACCAAAGTCTATTATTGTTAATATATTATTTTCCTTTAATAATAAATTTTCTGGTTTAATATCTCTATGTACTATTCCTTCTTTATGTATTAATTCTAATGCTGATATTAATTGACAAAAAAAAAATGAAGCTTCATTTTCTTCTAAATGCTTTTTTTTTACTATATGCTTAAATAATTCTCCATTTATTGCTAATTCCATTATTATGTAAAAATTATTCTTATTTTCAATAATATCATATATTTTTATTATATTTGGATGCTTTAATTTCTTTAATATTGATATTTCTCGAGATATTCTTTCTAAATCTTCTTCATCTTGAATTTTGTCTTTTTCTAAAATTTTTATTGCAACTTGCTCTTCTGTTGGAATATGAATCCCTAATTTCACTTTACCAAATGTTCCTTCTCCTATTGTCTTTTCTATACGGTAATTCCCTATTATTTGATATTTCTTTTTTGGAGACTTTTGGATTTTTTTTTCATTTTCCATTTTTTTTTTTATTATTCTTTTTTTTTTGGGTTTTGAGGGAAATTATTTTATTTTTTTATTATTAATATATTTATTTTAAAGGTTTTAATTTATTTCAAATTAAAATAGTAATTTTAAGTAAATATTTATAGGATGATTTATTGAAAATAAATAAAAAAATATTTTATATTTTCTCTTTCTTTTAATTTATTAATTAATTTTAAAATAAATTATTTTAATACCACTTAAAAAAATAATAATTAATATAATTTACTAATTTGCTCCTTCTTCCTCTTCTTTATATTCTTCATTATTATCATTATTAATATTTTCAACATTATTATCTTCTATATTATTATTCTCTTCAACATTATTATTATTATCATTAATATTATTATCAACAACAAGTACATCATCTTTATATTCAACGTCTTTAATATTTCCTTCAGAATCAGTTAATTTTCCAATTCCTTCTTTTTTATCATCAACACTATTTCCTTCCCATTTACTTCCATTTGTGAAATAATAAATTCCAGAACCATTCATTTTATCATTTTTAAAATTACCTTCATATTTAGTTCCATTATCTAATATTTTCATTCCTTTACCATTTAATAATCCTTCTTCAAAGTTTCCTTCTAATATAATATTAAAATCTTTATCATATTTTTTCCCTTTTGAATCTTTTTTATTTGCTTTCCAATAACCAATAAAACATTCTTTTGTTTCATTATATATTAAAATTCCTTTTCCTTCTTTTTCATTATTTAAATTTATTTGACCTATATATGTTTCTTCTTTATCATTTTTTTCTGTATATTTTAAATTTTCATTTTTTAAATTTTCTAATTCATTTAAATATTTCATATATTCAGGATATTTTTTATTTAAATAATTTAATATTTCTTCATTTGGATTTAACATTTTATAAGTTTCATCATTATAATAATTATAATAATTAATATCAATTTCTTCCTCTTTAAAATTTGTAGAACAAAAATCTTCAAAAATAAAATCATCTTGAATCGGCATTATTTGTCCTTTAAATCTTAAAGTTTTAAAATAAGATTTTAAATTAAATTCACATTTTTTATTATTATTAATTTTCATAGCTAAAATAAGATAAGAGCCTTTATTAGGAGGAACAACAATTTCAATTTGTTTTTCTTTAGTATAAGGATATAATAAAAACATATTATCTAAATTAGGTTGAAAAATCCATTTTTGATAACAATCACTAAAAGGATTGTAAATAACTTTTAAACCTAATCCAGAATAATTATAATAATTATCACTCATAGTATAAATTTCATTTTCTTTCATATGACTACCTTGATATTGCATTATTGCATTTAAAACCATATATTTAATTAAAGTGAATTTTATGTCTTGTGTATATAATGTTAATTTAAATAAACTTTCTGAAGCAATTTTAAAATAATATTCATTTATTTTTTCATTTGATTTTTCTGAAACTAAATATGTCCAAATTATATAAAATCCAGTCTCTAATTTTCTTGAAAATTCACTATTTTCATTTGAATTAAAACACCCTTCAAAATTAATTATTTTTTTATTTACAGGATTATATTTTGAAATACATATATTTGAAGGAATACATCTATCATTATAATTTATATTTTTATCTATTATTTTTTTTATTATTAAAGAAAAAGAAACTTTTGAAGTTTCTGGAATATATAAATTAAAAACTTGAGGAATTGAAATAATTGAATTTTCATCTTGGAAATTTTCAAGTTTAATTAATTTAATATTGCAATTAAACATAGTATGAATAATAGATATTTTACTAAAAAAATTTAATAAATTATCAAGTGACATATAAATAATATTATTTTCTTTTTCATCATAATCAATAATATTTTTAATATTATCATTCCATAATTTAGAATTTGGATTCCAGTCACCAGTATAATTTTGATATTCAAATAAATTTCTAATTTTAAATAATTTAAAAAATTCATCAGAATCATCTTTTTTAATTTCAAATACATCAATTAATTGATAAGCTTTTTTATTAATAATTCCACATTTATTTTTATTATCTTCATTTGGAGTTAAAAAAACCATATTATTATTTTTATTAACTTGAATAATATTTTCTAAATCATCATTGTCAATATCAAAGAAATTTATTCTTTCACAAGAAAAACCAGTGAAAAAAATAATAAAGTCACATACATTTGAACTTAATAAACTTCCATAACCTCCGTGAACTTTAGCAAATGCTTTTTCCATTAATAATAACCAAATTTCATTTTTATTTGGTTTTGCAAATCTTAAAGTATTAGTTCCTTTAACACAAGGAAAATAATCATCTAATATTATTATTTTATATTCACCATTTATATAAATATATAATTCAAATATTGTTTCATTTTTTATTTCCTTTGTTTTAAATATTTCTTCTATTATATTTGGATATGTGGATAATAAATTCATTGCTTGGAAAAAACTTGTATAATGACTAAATAATTCTCCTTTATTTTCTTTAAAATTTATTGATAAATCTATTTTATCGTCTTTTCTTGAAAAAATTGTTATTTCTTCTTTTTTTAATATTTCTGATAATTTTTTCCATTCTATTTCATTTATACTTATTCTATCTACATATTCTGTTTTTTTTTTATTATCCATTAAAGAATCTATTGTTGTTGGAAATAAATTATCTTTAAATTCTACTTCTGATGATGATGGAGGTTTTTGATTATTATAATATGATTTTACCTTTTCATAATAAAATATTCGATTTTTTTCATTCTCTTCTTTTAATTCTGTTTCTTTTTTTTCTTCTATTTGATTATTTAATTCTATATTTCCTTCTTCTTCATTATTTATATTGTTTTCTGAATTATTTTCTTTATCATCATCCATTTTTTATTTTATTTTTTAATTATAACTTCCAAAAAAATGATTAAAAATATAAATAAAACATAAATAAAATACACAAAAAAAACAAATATAAAATGATATAATATTAAATAAAATATTTCAATAAAATAAAGTAAAATAGAATAAATAAATAATAATAATAAAATGGGATCATGTGAATCAAGTAAAAATCCAAATCAAAAAGTAATTCAATCTCAAAAAATAAAAAAGCCAGAAACCGAAAAAGATAATAAATTATTGTCTGGGAATGAAATAATAAAACAAAATCAATTAAATGAAAACAAACTAAATAACAATACAAACAATATAAATAATTCAAATCAAAATAACATTGACAAAGCAAATTTAGAAAATAAAAAAAATTCCCAAACAAAACAAAATACTTTACCTGAATTACCTCGTCTTCGTCGTATTCAAAGATTAAAAAGTGAATGTATGAATCATAATTTTAAATTTTTATCAAATAATCAATTTGAAGATGAAGAAGAAGATAAAGTTCCAAATGATATAAATTTAAATAATGTTGAAAGAAAAAAATATAATAAAACTCCTATTTCATATACTATTAAAAATAATTCTTTATCTTTTCAAAGAAAACAATCAATGAAATATTGTAGTGATTTTAAAAAAAAAACTCAATCTGGAGGAAAATATTTATTAAATTATTTAGCAAATTCTTTAATGAGAAATACTATTAACGAAGAACAACCAAAAAATATAAAATATTATCATCCTGAATTTATTAATGATTGGAGATATATTAAAAATGAAAATACAGATTTATTTATTTGGAAAAATTTCGGTCAAATTCCTTTAACACAAGATTTAATAAATTCTATAATTAAATTAGATTATAATCAAATTTCTTCATGTGAAAATTTTTATAAGAAAAGAATTTGGTTTTATAATTATATTCAAAATAATGTATTAAATAATAATAATAATGATAATAATAATAATAATCCAATTTTAGTTATAAATAGAAACAATATATTAGAAGAATCATATAATCAATTTATTTCTACAAAAGATTTGAATTTAAAAAAACCAATTCAAATACATTTTATAGATGAAAAAGCACATGATTCAGGAGGAGTTTATAGAGAATGGTATTCTTCTTTATTTAAAGAGTTTTTTAATGAAAAATATAAATTATTTATTGAAAATAATAATCAAACTTTAAATAAAGGAACTTATTTAATTTATCCTAAATATAATAATATGAAAATTGATTATTATGAATTCTTTGGTAAATTAGCAGCAAAAGCTTTAATTGATCAAGTTAATATTTCTCAAATTTTAAATAGAACTATTTTAAAATATATAAGAAATGAAAAAGTAGAATTAGATGATTTAAAATATTATGATATGGAACTTTATAAATCTTTAAAAAAAATAAATGATACAAATAATATAAATTCAAATGATAATTATAAAGAATTTAAATTTGTATGGAATATAAAAGATGAAAATAAAAATATTAAAGAAATAGAATTAATTCCAGGAGGAAATAATATATATTTAAATGATGAAAACAAAAATTTGTTTATTGAAAAAATAATATATGTAGAAACATTAATGAATTATGAAGAACAAATACAAAGAATAAAAAAAGGTTTTTTAAGTTTTTTTGGAAATGAAATAAATATATTTAAAACAGAAGAATTTGATTTTGAATTATCAGGTCAAAGAACAATAGATATAGAAGATTGGAAAAAAAATACAATATATAAAGGACATTATAATGAAAATAATAATACAATTAAAATATTTTGGGAAGTATTATCTAATTTATCTCAAAATGATTTATTTATTTTTTATAATTTTTGTACTTCTTCTAATCATGTTCCTTTAGATGGATTTAATTCTTTAAAAGGAATGAATAATAAAATACAAAAATTTACTATTGAACCTAAATTATCTTTAATTCTAGATGAAAGCGGCAATAATTTTAAATTAATTGAAGCTAAAACTTGCTTTAATAGAATTTTATTACCTGAATATTCATCAAAAGATGATATGGAAAAAGCTATTAATATTATTATTGGAAATGATACTTCTTATTTTGGGTTAGAATAAAAATATTTTTTATTATATTAATAAAGGTTTAATTTGATTGTTTTTATTATTTGTAAAATAATTATTTTATAAAAACTAAGAATTTATTTTTGAGGTTAATATTTTTTTTTTATGTATATTATTGTTTTTAAAATAGTATTATTTATTTTAAAAATAATAAAGTTAATAAGATTAAAATTGATTTTTAGGAATTAAAAATTTAGAGGAATGAGAAAGTTCAAACAGGTAATTATTTAAAAGAAAATTTGAATTTAAATAAATTAGATTTAATTTTTTCTTTTATTTCTAATATATTTTATTTTTCAGTTATTTTTTTATTTTTTTTAGTCTTAATGTTGGAGTTTTACTTTCATAAATAAAATCATAAAATTTAAAAAAATAATTTCCAAAAATCCATTTGTCTTCGTTGATTAAATTCATTATATTAAATATTAAAAGTTTATCATTCACTTGAGTAAATAAATCATTAAGAAGAAACTTAGCATTCCATTTTCCAAAAATGAAATAAATATATATTGATTCTTTTAATAAAAAAGAATTACATAATAAATATTTATACACTCCTTTTTCTTCTTTTTTTAAACAACTTTTAGTTTCTTTCTTATCAAATTTATTAAACAAATTATCCATTAAATAATTTAAAAATTTTTCAGGACAATAAATTTTATTATGTTCAGGGCTTAATAAAACACTTTCATTTAAATTATTTAAAAAAGTAAATTTAGGATAATCACCATTAAATAAAATAACTGTATTTAAAAAAATTTCAAAAGGATTTGTTTCATTAACATAATTAATTTTATTATATTCTTTTGAAATATTATTACCAAAAATTATTGAACCTTTATTTCCTTCATTATTAGTTTTGATTTCAATAATATTATATTTATTTCCAGTTCCATATAAATTAATAAAATTAATAAAAGAATAATAACTACTATTTTTTAATCCAACAACTCCACAGTAATTAGTATATTTAAAACCTTTATTAACAATGTAAAATTTAAAAAAACCTTTTTTCAAAAAATTTTTTTCAGTTTGTAAAATATCATAAACTTCAAAACCTTGAAGATTATAATTTCTATCAGTGAAATTTACATTTGAACCTATTTTACTCAAAGTATGAGATTTTTCTTGTTCAAATCCTAAACCAAAAATATTATAATCAATTACATAAGTTATATCAGTATTTAAAGATAATTTAAATGGAAGACATTGTTTTGGAGTTCCTAAACATAAATTTATTATTGGGTGATTAAATTCAGTATAATTTATTGGAATTTCTATTATTCTTCCTTTAACTTTATTATTCATAAAAAAAATTACAAAAAAGAAAATAAACAACAAAATATTTTTCATTCCTTTGATTATAATTTAAAAAAAAATAAAATATTATAGTCTATTCTTAATAAGGAATTATAATTAGTTTACACTTTGAATTTTCTATTCTAATTTAAAAAAAAGAATTAAAAGATAAAAATCAACGGATTATAATGTAAAAAACTTCAAAAAATCAAAAAAAAAAAATTTTTTTAAAGCTCATTTTCAGTTAACCTAATAAAAATATCTTCCAAACTAACTTGTGAAACAGCCCAATTGGTAATATAAAGTTGATTTTTTTTTTCTTCAATTTTTTTAAACAAAACTTCAGCATCGAATTCCTTATTAGAAATTTCAAAAATTAAAGTATTTTTATAATTATCAACTAAAAAACATCCATTAAAAATTTCTTTAACAAATTTAACAACATTATCTTTTCTTTCTTCAATAAATTCATTTTCATTTCTTAAATTATTATCATTAATTAAAGAGAAAGGAATTAAATTAATACATAATTTAAATCCTTTACCATGAATTTTTTTTAATTTAAATTGACTACCTAAGCACTTTAAATTTCCATGAACAATAATACCAATTCTATCACTTAAAATTTCAGCTTCATCCATTAAATGAGTTGTTAATATCATACATTTATTTTCTTTACAATTAGATAAAATTTCCCATATTTGTCTTTTATTTTCAGGATCTAATCCAGTTGTTGGTTCATCTAAAAATACAATAGATGGATTTCCAACTAATGATATTCCTAATGTTAATCTTCTTTTCATTCCTCCACTTAATTCTTTTACTAAAAAATTTTTATATTTATCCAATTTTATATTTGATAATGTCTTATTTATATTTTCATTTAAAATATTTAAAGGTACATTTTTTATTAATGAATAAAATATTAAATGCTCTCTTACTGTTAAATCATCCCATAATAAATCAAATTGAGGACAATAACCAATTAATTCTTGTACTTTATTTATATTTGTTCTTATTGAATTTCCATTTATAAATGCATTTCCTGATGTTGGTTCATAAATTCCTGTTAATAAAGAAAAAAATGTTGTTTTTCCTGCTCCGTTTGGACCAAGTAATCCAAATATTTCATTTTTATTTAAACATAATGTTAAGTTATCTAATGATTTTTTACCCTTTTTCTTATTTTTATTATTCTCATATATTTTTGTCAAGTGATCTGATACTAAGGGATATAATTTTAATTCTTCCACATTCAATGGATTTGTTAAATGTGATACTTTCTCATATTCTACTCTTATTTCTTCATCTATTGATAATGAATTCATATTATTTTCATTATTATCATTATTTTCTTCTTCTTCTATTTTGTTATCTACTATTTTTTTAGAATCTTTTAAATCAATATAATTTAATTTATCATTACTTTTTTGAAAGCTTTTTAAAATTCCTTCTAAAAAAAATAAAGGATGTTTCCTAACTCCATATTCTTGAGGAATAACTTCATAGAAATATATTCCAAGAATCATATAAATAAATCCTGTAAAAAATAATAAATAAAAGCAATCAACAAATTCTTGACTTAACCCATATAAACTATCAATACATTTTTCATAACCACAATGATAAGTCATATAATAGAAGATTCTACAAAGAGAAAAAGTAGGATAACAAAGAAGCCAAAAAGGATAAGGTTCAGGTAAATCATATATAGAAAAATTTAAAGAAACTGCAATTAAAGTAGTCCAAAGAGAAACCATATATCCTACTATTGTTGCACTTCTTGCATTTGTAATGAAACTTTGAAAAAAAAATGCTAAACCTATTTGACAAAAACCCCAACTTATAAATGTTAAGAAAAGGAGTAACCAATGTGTTTTTATAAATATTGTTAATTTTAATATTAGAGCTCCTACTAATATAAATATTATCATTGTTATTGTATATAATGAATAATTAAAAATAAAATTACTTATCCAATAATTAATCATTTTTAAACCATTGATTTTCATAATTTCTATTAATTTTCTTTCTTTTTCAATAACAATAGAATACATAAATAAAGGCATTAAAAGTGAAATAGCCATAGGATAAAAAGTACTTCCTGCTAAATTTATTATTCTTTGAATATTTTCTTCATTATCATCTAATTTAATTGGCATTAATTGAACACCTGAAATTAGTTTAACTTTAGGAAATAATTTCTTAATATATGCTTTATTAAATAAATCTGTTCCCCATAACATTCCATTTAAAACATTTGGATAAAAGGTATAATTTTTAGTGTTTTCATTATATAAATAAAATTGAGTCACTCCATTTGATCTATGATAATATGGTAATCTATTATCATTTATTTGAATTTTATATGAAAAACTTTCATTATTCATTTCATTTATTGTTATTGCTCCATCAGGTAATATATTTTTTATTGAATCATTTATTAAAGTATTATAATCTAATTTATTTAAATCTTCTAATCTATTAAATAAAAAAGCGTTTATATTATTTGTTTCATTTTCATTCTTTTTTAAATCATTTATATATTGGAAATAAGGACTTAATTTGTCTTCAGCAAAATTATTTCTACAATAATATTTAAGAATATTATCTTTTGACATTGTTTCCTTGAAAAAATTCTTTGATTCTTCATTAATACTTTTATTAAAATCATATACATACCATTCATCACATGAAGTTATTGTTAAAATTTGATTTGCATATTCTAATTTTGAATATATTGGAATATTAAATAGTATTGGAATAGATAATTTTAAACCAAATGGAGTTTTTGATATTTGAGTTTCTACTATTACTTTTACTATATATATGAAAAGAAGACATAATAATGGTGTTATTATTTGACATATTATTGTCCCTTTTTGTCTTGACATTAATTGAATATCTTTTGATAAAAGAGCCCCAATTTGATTCGTCATGTTTTATTAGGAATAATTATTTTTTTTTAATCATAAAAAATATATTTTTTATTTTTTAAATCATAAAAATTATTTATTTAAGAAAGAAATTAATAAATTAAGTAATAAACAAATTATTCATTTTTTATTGACTAGAATTTAAATCATTAATTTATTGTGATTAACAATAAAAATGAATTGGATAGGTTCTAAAAAACCCAATTAATTTAAAAATAAAAAATTATAATTATTATTTGGTTAAACATTGAATGACAAAAATATTTAAATACATTTTTAAATTTAATATATTTATTAATTTAATTTGTTTGTAAACATTCAAAAAAATAAATTCGAAAAAAATGAATAAACTCAAAAACCAAAAGAAACTAAATAAAAAAATATGTTACATATGTGGAAAAGAAGGACACAAAAAAATAAATTGTCCAAAGATAAAAAACTCTAAGAATTTAAAAAATATTATAATAACGAAAAAAGATTTAATAATAAATAATATAAAATGTTTATATTGTGGAAGTTCAAATCATTTAATATGTAATAAAAAATCAAATTATTATATAGAAGATTATGATTCAGATAATGTTTCAATTTCTGAAAGTTCTGAAAATGAAGAAGAAAAAATTAAAGTTGATTATGATATTTATTATGACAATTATCAACAAAAAAATAATAGTATATTAACTTTATTAAAGAAAAAAAGAGTTTTTTTAGATTTACCAAATGAAAAAATATCTGTAACAAATTTTTGCTATAAATGTGGAGGAAGACATAAAGGAATTAATTGTTTAGTTGTTAAAAATAAAAATGAAAACAATTATTTTTTTTCGTGGTCGGTAATATTATAAATTTAAATATAAATCAATTAATTCAAAATATTTAAAAATATTTATTAGTATCAATAATTAAATAACAATTATTATACTATAAATTTTTTTACTTCAAAGGAAAAATATATTCTTTTATATTTAAATTATCTTTCTATTTAAGGATAAATTATTTGATTTCTTTTATTCAATATATTAAATAAATTTTATGATTAAATTAATGTTTTATTCTTCTTATTTCAATATTATTTTCTTTTTGATAGAAATAAATATAATATGAATTTATTTTAAAAATAAAAATTATTTTTAAAAAGTAAAAAATATAATTTATAAATAATAAATGTTCAAACAAATTTTCCAAGTAATACTTATTATAAATGTTATTTCATTTTATAATCTTCTTTTTAAATCAAATCAATATATTATAACAGGAGTTTTTGACAAAAGTAATTTATCTTTTAAAAATATTGAAGAAATAATTTCTAATCCATATTATATTGTATATATTTTAAATAAAGATTCTTCGAATTATAATATAAGTTATAACAAAAATCAAATGATATTTTTTTCAAAATCTTTTTTATATATATTAAAAATTTATTATAAAATAAAAGTTGAAAGTAATTTAAATAAAATTATTTGGACAAAAGAATCTAAAATTGCTCAAATTAAATTTATTTTTTTATTTGATAAATCTGATAATGTTGAATTTATTTTAGAAATTCATACTCCTTTATTTTTAAAAAATTATATTATTGAAAAGGAAAAAGAATTTGTTAATTCTTATCTTAATTATATAACAGTCAATTATTAATTAAAAAAAATTTATTTCTATTTATTTTTCAATAATAATTATTATATCCAATATTTTGAATATATAAATACTTTTTAATAAATAATGAAAAAGAAAAAATAAATAAAAAAAAAGATTTTATTTATTACTGTATATATAATTAACAATACAAAAAAAATATTAATTAATTTATAGTATTATGATACTTTTTATCTATACTACCATTATAATTTCTAGAATAATTATCTATACTATTTCCATTTTTAATAAAATTATTTTTATTAAAATTTGTATAATTTAATAAAGAAGAAATTGCAGTGTGAATTTTTTTTCTTTGATTAAAAGAGTTTTGAATTTTTTCTTTTTCTTTTTTTTTGTCTTCTATAATATTATTATCATAAAATAATAAATCTACAGGTGAATAAATATTATCAAACGACGATTTTTCATTTTCTTTTTCTTGTCTTTTTAAAATTATTTTTTTATTTTTTATTAAGAAATTAGTAAATTTTTTTTGTTTAAAACTTTGTTTATATTCTTCATAATCATTTCCAATTATTTTCTTTAAATATTTTTTATTATTTCTTTTAGGATATAAAAAAGTTTGAAAAGATGTGATATCACTTTTTTTATTACTTGACATTTCATTTGATGATTTTATATAAGTTCTATAACTTGAAATTGTAGGAGAATTAAATATATTTACATTTCTACTTTTTTTATTTTTTGAAAAAGAAGAAATAACTCTATTATTTATTTTATCACTAAAACTTAATTTTTCTCTAAAAGTATGATTATTATTATTATTCATATTATAAATATGAAAATTTAATTTTTTATTAATAAAATGATTTTTCTTTTTAGGAGATAATAAAATATTTTCAATTCCTTTTCTTAAAATTAATTTAGTTTTAGCACTTTTTAATTTATTTCTCTTTCCTAATTCAGGTTCTTTTAAAGCATCTTCAAAAATACTATTTTTTTCAGTTAGATTTTTTTCAACGTTAATTTTTTTTCTTTTAATTTCTTGTTCAAAATTTTTTTCACTATTTTTATAAATTTCTAATAATCTATCAGTAATAATAGTTTCTCTAAACTTAATAATATTTTCTAATTTTTTTTGAATTTCAGGAATTTTTTTACAAATATCTAATAATATATTTTTAGTAATAGAAAAAACAGAAGCTTTAGTAGAAATGCAAATTGCATCCACAAAATATTTATTTTCAAAACATATATCTTCCAAGCCTAAAATATCTTTATTATTAATAATAGTAATTTTAAATTTTTTTTTTTCATTTTTAAAATATTTATCTTTTGGTTTAAATATAATTTTCCTTTTCTCTTTTAATATATTAGATAATTCATTTGGTGATATAAAAGAATTTAATTGAAATAATCCTTCTTTAACAAAAAAAACTTTATCAACAATACTACCTTGTTGAATAATAATATCTCCATGATTGAAATTTTCTAATTTGAAAAAATTAAAATATTTTGATTCAAAAACATTCCATCTTAATTCAGTGAAAATAGGAAAAGAAAGAATAAAAGTAACATTTGCTCTTCTTTTTCTAACTTCAATTTCTTTTAAACAATTATTATAAGCATTTTTAGATAAAGAACCAAAAACACAATCATCAATACAAATTATAGTTGCTGTTCTTTTTTTATCTTCATTTTGTAAAGCTACCTCACCAAATATATCTCCTTTACCTTTTTTTACTATTTCAAAATATGAATATATTGTTACTAAATTTTCTTTTTCAAATCTTTCTTTTTTCTCATTTTCATATAAATATGTTAATTTTATATATTCTTCTACACTACAATAATGCTTTTTATTCTTATTTACTATATTTTCTATTATTTTATGATAATATTCTATTATTTCTGTTACTTCACTTAAATCAAAATCTAATATTTTTATCTGAGAATATGGAATTTTCTTATTCACACATCTTTTTATATATTTTATAATGTTTTCTATTTCTTCTTCATCGATTGGATAAATTAATTTATTTGTTGAAATTGTTTTTGTTAATATTTCATTTTCAGAAATTAATGATAATAAAATTAAATGCTTAATATAAACTAAAAATGTTAAATTGACTTTATTTTCTTTAGGTAATAAAATAGATAAATTACCAATTAAAAGTATATAGCATTTACTTCCTTGATCACCATATCTAAAAACTATTGAATTTTGTTGTTTTTTTTCACATTTTAAAAAAACAGCTAATGAAAATAATAATTGTTCAACTCCTTGTTTAACATTTAAAACACTTAAAAATTTTTGAATAGTAGATAAATAAACTTTAATAATTAATAATTCTTCATAAGTTCTATTTAATTTAGATAATATATAATATATTGCTTCATATGTTTGTTCATTTAAATCTATTAATAAATTTGGATCAATCTTTTTTAATGGATTAAACGATGTTAATTCAGTAGTTCTTTTTTTTATCGTATCTGCCAAGAAATTTATATAATTTTCTAATAAAGTTGTACTAATTGATAGTTTAAACTTTTTCTTAGGAGAAACTGGGGTTTTATTTCCATTATTATTTCCTTTAATAGAAGAAAAAGTTTTACTATGTCTTTTATAAAACATAAATAAAAATTGTTTAAAAAAACGATAAAATAATTATAATAATAAATATAAGAAAAAAAAATAAAAAAATATCAGTTAAAAAAAAAAAAATAAAAAAATGGATATGAATTCATTAGGAATATCAAATATAGGAGAAGTATTACGTGGAAATTCAACAATATCAGATAAAATAAAAAGTAATACAAATTATAATGAACCAATTTGTCCTCCTCAAATGACAGGTTCAATAACAAATTATAATAATTCAAGAAAAAAAAATAATGATAATATAGAACATAAAGAAGAAAATATAAGAATAAATCACTTATATATTAAAGATGAAATATATATTCATTCATTAGATGAATATAGATATAAATATTGTGAATACGGTGATTATGATTTAATGAAAGGAAATCAATATTTAACTTTAGAAGAAAAAAAAAAGGCATATAATGGAGAAGAAGATAAAATATATTGTGGAAGATTTCCACATTTAAGTTATTGTGGATGTAAATTTCCTTGTTCAATAATATTAGATAAAATACATCCTATTGAAATTATAGATAATATTTATTGTGGTCCTATTGAATGTGCTTATAAAACAAAAGAATTACTTCATTTAAAAATTAAATATATTTTAAATGTTTCTTGTATTACTTATAGAAAAAGAATTAAATATTTTAAATATTATGATATTTATATTAATGATAATAATACTGAAAATGCAATTAAATTTTTTAAAATTACTAATAGATTTATTGATGAAGCTGTTAATAATGGAAAAATTTTAATTCATTCTGAAAATGGACAAAGTAGGTGTTTTGTTTTCATTTTAGCTTATTTAATTGGAAGAAAAGGATTTAAATTTGCTGATGCTTATGAAAAAATTAAAGAAAAGTTTAGATTTGCTGAACCTAATGATAATTTCTTAACTCAATTAAAACATTATGATTTAGAAGTTAATGTTTAAAATAAAATATTTTTTAAAGAAAAATGTACTTTTTTTTTGAAAATAAATTTTTATTTTTATTTTTAAATTTTGTTTTTTTATTTTTGTTTATATATATAAATATTCTTTTTCTTCATAAAATTAAGAAAATAAATCATTTCAATAAAACAAATATAAGATAAAAATTGGAAAATAAAATATAAATGACATTAATAACTCAATATTAATGTTAAATATGAATAATAATCATATTCTTTAATAAAAAAAGATTAAAGTTTAAATTGAAACAGAATTAAAAAATTATGTAAGCAAATAAAAAAGATTTATTTTTTACTATTCAAGAAAATAAAAATTTAGATGAAGATGAAAAAATATGTGTCCTATTTAGAATTAAATATATTAATGTTTTGATTATTTTCAAATAAAGTTTATCAAAATAGAAATAAATAATAAAAATCAATTCTGTTAACAAAAAATAAATTTAAATATTTCTATGATTCTTAATTATTTATCTAATTAAAGTCTTATTAAAAACAAAAAAAAATAAATAAATAATACTAAAACAACTGTATAATAATTTTTAAAAACACTTATTGGAAGGGTAAAGAAAAAAAAATCAAATTTAAATATTTTTCAGAAAATTCCAATCTGATAAATTACTATTATTAAAATTATTATTTAAAGTAGTAGTAATACTATTATAAATAGATTTAATACTAACAATAGAATTATTAGTATTAAAAGATTTATTATTAATAGTAACGTCATTCATTCCAGTTTTTTCATTAGGAGTAGTATTTTCAATAATTTCTAAAATATCTTTTTGAGTTTCATTCATAATACTGTCAGTTAATATTTTTTCTTCTAAAACATTAACCCAAATATCATGTGCAGCTTCTAAATCATCTACATTTTCATTATCAATATTTAATAATAATGTCATATCTTCAATATATTTTTTACATTCACTTAATATTAATTTTTGATCAAAAAATAATTTGAAATTATTATGTATTTTCTTATTTAAATTCTCATATATTTCATATACTATTTTCATAAATTCTAATATATTTACTATATCACATATGAAAATCCAATATCCACGATTCATTCCTTTTTTTATTAAATTTATTAAATCTGAATCTACTAAATATTTAAAATTGAAATTTTGATATTCTTTATATTTAAAAAATTCACAATTCCTAACTATGAAAAAGTTAATTTCATAATATGCTGATAATGAACATAAAAAATTAGTAACATTTATACTTGGAGAAGCTTTTATTGTTATTGGTATTATTGTATTTTTCGGTAAAGTTTTTTTTAAAAATGAATTAACATTATATTTACCAAAATTATACATATTTATTAAATATTTGTTTATTAAATATTTAAATATTGAAGAACTTTGATCTGGTAAAAATGTCATATAATATAATAATTTATCTACATCTCTATTTATTTGTTTTATATTTTGAGTATAAAAATATTTATTATTTGATTTATTTAAAGATTTATTTAATATTTGAAGATATGAATTATTTATTGATTTTGTAGTTATTGTATAAAAATTAAGAAGTTTTTTACCATTTGTTTCATAAAAATTAGATTTTATTTTTTCAAAATCATTATTTTCATATTTAAATTTAATAATATTTTCATTAGGGAAAATATAATATTCTTTCATGAAATTTAATATATAATTCATTTCCATATGAGAAATTTCAAAACTGTTTGTCATTAATTCAAAAGTGATTAATAATGAAAATAAAAAATGATTTGAAAGAGATAAATGAACTTCTTCTAAAACTTCATTTAATATATCTTTACTTTCTTTTACATTATTTATAAATTTGATGTAAAAAAATTTACTATTTATAAATTCATCTTGATCAGAAATTAGATTTTTATAATTTGTTAATGTATTATCAATTACCATTGTTATTTCTTTTAATTTATTTGGATTATTTGAAAAAATTTCTGATAATGAAGAATAAGATTGATAACCTATTTTATTATTTAAATTACTTTGTTTATTTTTAATATAATTAATAAGTAATATTGTACAAAAAGAAGTATTTTGTATTTTATTTTCAATTTGTAATAAATCAAATATTTTAATATAAATTGATAAATTTTGTGAATTACTTGGATATTTTTCAGAAAATTTAAATTCTGATTCTATTTTATAAAAATCATATATCATATTTATTATTTTCATTAATTCTTCTTTTGAAATATTGATTTGATTTTGAGAATCATCTAATTGTCTAAATATAATTTTGGATTTTAATATTTTTAAAAGTAACTGATAAATATATTGATTACAAAATTCTTTAGAATCCATATTAATGTAAAAGGAATTTTTATTATTATCTGAAAAAGTTATTTTTGAATTTGGGAATAAATCATATTTACATAAATATTTAATTAATTTATTATCAGAAATAATACAATATTCTTCTTTTGGATAATATTCATATATTTTTTTTAATAACATTTGGAAATCTGGTATATTTTCATAATTTATTATATTATTTGAATTTCGATAAAATATTTTGTAAATATAATTTAATTCATCAATATTAATATTATAATTATTTAATTGTGAAATTAAATAAACAAAATTATCTTTATTAAAACTTTCTTTAATATTTTTAATGAATTTTTTAGAAGTTTCATTTTGAATATTTATTTCAATTAAATTTCTATCTGAAATATTATATCCAATAAAAAGTTTTATATGATTGATTTTATATATTCGTTCATCATTTAAATTATCATTAATTATTGGATTTTCAATGTAATGATTTTCATAATTAAAAGTATTTGCAAAATCTTCAGAAATAAAAGTAATAATTTTACCTTTTTCTTTTCCACAAATATCATTAAGATATTTAATATAATTATTAGTATAATCAATATAATTTTTAAATTCTTGAAAAGTTAATTTATTAATATCAAAATAAGAATATTTTTCTTTTTGATGAATAAAATTTTGAATAAAAGAAGAATTGACAATATTTTTTGCATTTTCAATTAATTTATTTTTCATATCTTTTTTATATTCAAAAGAAATGAAAAGAGATTGAGTAATAATATTAAAAATAGTATCATTTCCAATATTAATATTGTTATCATTTATATAATCTAAGAAAATATTTGACCATTTATTAAAATTTGAAACTGATATATGATATTGAATTTTATCAGAGTTAAATTTAATTGTTTTATGAATATATTCAAGTAGAGTTAATCTAAATTCATCACTTAAATTAATTTTTGAAAATTTGGAAAAAAAATTATTTAAATAAAACTTAAGTAATTTCTTATTCTTTGGCGAAGGTAAATTAAATTCTTTTGTAATAGTAAAATATTCAAATTCAGGTTTTTTATATAATATTATAATATTATCATTTTTAAAATCACTTTTATATTTAAATTTATAAAAGTTTTTAAATTGTTCTATAATAAAATGTTTTCCAAATCCATTTATTAAAATAATTATTGGAATTGTAATATTTGAAGATTCTTTTAATAAAAATTTAAATAAAAATATATGTTCATAACCATATAAAACTTTTTCTAAATCTAAATAATCACAAATTTCTTTTTCAATATTATTATCTTTTTCTTTTGATAAAGAAAACTTTTTAGAAAATTTAGTAATATAATCATTCAAAATATTTTGAATATTCCCATTTCCTTCTGAAGAATTTGTAATATATTTAATAATTAATTTGATAATTAATTCATTATAAAAATCATAATCAAAATAAAATTTAGTTAAAGAATTCCTAATTTTACTTTCATTTTGATTAATAATAGGAATTAAATTTTTAGTATAATCTTTTTTATTATTATTATTGAAATTATTAATCAATTTAATACATTGAAGTAAATAATAATTAATATCAGGTTTAACAAAATTTAAAATTCTTGAAGAACCTTTTAAATATTCTTCCTTTAATTTTACATCATTATCAATTTCAATACAAGACATTAAACAAAACATTTTTTCACCATCATTATATTTAATATCATTTAAAATAACTTCTTGTTGAACAGTTTGCATAAATTTACTTAAATAGACAAGATTATTAATATTAGTATTTGAATTTTTATTAAGATAATCTAAATTATCCATATAAATCCAACTTTTAACAACAGTACAAATATCAAAAATATTTTTAATTTCATTAAAATTAGAAGTAATAGAATTAATCTCAATCATATTAGTCCAAAATAAATTACAAAATTCTTCAAATATTTCTTTATAAGAATTATTAGAATATCTATTATTAATAACTTTAATTATACTTGCACTTTTTTCTCTAAAACAACTACTATTAAATAAGAATACTTTATCTGTATCTGGAGTTAAAAGAATTCTATAATGAAAAGGATTTAATTGTTTTAATTGATAATTTGCCCATCCTCCACATTCTATAATAACATCTTTTTTATTTTTATCCCATAAATGTCTTATATATTTTAACCAATTAAATGAATTAATATCTGATATTTCATTTTTTGATAAAAAATCTACTATATTTAATTGAGATAATAATGTTAGTATTATATTTACTTTTATTATATTTCCATTTATTTTATTTGATTCTTCTTTTAACCATTGATGATATTTTTGAGATATTAAATTAAATTCTCTTAAAGGACTTTTCTTATTTTGTTCACTTAATAAATTTGATATTTCATTTGTAAAAATTAAACATAATGTACAAATTGATATTTGACTATATGTTGAATTTATCCAATTATGAAAAGATTTTTTACTGAAACTTGATAAAGAGGTTAATAATTGAGAAGTTAAAGAATTTGTTATTGAATTTTCTATATTTGAATATATAATTGATAAATAATTAATGTTATTTAATATATCTTTATTATTTGAATAAGGTTGAATTACTATTGGATTTGATAATTTAAATATTTCTTCTTCAGAACAATTTGAAATTATTTTTATTCCTGATATTATTTTTTTATTATGGGAATTTGATATTATTAATTCTTGATTTGAATTAATTTGAGAATAATATTTTATTATTTCATTTATTGTTATTTTTGAATATGAATTTATTTCTTCTAAAATTTCTTTGGGAAGAATATATATTTTAGGATATGGAAAAACTGATATTGTTTCTTTATTTTTTAAATTATAATCTATAAATTTTTTTGATATTTCATTTTGGATTTTTTCTAATTCATTTTTATCTTTTGTTTTTTTATATGATATTATATCTTTTGTAAATTTATTTTCTTCTTCTTTTGAAAAATTTGTATTTGATTTTAATTGTAATTCTTTAAATAATATATTTTCTAATTCTGAAGATTCTTCTTTTATTTCATATTTTAATTTATTTGATATTATTTTTAAATATAATTCTTCTGAATTTTTTCCGTTTAAAATTTCTGGTTTTGGTAATATATTATTGTTATTTGATATTGATATTAATTTATCTTTTAAGTTTTCTAAATTTTTTTCACTTTTTAATAAATCATTATATGCTTTTTTAAAATCATTATCTTTATTATTATTTTCATATAATTTTCTCATTTCTTCTTTATATAGAATAAGTAAGTTAAAAATATCAAAAATATTATTTTTATTATCTTTATAATTCTTTAATGTATTTATTAAATTATCAAATTTTGATAATAAAACTCTAAAATGAATTAAATTAATATTAACATAAGGAATATTCATTGAAGCTTCATTATATAATTCTATTAATTTTAATAAATTTTTATTTCCAAAATTTTCAAAATAATTTAATAAACTTGATGATAATTCCTCAAAAGTATTATATATAATCTTATATTTAATTAATATTATTTCAATTAAAGGAATTATCTTATTTAAATTAACTTCACATTCATTAATATTTTTTATTATAGTTTCAATTGGATGTTTAATTAGAATATAATTTGATTCATTTTCTAAATCTTTTTTTGTTTTTTCCATTAAATCAATTATATTTTTATAATTATCATCATTAACAATATTTTTCTGAGAATCTTTTATTTTATTTAATTGAGTTTCATTTTGTAAAAGATTATATTTTAGTCCTTGAATTTTATATATTAAAATATAATTTTCTTCTTTTTCTTGATGATTTTTATCTAAAATTTCTCTTATTTCTTTTATTGATTCTGAAATTAAATAAAGTATATTTTGATATTTTGATGATTTTAATATTGAAAAATCATTTTGAATATTTTTATAAATATATGTTTCTTCTAAATTTTTTTTAGTTTCATTTTCTTTATAAAATTGAATATAGTCATTTAAAATTGGATTTATTTTTTTATCATTATCTTTAAAATTTTGAATAAAAGTATTTAATTGAATTATATAATTTTTAGAAGAAGAAGATTTAAAATTATTTTTATTAATATAAGAAATTATTTGGTTTAATAAATTTATAACTTGTTGATTATTTAATTTAGAAATAATTTCAAGTTTATTTTTATTATGATTATAAATATATTCATTTTTGAAAATGTATTTTTTTGATTTTTCCAATAAATTCTTATATAAATAATATATACTATTAAAAGAAACAGAAGTTAAAATTTTATTGTTTTTCAAAGAATAATTTTCAATAGTATTTAAGGTTTTCTCAATAATATTATATTCACTTTTTAAAACATTTTCAAAATTCAAATCATTAATTTCAATTACATTATCATTATTATTAAAATTATAAAAAATTTCACAACTATTAATAATATTATACCTTCTAATAAATTTTTTTTGATAGTCTGCCACAATTTTTTGATTTAAAAAATTTTTAATTAAATTAATAACATTTTCTTTCTTTTTTATATACCAAAATTTTTTCCACAACTTGATAATTTTAACAAGAATAAAATTATTAATAAATTTAATATTTCTAAGTTTTTCTAATTTTTCTTTTAAAATCATATTTTCTTCTTCTTTCTTAAGTAAATGTTTCCTTTTAAATTTCCCTCCTAATTTATTAAAACTCATACTATTATATTTAACCGTAGTATTAAAAACTTTTCCCCCTCCAACGGAGTTTTTTAATATTGAATTATTATTTCCAAAATATAATTTTTTCCCACTTTTTCCTAAACTATTAAAAGTAATATTAATAGAATCTTTACTATTAACCATCATACTATAAGTAGAAGTATTACTAAAATTTTTATTTCTAGAAGAAGATTTTGAAATAGATATTTTAGTAAAAGAATTAACATTATTTAAAGAAGCATTATGATTATAATAATTCTTATAAGAATTTTTATAAGATTTATAAGTAGCAGAAGAATTATTATAAGAAGCATATAAACCATTAGAAAATAAATTTGTATGAATTTTATTTCTACTAATTGGTCTTATTTGTTTCATTGTATGATGATTAACACTATTTGAAATATGATTTGAAGTCTTTGGAATTAAATTTAATGTTATTGTATTTTTATTTCTTGAACTTATAGGCTTTATTAAACAGGGCTTTGAATGTATTTTTGATGATGATGATGGTAAATGTGTATTATTCGATCTATGAGTTTTACTTTTTGTCATGTTTAAAAAGGCATTCGCATTATAATTTGATGAATTAAAATTTTTTGGAAGTTTATCAAAATTTAAAGTCTTTATCATTATTTTCTTATTTGAATTTGAACGACTTGAACTACTTAAATTATCATTTAATTTTCTCATTTTTTTATTTAAATTCATTTTTTTTATTAATTTTTTTTTGATTATTGAATAATTAAATATTTGAAAAAATAATTGTTAAATGAGTAAAAAATTTAATTTAATTTTATGATTTTAATATATATTAATTATTTTCAAGTTTTAAATATAAATCAAATAAATAATAAAACAAATAATCATAGAAATTAAATTTAAAAAATTAAACTAATCGAACCAAGATGAAATTTGTAAATTTTTTTCAACTTGAATATATAAATTCTATAATATTCACAGATGTTTTTTTTAATTAATTCATTTCTAGAAACAATTTAAACAATATTAGTAGTATCTTTAAAGTCAATTTTTTTCATGAAATAAAAGCAGAATAATTTAAAAACATAAAATATTGAATTATTATTTGTTGTAAATTTTCACTTTATTTTTATATTATCATAAGCATAAATTGAATTTTAATAATAAATTATTATTTACAAGATTTTCAAAAGAATTTTCTTTTCAGAAAAATTTATTTACTTTGATTTTGAATTTTTGGTTTTGTTATAAGACAATTTTTTTATTAGTAAATTCATAATCTTTTTTAATAGAAATATAATCATAAATATTAAATTTTTTAAAAAAGGAACTCTTAAAATATAATATAAAAAATAAAAAATTGTTCATAAATCTAAAAAATATAATTAAAAATTATACAAATTCTAAACAATTTAAATTACTTATTTAATATATTATTTTTTATAACTAAATTAAATATTATTGACTCTTTTAACACATTTACCAAAAGTAATAAAAAAAATACACCAATAATTCTAAATCAAATAATTTCATTATATATATTAACATGTAATTAATTTATATTTAGATTAATTTAATCTTTTATTCAATTGTTCTTGTTTTTCTAACCCAATATCACTCATAATTTCAATTTTTTTTTTAATATTTTTAATCTTTTTAATATTTTTAATGTTTTCAATATTTTTAATAAAAGGACTAATAAAATATTTTTCCTTTTCTTTAAACCCAGTATTAACAATAGCTCCTTCATTTAAAGCATTAATTAAATTTTGTCGAAGGGAAAAATTAGGATTAATATTATTAACAAAATCACTTTTAATAAAATTACTTAAATTACATAAGCAATTATTTTTATAATAACATTCATCTTTAATGCCATAAAAATTAATAAATTCTTTTAAATATTTAAAAGTATTTTTATAGTCAATAGTTATTTGTTCTCTTAATTTTAATAATTCTTCATTAAATTTCATAAATCTATTATATTCACTATGATTAGCAAATTTATTTTTATATGTTAAAGGTAAATTAGGGTAAATTGGTATTTTATTTATTTCTTTTCTGTTTATTAAAGCTGCAATTGGAAATTTATTTTTCATAAACATTAAATTTATATTATTTGATTTATGCTCCGTATTTAATTTAAATAAATTTATTGTTTCATCTAGTTTATTATTTAATGATACTGAATTATTTTTTCTTTTATATATTTTTGAAAGTGAAAAAATCTTTTTTTTTACTTTTTTATTTTCAAAAGGATCAAATTGTATTTTAATTTTATTTTCACTACTACTTAATTCATTTGATAAATTTGAACAATCTGTTATTGGGTATTTTTTCTTTGTTATTATAAAAGACTGTTGAATTCTTGATTTTAAGGAATCATCTATTTTTTTTTTTTCATTTAAAGATTGATTGAAAATATAATTTCTTAATAATGGAAAAGGTTTAATATTTAAATTTCGGTTTAATTTCGGTAAAATAATTTTTTTTTGTATATATTTATTTTCAAATATATTTCCAGTACTTAAAGCTTTATATTTCATTTTTTTTTAATAAATAATATATAATTTTTCTAAAATATAAAAATTATTTACTATTATTCGTTATAAATAAGTTTAAATCATTTTCGACTATTTCTTTTTCTTATTTTTTATATTTATTATATATTAGTTATTCTAATGATAAAACAATTTCAAATGTTTGTACCAAAGTTGTTATTATTTACTCTTACATAAATTAATCATTTAAAAATAACCTTAACATTAAAAAAAATCATAATCTCAATAAAACATAATTTTTTATTATTTATTTTTCAAATTCTAAAAAAAGCAAAATATTATAATTAAATAAAAAAATAATTACCGTATTGGTCTTTTTAAGAGTAACATCCTATTTTTTCCTAATTTAATAAAAAATAAATAGTCTTAATAAGAGAAACACTTATATCTCAAAATTTTTCAAAAATTCCAAATTTGCCTTATTAAGAGCAACATATCTTGTGATTAAAAAAAAATACTTTTAAATATATAATTTTTGATAGACATTTAATATACAATATAACATAATTCTAATTTATAAAAATAATATATAAAAACATTAACATATATTTCCTTGAATTAAAGGGAAATTGAATGATTAATATACAAAATTTATAAAAGTATATTATACTAATTTTGTAAAATTATTAAATGCAATTATTATTTAACAAATTTAAAATTATTTATTTAATTTATTAAAATTAAATTTATTTCAATAATTAATTCTATATTAAATTAAATCCATTGATTCATAATAATAAAATACTTATTATTTTCTTCTCAATATCCTTTCCTAATCTATATTTAAAATATTTTTATTTTCTTTAATAACTTCCTCTCTAATACGTTTAGTAGTATATTTGTTTTTAATATCTAAATTAATAATTTGATTATTTTCTTCACTGATTATATTATTTTTGTTATCCATATCATCCTCAATGTATTCTGAAATATGAGTTGGAAATATAAATTTATCATCTTCAGAACCATCAAAATTAGGCATTATCCCCATTACAACAAAAGAATTAATAATAGCTTCTTTAGTTACAAATTCACTATACCATACATTATTCATCCAAATAATTAAATCCTCCTAAGTGGATTTATTATTAAAATTTTCAATTATAATTATTTATTATATTCATTTCGTATTTTGTCTTTTAATGGTTTTGTTAATAGATTTATCTAATGACTGATTTATAGAATTATATCCTTTTGGGATTAAAATGAATTTTGAATTATATTTATCAAATATATCTTATAA
>JAEEGL014000283.1_pt1 | contig 35864 bp, 28 predicted proteins | sample 9134231 | NCBI WGS metagenome assembly JAEEGL01 (sample SAMN16246548, study PRJNA631951) | gut metagenome | biome: gut microbiome; feature: rumen; material: fiber-attached | host: Bos | place: Iran: Karaj | collected 2018-10
AAATACAAAGACAAATACAAAGACAAATACAAAGACAAATACAAAGACAAATACAAAGACAAATACAAAGACAAATACAAAGACAAAAACAAAGACAAATACAAAGACAAATACAAAGACAAATACAGAGACATATACAGAGACATAAATATGAACAAAACCAAGATAAATAAAGTTCCGGATAAAAACATTTGGAAAATACCCGTTTTCTTGATATAATATATCCCGTTATGTTGATCTGTCTTGAGAGGAGGACGTTATGAAGAAGAGAGTATTGGCAGTAGTACTGGCCGCGGCAATGGTACTGGGGATCGCCGGCTGCGGAAGCGCGGCGGGCAACGCGGGCGGCAAGAAGTGGATCGTGGCGACGGACACTTCCTTCAAGCCCTTTGAGTACACGGATGCGAGCGGCAACTTCGTCGGGATCGACGTGGACATCCTGGCGGCGGTCGCGGAGGATCAGGGTTTCACCTATGAGCTGCAGTCCCTCGGCTGGGATGCTTCGATCGCGGCCTGCCAGGCCGGTCAGGCGGACGGCATGATCGCGGGCGCCTCCATCACCGAGGAGCGCAAGCAGTCCGGATGGCAGTTCTCCGACGGCTACTATGATGCGAACCAGTGCATGGCGGTGGCTTCGAATTCCGGCATCACGGGATTCACCGATCTCGCCGGGCAGTCCGTGGCGGTCAAGACCGGCACGATGAGCGCTACCTACGCGGAGGAGCTTTCCGGGCAGTATGACTTCACGGTGACCTATTTCGAGGATTCCCCGACCATGTATCAGGCGGTCGTGGGCGGCCAGGTGGCGGCCTGCTTTGATGACACGCCGATCATGGCAGCGAACATCAAGGACGGCGGTCTCGCGATGAAGCTCGTGGACGGCACCGGCAACGAGCCCGCGGCATACGGCTTCGCGATCTTCAGCGACAACAGCAAGGAACTGCTCAACATGTTCAACCAGGGTCTGAAGAACATCAAGGCCAACGGCAAGTACGACGAGATCCTCGCGAAGTATCTCGGATAAGAAAGGATAACGATCTATGCTGCGGATCATCACGGATTACGGCGGGCTGCTCCTGGTCGCAATGGGGCGGACCCTGCTGCTGGCTCTGCTGGGCCTGTTCTTTGCCTGCATCATCGGTCTGATCTTCGGGATCATGAGCGTGGTGCACAACAGACCCTGCAATATCATCGCACAGATCTTTGTGGACGCGATCCGCGGCGTGCCGATGATCGTACTGGCATTCTTTGTCTATTTCGGTGTGCCGTATCTCTTTAACACGATCATCGGCGGTTTCTCGGTGACATTGACGGCGCTGCAGGCGGGCACGATCTGCCTCGCACTCAACTGCGGCGCCTACATGTCCGAGATCATCCGGGCGGGCATCCAGTCGGTGGATATCGGACAGATGGAGGCCGCACGGTCACTCGGGCTCACCTACGCCATGGCCATGCGGCGCATCATCCTGCCGCAGGCCATCCGCACGATGATCCCGAGCATCATCAACCAGTTCATCATCACCCTCAAGGATACCTCCATCCTGTCGGTCATCGGCTTCCCGGAACTCGTCAATACGGCGAAGAATGTACAGGCCAACACCTTTATGTCATTCCAGACCTGGGCGATCGTCGGCGTGATGTATCTGATCGTCATCACGATCCTCTCCAGGAGCGCCAAGAGGATGGAAAGGAGACTCAATGTCGACCGATAACACGAAACAGGAAAACAAGGCCGGCACGGGCGAAGTGCGGATCCGTGTGCGCGACCTGAAGAAGACCTTTGGCGACCTCGAGGTGCTGAAGAGCATCTCGATGGAAGTGCACGAAGGCGAGGTCGTCGTCGTGATCGGACCCTCCGGCTCCGGCAAATCGACCTTTCTGCGCTGCCTGAACCGCCTGGAAAACGCAGATTCCGGCGTGGTGGAGATCGACGGAACGGATATCAACGCGCGCGGAGTCAACCTCAATAAGGTGCGCGAGAATATCGGCATGGTATTCCAGCACTTCAATCTCTTCAACAATCTGAATGTGCTGGACAATATGACACTGGCGCCGGTACAGCTCTCCAAGTGCTCCAAGCCGGAAGCCGCGGAACGCGCCGGGAAACTCCTGGAGCGCGTCGGCCTCGCCGACAAGGCGGGCAGCTACCCGCACCAGCTCTCCGGCGGACAGAAGCAGCGCGTGGCGATCGCAAGAGCCCTGTGCATGCAGCCCAAGATCATGCTCTTTGATGAGCCGACCTCCGCACTGGATCCCGAAATGGTGGGAGAGGTGCTGCAGGTCATGAAGGATCTCGCGGCGGACGGCATGACGATGGTCGTGGTCACGCATGAGATGGGCTTTGCCAGGGAAGTGGCGGACCGTGTCGTCTTCATGGACGGCGGCTATATCGTCGAGGAAGGGACGCCCGAGGAGGTGCTGCTGCATCCGTCAGAGCCCCGGACCATCGATTTCCTGAATAAGGTGCTGTAAGGAGAGGGGATCATGAAGAAGATCATCACGATCAGCCGGGAATTCGGCGCCGGCGGCAGCCAGATCGGCAGAGCGGTAGCGGAGAGGCTGGGCTATTACTACATGGATAAGGACGTGATCATCCGCTCGGCGGTGGAGTCTTCGAGCCTGACCCCGCGTGATTTCCGCATCTTCGATGAGAAGGTGCCGCACAATTTCGGCTTCGGCCAGAGCCTGTTTGATTTCTATAACAAGCCGCTCGATGTGCGGCTCTTTGAGGCACAGCGCGTCGCGATCAGAAAGGCCGCCGAGGCGGGCAACTGCGTGATCGTCGGCCGGAATGCCAATGTCATCTTAAAGGAATACGACTATTCCCTGCATGTCTTCGTCGCGGCGAGCGACTATTTCAAGCTGAACAATCTCCGGGAGAAGATGCCGGGTGTACCCGACGATAAGATCCGCGAGCGGATGCGCGATGTGGACCGCACCCGCAGGAAATACTGCAGCTATTATACCCACACAAAATTCGGCAATGCCGCGCATTACGATCTGTGTCTGAAGAGTTCCTCGCTGGGGGTCGATACCTGCGTGGACATCATCTGCGGGATCGCGTCGGACTGATCTCTTTTCTCAGTCGATCTCCTCAACCAGCCACAACACATGCAGGAGCCGTCCCGCAGGGGAGCGCTCCGATGCGATGAAACGCGCTCTGCGGTGGTGTCCGTCGGAACTCTGATACTCCATTGTGATCGTATCCGTCACGGAAAGCCTGCCCTGCAGGGTGCTGAAATCAATGAAATCAAGCACCGACGACAGCGACTCGGGGGAAACCATCTGCTTCATGACATCGATCAGCGTCTGCTGCCCGTTGGAGCGGTTCTCGCCGATCAGCCCGACCACGCGGGCGTTGGCGGCTTTCACATCGCTGAAGGTATCCTGCGTCAGGTCAAAGTCATAGACGGACATATAGATGTCCGCGATGGAACCCATCTGATGGTTCAGGATCTCGGCCCGTGACAGCGCCAGATCTCTGGCGCGCTTCTCCGCGTCGATATTCTCCAGCATCCACAGGACATGCGTGATATGTCCGGATTTGTTCCGCCTGGACACCACATATCTGGCTCGCACCCAGATGTTGCCGTAGCTGAAATACTCCAGCGTCAGCGTGTTGCTGTTGGCGAATTTGCTGTCCGGATCGGTCAGGTTGCAGAAATCGATGGCCGCCTTCTTGGTGGGGCTGTCCGGCAGGCCGCTCATGATCCCGTAGAATAGCTCCTGCATGTTGTGGTCGCAGGAATTCACCGCCTGGGCGATGGCGGGGTTGGCATTGTAGATCGGGACAACGGAATTGTCCGTGATGTTGATCTCGTCAAGACAGATATAGAAATTAGCCGCAGAGGACAGCTGCGCGTTCAGCCGGTCTGCCACGGTGGTACGGCTCGCATAGCGGGTCGTGAGGAAGAAGCCGAACACGATCATCAGCACCGTCACGATGATACTGATGATCAGCATGGTCCAGAACACCGGCGTAGCACCCGCTGAACGATATAGATTGACACTGTAGGCGATGACCAGTGCGATGAGAGCAATACTGAGAGCGGCGGAGGCCAGAAATCTCCGTATTCCGCCGTTTGCAAGCACTTCCTTAAAGGTGATCTTATCTTCTTTCATCATGTCCCTCACAGATGCCGTTGCAAGTACAAAATTATGCAAAATAATGATAACACAGGCTTGCTGAAATGTCATCCGCTGAGAGAAAAATGGTGAATCTTCTCAGAAATGTGAAAACCGCCCAGTTATTGCAGGAGACATATTGCCGTGCTAAAATGATATCTGTTTGCTGACAACATCAGGGAGTTCATCATGAACATACAGGCGATCACGGTATCCAACGGATTGGCGAGCGCACTGCTCGTGATCCTGCTGTTTTCCAGATATGTGACCAGACAGAACAGACGGCTGGAGGATCATCTGTTTTCCGCGATGATCATCCTCGGGATCCTCGGCGGCTGTGTTGAGACCAGGAGCTTCATCATTGACGGCAGGCCGGGGGTCGCCGCCCATTTCGCCAATATCCTTGAAAACAGTTATCTGTATGCATCGACTCTCGCGATCTCAACGCTCTGGGTCCTGTATGTCGATATGCGGCTCTACCGCAGCAGGGTGCGCCTGCTGTCGAAGTACAGGATCCTGCTCGTCGCCTCGGCTGTGATGACGGTCCTGCTGGTCATCAACATCTTCGCCGGTTTCTTCTTTACCGTCGATGCGAACAACATCTACCGCAGGATGCCGATCAGTTACATCTTTTATCTCTATCTGTTCATCGCGATGTGCGTGAGCGTTGCGACATTGCACAGGTACAGCACGGAGTACGGCAGTGTGACCTTTTTTCCGATCTGGATGTTCCTCATCCCCGTGCTCACCTGCTGTATCCTGCAGGTCATCTTCTTCGGGATCGCGCTCGCCTGGGCCGGGGTCGCACTGGGACTGACCGCGATCTATATCAATATCCAGAGCCGGCAGGCCTTTGTGGATACGCTGACCGGGCTGTACAACCGCCAGTTCATCGAGCATCAGATGGTCGTCATGCGGTCGGATAAGCGAAACACCTATTACGGGATCATGCTGGATATCGATTATTTCAAGGAGATCAATGACAGATTCGGACATTCGGTCGGCGACGATGCGCTCTGTCAGGCGGCCAACATCTTCCGGCGCGCTACCATGCGGGATGCGCAGGTCTTCCGGTTTGCCGGGGACGAGTTCATCATCATCATGAAGACCGATGACGAATCGACGGCCATGCATATGATCGACCGGATCCGCGGCGAGATGACGCGGTTTAACGAGTCCGGCGAGCATCCGTACACGCTGTCCTTCTCCATGGGGATCGCCCGTTTTGATATGGAGACTGATACGATCGATACCTTTATGCACAAGATCGATCTCTCCATGTATGAGGACAAGAAGCGCAATCATGAACGGATCGACAGGGAACGTGCCAAAGCGTCCACCACATAAAAGAAGGAGAGTCACGACATGAAGAACAAGACCATGCAACCCATCACAAAACAGATCGCGGTGACCGCGATCCTGCTGGCGATCTGTATCCTCAGCCAGTTCCTAAAGAATCTCAGTGTCTATGTCACGGGCCCGATCGTCAATCTGTGCCTGATCATGGCGGCCATGAGCGTCGGATTGATATGGGGTATCATCCTGGCCCTCATCACACCGGTCACGGCGTTTCTTATTGCCGCTTCTCCCGTGATGACGGCGGTCCCGGGGATCATCCCGCTCATCATGCTCGGGAATGCGGTCCTGGTCGTATGCGTATACTTCCTGTTCCGTCCGGCCGTGACCGGGGGCAAACCGCTCATCAGCATCCGCTCCGCACTCATGGCACTGATCAGCTGCGCGGCCAAGGGGGCTTTCATGGGACTGACCATCGCTCTGTGGCTTCTGCCGACCTTTATCCCGGAGGCCAGCCCGCTTCGCGGCAAAATGCCCGTTTTCCAGACGACCTTTTCCCTGACGCAGTTCATCACCGCCGTTATCGGCTTCGTCTATTTCTTCATCATCTGGACGCCGTTAAGCAAAAGCCTGGCCTCGGACGAGTGAACGGATGACCAGGCTGCAGGTCCGTTCATTTACCCCGCAGACGATGGGCGATTGATTATTTTCCCGAAAAGTTATATGCTGTTGACAGTATGTGATCATGCAGGATACATACACGACATAATGGAGGTGTGCGATGAGTCTCGTCAGAACAAATGATAACTGTATCGGGTGCAACCGCTGTATCAGAGCCTGCAGCTGCATGGGCGCCAATGTGGCGGCCGAAAAGGGCAGAGGCAATATCATCGATGTCGATCCCGACAGGTGCGTCGCCTGCGGCGCCTGTCTGGATGCCTGCGAACACGACGCAAGAGAGTATATCGATGATGTGGAGAGATTCTTCGAGGATCTGAAGAAAGGTGTGAAGATCTCGGTCCTCATCGCTCCCGCGTTTCTGGCGGATTATCCGAGGGATTACGAGAAATACCTCGGCATGCTCAAGAAGCTCGGTGTCAACCGCTTCATCAGCGTATCCTTCGGCGCGGACATCACGACCTGGGGATATATCAAGTACATCACGGAGCACAATTTCTACGGCGGGATCTCCCAGCCCTGCCCGGCGGTCGTCGGTTACATCGAGCGCTATACGCCGGAGCTGATCCCGAAGCTGATGCCGGTGCAGTCCCCGATGATGTGTGCGGCGATCTATGTGAACAAGTATATGAAGGTGGATGACAAACTCGCGTTCATCAGCCCGTGCATCGCCAAGAAGAACGAGATCGACGATCCCAACAACAAGGGATATGTGTCCTACAACCTGACCTTTAAGCATCTGGTCGACTATCTGAAGAAGCACCCCGTGAGCGGGGCGTCCCCCTATACGGACGAGATCGAATACGGTCTGGGCTCGATCTATCCGATGCCCGGCGGACTCAAGGAGAATGTCTACTGGCTCCTCGGCGAGGACGCGCTCGTCAGACAGATGGAGGGCGAGCATCATATGTATGAGTACCTCCGCAGGAACAAGGATCTCTTAAAGAGCGGCAAGACGCAGTACCTCTTCGTTGATGCATTAAACTGCACCAACGGCTGTCTGTACGGCCCCGGCACGGAGGCCCGGAAAGACATGTCCGAGGATGTGTTCATGGCGATCCAGAAGATCAAGGCGGACAGCAAGAACAACTCGAGGAGATCCGCGTGGGGGAGGAACCTGACGCCCGCGAAGAGACTGGCAGCGCTCAATAAGGAGTTCGCGAACCTCAATCTGAACGATTTCCTCAGGAAGTATACGGACCGCAGCGCGAAGTGCGGATATAAGGAACCCGATACCAGAGCACTCGAGGAGATCTTCCGGCAGCTCAAGAAAGATACGAAGGAAAAGCGCACGATCGACTGCGGCTGCTGCGGCTATGATTCCTGCCATGACATGGCTGTCGCGATCTACAACGGGTTCAACCACATCCATAACTGTGTGCATTTCATCAAGGACCGCGCCTATGAAGAGAAGGACAAGGCGGTCGAACTCTCCGAGGAAGTGACCCGTACGCAGGAGGAGATGCGGACGCAGAAAACCGCTCTCGCGGATGAGATCGGTGAGAACTTCGGGATCCTCAGGGAATCGATCGGGCAGATCGAGCAGGCGAGTGAGGACAACGCCACCCAGACGGGCGGTATCTCCGATGAGATGAGAGAGGTTGAGGCGTTTGCCGCCGATATGAAGGAGGTGCTCGCCAGGATCGAGGGCTACCTGAACAAACTGGAAGCCAATAACACCGCCGTTATCGCGATCGCTTCGCAGACCAATCTGCTCGCGCTCAATGCCTCCATCGAGGCGGCCAGAGCCGGGGAAGCCGGCAAGGGCTTCGCGGTCGTCGCGGACGAGATCAAGAAGCTCGCGGAGGATTCCAAATCGACGGCGGATGACAGTAATGTCAACAATAAGGACATCAAGGAGACGATCGAGCATCTGATCGAGGAATCCGGCAAACTCTCCGAGATCGTGGACCGGGTCAACGGCAGAGCGACCAACCTCGTCGCTTCCGCCGAGGAAACCGCCTCCTCCATCTCGCTCGTAAAGGATACCGCGGAGAACGTGGAGAATTCGCTGAAACAGATCCTCGAGAACTGAGCGGTACGGATCCGGACGATCATACAGACCAAGAACTGCTGACCGCATTGCGGTCAGCAGTTTTGTTTTCAAACCGTCTGTTCTGTGGTATGATAAAAGTACTATGGATAAATCCCGGCCGGTTCAGATAACACATAAGAAATTCCCGAATATGATCCCCGTGATCCGGATCATCTTCTTTGTCGTGCTGTTTGCCTCCTTCGCCGGTCTCTTCTATTTCAGCAGTATCGACCGGTCCGAACCCATTGAGAACAAGGATCCGCTGTTTATCGGGGAATGGGCCGTCACCGGGCCGGACGGGGAGACATTCCGGGCGGGTAGTTCCTACCGGAATGACGGCAAAAGGACCGGTATGTTCACCATGGTATCGACACTTCCGGAGATCCCTTCCGATGATTCCTGGTTCTGCTTCATCGTCGGCGGAGATGTCGCCGTATACATCAACGGTGAGATGCGCAAGGATTTCATCGCATCCAGAGATGTGGTGGTCCCCGGCGGGTGCGTGAAGAGATTCTATATGCGGGTCCCGCTCACCACGGCGGATTCCGGCGCGGAGGTGCGGATCGTCCGCAACAGCACCACCAGATCCGGATTTGTCTATCAGAACACATTCGTCGCGGACAGCGGCACGTTTTTCGATTTCATGATGTCACGCTACGGCCTGTCCGTGCTGCTTGAACTGATCCTGCTGGTCTTTTCCCTGGTCATCGTGATCATCAGCCTCGTCATGATGTTCATGTACAGGAGACGGATCGAGATGCTCTACGGGGCGATGTCGATCTTTGTGATCGCTGCGTGGCTCATCACCAATTCCTTCCTGTATCCGTTCCTGTTCGGACATTATCATGTGGACGGTGTCATGAACTACATGCTCTGCCTCATGATGCCTTTCGGGCTGGCGATCTATCTGGATGCGCTGCAGCACGGCAGATACCGCGGGATCATGAGCGCGGTCCTGTGCGTGTCGACCGTCAACCTGTTTGTCTGGCCCATCCTGCACTTCACCGGCAGATTCCCGTTTCCCGATGCGCTGCTGCTCATCGACCTGTTCCTCGGTGTGGAGCTGCTGACCGTGGCGGGCGTCATGATCGCGGATCTCATCCGCGGCGGTATGAAAGCCTATAAATACACAGCCATCGGATTCTCCGGATTCCTGGTATGCGGGCTCGGCGAGATCATGGTCCTCAATTTCCTGCCGATCATCAACGGCGATATCCTGATGCTCACCGGTCTCGCCTTTATGCTCTCCCTTACGGTCGTCCAGCAGATCATCGATCTGCGCAAGGCACGCGAGGAAGGACGCAGGGCGATGGATCTGTCGGAGGCCAAGACGAGGTTCTTAGCCAACATGTCGCATGAGATCCGCACGCCGATCAACGCGATCCTGGGCATGAACGAGATGATCCTGCGCGACAACAAGGATCCGGTGATCAGTGATTACGCGAACAGCGTCAGGAGTTCCGGACAGATGCTCCTCATGCTCGTGAACGATGTGCTCGATTTCGCCAAGATCGAGGCGGGCAAGATAGAGATCCACGAAGAGGAGTTCACCTTTTCCTCGCTCCTCAAGGGCATCATGCCGATGTTAAAGGAGCGGGCGGATGAAAAGGGTCTCAAGCTCCGGATGTTTATCTTAAGCGAGGTGCCGGACGGGATGATATCGGATGAGTTCCGCATCCGGCAGATCCTGATCAATCTGATCAACAATGCCATCAAGTACACCGACGCCGGTTCCGTGGCGCTGATGCTGGGCGGAGACTATGCCGGCGACGACTCGTTCCTGTTCCGGATGAGCGTTAAGGACACCGGACGCGGGATCAGCGAGGAGGATCAGAAGCATCTGTTTGAGGCCTTTGCCCGCGCCGACGTGAAGAAGAACCGGAGTATCGAGGGAACCGGCCTGGGACTGGCCATCGTCAAGAACATCGTCGACTCCATGGGCGGCGAGATCTCCGTCAGCAGCAGATACGGCGAGGGCTCCGAGTTCACCGTCTATCTGCCGGTCAGGATCACGGACAGGACACCGCTCAGAGAGGACTATGAGAAACAGGCGGCAGGCGGGAACAAGGCGGAACGCACAGCAGCTTATCTCGCCCCGCAGGCTAATGTGCTCGCCGTGGACGACAACACCTCAAATCTCAAGATCGTCAAGCTGTTCCTGAAGCGTGTCGGCATCGTGCCGGAGCTGTGCGGGAGCGGATCTGCCGCCCTCGAACTGTGCAAGAAGAAGAAATATGACCTGATCCTGATGGATCACATGATGCCGGAACCCGACGGCATCACGGTGCTCGGGATGATCCGCAGCGATTTCTCCTCTCCGAACAGGGACACACCGGTCGTCGTCCTGACGGCCAACGCGGTCGCAGGCAGCGGGGAACTCTATGCCAGGGCCGGTTTTGCCGATTATCTGACCAAGCCGATCGATTCCGCGCTGCTGGAGAAGACGGTCAGGAAATACCTGCCTGAGGATAAGGTGTTGCCGGCGGGAGAGGACGTCTCCACGGAACAGCCCGCGGACGGAGCGGATGTCCATCCGGTCCGGCGCAGACTCGGCAGGATCGAGGGACTGGATTATGAAACGGCACTGTTCCACGCAGGCGGGGATGAGGATCTGCTGCAGGAGATGGTCGGCGCCGTCGCCGCCGAATGCGAGGAAAAGATCGCCGGGATGCGGGAGGATATGGCCGCGGAGAACTGGGAAGGCTACGGTGTGACCGCCCATGCGATCAAGGGCCTCATGGCGACGGTCGGTCTGCAGGACCTGAGCGAGCGGGCCAGGAAACACGAATTTGCCGCGAAAGGGAATGACATCGCGTTCATCAGGTCCGACTGCGAGGCTTTCCTTGAAGCGTACCGCGAGGTGTGCACACTGATGGAACAGGATGATTAGCGGATAAGGAGCACTCAGGGTCATGTATCGTTTCGTTATCTTTGTCTTATACTTCTCGATCGTCGGACTGTTTCTGGTATGCTGCTTCGCACTGAACAAGTGGAAGAGCAAGCTGCATACCTATCTCTTTTTCAGTGCCGTCTCCAACCTGGTCTACAATACGGGCTGCCTCATCGAACTGCACGCGAGAGATGAGGGCACCTATGTCGCCGCGCTGAAGCTGGGATATCTCGGCCGTCTGTGGGTGGGCTTTTCCCTGGTCCTGTTCGTGGCGGAGCTCTGCGGATTTCATCTGCCGGACATCCTCAAGATCGGCGCGGCGGTCATACATTTCGTGATCTACATCTCCATCCTCAATCTGGAGACGAGCGACCTCTATTACAACTACATGGAATTCACGATGGACGGGGAATTCCCCAAGCTCCTGCACAGCGGGGGACCGCTCTATTATCTGCAGACGGCGATCAATCTGATCTACGTGATCGTGGGCTGGGGCATCATCATCCGTGCGTTCATCCGGGAGAAGAAGCCTTTCATCAAACAGCGCTACCTGATGATGACCATCGCGCTGCTCTCCATCGGATCGACCTACATCATCTATTTCTTCAAGCTGATCCCGCTGGCGCACAAATTTGATGTGATGATCATCGGATACGCCGTGGCGACGGTCTTCATGCTGATCGGCATCGTCAGATACGGGATGCTCGATCCGACGACCGTGGCCAAGAACTATGTGGTGGACGAACTTTCCGAGGCGGTCATCGTCGTGGATGCCGAGGACAATATCGCCTATTGCAACAACCCGGCCAGGGATCTGTTCCCGGAGCTTGCCGTGGAAGAGAAGAACAAAGACGTGCGGAAGACGCTGACGGAGAATCTGCGCAGCATGACGGAGGCCGGGGATCCCGTGCACCGGAGAGGCAGGATCTATACGCCCAGATCCAACCGGCTCACCGCCGAAGGCAATCAGGTCGGGACGCTGTACACCTTCTCCGATGACAGCGAGCATTACCGCCACATGGACGAACTGAAGGCCGAGAAGCGCAAGGCGGATGATGCAAACAGAGCGAAGTCGCAGTTCCTCGCCAACATGTCCCACGAGATCCGGACCCCGATCAATGCCGTGCTCGGCTTCAATGACATGATCCTCACGGAATGTGCGGACGCGGCGGCGGAGCCCTCGAATGCGGACGGGCCCGTCCGGACCGTGCTCGATCATATCGGCTTTTACGCGGGGAATATCCAAAGGGCCGGCGGAAACCTCCTGTCGATCATCAATGATATCCTGGATCTGTCCAAGATCGAAGCCGGCAGGATGGAGATCACGGACGGACCGTACCGGCTGGGACAGCTGTTTGACGATGTCAGCAGCATGATCGCCATCAAGGCGAGGGACAAGGGACTGTCCTTTGTATCGGAGATCGACCCGGCATTGCCGGATGACTTAAGCGGCGATGTGGTCCGGATCCGGCAGGTGATGACGAATATCCTCTCCAACGCGGTGAAGTACACCGATAAAGGCAGCGTCACGATGCATGTGCGCGGTGAGATCCGCAGGGAAACGGGAGAGCAGGTGCTCTCACTGTCCGTGGAGGTGCGGGATACGGGCATCGGGATCCGCAGGGAAGACATGGACATGCTGTTCAGCAAATTCCAGCGGCTGGATATGAACCACAACAGCACGATCGAAGGGACCGGACTGGGACTTGCGATCTCCAGAGAACTGGTGACGATGATGGGCGGCACGATCGATGTGGACAGCATCTACGGCTCCGGATCGGTCTTCACGATCCGGGTCCCGCAGAAGATCCTGTCCGATGCGACGATCGGAGAACGCCGTGCGGCGGCGGAAAGCGATACGCCGGAAGCCGGTCATGTCATGGAGCCCTTTACCGCTCCGGACGCCCGCATCCTGCTGGTCGATGATACGGAGCTGAACCTCGTGGTCGCCAAGGGACTGCTGCAGAAGACGCAGATCCGGATCGATACCGCCGAAAGCGGAGAGCAGGCACTGCGGCTCACCGCGGGTATCCGATACGATCTGATCCTCATGGATCAGCGCATGCCGGAGATGGACGGCACGGAAACGATGACACACATCAGAGCGCAGGAGGACGGGAAGAACCGGGAAACACCGGTCATCTGCATGACGGCGGATGCCATCATCGGCGCGAAGGAACGTTATCTGGCCGAAGGATTCACGGATTATCTGTCCAAGCCGGTCGACAAGAACGAGCTTGCGTTGAAGATCTCGAAATATCTGCCGCAGGATAAGATCCGATGGGAGGAGAGCGGATCGTAAAAACGGGTACCAAAATCCGTGATTTTCTGTTATGATATGTATCAAATTGCATGGACAAGGGAATGTCCGTGCGAGGGATAACGATCAAAGGAGGATGGAGAGAAATGAAAACAAAAAAAGGCAGGAAAAGCGCCAGAACTGCACTGATCGCGATCATGGCGGCCATTGTTGTCATCCCGGTCGTGGCATTGACACTTCTGTGTCTGTCCAACACGATCAGGCAGGGGACGGACAACGCCAATGAAGTGAATACGGCGCAGGCGTCCATCGTCGAGGAAGAGCTCAATGTCATTCTGGACAAGAATATCGCGGCCCTCAAGTCCGTGGCGTCTTCGCCTTATGTGATCGATTATCTGGAGGGTGTGACCTCCGGAGAAGAGGTGGAAGCCAGGATCCTGCAGCAGCTGCTGGATGTAGACAAACACATGGCAGACAACAACTCCACCGCCTTGACCGGTACGGACGGAATGCAGCGGATCCGTACGGTCGGTAAATGTGTCGACGTCAATGAGCGTGAATACTTCAAGGCCCCGATGGGCGGCGCGGATTATTTCATCAACGACCTGATCATCTCCAAGTCCACGGGTACGGCCATCACCACGGTCTCCGTTCCGGTCTATAATCATGACAAGAGCGCGATCATCGGTATCTGCCAGAGAAATATCGATACCGGTGTCCTGCACGACATGGTCGCGGCGGAAGTGACCCAGGACAGACAGGAGATCGTCGTTGTGGACAGGACCGGTACGGTCGTCGCCCATTCCGTCCGTACCATCGATGTGGAGAATCCCGAGAAGCAGGATCAGAATCCGTTCTATACCGATTCCCGCGGCGATGTCAACAGCGGCAACTATGTATCCGATTTCATGGGCGATACCTGGATGATCAGCTGGACCAAGGTCCCGAGCTGCGGCTGGATCGTCGCATCCTGCCGTGTGAAGGAGGTCGCTCTTTCCAACGTCTACAAGACGGCGATCGGACAGGCGGTGTTCGGCCTGATCTTCATCATCGCCGCCATCGTGGTCGCGGTATGGTTCTCCCGTTACATTACGCTGCCGCTCGGAGAGGTCAACAGTTCTCTGGCCGAGCTGGCGGAGGGACGTTTTGCCAAGATCGAGAAGTATACGGAACGCAGGGATGAGTTCGGCGAGATCATCCGCAGCACGAACAACGTGATCGGCAAGCTCGACGGCATCGTCAGCGGTATCGTGAGGGGTGCAACGGATATCGAGACATCAGCGAACCAGCTCGCCTCCATGTCTGGCCAGATCTCCCAGAATACGGTCGATGTGTCGAACGCGGTGCAGGAGATCGCGAGCGGCGCGGCCACCCAGTCCGAAGAGATCTCGCATGCCAACATCAGCATCGAGAATATCGGCGAGGCGGTTGAGAATGTGCAGGCTTCCACAGCCAGCCTGAGGGATATCGCGACCCGCATGCAGCAGTCTTCCCATGAGTCGGTCGAGAACCTGTCCGAACTCAAGAACAGCAGCGAGACGATGAACAGCGCCATCAACAATATCTCCGACAAGATCAGCGCGACCAGCTATGCGGTCGAGCGTATCAACGGCATGGTCGAGGCGATCACGAACATCGCCACGCAGACCAACCTGCTCGCCCTGAACGCTTCCATCGAGGCCGCCAGAGCCGGCGACGCGGGACGCGGCTTCGCCGTCGTGGCAGAGGAGATCGGGAAGCTCGCTTCGGATTCCAGCGAATCCGCGAGCCAGATCCGCACCGAGATGGACGCACTGCTCAAGGAATCCCAGGAAGCCGTGAGCATGGCGGGAGACGTGCAGGATACCAACAACAAGCAGCAGGCCGTGATCGATGCCACCTATGCGAGCGTGAATACCATGATCGAGGATATCAACAAGACGGTATCCGGCGTGGATACGATCTCCGCCAACGCCGAGGCCTGTGTATCCGCAAAGAACATCGTGGTCGATGCGATGACCTCCCTGTCCTCCATCTCGGAGGAGAACACGGCGAGCAGCCAGGAGACCGGCGCCGCCATGCAGGAACTGTCCGCAACAGTCACCACGCTTTCGAGCAGCGCAGAGTCCCTGAACGGCATCTCGGACGGCCTCGCCAAGGAGATGAGCTTCTTCGCCCGGTCGACAACGGATTGACGGAAGAACACGAAGCGGGAGAGAACATAGATTTAGAAAAAAGCGGAGAAAACCGGAAAATCCGGCTTTCTCCGCTTTTTAAATGATGTTGCAGGGAATATAGTTATTATTTGCATCCAGCGGAAAAGGCTTTTCTGTCATGCAGATAACGCCTCCTTCTCCGATCTGCAGAGAACTTTTTTCAAGCAGATGGAAGGAGCGGATCGAGTTTTTCTCCGGATTGCTGCCTTTTTTGATCTCCAGCGGATGAAGGATCCCGTTTTCCTCCAAAACGATATCGATCTCTTTTTGATTCGTATCCCTGTAAAAGGTCATGTTCATTTTGCTCTTTGCGTATGAATACATCCTCAGGAATTCAGAAACAACATAATTCTCAAAAAAATGTCCGCTTGCGGCTCCGTTCATCAATGTTTCCTTACCGGTCCACATGGACAGGTACGCAAGGAGTCCGGTATCACAGAAGTACAGTTTGGGCGTTTTTATCAGTCTTTTCAATTCGTTATTCGAGTATGGTTCCATTAAATAGATAATCCCCATTGACTGCAGGACCTTTACCCAGTCTTTGGCAACAGGCACAGAAACATTCCCCGCCAGCGCTATATCAGAGTAGTTGAGCAGATTCCCGGCAAAGGCCGCACATGCGCGAAGCACCTTTCTGAAGCCTTCCGTATTGCGGATACCGTTATCATCCACCGCATCCCTCATAAGATAAGTCTCTATGTATGACTCATAGTATTCCATGCGTTGTTCATCGGTCATCCCTATAGTGCCCGGCATTCCTCCTTCCCAGATATGCGCATAAACATCCTGTATATTGTTGGGCGGAAAGTTCTTTGCTCTTTCCGATAACGCATCAAATGTGAATTCCATTTCTCCAAGTTCACTCTTTCCCGCTTTTTCACGTTGGGAGAGACTGAACATCTTCAGGATGCATATGCGGCCCGCAAGCGAATCTCTCGCTTCCCGCAGCAGTTTTTTACTCTCTGATCCGGTGAGCCAGAATAAACCGGTTTCATCCGAATCATCACATATCATCTTGATGTGTTCAAACAGTTCCGGAGCTTTCTGAACCTCGTCGATCAAAACAGGCGGCTTATACATCTGAAAAAAAAGACCGGGATCGTTTTTAGCCAGTTCGCGATCTCTTGCATTATCCAGATTGACATAGGTCCTGCTCTCGCCGGCAGCCATTTCTTTAAGCATCGTGGATTTGCCGACCTGTCTGGCTCCCGTGACCATAACCGCCTTGAACACTTCGTTCATGGCCATAAACTTTCTTTCGAGTTCCCTTTTGATATATTCCATATGTATCCTCCGATCCATGTGTGTTTTAGTTTATTTTAAATTTCACTTTAAATTAAACTGATTATAACAAGCTGAAGAGATGATATCAAGTTTAATTTAAAACAGATTTTAAATTAAACTTAAAATGACGCTTTTGGGGTATCAGAATGACTGTATGAAAAAGGTACTATATCGCCCGGGCTCTCTCTGTGATAAAGTCAGCATAGAACCATCGATCCTATATAGTAAAGGAGGCTGTCATGAAGAAGAACATCAGATGGGTCCTGGCCGGTCAGATAATCCTGTTTGTAGGGCTGTTTCTGTTTACACTATTGCTATGCGGGGGACTGCAGGCTGTGCTCTATTTTGTCGATCCGCCCTCGTTGATCCTTATCGCGCTGGTCTTGATCCCGGGGCTGATCATCATGGGCGAATGGCGGGATTTCCTGAAAGCGTTTTCGGTCGGGATCAGACCGTACCGTCTGCTGGAACTGAAAAACATCATAGAAGCAGTAGGGGCGGCACAGAAGCTGACAATCTTAGGGGCACTTTTCGCGATCATCATATCCGGTGTGATCCTGCTGGGCAGACTGGATGATCCGTCAACCATAGGCCCGAATCTTGCGGTGTGTTTTCTTTCCGGATTCTATGCAGTGATCATCGAGTTTATCCTGCTCCCGCTCAGACTGAACGCCGAGCGCAAAATGAACGAAGAGATGGATCTGGAAGATGACGGAAACTGAGATCACAAAAGAACAATATCTCAGGATCGCCCGGAAATACGGCCTGACCAAACGGGAACTGGAACTCGGATATCTTAAGGTGTCCGGATTCTCGAACCGCAGGATCGCCTATATGTACGGGATCTCGGAACAGACCGTAAAGAACCATTTCACGCATATCTATGAAAAGGCCTGGGTCCCCGGCAGGAAGGAATTCCGGGAACTGTTCCTGCCGGATGACCGGGGCGTGTAAAAATCCGGAAAAATGTCATTTCCCTGAAGAAAAATGCCGCTTCATGCACTATAATATAGGGTGACGGCATGCGCATATCTACTGCGGCAGAGACCGCAGATGATATGCGTTTTTTATATGACGGGGACCGCCGCCGGCCGGGCGGAAACAGGAGAAGGAAAATGAAGAATGGACGAATGATGAGAACCCTGGTGACATGGCTGCTCACGGCTGTGATGGCTGTGACGACGGTGCTGCCGCAGTTCGCGGCCATTGCGTATGCGGCGGAGGTCCCGCAGGAGAAGTGTGAACTCCCGGCCGGTGACGGACTCACGACCGCCGGCGAAGAGGAGGATGAGCTCACCGGCGGTGAAGAAGCGGAAGATAACGAAACGGACAAGGAGCTTCCGCAGGATCAGGACGTCTCCGGAGATGATGATCCTGTGCCGGCAGAAGAGGGGGATGAACATCCCGGTGAAGAGGCGGTAATTGTCGATGCGGATCGCGACATCGAAAGGCTCGGCGATCCGGCGCCCGGAGGGGATTCGCTCTATATGGTGAAAGTGACGTGGGACGGCGACGAATGCGGACCTTATTACATGGCGTTGAACAGCGATATATCCATGAAGGAAATTCTTTTATATTTCAAATATGACAGTACTCTTGTGGTAAAAGATGTTGCAACGGATGATCAGGACAAGATTTCCCTTATCAATAAAAGCGGATCCGAATGGTATGTCAGGGCGGATGATGCATTAGAGGAAATGGCGCAGGCAACGGTCGGCTATAGCGTAAATCATTATATCGGAAACGGTGAATACGTTGAGGAAGATATCGAGAACGTGCTCACCTTTGAGGGCGCATACATAGACAGAGAATACCAGTGTGGGGATAACCTTGTATGGTCATATATGGAGGATCGTACAGTATGTATCTTCGGCGTCGGAGATATGTGGGATTTTGAAAGTGCGGAGGACTCGCCGTTTAAGAATGTGGACTGCTATACGGTCTATTTCAGCGAGGGCGTTACCGGCATCGGAGACCATGCTTTTGAAAATCATCCCGAAATGTTTTCTTTCCAGTGTTTGACCAATCAGAATCATTTTAGTTCGTTTTGGTGGTATACAGGGAGTCTTAAAAGGATTGGTGACGCTGCTTTCAAGAACAGTGGGCAGTATGGTGCAGACCTTACCATTGATAAGGCTCTGGAGTATATGGGGCAGGAAGCCTTTTACAATAATGGAGATAGGTTTGATAAAAAAATGTATATAAGAAAGCTCGATCCTGATAACCGGGCTTTTGTCTATGAAAACGGAGCATTATATGACAAGGACCGCACTAGACTTATCTACTTAAGAAGGGTTGGTATTGACAATACAGATGATTACTCAAATAAGAATTTTGTAATCCCTGCCACCGTTACGCAGATTGATGCGGCTGCTACGTGTTTCTTTTCTCTTTGGTACCGTGATGATTTCAGTATTACCTTCGAAGATGCATCGAATCTCAGATATGTTGGGGACTATGCTTTTTATAATAATGATACGTTGTCAGTCCTTTCTGGTACGGATGATCTTTTTCTCACATATGTAGGAGAGCATGCTTTCGAGAACTGTTCGCTTTTTGAAGGCACGATAACGCTTGACGAAGAATGTACCGAGATCGGGGAGAGTACTTTCAAAGGCTGCAGCAGCCTGAAAGGGTTTGCAAGTGAATCGCCGATCACGTCCGTGGGGGCACATGCATTTGACGGATGTAAGGCCGCAGAAGGCGTGATCACGCTGGATGAGTGCATCACGGATATTCCGGAATATGCCTTTGCCGGATGCAAAAGCCTGACAGGTTTCAACATGCGTTCTCCTCTTGAAACCGTCGGAGCACATGCATTTGACGGGTTCCACAGCGAGACGGGCACGATCAACCTGTCTGTGGATTTCTCCGAAGCCCCCGAATATGCTTTCAATGACTGCAGCGGAGTTACGATCAATATTCCGGAAGGTCATAAATTTGGTTTTGTCGGAGAGAAGGCTTTTTGTGGCTGCTCCGGATTGACGGGCGATCTTACACTGTGTCTGGGTGGATCATACTCGCTGAAAGAACACTCATTTGAAGGTTGTATTGGCTTGACCGGTATTACAATCCTGCATGGTAATATAATCGGAGATTATGCATTTGCGGGTTGCACAGGTGTTAAGAAGGTATACGTTCATACCATTGACAGTATGGGGGAAAGGGTTTTTTCCGGTTGCTCGAACCTGGAAAGTGTAACAACATATTATCAGGATCACTGGAGTTCGCTCGGTGATGGAGCGTTTGAGAACTGTACCTCATTGAAGAGTGTATCCTGGTCGGATAAGGCCAAGGATTTTGGAGACGGCATATTCTCCGGATGCAGCAGCCTGATCGATGTCTATATGCCGTTTATTGATGGAGGAGGTACTGTCAATCCCGCGGCTTTACCGAAGAACACATTTAAGGACTGCACGTTATTGGAAACAACGAGGGTAGCTGCAGGAACAAAATACATAAAGGAGACCGCTTTCAAGAACTGCTCAGCGCTCAAAGATTTATGGATCCCGGCAAGTGTTGAGAGTATTGATGCCACCGCATTCAATGACTGTGTCACTTCTCAGCTGACGATCCATTATGGTGGCAATTCGGGACAGTGGAGTGCACTGGTTAATGGAAACCAGGAACTTCAAAGTGTGAAAGCTGTGGAGTATGATGAGCATTATCCTGCCTATGGAACCATAGTTCAAGACATAACAGGAGATGGAACTGTCGATGTTAAGCTTCCTACGGGTAGCGGATTAGCAGACAGAGTGTGGTTCAACGTGATTCCCGGAGTGGGACAGAGACTGAAATCCTTTACGCTTACGGATTCACACGGACGTTTGTATCCTATATGGAAAAACTATGCCGGGCATGATTACGACTTTTTATTCAGACGGACCGGCGAATGCATGACGATCAAGGCAGTATTTGATACGGCTATCCCGGCCGGGACGGAAGAGGATCCGTGTGAACTGTCACAAGAAAGGTTCACTTACTGTCTGGAAGACGGCTGGTATGAAATTGCCGGAGATACTACAGTCTATCTTCCGGTCTCCGTATCGGGAACCGTGCACCTTATTCTTGGTGAGGGTACTACTCTGAATGCCGAAAGCGGGATCGTCGTGCCCGAAGGAAGCACACTTACCATATCCGGACAGGGAACGCTGAATGCGACAGGCAGGATTTATAATGCAGCCATCGGAGGATATGGATATCAACCGATGGGAACGGTCATCCTAGATGGCGGCAATATAATTGCCAAAGGAAATACCAGTGACTATAGCAGTGGCAGTGCTGCTATAGGAGGTGGTACCGCTGCGGACGGGGGAGAGGTCATAATAAACGGAGGAACCGTGTATGCGGAAGGTGTTTCAGGCGCATCCGGGATCGGGGGTGGAAAAAATGGCGGATCCATCGATTCGATCACGATCAACGGAGGCACTGTTACCGCAATAGGAAGCGCGGAAGGAAGCACGTGTTACTCTCCGGGTATAGGAGGATGCAATAGTTGCAACATCACGATCAACGGAGGCACGATAAAGGCGACCGGGATCGATGATACGGCTAGATGGGGAAAAGCCGCACCGGGTATTGGCGTTGGTTGGTATAACAGCAACAGCGAACATGACTGTACGATTACCATCGCGGACGGACTGTTGGTCACAACCGGTAAGGATCAGGTACCGGCTCTGTGTGATGACCGTATTGATGCGTGTGAAAATACGATCGTTGATATAACCGAATGTCCCCACGGCACGATGTGCGACAATGCCGGCGGCTGGTTTGTCTGTGCATACTGCCATGGTGAGGTGCCGGCGCACACGCTGACGATCAACTATGTGAGATCCGACGGCAGCGAGGCGCACGGATCGGAGGCGAGGTACTACGCGGAGGGCGCGGCGTATTCCGTGGATTCTCCGGTGCTGGCCGGCCTTACGCCCAATCCGGTGACGGTTACCGGCACGATGGGCGTGGAAGATGTGACCGTGAACGTGGTCTATAAGGGGACCGGCTTCGTCGCGCCGACGGCGAAGCGGGGGCTGGTGTATAACGGGCAGCCGCAGGAGCTGATCGAGCCAGGCGCGGCAGCGGGCAGTACGATATACTATGCGGCAACAACGGGCAGCGTCGCTCCGTCGGAGGACCTGTTCTCCGAGGCGGTCCCCACAGCGACGGACGCAGGTGCCTACGCCGTCTGGTATCGTGTGAAGGGCGACCGGGATCTGGCAGACAGCGCCCCGGTGGCGCTCCGCAGCCGTGTCACGATCGAACGGGCGGAATATGACGGCATAAAGACCGCCGATGTGGCCGTTATGGAGAACAAGGCAGAGACAGGTATACAGGCTTTCCTGCCAGCCCTGCCCGATGATGCGGTCTATGACGCAGCAGGTATCGTCCTCGGCAATGAGGATGGTCTGATCGTCGGCGAACCCGCTCTGAACGGAAATCTCCTTACCTTTGATACGACGGAGAAAGCTGCCGGAACGTATGCCACGATCACCGTTAACGCGAAGCACGCGAAGAACTATCGGGACTATCAGGTCGTCGCAACCGTGACGGCACGCGCAAACGAGCTGGATGTCGTAGGGATCGCCGGTCAGATCTACACGGGCAGCGCCATTACCCCGGAGCCCCGGATTCTCTGGCAGGATAAGGTGTTGGAAAAGGGTGTGGATTACACACTTACCTACAAAAACAATGTGAACGCCGCGTCAAAGAACGACAATAACGCACCCACCGTGATCGTGACGGGGAAGGGCAATTACAAGGATAAGAAGGAGATAAAGTTCGATATCGCGAAGCGCCCCATCGGGGACCGCACGACGTTTGCGCCGGGCTTTGACGTGACCATCGCGGATAAGAACTACGATAACGGAAAAGCACAGGTCTCCAAGCCGACGATCAAATACGGCAAGGTTGTTCTGAAAGAAGATAAGGATTACTCGCTTGCGTATGATGGGAATGAGGACAAAAAAGGTCCGGTGACCGTGACCGTCACCTGCCTGCACAGCAGCAGCAACTTTACCGGAAGCGCAAAGGTCACCTACAACATCTATGATAAGGCAAACAGTCTTTCAAATGCGGTGATCACGCTCGATAAGACAGAGGTTGTATACTCTGTTAATGAGGCTGAAAGAAGGCCGGCAGTCACACATGTCAAACTTAACAAAGAAGCGACAGTTGATCTCAATCCTGTCACGGATTATATTGTGACTTATAAAAATGATGATAAAGTGGGAACCGCGACAGTCATCGTAAGCGGCAAGGGATCATACGGCGGAAGCAAGAGCGCGACCTATAGGATCAAGGCAAAGGATCTAACGGGTACGGCTGTGGTGACTGTGACCGGTTCTGCCGTCTACACGGGCAAGGCCCTCAATCCCGCGGTGGAGGTACGGGACGGTGAAACGCTGATCCCTGCGGATCAGTACACCCTCGCCTATGTCAATGCCACCAATGCCGCAGCCGCGGATGCGCAGAAGACACCGGCCGTCACCGTACGGTTCAAGGGCAATTACACCGGCAGTACGGTGAAGAAATTTGCCATCACGCCCAGACGGGTGCCGGCGGGCGAGCTGACGGCCACCTTCCCCGATATCAGGGATACCGGCAAGGCCATCGATGCGGCGGCGCTGAAGCCCACGGTCACGATCGGTAAGACGACTCTGAAGAGAGGGACCGATTATGATGTGGACTATACGCGGAATCCGTCCCGGGAGACCCAGCGGGCGACCGTGACCCTCAAGGGCAACTATCAGGGATCCTACGACCAGAGCTTCCGGATCTTCCGTGATAACACGGATCTGGGGATCGGATCGTTTACGGTCACCATGGACAGGGCGAACTATACATACACGGGCGCTGCGATCATACCGCAGGTGACCGTCAAGACCATGGTGGACAACACGGTCAAAGTGCTCGAACCGGGGAAAGACTTCACGGTGACCGTCACGAACAATATCAACGTCCCGGGGGAAAATGCGGTCAGACTGCCCGCCTTTACCGTGACCGGCAAGGGCACCTACAAGGGGAAGCGGACGCAGAACTTCACGATCATACCGGCAACCCTTACGGCGAATGATCTGTCGGTCACCTTCCCGGATGTGCAGAGTAAGACCAACAAAACGATCGATGCCGCGAGCCTCACGCCCACCGTCAAGTGGGGCAAAGTCACGCTGAAGAAGGGCACGGACTATGATGTGACCTACACAAGGGATGAAAATGCGCTGCAGACGGCCGGCCTCACGCTGAAGGGCAACTACAGGAACGCTGAGCCCATGAACTACAGCTTCCGTATCTACGGGGATGCCGCTGACATCTCGGCGGATACCTTTACCTGCACTGCGGCGGAGGCGACCTATACCGGCGGCAGGCTCACTCCGGAGGTGACGGTGAAGACCACGATGTACGGCGGCGAGTCCGTTACGCTGACGGAAGGGCGGGACTATACCGTCACCTACACGAACAATGTCGCCGTCCCCGCGGAGAATGCGCCGGCCGCAAAGCTCCCGTCCTACACCGTGACGGGAAAGGGTGCCTACAAGGGCAGAAAGACGGGGACCTTTACGATCCACCCGCTTGCGCTTGCGGCAGATGAACTGTCGGTGGCGGTTCCGGATATCGTCCGCAGGAATAATAAAGATGTCACCGCCGCGGATGTCAAGCCGGCTGTCAAATGGGCAAATGTCACGCTTAAGCAGGGAACGGATTATGATGTGACGGGCTTTGCCTGGGTGAGTGCGAGCATTCAGCAGACGGCGAAGATCAGGTTAAAGGGCAATTATGCAAATAACGGGGAGATCCCCTGCAGTTTTAATGTCCTGCCGGGACAGACCGATCTCGCCGGCGCCACGGTCGTGGTGTCGGATGCGGTGTATACCGGCAGCAAGCTCACGCCCGGAGTCACGGTCAAAGTGACGATCGAGGGCTATGAGGCCACGCTCGTCGAGGGCAAGGATTATACGGTCGCTTATACGAACAATACGGATGCGGCCGCGCGCGATGCCGCCAAGGCGCCCACGGTGACAGTGACCGGCAAGGCTCCGGCATACAAGGGCAGAAAGACGGGCACCTTTACCATCGAGCCGCTTGCGCTTACGGCGGCGGATCTGACCGTCTCGATCCCCGACATCAAGGATACGGGCAAGGCGGTCACGGATGCGCAGATAAACCCGACGATCACCTACGGCAAGATGACCCTGAAGAAGGGGAAGGATTACACCGTCACCTATGAGCGGGATACCGCCCGGGAGTTTCAGACGGCGAAGATCACGCTGACCGGGAGCCTGCGCGGCAGCTTCACGCATCCGTTCCGGATCTACAGAGATGACACGAACCTGGCGGTGGGGCGGTTCGTCATCGTCCCCGAAAAGAAGGCCCTGGTCTACACGGGGGATAAGCTCACGCCGGCCGTGACGGTGAAGTCCGTTGTGGACGGGCGCGAAGTCACGCTCGTCTCCGGCAGGGATTACACGGCCGCCTACACCAACAATATCAACGCGGCGGCGGGCGATTCGGCCAAGGCACCCACGATCACCGTGACGGGTAAGGGAATCTACAAAGGCGCCCGGAAGTGCACCTTTACCATCCGCTGCAAGGAGCTGTCGAAGAACACCTGCACGCTCACGGTGGATGACATCAAGTACAACAACGGCAACGCCTTGAAGCCTAAGGTCACGGTGACCGACAAGGCGCGCGGCAAGGTGTTGACCGTCAATAAGGACTACACTCTTGCATACAGCAACAATACGGCTTTGGGAGAAAAGGAGGATGAGAACGCTCCGACGGTGGTCATCCGCGGGATCGGCAACTACAGCGAGCCCGCGTCCGCGGACAGGGTGCCTGTCGGGAAGTTCCGCATCTATCTGAAGGACATCTCGACGGCAGTGGTCCAGGGGCTTACCTCCAAAGGCTATACCGGCTTCGCGATCCGGCCGGATGATTTCAGCGTATTCTCCGGCAGGCCGATATCGGAGGATAAGGCATTGACCAAGGGCACGCACTACACGGTCTCCTACGGCGATAACGTGAAAGCCGGGACCGGCACGGTCATTCTCACCGGCAAGGGCGAGTACGGCGGGACCAGGGTGGAGAAGTTCACGATCCTGCCCAAATGGGTGAGCGAATTGCTGCAGGCTGTCCAGTGAGAAAACATGGTGTTCTGGAACAGGTATGTGCAGAAGTTTATACCGGTCATATTCGGGTGATGTGACCGCCGCCGGGACTGACAGCATGTGAGGAGGCATTCGTTTGAAGAAGACCGGATCGAAAAAGAAGATCGTTTTCCTGATCCTGCTGTGCCTGATCATCCTGGCGGTGGCCGGATGGTGGGCATTCTGCGTCAAGATGTATGATGAGAATTTTAATGTGCGCGGGGACAGTTATCCGCCTCTGATGCTCCGATTGCAGGATTTTGAGGGGTTGAGCTGTACGGAGTACACCTTTCCCTCGGATAAAGGTCAGAAGCTTGCCGGATACCTGTATCGTCACGGGGAGGATCAGCACGGGATCGTGGTGATCGCCCACGGATTCGGCGGCGGCGGACATAATTCCTATATGGATGTCGCTGATTATTTTGCGAGGGGCGGGTACTTCGTATTCGCCTATGATGCCACCGGATGCGATAAGAGTGAAGGGACGGGCGTGGGAGGCGTGCCGCAGGGAGTGATCGATCTGGATCATGCCATTTCCTTTGTTGAAGAAAGTGCTGATATTCCGGATCTGCCGATTGTGCTATTCGGCCACAGCTGGGGAGGCTACTGCGTATGCAATGTGCTGAATTATCACCCGGAGGTGCGGGCTGTTATTGAATGTTCGGGCTTCAACCGTTCATCGGATATGTTTGAGTCGGGTGGGAAGTCTCAGGCGGGAGGCGCGATCTATGCGATGACACCTTTCATCAGGATCCATGAACGGCTGAAATACGGCAGGTACGCGGCAAGTACGGCCATGGACGGATTTGAGGCGACGGATGCGCACGTGATGATCGTACACAGCGCCGATGACAATGTGATCGGGATCGGGTACGGATGCGACAAGTATTATGAGAAGTATAAGGATGACCCCCGCTTCACATTCATCCGGTTTGAGGACAGAGGTCATAATGACGTATACAATGACCCGGAAAACACCTATAAAGATGAATTCAATGCGCCGTTTGACAGCTGGCTTGAGACACTTGATTATGACTATAAGGCCGCGGAGAACATCGAGCGTTTCAAACAAGACAAAGCGGCATACATCACCGAAAATCTGGATCATGCCAGATGGAGCAGCAGGCTGAATGAGGAGCTGTTCGCACGTTTTCTGGGGTTCTATGATAATGAAGTTGATATTGGAGGCTGAAGAGTAATGATCACCGGATTGCATCATATCTCTTTGAAATGCGGAACACCGGAGGAATTTGAAAGAGCAAAAGCATTTTATATCGATCTGCTGGGGTTTACGAAAGTAAGAGAATGGCCGGAAGGGATCATGATCGAGTTCGGAAACGGAATGCTTGAAATCTTCAGCAACGGACCCGGGATCAAGACGAAGGGAGCCTTGCGGCATATTGCTTTTGCGACGGATCATGTTGATGAGATCGTTGAAAAGGTTAAAAAGGCGGGATATGAAGTGTTCATTGAACCGACTGACATTGTGATAGAGTCCGAACCGGAATACCCCGCAAGAATGGCATTCTGCTTTGGCCCTCTTGGTGAAGAGATCGAATTCTTTCAGGAACGATCGATTCTCCGGTCCATATAGAAAGCAACCTTCCAGATCCCGTCCTTTTTTCTCCAGCTGGTTGTAATATGAAACTTCCCTGCAAGATCCTGATCGCTGTCTTCTTCTGCTTCCAGAGTGACGATATAATGGGTCTGAACGCACTCCGCTGTGTTGCAGACGATCTCGAAACGATCGATCTTATATGATTTACAGTTAAAGCCTTTGATGATCCCGGCATATTCCGCACCGGTGTATCGGTATCCGCCGCACACCATGACAGCGTCTTCATTCACCAGTTCCAGAAATGCTTTTGCATTTCTGTTCTGGATGGCTTGCCACAGCCTCTCCTCCAGTTCGCGGAAAGGGTCTTCCGGGTGCGCTTTCATTTCTCTTATCCGGACGCGTGCATAAAGCCAGCTGTATAGAGCATCTTCATAGTTCTTCAGCCGGTACTGGCCGGTCTGTACCCAGGCCACATCAAAATGGGCATTTGCACGCACCTTATCAAATATCCTGAAACGATAGCCGTTGTTCTGATCCAGTGGGTAGACCGCGTAGTATATGGAATGACTCTCATCCGGATCCTGCCCGCCGATCCCTACCACCCAGTCATCGATCAGCGTGTGATAGCAGTATCCTGTATCCATTACACCCAGTCGTTCCCAAACTCCGTCGGAAAACGTGATCGTATAATCCCGGTCTGTTTCCAGATCCCCAAGCGGTATATAGATGCTGTACTTTGCGTCCGTATCGATCGCACCGACCGCAATACCCTCATCATCTCTTACCTTCCAGGGGCTGTCCAGAAACCGGTTCTTTCTGATATCAAAGGGAATCGTCCTTTCTCCGTCCGACACACGAAACACGCCGACAGGAGTCTTCAGTTCCATCACATGATCCATCATTTTTTCCTCGCATTTATGCTGTCATTACTTCCTTCGCCGTCTGAACCCGTTACAACACATGATCCGTCCACAAAATCTTAACATATACGCCGGAGATCGTGCAATTTCCCCGGTCGGCATGGCCGGGGATTTTTCGTGGCGGGCTGATGGGAGTTTTGGTATAATCGTTGGAGCGGCGATCGGAATCTGCCGACCGTTTTATGGAGAAGTATATTGAGGGGAATAAAGCGGCATCCATGCACGAATATGCCGGGTATATCAGAGGAGAGAAGCTATGAAAAAATGGTATGACGAAGAATACGAGTTTACCGTCGAAGTAACCGGCTTTTTGCACGGGGACCATACGGAAAGGTATTGCCGTAACGGGGAAGAGGTCGGTGATGTTTATAAATGCACCTATGGATGCCCGGTTAACGGTGATGGTTACGGGATCTGCTCGAAGACAATGATGATGCTGTATCCCTTGATGGAAGCAGTCAGAAGCGGCGGAGATCTGACCAAAGTCGGCGGCGATGGAGAATACTCAAAAACCGTCGTTTGCCCGGATGGGTGTGTGATATTCAAACTGACAGCCAGGCCGCTGGGAAATGAAAACTTCCATACCGGTGGATTTTGGGATTATCCCGATGAAACACAGAATTGACGGAGCATATAGGGGGGCATTTCTATGGGCCTGAAGTTGATAAAGCTTACCGGGGAATACGAAGCGGAGCTCGCGGAAATGTTGGACGAGTGGAAGAAAGATCAGCAGATCAACCATACCAACCATTCTCCGTGGGCGATTTTCAAGAACGACCATCATGATTTTGATCACTATCTCGAAAACCTTGAGATAAAATCCGAGACGGACGGATTGGTTCCGGATTCCGTGTTTTTCCTGCTGGATGAGGATAGAAACCGGCTTTTGGGAGCGGTAAACATTCGACACTATCTGAATGAGCATTTGCTGCGGGATGGCGGGCATATCGGAGATGGGATCAGACCAAGTGAGAGAAGAAAGGGGTATGCCACGGAAATGATCCGGCTGGCATTGATCGAGTGCAGGAAGCTGGGCATAGACAGAGTGCTCATTGTTTGCGATAAAGACAATATCGGTTCTGCCAAATCCATAATCAATAACGGCGGAGTTCTTGAAAACGAAATTGTCAATTCTGACGGTGTTATCGAGCAGCGGTACTGGATCTCCCTTCGCGAGAGCACGAATAAGGCGGATTAAGATGACAACATATTATGATGACGGGACGATCAGGATCAGGAGTATGATCCCCGGAGATGCCAAAGTCCTGTATGATACATACTTATCGTATGGCTGGCATCCGTCTTTGGAAACATACGAAAGATATCATACAGAGCAGGAAGACGGTGTCAGATTTGTTTTTATCGCGGAGTATGACGGCAGGGTTTCCGGACAATGCACACTGATCCTGAATCCGACGGATGGTCCCTGGGGTGATCAGGGATATCCTGAAATTGTTGATCTGACCGTTTTCTTTGATGTTCACAATAAAGGCATTGGGAGTAAACTTCTGGATGCCGCCGAGAAAGAAGCTTCAAAGATCTCCGATAAAGTGTATCTGGCGGTCGGCGTACATTCGGGATATGGACCTGCGCAGAGAATGTATGTGAAAAGGGGATACAATTTCGACGGCAGCGGCGTCTGGTATCAGGGAAAACAATTGGAGCAGTATGCGCCCTGCGTCAATGACGATGATCTGCTGCTTTATATGGCTAAGGAACTGTGAGCAGAAAGGTGGTTTTATGGAAAAGTATATTGAGGGCAATAAAGCGGCGTGGGAAGAGGCGTTTGATAACAGGGACGCGTCGTGGGGTGCTGATATAACAGAGCGTATACGGAAAGAAGAGTATCCGTTTTTTGAAAAAGAAATGGTTGATGTACTGCGAGGCATCGATACGGAAGGAAAATCGATCGGCCAGTTCTGCTGCAATAACGGCCGGGAGCTGCTTTCTCTGGTAAAAAGCGGAAAAGCCTCGAAGGGCGTTGGCTTTGATATTGCCGAAAACCAGGTCGCCTTTGCGAATGAAAAAGCCGGAGAACTCAATCTGCCGTGTACATTTGAGGCCGTAAACATCTATGATATTGATGAGACTTTCAGGGAACAGTTTGACATTGTGATCATTACGATAGGGGCGTTATGCTGGTTTGATGATCTGAACCGCTTTTTCGAGATCGTGGCCAAATGCATGAAGCCCGGATCCGTGATCGTGCTTAACGAGCAGCATCCATGCACGAATATGCTGGCCTCGGAAGGAGAGGAGAAGTTTGATCCGGATCACAGAACGGAATGTCATTATTCCTACTTTGAGCACGAATGGACGGGGAATGAGGGCATGTATTATATGACACATAAAACCTATCGTTCGAAGACGTTTACGGATTATACACATTCCATGTCGGAAATAATGTCCGCCATGTGTAGCAACGGGATCGTCATCACAGGACTTCGGGAGTTTGATCATGATATCAGCGGCGGTTTTGCATCACTGGATCATTGCGGTTTCCCGCTGTCCATGATCTTACAGGGGAAGAAATGATCATGATGGATAAAGACTTCAGAGGAAATGCATATATCATAAAAGCCGGAGAGGTATTGCTGGATTACAGCGGGGGATTTGCGGACCTGGCAAATGAGATCCCGAATACGCCGGAAACAAGATTCGCCTGTGCATCCATGAGCAAGACGTTTGTCGCCGTCGGCATCCTGCAGCTGATCGAAGCGGGAAAACTGAAATTGGAAGATACGATCGGCGCGATCCTGGATTTTGATCTCAAACAGATCGATCCCTGTGTTACGGTAAGGCAGCTTTTGAACCACACATCCGGTGTACCGGACTATTTTGATGAATCGGTCATGGATGATTACGAGGCGTTGTGGGTGGACTATCCCAATTACAGGGTCAGGCATAACCGGGACATTCTTCCGCTCTTCATCGATCAGCCCATGATGTATGGCAGGGGGGAGAAGTTTCAGTACAATAATTCCGGATACATCCTGCTGGCATTGATCATGGAAAAGATCACTGGCATGGATTTCGATGTTTACCTTAAGCAAAATGTATTTGACACATGCGGCATGAGTCATACGGGGTATTTTTCTTTTGACAGACTTCCCGCAAAATGCGCAAACAGCTATATTTACTGTCCTGACACGGAGGATTACAGGACAAACATTTACTCTGTCGGCGCAAAGGGCACGGGAGACGGAGGGGCATTCGTCACAGTCGGGGATATTGTGGCGTTTTGGAACGGGCTCCTCGGGCATAAGCTCCTTTCCGGGGAGATGGTAACGCAGATGTTCTCCAGGCAGAGCGGAGATGGGAAAGATCCGGAAGAGGGGTATTATGGCTTTGGGGTATGGATCATCGACAATCCCCGGGGGCAGGATTATGTGTATATGCAGGGATGTGATGACGGAGTGAGCGCGATCTCCGAATACAATCCCAATAACGGAATGATAACGGTCATGCTCAGCAATTACGGAGATAACGTCTGGGCAAGGATGAAGAAAATACGGGAAGAAAACTATCAGGATAAAAGATGTTGAGCAAAACTCAGTTGGGGGGATGATACCGTTTCGGAGGAAATGCTGACGAAAAGGATCCCGAGAGAGCATCCCGGGATTCTTTTTTGTTTGCCTGTCTTGACAGTATTGATCAAGAGAGGTATAAATAGTTATACAAATCATACTTATCATACGAATGCATCAGGGGGTGAAAATATGAGTATGCCAAAGGGAAAATACGCATGGACCGCCACGGTTGGAGAGAAAGGACAGATCGTCATTCCAAAGCAGGCAAGGGAAGTATTCGGAATTAAGCCGGGTGATACACTGATCCTGCTCGGCGATGAAGAGCGCGGTATAGCAATCCCACCCAAAGAATCCTTCGGGGAATGGTTTGGCAAGGTTTTTTCCGAGAATAGCGAGGACTGAAATATGAGAAAGACATACCTGGATAATATTCGCTGGATTACCGTTGTGCTGGTTGTCATCTATCATGTGATCTATATATTCAACGGCGTAGTCGTGCATGGGATCATCGGGCCCTTCAGTGAACATCAGCCCCAGGATATCTATCAGTACATCGTTTATCCGTGGTTCATGCTGCTCCTGTTTGCCGTGTCCGGCATGTCAGCCCGCTATGAACTGGGCAAGCGCACAGAGAAGGAATTCATCAGAGTCAGGACGAGGAAATATCTTGTGCCTTCAACGATCGGCCTTCTGGTGTTCGGCTGGGTTCTCGGCTATTACAACATGCTGATGTCCGGTGCGTTCGATTCGATGGGCAATGTACCCGGGCCGATTCTCTTCCTGATAATGGCAGCCAGCGGTTCCGGCCCTCTGTGGTACCTCCAGGTGCTCTGGATCTTAAGCCTGATCCTGGTACTGATCAGAAAGATTGAAAAGGACAGATTCTACAATGTCTGCGGAAAAGCAGGTCTTTTGATACTGATCCTGCTTGTCATACCCGTATACGGTGCTGCGCAGATACTTAACACACCGGTTATCGTAGTGTACAGATTCGGTATCTACGGACTGGGCTTCCTGATCGGCTACTTTGTACTGTCTCATGACGAAGTGATGGAGCGGCTTGGCAGGAACTGGCTGCTCTTAAGCCTGATCGCCCTCGCATCCTGCGTGGCATTTGTGATCCTTTACATAGGGCAGCCTTACGCGGATCACGTTGTCCTGGATACGGTGATGTGCAACGTATACGCGTGGTTTGGTGCGCTCGGCGTACTTGCCTTCATGAAAAAGTGGGGCAATTTCGAGAATGCTTTCTCGAAGTGGATGCGCAGAAAATCCTGGGGCTTATACGTATTCCATTATCTGATGATCGCGGTCAGCGGATGGTATCTGCATACACTGTGTCCGTCCCTTGCACCCGTCATTGTATACCTGCTGGTCGCTATAGCGGCATTCGCAGGCTCTTTCCTGCTGTATGAGATCATGAGCCGCATACCTGTCTTAAGATGGTGTGTTCTGGGAATAAGAAAGGAGAAGACCGGAACACATGCTGACGCAGATGCTTTTGTAAAACGGGGTGGAAAATGATATAATGCAGCAGTTGACAATTCATTTGATCTTGCGGGGGATATCAAGTCAAGACCTGAGGGGAGGTAGAAAATGAAACAGTTTTATGATCTGATGAAGAAAGTCCCGCTTCTTCCGGGAATCCTGGGTGTTGTGTTCAGCATCGTCTTTATGAAGGTAGTAGGGGCGGGTTATTCGAGCGTTGGAGTGGAGGGAATGCTGATCAGGATCGCATTAACCCTTGTGACGCTCCTGTTCCTGTGCCTGATCTCCGGTGCCAAGGTGTTTGAGAACAGTGCAAATGAGACGGGCTACGCGTTGAAAAAGCTTTTACCGTTCCTGATATACGCATTAATTGCGGGAGGTTTGTATTTTGTTGTAGCCATCAACTCCAATCCAATGAAAACGGGCTGGCCGGTAATTCTCATCATCGTTCTGGTTGAGATGCTTTTTGTGGGTTTATTTGAAGAACTCACCTATCGTGCGCTCATCAACGATGCGATCCTCTATCAGTACAGGGAGAAAAAAGGTGTCTTTGTTGCGATCGCTGTCGTTTCATGCTGCGTGTTCGGTATTATCCATGTTATCGGGGCGGATGTCAGCACGCCTCTGGCCTTCGGACAGGCAGCGATGAAAACCATCAACTGCGGATTATGGGGATTCTCATTTCTGGTCATTTATTGGAAAACACATAATATCTGGGCCGGTGCCCTGGCACATGCGTTCTATGATGCGTGTACCGTGTTCACAAGATATGTGGTTGAAGGTCAGGAAGCAGCCGGCGGCTATGTTATGGAGGGTAATATAGAGGCCGAAGGAGTAGCGATCAGTAAGGGCGTCGTTGCGCTGGGGGTCGGCATGATCGAATTCGTTTTCATGCTCATACTCACGATCGTGATGATAAAAGTGTTAAAGAGTATCGATTTTAAGAAGATCCGTGAGGAATGGTGAGGAACAGCCGGGGTTGCTGTACGGAGAGAATCAAGAACAGTCCCGTCCGGACAATGGGCCCGGGCGGGACTTTTTCGGAGAGGCGGTTGTGACTGTCAAGATCTTGCTACGGCCGGGAGATGCAATGAAGAAAACAAAGAATATCTCAGGCGTCGTAGTAATACTGTTTATAATGTCATTTCTATCCGGTTGCGGGAACACAGAACCGGTACAGGCTTCGCTTTCCATTCAGGAAACGGAATGGAGCGAACAGGGCTCTTCCACATATGATCCGAATATATTTACACCTCTTCAAAAGGGAGATGTGGTATATGATGATCATTTCACAAAGATCAAAGTAAGATCGGTCAATGAAAGCAGAATTGTTCTTGCGATAGAAGGACGTATGGTTGAACCGAATGATGACGGTACGATCGATCTGGGTGCTGATCCGATAGAGAAGCTTGAACTCGACTGCGGGAAATCTATTGAAATTGTATCTACGAGCATGAGTGCCGGTTTCAATCTGGTCATCTCGTATGAATGAAATGAAATAGCAGGTAAAAGGGTGTATAGAGATTTGCCGGTACTCATAGATTTATTTCTGACTTTCGCCAAGATCGGATTGTTCACCTTTGGCGGAGGATATGCAATGATCTCGCTTATAGAGAATGATTGCGTAGAAAAGAAAAGATGGATAACGCACGATGAAATGATGGATGTGACCGTAATCGCAGAATCAACGCCCGGTCCCATCGCCATCAATTGTGCCACCTATGTTGGATACAAAAAAGGGAGACTTCCCGGTGCAATAATAGCTACGCTCGGGATAGTTCTTCCTTCATTCATCATAATCTTCTTGATATCAAAGTTTTTTGACAGGTTCCTTGAAATAACATGGGTAGCAAATGCATTCCGGGGAATCAAGATAGCTGTTGGTATACTGATAGTGGATGCAGCCGTAAAAATGCTGATCAAAATGAAGAAAAAGCCAATGCCAATGATCATGGTAGTTTGTTCAGCGGTAGCTATGATACTTATCAGTATTTTTTCCGTAAACATTTCATCCATGGTGCTTATGATCGTCTCAGCCTTCATCGGGATAGCCGTGTTCATTATAGGATCACATGCTAAGAAGGGGGAGAAAAGGGGATGATCTATCTTGATTTACTAATTGGATTCCTCGAAGTAGGTTTCTTCTCCTTTGGCGGTGCATATGCAGCAATCCCGCTGATAAGGGAAGTGGTACTGGCTCACGGCTGGATGGATGATGAAATGGTTGCCTATATGATCGCGATAAGCGAAAGCACACCGGGACCGATCATGGTAAATATGGCAACATATGTGGGGAGCGTAAAGGGAGGAATTTCGGGGGCGATGATAGCCACGACAGCGGTAGTCTTTCCTGCCTTTCTTATTATCCTGCTGATCATGGTTCTGCTAAAAAAGACTTTGCAGAATAAGTACGTTAAAGCAGCACTTGGAGGCTTGAAACCGTGTATTATCGGTATAATCCTGTC
>JAEEGL012099599.1_pt1 | contig 35857 bp, 37 predicted proteins | sample 9134231 | NCBI WGS metagenome assembly JAEEGL01 (sample SAMN16246548, study PRJNA631951) | gut metagenome | biome: gut microbiome; feature: rumen; material: fiber-attached | host: Bos | place: Iran: Karaj | collected 2018-10
ATGATTTAAAAGTAATATCTGAAAAATTAGAAGTGATTAATGAACAATTATCAAATTATCAAAAGGAGAAAAGAAAGCAAAAAAATAAAATATTGATAATTATAGATATAAGTATCACTTTACTATTCATATTGTTAGCAATATTAGACAGTCCTTATCAGACTTGGGATTATAATATTACCGAATGGGCTATATTAGGAACTTTCTACCAAGCATTTGAATGGATGTTTATGAGATTAGCACCTATTGTTGTAATAGTATTAACAACTATTATATTAATTAAAAAGAATAAATAGCATAATAATTATAACATAAATAAAAAACACTAACAATTAAGCTAGTGTTTTAATATTTTAAATGGCAGGATATTATAAGAAATTTACAACTTACTATCTGTGTCTTCCAGATGCTCTTTCGGATACTTTTTTAATAGTTTCATTTGTTGGATTTAGATATTCAGCCATACTAATTCCATATTGTTCTTGTAACGCTTCTTCATTCACATCTTCCAATATTCCAATTAAATCAACTAATTGTTCAGAATATGGATTAAAAGTTTGATTGTTATAGGTACTACTTTCTAAGCTACTATTAATATCATAATCTTTTTCTTCTGGATTTGTAAATTCTTTAAATTCCATATTACACCTCTATATAGAACTCCATAAGTTGGAGTAAACATCTAAATGGCAGGGAGTTTCAGATTCGAACTGAAATTCTCGGTTTTGGAGACCAAGCGAATAACCATTAACTCAACTCCCTATGCAAGTAATTATACCACAAAAATATTTTATAAACAATATATTTAACAATATTTATTTATATTGTCATCTACTTTTACTTATGATATAATAACTTTGTTGCTTGTGTGATGAAATGGTAGACGTGCTGGACTCAAAATCCAGTGGTGGCAACACCGTGTCGGTTCGAGTCCGACCACAAGCACCAATTATAAAAAAGAACTAACTATCAAGTTAGTTTTTTATTTTGTAGGTATTGCTATAGAATAATTTTGTTTTGCACTTAAGAATCTTTGAATTCTAGGATCATTAATTTCTTCAGAATCAGTTTTTTCTATATCATCTTTTCTTGCAGTTTCAATTGCTCCAAAAAAACCATCAGCAGTAGAAACTAAACCTGGAAAGTTATATATTATTGCAGCTGTAATATATTCAATATTTGGAATAGTTTTAATTTTTTCTATACTTCTAGGATCTTTATCGTTATGAATTAATTTATATAGGTCAAATAGTTTTGCAAAAATGGTATTATTCTTTTTTTGAAGTTCAGATAAGAAATTATATAATCTTTTTGAACTAATACCATAATCACTAGCAAATTTTGATACATAATCTTCTAAAGTATTTGTTTCTCTTTCAACTAATTTTAAATTAACATCATCTAATTCCTTAAGTTGAGCTTTATTGTATGTTATAAGATTATATATGAAAAGATTAGGATTTTGTTTCATATTAGGATGTGCATTATCAATAACAGCTGCAGCATACTCGATATTATTTTTTTGTTCTAATTGAGAAATATAAAAATCAAGTTGATTTTGTGAAAGTAATGGAAATTTAAATACCCCATTCATCATATCAACAATTAAATTATTATTTCTAATTTGTTCTTCAATAACAAATTTTCTAAGCTGTTTACTACTAACACCTAATAACTTTGCTGCTGATTTAAGTGTATATAAATTTCCTACTTCTTTTACATATAAATTAGCTTTTATTTCATCATATTTTTCCATAACAATCCTCTACTTCCTTTTAAATATTTTAAAATCAGGAAATGCCCTTATAACACGTTTATATAAAATTGAATCTTTAATAATGTATTCTTTTACTTGTTCATTAAGTTCTTTTTTATTATTTCTTGGTATATCTTTAGCTCGTACTTTTATTTTATGAACAATTATTGATGATAAAGTAAAATCAAGTACAAATACTACTGATAAAAATATTAGTATAATTAATAAAATATTATGTGGTATACCTTCTAATAAAGTTTGAAAATATGGACTTACAAAAGAGACAACTATCGTACCTAAAACTCCAAACAAAATAGAATTTCTTAAACATATACGTCCATTTATATTAAACTTAAATCTACTATAGTCCCACCATTTAGTTTTAAAAACTTTTTCTAGAACATATCCTGTTATATATTCAATAATAGTACATACTATAGTAGAAATTAAAAATACTAATATATAATGATTTTTTAAATTACTAAAAAGATAAGTTAAAAATATACAAGAAACTCCATAAATCGGACAGATTGGTTCAATTAAGAAACCCCTATCGGTAAATTTTCTATTTAAAATACTGACATATGTTATTTCAATAATCCATCCAAGAAATGAATAAATAAAGAAAAGGCTTACTGCTTCTTGTATTAATCTCATATTATGCACCCTATCCCTATTATAAATTATATCACAATTAGCAAAAAAAAACCATCTTTTGATGGTAATTATCATAAATGGTGGAGCATAACGGGATCGAACCGTTGACCTCCACGGTGCAAACGTGGCGCTCTCCCAGCTGAGCTAATGCCCCATTCGATGACAACAATGTAATTCTAACATAATTGCCACCATTATGTCAATAGTTTAAATAAAACTTATTTTTTAACTATTCTTCCATGACCTGACAAGCTTGGTTCAATTTCATCAATACTTGTTTTAACTGTATCATCAATATTAAAAAATTTGATTAGCTTATTTGTCATTTCAGTATATGAACTTATTGCTTTATCATATTCATTTTGATTAATCATAACTGTGATTGGTTTTATATAATTTTCAAATAAAATTAAAGACATATTTACTCTACCATTAGAGTTTGCAAGCGATTCACTAATTACTGGTCCAATTTCATCATATTTTACTAGAATTTCAAGCCCTTTTATATTCTTTTGTAAATAATTTTTTCTGAATCCTCTAAGTGTCTCTAGAAAAATATTCTTATCATCCATATTTAATATTCCACATAATGTTGTTGTAATATAACATCCAGTATGTCTTTGACTTTCTTTACTAATATCAAAAGCTTTTTTAGCATCACTACTACTTCTTAAATAAGCTGTACAATAACGATTACAAGCATTATCAGTCGCTAAATGTCTTTCTCCTAATTTATCACAATAGTATTTACCATAAACATGATCATGATCAATATTTAAATATGTACATTCACTACAAGTTTTACTCATAAAAACCCCTCTTTCAAGAGTGATATACTATCATAATTATTAATACAAAGTCAATACTTTTTATTTGTTTTTATTTGTTTTTCAGTTATAATATAAGTAATAGGATGTGTTTTATGAAAAGAATAAAAGAACTTATATTGCCAATATATATTATTATAAATATTTTATATTTAACAATCGGCAGTTATTGTTTTGCAACCTTGAAATGGTCTCAATATAATCTTGCACAAGGATTATGGATAATTGCTGGTTTAAATATATTAATTTGTCTTGCAATAATGATTAAAAAATTAATTAAAATGGAAAAATTTCGTTTCAAAATAATTGATTTATTTATATTACTTATCATAATATTTAGTATTATATCTTGGATATTTGCTATTAATCAAAAAGCTGCACTTGTAGGTTCAGTTGGTAGATGGGAAGGATTATTAGTAATTATTTATTATTTTACAATATTATTTTTAAGTTCATTTGTAAAAAAAGAACATAAAAATATAATTGTATATGCAATTCTTGTTTCAGGAATGATTCAAGTATTTTATTCACTTTGCCAAGTACTATCAATATTTGATGTAGCAACAGTTTACCATGATCAAAAACCATGGGCATCTGGATTTACTTATAATCCTATGTTTTTTGCAACATATATGATAATATGTCTTGGATTATCTATTGGATTATATTTTGATTCAGAAAAATTAATCAAAAAAATTTTATTTATTCTTTGTTCACTATGCTTTACAATTGGTCTTTTTATTAGTAATACTTTAAGCTGTTTTATTGGATTAATATTCATTTTTATTATTGTTTTAATATACTCCATTAAAAACAAATATTTTTGTAAATTGATCATTATAACTATCTTATTAATATCTACATCTATTACAATGCATTTATTAAATGCTACTACAATGTTTAATGATTTTATTACAATGCAAAATGAATCTAAAGAAATAGTATCTGGTAATGCTCAAAAATATTATGGAAGTGGCAGAGTTTTTATTTGGACTGAAACTATGAAAATTGTACCTAAATATCTTACTCATGGTGCTGGAATTGATAATTTTTTATATGCATTTGGTAATAAACCTCTTCAAAAAAATCGTATAATATATGATAAAGCCCATAATGAATACTTACAAATACTAATTACTGAAGGATTATTTTGTCTTATAAGTTATTTATTATTATATATTTTTATTGTTGTAAAAGGGTTTAAAAATAATTTTAAAAATAAACAAATATTTTTACTTCTTCCAATTATTGGATATTTAGTACAAGCATTCTTTAATATAAGTGTTATTGTAGTAGCCCCTATTTTTTATATATGTTTAGGCCTATTAGTTGATAGAAAATAAGAAAATATGTTAAAATTATTATGATGGTGGTTAATATGTATAGAAAGTATATAAAGCGCGTTTTAGACATTATTATTTCACTAATTATTTTATTAATAGTTTGGCCACTACTACTAATAATTAGTCTAATAATTAAAATAGTTGATCATGGTAAAGTTTTCTATAATCAGGAAAGAACTGGATTATATGGAAAAAGCTTTAAAATGTATAAATTTAAAACTATGAATGATAAAAAAGTAACTAAATTTGGTAAATTTTTAAGAATAACTTCTTTAGATGAATTACCACAGTTTATTAATATATTAAAAGGTGATATGTCTTTAATTGGTCCAAGACCTTGGATACCTGATTATTTTAAAAGATTTAATAATACCCAAAAAAAACGTGTTAATGTTAAACCTGGTATTATTGGTCTTGCCCAAGTAAATGGTAGAAATAGTATTAATATATTTCAAAAAATTAACTATGATATAGAATATATTGAAAATTTAAGTTTTATATTAGATATAAAAATTTTATTTAAAAGTTTAAAAGTCATTATTATAAAAGAAGACATTAATAATATTGAAGAACATTTAAAAGAAGAATTACACTTATTAGAAAATCAATAGGAGGATACATGAAATTAGAAATTCTATTATCAGTAATGAATTTAAATAAAAAAGATTTGGATAAAATGAATATTACAAGTAAATGTACTGTTATAAATCAATGTGAAAAAAATGATACTGAAAATTATAAAAATTTCAATATTTATTCTTATAATGAAGTTGGTTTATCAAATAGTCGAAATAGAGGACTTGAAAAAATAAGTAAAGACATATGTATTTTATGTGATGATGATGTTATTTATAATGAAAATTATGAAAATATGATAATTCAAGAATTTGAAAATAATAAAAAAGCAGATATTATCATATTTAATATAACAAGTCCCAATAGAAAAATAAGAATAAATCAAAAAAACAAAAGGTTACATTTCTACAATATTCTTAATTTTACTAGTACTAGAATTGCTTTTAGAACAAATAAAATTATTTTAAAAAAAATTAAGTTCAATCCTATGTTTGGAGCGGGAGCGAAATATCAAAATGGTGAAGAAGCAATTTTTTTAAATGAATGTTTAAAACATAAATTAAAAATATATGCTAGTACTAAAAATATTGGAATAGTATATCAAAATAAATCTACATGGTTTAATGGTTATGATAAAAATTTCTTTTTTGATAAAGGAGCAATTTTTACAGCTATTAATAAAAAAGCAAGACATTTATTATTTTTACAATTTTTATTACGACATAAAAATTTTTTACACAAATTAAGTTCTTTTGCTGCATACAAGTATATGCTTCAAGGTTCAAAGGAGTATTTAAATGATATCCGTAATAGTCAACGTATATAATGGTGAAAAATATATTAAAAAATGCCTAGACAGTATTATTAATCAAACATATAAAAATTTAGAAATATTAATTATTAATGATGGTTCTACTGATGATACATTAAAAATATGTCAAAGTTATGAAGATAAAAGAATAAAAATTATAAATCAAAAAAATATTGGTATATCTCTTTCAAGAAATGTAGGAATTGACAATGCAACTGGTGAGTATTTATTCTTTGTTGATTCTGATGATTATATTGAACAAGATACTATAAAATACTTATATAATACTTGTAAAAAACATGATGTCAAAATGGCAATTTGTCAATCAATAGTAGTAAATAATTATGACAAAAAAATTAAAAATGAAGATGAGAATGTTACAATAATATCAGGTGTAGAATTAGTAAAAAAAATATTACTTAATATTGAAAGAAATGGTAATATTTGGGGAAAACTAATGCATAAAGATATTATTAAGCAAATAAGATTTGAAAATAGAATAATAAGTGATGTAGCAGTTATTCATAAAATGGCATTACTTTTAGAAGAAATTGCATATTCAAATCAAATAAAATATTATTATTACAAACATCCAAATAGTATTTTATCAAGTAAGAGTGCAGATCATTCAATTGATTATTATAAAGCATCTTTAGAAAGATATGACTTTATTAAAAAATTATATCCTAATTTAATTGAAAATGATATTTGTATTTTATTATCGATAGTTAATCTATATTCTCATAATAATATTAAATTAAATAATTTTTTAAATAGTGAAAATGCAGTAAATAAATTTAAGAAAATGTTTACTTTAAAATTTATAAAAAGTAATTTAAAAAGAAATGATAAAATTAAAATATTATTATTTAGAATTAGTCCAAAATTATATCAATTTATTTTAAAAAAATATTTAAACCATAAAAAATAATATTTAAACAATTATGAGGTTCAATATGAAAGTACTACAAATTATAGATGGTGATTCCTATGGAGGAATTGCTAAAATAATTAATGATTTAACTAAAAACATTAATAATATTAAATTTGACTATTTGACTTCTATCAATTTATGTAATAATTGGATAAATTTAAATATCAGTAGGAGAACATTAAAAGGAAAAATAATATATAATCATAGATTGCGTAAATTCTTAAAAATGAATAAATATGACATAGTTCATATTAATTCTGGTGTATTTTTATTTTCTTTTCAAGTAGTACTTATATGTAAATTAGCTAAAATTAAAAAAATAGTTGTTCATTCACATAGTACACCATATATTTCAAAAGTAAAAAAATTATTTATTAAAATATTAAATCCTATATTTAGAAAACTTACAAATGTACATTTAGCTTGTTCTATGGAAGCAGCTAAATCATTATTTACTAAAACTAATGATGTTATCATTTTAAAAAATGGTATTGATATAAATTATTTTAAATTTGATGAAAAAATTAGAAATAAATATAGAAAAGAATTTAATATTGATAATAAAACTATATACTGCCATATTGGTAATTTTGAAAAAAACAAAAATCATAATTTTCTAATAGATTTATTTAATGAAATTCAAAAAAATAATAGTAATTCTATTTTATTACTAATTGGTAGTGATATAAATACTAATATAATTGAAAAAGTTAATGAATTAGGCTTAGAAAATAAAATTTTATTTTTAGGTTATAGAAGTGATATAAAAGAATTATTATGTGCAAGTGATATATTTCTATTTCCTAGTCTTCGTGAAGGTTTAGGAATAGTTCTTATTGAAGCACAAACAAATGGACTTCCTGTATATGTTTCTAAAAATATATCTGAAGAAGCAAATATATCTAATTTATTTAATAAAATAAATACTTATGATATTAATGATTGGACAAAAAGAATTAAAACTAATAATGAACGTAAAAATGCATATCAAAATACTATTAAAGCAAAATATGATATTAAAATATCTAGTAAACAATTAGAAAATATATATTATAATTTGAAAGAGGCAAAAAATGGAAAAAATTAGTGTTATAGTACCTGTATATAATAGTCACAAACATATTAAAGAATGCCTTGATAGTATTATTAATCAAACATATAAAAACATTGAAATATTAGTTATTAATGATAAAAGTACTGATAATAGTTTAGAAATAATTAATAGTTTTAAAGATAAAAGAATTAAAATTATTAATCTAAAGAAAAATAGTGGTGTTGCAGTAGCAAGAAATAAAGGTATTGAAGAAGCTACTGGTAATTATATATGTTTTATTGATTCTGATGATTATTGGTATCCTGAAAAACTTAAAAAACAAATTAAATTTATTAAAAATAATAATTATGCATTTATTTATAGTGATTATGAATTTTTAAGTTCTAAAAGAAAACATAGAGCAATTGTTCCAAAATCAATAACCTATAAACAAGCATTAAAAAATACTACTATTTTTACATCAACTGTAATGTTCAATATGCATATTTTAAATAAAGAAGATATTTATATGCCTCTAATTAAAAGAGGACAAGATACAGCATGTTGGTGGCAAGTATTAAAAAAAGGCATTACTGCCTATGGAATTAATGAAGTATTATCAGTATATAGAATACATCAAAAGTCTCTTTCACATGATAAATTAACTGCATTAAAAAGAACATGGCATTTATATAAAAGAGAAAATATTCCATTTTTTAAAAGATGTTACTATTTTATTTGTTATGTTAAAAATGCTATTAAACGTAGAATATAAGATTTAATCACTAAATTTAATATCTATAATATCACTAATAGGTATTAATTCATTATCAATTGTTATTAAATGAACACTATTTCGCCCAATAATTCGTCTTTTAATAGTTTGATCTTTCATAGTTATTTCTACATCTGCTTTATATACATATCTTGATGAACTAAAAATAGAACTAATTTTTCGATTTATATTTAAACTATTAGTTTCTACTTTTTCTTTTGTTTCACCATAAGTAATATTTTGATTATGAGCAGCTGTATCTAAAATATTACCAGCAAATACACTAGGTAGTTTTTTGGACATAAAAGCATAACCTCCTCATTTAAGGTTATGCTTATTATTTTATTATTATTCATACATATGAGTGCGAGCATATTCGATTAAAGCAGCACTTCCTTTGGCAGTTGGATGGATGCCATCACTTCTACAATATCCTTCTTTACAAGCACCATTTTTATCTTTCATAACTGGTGCAGAATTTAAAAATTTAACATCTAATTCTTCACACATCTTACCTATATAATAATTTAATTTATTAATTTTATCATTATTTATACCTGTTGTTTCTTCATCAAAACTTCCATCAACAGGAGGAATTGATTGAATAATTAATTTTGTATCAGGACTTACTTCTTTTATTTTTGTTATTAATTCAGTATATTTTTCATAAAAATACTCAGCAGACATATATGCAGCACTATTTGTACCTAAAGTCATTATAACCATTTCAGGTTGATACTTTTCAAAATTTTCTACAAATGTTCTATCAGTATCTTGATGATTTATATATATAGGTGATGTAAGAGCTGTTTCTGGAGTTATTGAAATTTGATGCCATAACTGAGTTCCAGGTATTTCATCATTTATAACATAATAAAGTGCCATAGAATCACCAGCAAAAATTATATTATCTATATAATCTTCTCCACCATCTTCAGTTTCTTTTAAAGTAACACCTTCAAATAAACCATCTAAAGTAAAATCTTTAACACTCATATTAAGTGGTGAATTTTTAGTAACTTCTACTTTTCTAGTAACAGATTCTTTATTACCACTTTTATCACTAACTTCATATGTTAATATATATTCTCCTTCTTTAGAAGTATCTACTTCGCCACTTACTTTTACTTCTTCAGTAATATCACCGTCACTATTATCAAGAGCAACATAGCCTGGATCTTTAAATTTGCTATCAAGCATAACTATAATTTCTTTACCACCTTTTAAAGTTATAACTGGTTTTTCTTTATCTATTACTTCTATCTTTTTAACAACACGATACTCTTTATCATTCTTAACATAAATATATGTAACATTATATGTACCTGCTTTAGAAGTATCAACATCACTTTCTACTGTAACATTAGTAGTAACATCTATATCTTTATATGTAGCTTTAAAATCATTTTCAAAAGTACCACCAACATTTACTTCTGTATTTTGAATTTCTACTTTAAAATCTTTACCTAATTTACCAAGTAAACTACAAATAATTAGTATTATTCCAATTAAGCAAAAAAGAGCAATTAAAACATTCATTACTTTAATTTTTCTACGTCTTCTTCTTTTCATAGTATCACCATTATAATTATTGCACACGTTTATTTTTTAGTCAATAAAGTAAATGAAAGTAAAAATAGTATTATACCTATTATTAATGAATATAAATTATCTATTTTTATTGTTAAAAATAGTATTATTATTGATCCAATAGTAAAACCTATAATAGAACTATATAATTCACTTTTATTTCGTTTTAATAATATATGTATAATTCTCGATATTATAATTAATCCAAATATAATACCAAATAGAAATGGTATTGTATATTTTAAATAAGAAATTATAAAATAATGTGAAAATAAAGTTAATACAAACTCATAACAATCAAGTATCATAAAAATTGCTGTACCACTAATACCAGGTACAATACTTGTAAATGCTTCAATTATACCAAGAAAAAAAATACTAATAAATGAATAATTTATAATATTAAAACTATTATTAATAAATTTTAAACTAAATACAATTAAAAATGATATTATTGTAATAATAATATTTTTTTTATTAAAATCTATTTCTTTTTTTAAATTATAAATACCTCTACTAATTAATCCTATAAAACAAAAAATAACAATATTATAATATTTTAATATTAAGTATTTTAGAAATATACTAGTAATAATAATTGCAAGTAAAAAGCCTAAACATATAGGAAATAAAAATAAAATATTCTTTTTAATATTTTTTAAAGGATAACTCATTATTTCAATTATTTTATCATATATACCAAATGTAATAGCTAACATACTACCACTTACACCTGGTAAGACTTTACCTACACCAATAAAAAAACCCTTCACAAATAAATTAATCATTTTATCACCTAATAAAAGATATTTATTTATGTGGGTTTTTAGTATTTAAATTTATAATCAATATTATACCTAATAAAACAATAGACATACCTATTAAAAATGTTTTAATATTTTCAAGGTCTATAAATGCTATAATCAAAAAAGATATCATTAAACATAATAAAACAATTTGTAATATCTTCCACTTCACTAGAAACATCACTTCCATAACTATTGTAACATAAAATCATAAATATTAATATACTAATATTATTGTAATATTTTAGGCATTATTATATAATTGTTTTGGTGATTAAAATGAGTATACTAATTATAGGTGCTGATACAAAGCAAGGACTTTTTTTTACTGAACAATTAAATAAATTTGGATATGAATTATTTGTGACTGGTAAAAATAAATTTAAAATTAATAAAATTAAAGAAAATATTTCAGATAAAATAGAAACAATAACTATAGATCTTGCTAGTATTTATAATTGTAAAAAATTATTTAATCAATTATCTAAAGAAAATATTAATATTGTAATTAATTGTACAAATATTTTATCAAATAAAAACTTTTTAGATACATCAATTGATGAAGACTTAGATTTAATTGATAATAATATATGTTCAATTCATACTATTACAAAATTATTTCTAACATATTTTGAAGAAAAAAATAATGGGTATATATTTAATTATAATTCAAATGAAAATACTTCCATAACAAATAATGCTTGTAATGAATATCTAAATAAATTAACTAAATCAATTAATTATGAACTAGTAAAAAAAGAAAAAAATGTACAAGTAATATCTTTTAATGAAAATAACAAACAAGAAGTTATTAATAAAATTAATACAATAAAAAAATAGGTTAATCCTATTTTTTTTCATCTAATTCTATATCAGCTATATGTTTAGGATGTCTTTTAGAAATTGGAAGAGTTTCAATCCATTTTTCCCCATCCCATTTTTTTAAAGCGTTTTCTCCATACCATTTTTTCATAACTGCTTCGACATTATTATATGAATAATACTGTCTACCTTCAAATTCATATAATCTAAATGGATATACATCTTCTTTTGGAAATATTGGTTCTCGCATTATTTTTTCCCATGGAATTGCTATTGTTTGAGAAGCATATTTACTATCTTTATTTTTTCTACCATATTTCTCAGCTTTTCTTAATATAATTTTTTTAAGCCATAATGCTTTAAAGCCTAAATTATCAAGTAAAACCATAGGTATCATAAGTGCTCTAATTGGTAATCTTTTAAGTTCATCCCAAATTTTATTATTTGCTACATTATCATAAATAACAATATCAATAAAAATGCCATCGCCATCACATTTATTACGTAATAATGTATTTACTTCTTTAACATAGGTGCCTTTTTTTCTAATTTTCATAGATGGTATTAAAACGTTATATCTATCATCTGTTTCAAAACAATGAAAATAGAATTTATCCGATAAATCTCTTTTTAATGCATCAATAAATCTTAACCAGTCTTCCTTCTTTATACAAACATCGATATCATCATCCCAAGGAATAAATCCCTTATAATTATATATACCTAAGGCTGATCCAGCTATAAGTGCATAATCTATTTTATTTTTAACACATATACGATGCAACTCATCCATTATTTCTAATAATTCCATTTGAAGTCTTCTAACAGTAATTTTTTTACCACTTGAAGTTTTTAAATAATAGATATTATCATCGATAATACAATCTTTCTTCATATAAACACCTAATATAATTATAATCCTTTTTTCCCAATATTTAAACCTTTATTTTACATATTTAATTTTTAAAAGCTTTCAATCTATAATTTACAATAATATTACTTTTTTGCTCACTAAAAAATGGTGTTTTTTTTAATAATTCTAAATGTAATTTTATATTATCAAAAAAAAATGTAAATAAAAACACTTATAAAGTGTTAATATTTATTTCTTTAAAGTAAGTTTTTTAGATATATCCAAGTTTTCTAAAAAATCATTATTGATTTCCTTTATATCTGCTGCTGATAGATTATCATATGTTATACCGCTTCTTTCATAGCAACATAACAATGAATAAAACCTACTTTCTAATTCTCTACGTTTTTTATCCAGATTATTCTCAGTTATTTTTTCGCTTTGCAATTTATTATCAATATTATCAGAAAACCATTTAATTCCTATACTTTCTAATAATTGAACTTTTCTAACATCTAAATGAGTATTATTTCTACCCTTGTATGCTTGTTTTTGAGATGCTAACCAAGTTCCTATTGTTATGCCATTTTCATCGTAATTAATACCATCACTGGTTTTGAAATCACTCGCAATATTTATATTTCCATAATATTCATAATACTTCTTAGTCAGTTCATATTTTTTATACCAATTATTTTCATATACATTACATTCAAAGCGCATACCTATTTCAGTTAATAATTCAATTTGCTTAGAACTAAGTATTCGTCCACCATTTTTTTGATATGCTTGTCTTTGTGCCGCAATCCATACACCAAGTTGTATTCCATTTTCATTATAATCAATACCGTTTACTGTCTTAAAACGAGAAGATATTTCTAAATTACCATAATGTTCATAATATTTTTTAGCTAATTCATATTTATAAAGCCAATCTTTAGCAGCATTGATTATTTCAAAGCGCATATTAATTCTATTTAACAATTCAATTTGTTCTTTTTCTATTATCCTACTACCTCTTTTTTGATATGCTTGTCTTTGTGCTGATAACCAAGCACCAAGTGAATGGCCATTTTCATCATAGTTAATACCATCTATTGTTTTAAAGCTAACTGGTATTTCTAAATCGCCATAATGTTCATAATACGTCTTAGCTAAATTATAATATTTCATCCAACTATCAACACGACTAGTACATTCAAAACGCATACCAATATTAGTTAGCAAATTTATTTGTTCTTTACTCAAATTTTTTTTAATTCTGTCACTTCTTAATGATGTTATCCAAGCACCAAGTTGTATACCATTTTCATCATAATCAATACCATCTAATGTTTTAAAACGAGAAGATATTTCTAAATTACCATAGCGTTCATAATACTTTTTTGCTAGTTCATATTTTTGATGCCATCTAATATTATTATTATTTTGTTCAAAATTAATGCCAATTTCTTCTAATAACTTAATTCTTTCTTTATCAATAGTATATGTTCCAATTCCTTTATAGGCTTGTCTTTGAACATGAATCCAACTGCCTAATGCGACACCATTTTTATCATAATCAATGCCATTTATTGTTTTAAAACGAACTGGTATTTCTAAATTACCATAATATTCATAATATTTTTTAGCTAATTCATATTTTTGACACCAATTATTATTTCTTTTATTTTTTTCCATAAAAACACCCCTGTAGTGGTTGTTATTATACACTGATTCTATTTTTATGTAAAGAAAAACACTTATAAAAGTGTTAAAAGATACCTACTATTTCTTCATTATCATCTATATCTATTTTTTCATAATTAGGTATTTTTGGTAAACCTGGCATAGTTAATATGTCACCAAGAAGTATTGTTATAAATCCAGCACCATTATAAAGTTTAATATTTTTTACATGTATATCATAATTAGTTGGATATCCTAATTTATCTTTATCATCAGAAATAGAATACTGTGTTTTAGCAACACATATTGGAAGTTTACCAAAACCTAATTTTTCTAATCTATCTATTTCTTCTAAAGCTTTATCACTATATATAACATTACTTGCATGATATATTTCTTTAGCTAATTTCTCTAATTTTTCTTGTAATGAATCATTTAAATCATAAATATATTTTAAATCTCTTTCTTCACAATTTTTTAAAACTTTATTAGCTAAATCTATTGCCCCATGACTACCTTTATAATAAGCAGTTGAAATACTAAATGAAATGTTTTCTTTATCGCAATATTCTTTTACAATATTAATTTCAGAATCATAATCTGTATTATATTTATTTAAACATACTACTAAATTAATATTAAATTTCTTTAAATTATCAATATGAGCTTTTAAATTACATAAACCATTTTTTACTGCATCAACATTTTCAGTTAATAATGCGTCTTTTTTAATACCAGCATTATATTTAAGAGCTTTAATTGTTGATACTAATACAATACAACTTGGCTTAATATTAGCAAATCTACATTTAATATCAAGGAATTTTTCTGCTCCTAAGTCAGAACCAAATCCTGCTTCTGTTACTACATAATCAGCTAAATTCATAGCAGTTTTAGTAGCAATTATTGAATTACACCCATGAGCTATATTAGCAAATGGTCCTCCATGAATAATTACAGGATTATGTTCAAGAGTTTGTACTAAATTAGGTTTTAGTGCTTCTTTTAAAATAACAGTCATAGCACCATCTACTTTTAAATCTTTGGCAAAAACTGGTTTACCATCTTTTGTATAAGCTACTAATATATTACCTAATCTTTTCTTTAAATCTTTAATATTGCTTGCTAAACATAAAATAACCATTATTTCACTAGCTGCAGTTATATTAAATCTATCATCTCTTTTTAAACCTTTACCATCTATATCAATTGATATATTTCTAAGTGCTCTATCATTTAAATCTAAACATCTTTCAAATTTAATAGTATTAATATCAATATTTAATTCATTACCAAAATATATGTGATTATCTATAGCCGATGCAAGTAAATTATTAGCACTTGTAATCGCATGAAAATCACCATTAAAATGAAGATTAATATCATCCATAGGAACAACTTGTGAATATCCACCACCTGTTGCACCACCTTTAAGTCCAAATACTGGTCCAAGAGAAGGTTCACGAAGAGCAGCTATTGCTTTCTTTCCTAATTTATTTAAAGCATCTAATAGTCCAATACTTACAGTTGTTTTTCCTTCACCAAATGGTGTTGGATTAGTTGCTGTTACAAGTATTAAATGACTATTTTTACTTTTATTTAAAGGATTTATTTTAGCTTTATATTTTCCATAAAAATCTATATTATCTTCTAATCCTAAGTTTTTAGCAATCTCACTAATTGGTAACATTTTTGATGAATGTGCAATTTCAATATCTGATTCCATTTAAATCACCTCATTAATGATTATACTATGTTTTAGCTATTTATGCACGAAAAAAAAGCTATTAGCTTTTATTCTGTATATATTCCATTGATTTTATCCATATTTTCACTAGTTAATGGATCAATAATCCACTTATTATCTTTTTTAGTAAATGTTAAAGAAATAGTATACTTAATTTGTTTTTTTGTATCTTTCATTATGCCTAAACGACGTTTCATAATTTCATCTTCATTTTCAATACTTAAATCTGAAATAATTTTTTCAAGTCCTGATTTAACATCACTATAATCATTAACTTCTATTAAAACATCTACTGTTGCTTTATCACCATCTATTCTTTCTTCTAATATTTTATATTCTAAATCTTGATAATGTTTTTTCATAACACTACGGTATTTTTCTTTATTTTCATTACTTAAATCCATTTTATCTATTTCTAAATCTAAATCATTTAATACTTCCTTATGTAATGATTGATATCTACCTAAAAATATTTCTGCTTGCTTTGTTGGAGTATTATTTAAACTTACTTCACAACCACAAAGTAATAATAACAATAAAGCTATAAATTTTTTCATTTTATCACCTTCTATAGTTATATTGTATTTTTTTATAAATTTTATTCATAAAATGCGTTAAATTGCGTAAAGTATGAATATATCTATATTGACTTGTTAAGGGTTAATGTTACAATTAAAGTAGAGGTGACTATATATGAATCGTATGAATTTACTTGCAAATAGATATCTTATTAGAACTTATGCATATAGATTTAAAGCAGCTGGTATTGTTTTAGAAGAAGATGAGCTTGTCAAAAAATTAGAAAACTTAGATGAGACTGCACTTAAAAATACTTTAGGAAAAATACTTTTTAAAGATAAAAATCAAATTCTTGAATCTATTAAAGCATTAAATATTCAAGCATATATAGTTAATAAAGATGATAGTATTGATAAACTTAAAGAAGATGCGAAAAAGAAATTAAATTTATCTGACATATCCGAATTTCAAAATGGTAATAAAAGATACTTTAAATTTACTGATAGAAATGGTGACATAGCCGTTACTAAAAATTTAAATAGTAATGCTCGTGATTTATTTTTAGATATTTTGAGTAGTGATACTTTTGTAGATAAAAATGATGGTAAAAGTAATGCTGAAGATATATTCAAAGCACTTAAAAAGAGAAAACTAATTGAAGTTAAACTTAATAGTTCAACTAATATTGAAAATGAAAAATCTAAACGTACTAAAGCAATTATTAAAGAATTTCAAAAACATTTTCCTAATAAAAAAATTGAGTATTCAATAGAAGAACAATTATTCATTGTTAGAGATGAAAAAGAAGATAAAATATTAGCTATTGATAATGTTAATGGTAAATTAAAAATTAAACAATTAACTCAAAATAAATATGATAATAATGATAATGGTGAAAAAGAACAAACTGCAGCACCTATTAATGAACAAGAAATAATTATTGAGATAGAAAATGATTCAGAAATTAATAATATTATCAATAATGGTATTGATAATGATGTTAGTGATGAAATAATAACTTCACAAGTTCAAAATGTTATTAATAGAAAATATTCAAGATTTGCAAGCTATGCAGGTATGGCATTAATTATTTCTAATTTAATTAATAATGCTAGAAATAATGGTCATGATAACAGTAATAACTTATCACGTGGTAAAGCATATGTTCTAACAAATGGAAGAAATATTTTTACACCTTCAGATGAAGTTCCACAAACCGCATAATGCGGTTTTTTTAGTAAAAGAAAAAATCACTAATGTGATTTTTACATACTTCTTACAGGTGCAACAACTGGATCTTGTTTTATATTTTTAGTTATTTCTTCAATTAATTTATCTCTTTCAATTCTAAGTTTCTCAATTAGTTCATCATGTTCTTTTTGTAATCTTTCTCTCTCTGCGGCTTTCTCAATAGCAGCCTGTTCTTTTCGTTTGCTATTCCATTCTCTAAAGGACTTAATTTGTTCAGATGCATAATTTTTTACATTATTGTAAATAAGTACACCGCCAACTATGTAACCAGCAGTCTTTACTCTTGCTTCTTTAAAAGCAGTAGATACTTTTTCATCAAGAGCATCTTTTTTATTTTTTATTGCTTGTACAATATTATTACCCATTGATCCTACTTTAGACAATGCACTCTTAGTATTTTGAACAACACTAGCTTTTAAGTTTAACATATCTTGTTTACGCATTTCTGCACTTAATACTCTTGCACTTTGTTTAGCATTCTTATGAGATTCTTTTTCTTTAGCTTTTTCTGCTTTCTTTCGAGCAAGTTCTTCTTTATATGCTTCTATTTTTTCTTTTTTTACACGTTCTTTTTCAAATTTATCAGCTCGATATTGCGCTAATTGTTCAGATAAAAAGTCGATTCTATCATTAATTCCTTTAATAGCATTATTAAAAAGTGAAGTTACAAATATTTGAGAATTTGCAAATGCATTAGCAATTTTTAAATCTATATTTCTTGGATTTAAGCTATTTAATAACTTTTTACCAACAATTTTCATAAGTGCCATTGCAGATTTAGCCTTTTGAATAGCTCCCTTTTTAAAATTTAAGACAGCTTCTTTTCTTTGTTCGCGGAAATATTCTTTAAATGCTTCAGCACTTTCAACTGCATTTTGATGTTGTTTTTCTCTTTCTGCTGCCTCAGCTATACGAGCTGCTTGTTCTCTTTGCTTTTGAGCTATAAGTTCTTGTTTTTGGCGAATACGTTCAGCTCTATTAGCACGATATTTAGCAATTTGTTCTGAAGTAAAATTAATAATACCATTAACTGCACTAACCGCAACCGCCGCACCTTCAAGAGCAATAGTGCCTGATTTAATAAGTACATTAGTAGCTTTTTGTCCAAAATTGCCTAATGATTCTTTTACTTTCTTAATAGCTACATTCTTAGCACTTCCAATAACTGCCTTGGCTGCTGTTGCCTTTTGAGAAACATTTTCTTTAAATTTTAAAATACTTTTCTTACCATTATTTAAAGCTTTGGAAATACTAGTATTTACATCTTTAACTTTTCCAAGCATACTAGTTCCTACTGTTTTAAGTCTAGATTTTTCTAAGTCAATTTTTGCAGTAGCATATATTTTTAAATTTTTACCTAATTCTGTAAAAGAATTCTTTAAATTTTCTTTTGCAGCAATTACTGTTTCTTCCATTTATATCACCTACGAAAACATAATATTAACAAGAGCTAAAACATTTTTTCTAGTTTCAGCATCTTCAATATCTACAAGAGTATCATATCCTTCTGCATCAGTAACAACTTCAGAAGCTAAAATATCTGATTCTTCTTCATTTTTTGGAACAGCATATATAACATATCTTTTACCATCTATTCCTACTACTTTTAATACATCAGCTTCTTTTGTTACTCCGTCTACCTCAACAATAAATTTTTGACTTTCATTACTTTCCATACCAAAGTCCTCCTATCATAATAATGATAACATATTTATACTAATTTATCAAATAAAAAGAATATATTTCTATATTCTTTAATCTCTAACTTTAATATGTACTTCTCTTAATTGTTGTTCAGTAAGTTCAGATGGACATCCCATCATTTTATCTTCACCACTAGCACTTGGTGGGAAAGCTTGAACTTCACGCAAATTTGGTTCATCTAATAAAATCATTAAAATACGATCAATACCAGGAGCCATACCTGCATGTGGTGGAACACCATATTTAAATCCATTAAATAATGATTTAAATCTTTCATGTACTTCTTCAGGTTTATAACCTACAATTTCAAATCCTTTAGTAAGTAAATCTAAATTAGTATTACGAACAGCTCCACTAGCCATTTCATATCCATTACATACAAAATCAAATTGATAAGCTAAAATATCATCAATATTCTTTCCTTCATAATCTTTAATATCACCATGAGGTAAACTAAATGGATTATGACAGAATTCATACTTACGATTTTCTTCATCATATTCAAACATTGGAAAGTCATTAATAATACAAAGCTCAATTTTGTTTTTATCTATTAAATCAAGTCTCTTACCAAGTTCTGTTCTAATCATACCAGCTTGTTTAGCAGCCATGTTTTCTTTCTTATCAGCTATAAAGAATAATACGCTTCCTACTTTTAAACCAGCTCTATCAGTTAATGCTTTTCTATCTTCTTCAGTTAAGAACTTATCAATAGGTCCTTTAAAAGATTTATCTTCTTCAACTGTTATATAACCAATACCTGGCATACCAATACTTTTTGCATAATCAACTACTTCATTAAACCATGAATTTGATTTAGAAGCAAGATCATCTACTTTAATACCTCTTACTGTTACTCCTCTAAATGGTTTAAATTCTGTATTTACAAACAAATCACTTAAATCAATTATTTCAAGAGGATTACGTAAATCTGGTTTATCTGTTCCATATTTTAACATTGCATCTCTATAAGCAATTCTTCTAAATGGAGCAGGGCTAACTTCTTTATCACTAAATTCTTTGAATACTGAGTAGAATACATCTTCTCCTACTTTATATACATCTTCTTCAGTTACAAAAGCCATTTCCATATCTAGTTGATAGAATTCAAGTGTTCTATCTGCTCTTGAATCTTCATCTCTAAAGCATGGTGCAACTTGATAATATTTATCAAATCCAGCTACCATTAATAATTCTTTAAAGATTTGTGGAGCTTGAGGAAGAGCATAAAATTTACCTTTAAATTTACGAGATGGAATAATAAAATCTCTTGCTCCTTCTGGAGAAGAAGCAGTAATAATTGGAGTTTGTACTTCTGTAAAGTTTAAAGAGTCCATTTTATTTCTTAAGAATTTTAATACTTTACTTCTAAGTACAATATTACTATGTACTTTTTCATTTCTTAAATCTAAATAACGATATTTAAGTCTTACTTCTTCATTTACTTCTTTAGAAGTCATTACCTCAAATGGAAGTTCATTTGGAGCTTTACCAAGTACTTCTATCTTTTCTACAAGTACTTCAAGTTTACCTGTTTTAAGTCTTGGGTTATAATCTTCTTCTGCTCTTTTACGAACCTTTCCAGTTAAAGTAACACTTGATTCTCTAGTTAAACCACTAAAAATACTATCATCATTACTTACTACTTGAATTGTACCATGTTCATCACGAATATCAACAAAGATAACACCACCATGGTCACGAATGTTTTCAACGAAACCAGCTAGTTTAATCTCTTTATCGATTTCTTTTTCTGTTACATCGCCACAATATATATTACGATATTTATTATTCATAAAATCATCTCTTTTCTATTTCTTCTCTAATTATATTAGCTGTTAAACTTGGATTTGCTTGTCCTCTTGTTGCCTTCATTACTTGACCTACAAAGAAGTCAAATACTGGTTTACCTTTTCTATGTGCTTCAATTAAATCAGGATGTTCATCAAGAACTTTAACAACGATATCACGAATTAGATTATCATCACCAATTTGTTTCATACCAAGTTCGTCAACTATCTTTTCTGGTTCTTTATCATCTTCAATTACTTTATATAATACTTCTTTTCCTTGTTTAGATGAAATTTTACCATCTTCTACTAATTTAATTAATTTAGAAAGTCTTTCTGGAGTTAAACAAACATCACTAATTTCTAATTCATGTTTATTTAAATAACCAAGTACAGTAGTTGTAATCCAGTTAGAAGCTGATTTAGGACTTACTCCACATTTAATTGTTTCTTCATAATAATCTGATACTGCTTTTTCTTTAACAATTATAGTAGCATCATATTCAGTTATACCATATTCATTTATATATTTTGCTTTTCTTTGTGGTGCAAGTTCAGGAATAGATTTTCTTATTTCTTCTAACCATTCTTTAGATAATTTAAACTTAGGAATATTTGGTTCAACAAAATATTTATAGTCGATTGCATCTACTTTACTACGCATATAGATAGTTGAAGCTGAATCTTCATCCCAGCGACGAGTTTGTTGCTCCATTTCATCATAAGTACCATTTTCTTTTAATTCCATTTGTCTTGTTATTTCATAATTGATAGCATCTCTTACACCACCAAATGAGTTAACATTCTTAATTTCAACTTTAGTACCCCAGTTTTTCATATCAGATTCATCAAGTGATGCATCCATAATAGATACGTTAACATCACATCTAATTTGACCCTTTTTACTATCTGCTTCACTAATACCAGCATATTGGTAAATTGAGCGCATTGTCTCTAAGAAAGCAACAGCTTCATCAGCGCTTCTAAAATCTGGTTCTGTAACAAGTTCTAGAAGTGGTACACCAGCACGGTTGTAATCAATAGTTGATGTTGTAGCATAGTGATCACTACTTGCAGCATCCTCTTCTAAGTGAATATTATTAATACGTACTGTTTTTACTTCTCCATTACATTCATAATCTAATTTACCATAAATTCCAACTGGAGCTGGTTTTGTTTCTTGAGTAATTTGGAAGTTTTTAGGCATATCTGGATAATAATAGTTTTTTCTTTCAAAATACATATATTCTGGTTGTTTACAACCAAGTATCATACTAGCCATTAAAGCCATTTTAACAGCTTCTTTATTTACAACAGGAAGTACACCTGGAAATGCCATATCATATGGTCTTACATTTGTATTAGGTATTTCTGAATAACAATTTGCGGCACTTGAAAATACTTTTGATTTTGTTTCACTAATTTCACAGTGCATTTCAAGGCCAACCATTACTTTATATTCCATTATTTTACCTCCTTTGCAATTTGATTTTTATAAGGCATTGCACTTTCTAAGGCATAAGCAATATTAAGTACTTTTTCATCTTCGTAGCAATTACCTGTAATATTAACTCCAACAGGAAGATTATCAATAAATCCATTTGGAATAGTAATTGATGGGAATCCGCCAAAGTTTCCAACTTGTAGATGTTCTTCTAATACAGCTGTATTTTCATCTAGAATATCAAGTGAACCATCTAAGTGTTTAGCAGGACCACTTCCTACTGGCATAATTACAGCATCATATTTCTTATATAAATCTTTCCATGCATCAACTAAAAGTCTTCTAACTCTTTGAGCATTATAGAAATATCTATCTTTATTTTGAGCTTGAAGGACATAAGATCCAATTACAAAACGACGTTTAATAAGCGGAGAAAAACCTTTAGTACGATAATTTTTCATCATATCAATATAGTTGTCTCCTTCTGCTCTAGGCCCAAAGATAATACCTGTTAAGTTAGACATGTTTGAAGTTGCTTCAGCACATGAAATAACAACATAAACAGATGGAAGAGCATTTAATAGTGTCTGATCAATTGATACTTCATCAACAGTCATACCAAGTTCTTTGCATTTTTCTACTGTTTTCATAAAGTTTTCAAGATGTTCTTTTAGTTCTTTAGAAGCATGTGGATAATTCTTAATATCACATATTTCTTTAACATAGCATAATTTTTTACCTTTAACATCACCAGTTAAAGCTTTTTCAAGATTAATTTTACTAGAATCCCAGCTAGTCATATCATTTTTATCGATACCCTTCATGTTGTCAACAACAATTGCGGCATCTTCAACACAACGAGATAGTACACCACAGTGATCAAGACTACTAGCAAATGGGAAAAGTCCATAACGAGATATCATACCATATGTTGGTTTATATCCAACAATACCACAATAAGCAGCAGGTTTTCTAATAGAATCTCCTGTATCAGATCCTGTTGCATATGGATAGACACCGGCAGCTACGGCAGCAGCAGATCCAGCACTAGATCCAGCACACATTCTTGTATGATCCCATGGATTAGTTACAATACCAGTATGACCTGTTGTTCCTGTTCCACCCATACCAAATTCATCCATAACTGTTTTGTTAACTGGTACTGCTCCTGCTTTATCAAGATTTTCAATTGATGTTGCAGTAAAGAATGGTACATAATCTTTTAAAGTATTACTAGATCCTGTACTTAATATACCTTTAGTACTATAGTTATCTTTAATTCCATAAGGAATACCAGATAGAATATTATCTGTTACTTTTCCCTCTTTAGCATCATCCAAAATAGTTACAAATGCATTACAAGATTCTTGTACTTCATGACTTCTTTTTAGAGATTCTTTAATAAGCTCAGCACTAGTTACTTTACCATCTTTCAAATCTTTATGTATTTCTTTTAAAGTTTTAGTCATATATTCCATATTATCCCACCACCTTTGGTACTTGTACTTCTCTTTCATTGTAATCATCACAGTTTTGTAATAATTCTTCAATTGGTACTGATTCTTCAGCCACATCTTCTCTTAATTCATATTCAAAATCATCTAGACAATGTGACATTGGTTCTACTTCTTTAATATTTGGTATTTCATTAATCAAATCAATATTTTTATCAATGATTTCAAATTCATCTAATACCATTTTATTTTCTTCTTCTGTAAGCCCAATTAAAAGCTTATCTGCATAGTCATCTACCATTTCTTTTGTAAATTTCATACTATTCCTCCTTTATAACAAAAAACAAGTCCCTTAGGACTTGTAATTATCTTATGGCGCCTGATGTAGGACTCGAACCTACGACCTATCGGTTAACAGCCGAGTGCTCTACCGACTGAGCTAATCAAGCATATTATAATTATTCGCCCTAATCATGGGACGAAATATTCCGCGGTGCCACCCAAATTGTCATCTTATGACCACTTATGGAACCTATAACGGGGTTTAACCGGTTTATCCTACTATTAATTTCAGTAAACAACTCCGTGGTGTTCTTCATATTAGCCACAATGTCAGTTCCCACCATCCTGACTCTCTATAAATAGAATCTAATATTACTTTTCCACATCGCAGTCTTTAAATGACTGTTTTAAGTATATAACAACAGCCTTTAATTGTCAATTGTTTTTATATAAAAAAACTAATTTCTAGATATAAAAATGGATAGTAACATTAAAACAATACCAATTGTTGCATATATACATTCTAATCGTTTAATAATAAATTTTATATATTCTGAAAAACTATATCCAATAGTCAATAAATTTAAATAACTAATTATATAAACAAAACCAATAACTGTTAACCCAAACCCTACTAAGAATAAAGTAATTCTAGCAAACATAGTACCACCTATTTAATTTTATACATTTGATTTATTTTTATTTATTAATTTAAAAAAATAGTATATAATTAGTTAGGTGATAATATGTTATTAGATTTATTAAAATATTTATTTTTAGGATTAGTTCAAGGTATTACTGAACCAATACCAGTTTCATCTAGTGGTCATCTTCTTATTTTTAAAAATATTATTGACTTAAAAGTAGATTTTGAAATACTAGCTACTATTACTAATTTTGGTAGTTTACTAGCAATTACACTTCTTTATTGGAAGCAAATCGTTTCATTATTTAAAAGTTTCTTTGGCTATTTAACTACTAAAAAAGAAGAATATAAAAAGGAATATAATTATGCTTGGATGATTGTAGTTGCTACTATACCAGCTGGTATTATGGGTATTGTTGTTTCTAAACTTAAGTTATTTGATACTCTTGAAAAAAATATTAAATTTGTAGGGGCAACACTTTTAGTTACTGCTTTATTCTTATTTTTAATTCGTAATATTAAAGGTAAAAAAGATAAACATGATATTAAAATTAAAGATGCAATTGTAGTTGGATTATTCCAAGTAATTGCCTTACTTCCAGGTATTAGTAGAAGTGGTGCAACTATTGTTGGGGGTATGACTAGAGATTTAAAACGTACTACAGCATTTGATTTTTCATTCATCTTATATATTCCTGTTTCTATTGGTACTTCACTTTTAGGAATTAAAGATTTACTTAGTAGTCATTTGAGTACTCAAGAATGGATTTTCTATATTCTTGCTGCATTTGTAGCATTTATTGGAACTATTGTTGCTACAAAATGGTTTAGAAAAATTGTTAAAGAAGGAAAACTTATTTACTTTGTTGTATATTGTGCAATTGTTGGACTTGCAGTACTTATATTTTTATAAAATAAAACGAGATTAAATCTCGTTTTTATTTTCTTCCATTTTATTTTCAAGTTGTTTTGGCATTAATAAATCATTTAACATTCTTCTTGCATTTTCAGGATCTTTTAAATTTTTTAAAGTAATAATTTTACCATCACTTTTTTTAATATAAATAGTACCTACTTTTATAAGTCTTTGATATAAACTTTCTACTAAGCTTACACTTTTTAAATCTGATAGTTTTATAATAGTAGTATTTCTATTTAAAAAACCTTCTTTAATTATTAATTCATCATTACTTATTTCATAAATAGTAGCTGTTAAACTAATAATACGATTAATTAAACCATATGATGAAGCTTGCCATATTATTTTATTTTCTTCCATATTATCACTTCCATACTAAGTATATCATAAATTTTTAATTGTATAAATAATTATGTTTGTGAACATGATAATAATATGTTATACTTAAAATAGCGAGGCGATTATATGACATTATTTTTATTATGTTTAAAAATTTTTTGTGCACGTATAATGGATGTTTCTTTAGGTACTCTTCGAACTTTAATGACTGTCAAAGGTAAGATTATCTATGCCGCTATTATTGGTTTTGTTGAAATATGTATTTGGTTTACTATTGTTAGAGAAGCTTTAAATACTGATGAAACTAGTATATTTATTATGGTTGCATACGCTGGTGGATATGCTACTGGAACACTTTTTGGAGGCTTAATTTCTAAAGTTCTTATTAAAGGAAATCTTGGAGTACAAGTTATTACTAAAAATATTGATTTAATAAAAGCAATTAGAGATGCTGGATATGCAGTTTCTGTAATGGATATCAAAGGACAAGATGAAAATATTGATAGATATATGCTTTATATTGAAATAAATAATCATAGTTTTGTAGAACTTAGAAATTTAATTGAAAAAAATGACAACAAGGCATTTCTTGTTGTCAATGAAACCAAATATGTTCAAAATGGATTTATTAAATAATTATTTAATATTATATGAAATATTTTGATTAAAGAATAATTCATCACTTTGAATTATTTTTTTTATACCTGTTTTTTCAGAATAATAGGCAACATAATTATCCTTTTTAAAATACATATAATCATCTTTATATTTAATAGAATTAATATCCTCAATATCAAATAAATAATTCTTAATATTTGGAGTATATTTATTACTCTTATAAATACTATAATAATCACCATTTTTATTAAATGTATATATATAATTATTTACTTCATCTATATAAGTATTTTTATCTATTTTCTTACGATAATCATTAAATATAAATATTGGTTTTTCATTAATAATTTGGGATGTACTAACTTTACTCCACTCTTTATCTTCATAAATCATTACATCTCTAGTTAAATTACCAATTATATCAATAACCATATCTTCAAGAGAAATTTTATATTGAATTTTATTTTCTAAATCAAATAAATATACCATATCGTTATTAAAACCTTGAATATATGAAGTAAAAGATATTGGTTTTTCAAGTTTCATAATTTCTTTTTTACTATTATTTAAATTTATTATATATATTGTTTTAAATTCATAATTTTCATCATAATTAGGTATCATATAATAATTCTCAGTAAAAACACCTAAATTTTTAGTATATTTATCATTATCAAATATTTTAATTTCATTTACTTTTTTATCAATATTAATAATTCCTCTATAGCTTTCAAATGAAAAAGTATTATTAATATTATCTAAGTAAATATTAAACATATCATGTTTTTCTATTTCACTATCATCATTAAATTGTTTAAAATCATAACTTCCTATATTATTTAAAAATGCATCAATATTACCATCTTTCTCCATATTGTGATAATAATATTCTTTATTCCCATCACTACATGTTAAATCAAATATAACTCCTTTATCTTTAAATAAAGGTAATATACATTCTTTTTCTTCATCTTTATATGTTTTTAAGTTATATATTATTCTTTCACCAAAATACTCATCTTCAAATTGATATGAATACATAATATCATTATGAATAATATTTATATAATAAGTATTTGGTATTTTTTTATTATAATCGATATTAATAGAATACTTACCATGTTCTGTATCTATATCATAATTTATTTCAAATTTTTTATGACTACAACTGATTATAAATTGAATAAAAACAAATAGAAAAATAACAATAATTAAACAAACTACCTTTTTATGCATAACTAAACTCGATTCTTATAACTATTTAAACCATATTTTTTCTTTTCACGCATCATATATTCAGTAATGTTAGTTTCAATAATATCACTAGCTTTTTTCTGAATTTTTGATAATACAATAAACTCTTTTGCTGTATCGATATAAATTTTAGTCCAAAAAATACCACTCTTAACTTTAAGGTCATTAAATAGATCTGGTGTAACTGCTGTAAAAAAATATCCAAAAAGTAATCTTTTTTGTGCAAGTAAAATACGTCTATTAGTTAATACTACAACATTAGTTGCTATAAAATCTAATGTATGTTCAGTTTTTTGACCTACAAAAGCAAAATTCACTTCTTCACCCGGATTTAAGTGTTTTTCAATTATCTTACAATGTGCTTTAAGTCGCCAGCCAATAGTTAATGGATACTGTCTTTTAAATGCCTTTACCATATCATACAATCTTCCCATAAAATCCTCCTTTTTACGAAAATATTACCTTTTAAGTAATTATTTATTCATATTTTATATTACAGTTAAAACTATTATTTCATTAATTTGTATAGTTTTTGTTAATAAAAATGTAAACATTTATGCTCATCTTCATTATATATCAAAATTAAAAAAAAGTATAGTTTATAAATGTTTAATCTTAGTTAAATCAAAATCATATATTATTGCTTCATTAGTAGCATCCCTTGTAATAACAACATTTTTTAAATTTTCATTTAAGCTTTCTAATGTCTTAATTGAAGCAATATTTTTTTCTAAACTAGCAATGCGTATCTTATCAATACCATTTTCTTTTAAATATGGGATTAAAATTAATAGACCATTTAAAGCAAAATCATTTCCCCTATATTTTTCATCTATCTCATAAGAAATATCACCATAAAAAGTATCACTATACTCTGGTCGATATGTTATTTCACCAATTTCAATAGGTAGTTTATGAAAATATAAAAAATAAGGTCCATCTATTGTAGCAACTGGTTTATATATATCTATAATATTATCATTACCAATTAGAGTCCAATTCTTCATTTGTATTTTAGTTAATTCTGTTTCTAATTCAAAAATTTCTAACTCTATTTTTTCAATAAGTTCAAGATTAAATTCATATCTTGCTTTTTTTAATTCCTCATACTTTTCATTCATAGCAGTATATATTTCTTTTTCTGTCATATTAATCCCCATTTCATGCACGCATATAATACAACAAAACTAAATAATCTTCAATACTTTATATTTAAAATTTAATATACATATGTTATAATAATTACATAAAGAATGGTAAGGGATTTATTATGAAGTTATTAAGTGTTATTGTACTTGGAAATGAATATTATTTAAATTCAAATGATAATATTGAATTATTATTTTTTAAAGGTGGAAATTTAGAAAAATTTATTGAAACTAATGCCACTGGAAAATATATTCTAATTATTAATCCTGAAGACAATATAAGTGAAAACTTTTTTGATATCATAATTAATAAATGTAATGAGAATTTTGATTCTTGCTTACTTAATTATCACCTTGAATATGACATAAAAAAAGATATGAAAGAATTAAATGATTTGTTTGAATTAAAACATAAACCATATAGAAATAGTTATATTTGGAGTTTTATATTTGAAAAGAATAAACTTCTTCAAGTTATGAAATTACCAAATAATAATGAATTTGATGAACAAATTAATAATATATTTACTAACTGTACATATCTTAATGAAGCAATTATTTATCACAAACCATATAGAAATAGTTATTTTTATGCAACCCCATATATAGACGTTAAACCAACTAAATATTTTAAAAATGTTATTTATGTAGGGAATTTTTGTAATGGTCAATTTAATGGATATATTTCTTGGCTTAATAATTTAGGTAGAATCTTTGGAGAAAAATATCAAATTACAATTTTATATGATAATTTAAATGAACCAGTTAAAGAATCATTTAAAAAGTATTTTCATGTAGAACAATATTCTAGTTATTATAATTATATATGTAATCGTCTTTTAGTGACATATTCAACATATTATTATCCTAAAAATATCGTTTGTACTGATGAGAATTTTATGTTTATTCATGGTAATACTGCTGATTATAAAAATGCCCGTGATTTTAAAGATGATATATATACAAAATATTTTGGAGTATCTAAAATTGCTGCTGATAAAGCAAAAGGATATTATCCAACAAAAGAAATTGATTATGTAATTAATCCAATTAAAATTGATAATGAACTTGTAAAACCTCATTTAAAACTTGTTACTGCACAAAGAAACGATCCAATCAAAAGAGCAGATCGTATTGAATTAATTGCAAGTATTTTAGATGAAGAAAATATACCATATACTTGGAATTTATTTATGGATTCAGTTGAACATAGAGTTGTAGGCGGTCTTGTTTATCGTGAATCAACTAGTAACCCACTTCCATATATTAATGATGCTGATTACTATGTTCAATTAAGTGATAGTGAAGCATTTTGTTATTCAGTTGTAGAAGCACTTTGTTTAAATACTAAAGTAGTTGTTACACCACTTGAATGCTACGATGAATTAAATGTTAAAGACGGTGAAAATGCTACTATACTTCCATTTGATATATTTGAACCTGAAAATAAAGAAAAATTAAGAGCTGTAATTTTAAAAATGTATCAAGAAAAAGATAAAAAAATTAATTATCGCTTTAATTCTGATTTATATAAAAAATATAATGATATTTTTACAAAATAAAAGCAACATTTGTTGCTTTTTATTTTATATTATCTTTAATAAATTTACTTAATGCATTATTTCCTTCATTAGATAAATGAATATTATCTACCATTAAATAATTGTCATGAGATTTTATTTCACTGTAGAAATCTAATATAGTAACATTTTCTGCATCAACATTTATTTTATTTTCAGTAGCATTAACTATATATATTTCACTACCTTCACATAAATTAATAATTGCTTGATAATCTTCTGTAGTTAATTTAGCACTTTCATCAAATACAAATAATAATTTATGAGTTAAAGTATTATTATCTATTGCTTCTTTTATCTTTTCTTTTAACTTAGAAACATCAAAGCTTTTATCTGTAATATATTGTACATCTTTAAATTCATGATTTATTTCATCATATGCATTTAATAATAAATCATTACCATAAAAACTAGTTTTACTATTTTGATTTTCTTGATACTTCTTTAATATTTCTTCTTTCTTAGCAAGTGCTTCTTGATAATAAACATCATATATAGCATTATATACTATTTCAGTATATGCTTTTCTTCCAACTCCATTTAAATGAATGCCATCAGCATAAAAATATTCAGAATGACCTTTAGATAAATTCTCCCAATCAATAATATAAGATTTATCAAGATTACTTACATATTCTTTTAAACCAGCATTTATATGAACATCAGAATCATTTGTAACTGTAACCCAGAATACTTTCTTATCACCAATAGTTTCCATCATAACATTACGACATCTATTGCCACATTCTCCATTAGTGCCTAAATGAATTAAAATAGGTTCTCCAAGCATATCATTATCTTTTAAATTACTTAAAATAGGATTTGCTTCATAATCAGTTCTAGATACTCTAGCATCAACATAGGCATTTGGAAATTGATTATATAAACTATCAGAAGCTCCAAGCATTACAGAATCACCTATACAAATAATAGGTAAATTCTTAACCTTTTCAGCAATCTTATTTTCTAAATCATCATATGCACTAAGATCTTCAGCCCATTTTTCTTCTTCTTCTTTTAATTTTTTAGCATATTCCTCTTGTTTACTTTGCATTACTTCAGCATTTTGATTTAATAATTCTTCTAATTGCTTCATTTCTTTAGTATGATCTTTAGCATCTACAAATTGATAAAAACCATAGAATGTAACTCCCAAAAATAGTGCCAATATTATATATTTAAGTGGTCTTTTCTTTTTAGATTTAAAATTCAAAGCAAAATGTAATAAGAATGATAATAAAATTGTAATAGCAATTACTGCTGTAATTTTTAATGTTCCATCCATCTTAACATTTTGGAAAGCAAAATATACTGGATATTGAAATAAATACACTTCATATGAAATACTAGCACAACCTTTAATAAATTTATCTAAAATATTTAGTTTTTTACTAGTAGTAGTTGTACCATATGATATAAGTCTGCAAGTAATAATTGTAGTAGCAAGCATAGCAAGTGCAAACCACTCTGACTTATCATCAATAATTAAACATAAAACAGTAAGAATGATTAAATAAGCAAAAAATATGATGCGATTTAATATTTTATTTTTAAAAGTAAATGATTTGTAATAACAATGAATAAAGCCAATAAAAAGGCCAAATATAATTGAAAACATTCTTGTAAATGTACCATAATACACAGGCATTATATCCATACTAGTACTACATAAATAGAAATAAACTGCACTAGCTATAGCTAGTATACCTAAAATAATGCAAGGTACTAATTTATGCAACTTATCACCCATTTTTTTAAATAACATAAATATAAATGGAAATACAAGTTCAAATTGTAATAAGATTCCAATATACCAAAAATGCATAAATGGTGAGCTTACATGTCTAGCAAAATAATCCAATTTAGCTCCTAATTGCCAAAAATTATTATAACCAAATATTACAGAAAAAGTTTCTGGTTTCAAATTTAACCAATTAATTGATAATAAAGATACAGCAAATATAGAAATAAATACTACTATAATAAGTGGTAAATAAATATGAGTTAATCTATTTAAATAATACTGCCCTATTTGAAACTTTTTATTTTTAAAAGCAGATTTGCAAGATAAATATCCTGTCAAAACAAAAAAAGTACAAACAGCTAAATATCCACCTTTAATGATATTTAAGTGATATAACAAAACTGCAATACACGCAAATAAACGTAATAAATCTAAATCTTTATAATATTTTTTTGTCATAACACACCATACTCCTGTACTTTATATTTATTATTATATTACAAATCTAACTTTATTTAAAGTATATTATTTATTTAACCACAATTTTTTTATTATTTTTAAAGTTTGTGTTGATAAAAAGAAACCAGCACAAGGAACAACAGCACCTAAAAATGGATTAGTTGTATCAGCTATTTTCAAGTATAAAACAGCAAATATATAAGTTAAAATAATAATTAATATTTTTCTTAACCAAGATGTTTCCCAAGCTTTATCCCCTTCAACTCTTTTATTTCTTTCTTCTATTTTTTTTACTTTTAATTCTAATTCCTTAATTCTTTCTTCCATAAAAGCCTCCTATATTAAATTATTAAAATAACCAATCATTATCAAAATTAATATTGAAAGATTAATTATTAAAATTAGCCAAATATGTTTTTTTCTTTCTTGAACTAAATTAGCAATAAATTCTCTAATTAAAGCGTTAGTATAAAAATACCATTTTGTTTTACTTCCCATACCTTCACAATCTATACCACAACTAGTTGCAATTATACCACTTCTAAAAACATGATAATTGGCTGTTGAGAATGTTATTTTAGCACCTTTTTGTCTTTTTTCAATAATATTATTTGAAAACTTCATATTTTCAGTAGTATTTTTTGATTTATTTTCAATAACTATATTTTTATTTTCTATTCCTTGTGATAATAAATATTTTTTCATGGCTAATGCTTCAGATATTACTTCATCATCACCTTGACCACCAGATGGAACGAAAACAATATTCTTTCCTGTTTTTTCTTTTTGTTTTTTAGCAAAATCTAAAGCTTTATCTACTCTTGATTTTAATAATGGTGTAAGACTACCATCTTTACATATTTGACATCCTAGAATAATTATATAGTCTTTATCATATTTTGGTGTATGCTTTGCTGCTTTAATATTGCAATACAAAGTAGCTACTATCAATGTATAAAGGTAAGATAATGTCACATTAATAAGAATATCAATTGTTAGCTTTATAATATTCCCAGATAGTAATCTAGATGTCAACATATATATTCCTTGACTTCCAAATAATCCTATTAAAGCAAATATACCTAAGAACATTCCAAGTAAATTCTGATATCCAAAACCTTCTCTTTTTATTAATACTATATTAGTTATAATACTATAAATAGATAATACTGCAATAAATGGTAATATTAGCATTGAAAAATAAGAAAATGATTTAAGAGTATTATTATATATATCAATAATATTTAATACATTCCAATTGCTAAATAAAAGATTTATATTTCTTAAAATATTTATATTAATAAATATAAGTAATCCTAAATTCATTATAATTGAATAAGAATACTTATTTTTTTTATATTGTTTTCTTATATATAATGTACATCCATATGAAATACGTATTAAAAATAATATTATAATTATTTGAATTGATTTACTTAAAGCTACGTTATTAGTCAAATTAGTATTTTTTAATAAAATAATACTAACCAAAATAAAAAGAAGTGTTACAATTATATATTTAGTTTTATCTTTCATATATAACACCTCTTTCTTTAAATATTATAACATATTTAAATATTATTAGCTAAATAAGTTATTGAAATCATTATTATTAAAAGTATAATTATTATTGTAAATACTATTATATGTTTTTTCTTTTCAGAATATAATGTTCCAATAAATTCTCTTATAAATGCATTAATCCAAAAATATGATTTGGTATTACTTCCCATACCTTCTATTTTTAAACCTTGTTCAGTAGCTATCAATCCTGCTCTTAAAACATGATAATTAGTAGTGGAAAAAGCAATATTCTTATTTTTATTATTAATTAAATTATTTGAAAATTTAATATTTTCATAAGTATTTTTAGATTTATTATCAATAATAATATTATTCTCACTAATACCTTGATCAATTAAATAATTTTTCATTGCTTCTGCTTCAGAAATTATTTCATTAGCGCCCTTACCACCAGATGGAATAAATATTAAATCTTTTTTTGTTTTTTTTAATTGTTCGTTTCTAAATTTAATTGCTCTATCAACTCTTCCTCTAAGAAGTGGAGTAAGAGTTCCATCTTTTCTTATTTGACATCCCAGTATAATTACATAATCTTTATTATATTTTACTTTTTTAATTACTGATTTTATAGCAATTATAATGGTACCAATTAAAACACATTCCAAATAAGCAACTGTTAAATAAATTAATGATTCAATAAAATTATATAAATATGGTCCAATACTATTCAAATTATAAATATCTATCTTTTGAGATTTCATTAATGTTTGATAAATATAATCTGGTAATAATGTTGAAATACAAATAAATATTCCTAAAAATAATCCTAATAAATTACCAAGTGATTTACCTTCTTTAATTATTAATCTAATATTACTTAAAGTTACTAATATAAAAGTAATAAAAGCTATTGGAAATAAATAAAATGACATAAAAGATGTTGAACCAATTATACGATTAGTAGTATCAAATAATCCATGATAA
>JAEEGL010860132.1_pt1 | contig 35854 bp, 44 predicted proteins | sample 9134231 | NCBI WGS metagenome assembly JAEEGL01 (sample SAMN16246548, study PRJNA631951) | gut metagenome | biome: gut microbiome; feature: rumen; material: fiber-attached | host: Bos | place: Iran: Karaj | collected 2018-10
ACGTTTGATGTATCCCAGTCCTTAATATCAATCGTCTCAAGCGCCGCTGCGTTGGCAAATATGTGGGGAAGCTTTGTGACTCTTGATGTATCGATCCTTTCATCTTCAAGGAATGAGAAATTTTTAGCAGCTCCCAGTTTAGCACACATATATGCTGAATCAGGGTTTAAAAATACTGTTTCTGCCGTCGTGTAGAGCCTTACAATACCGGAATCATATTCTGCATAGATAGGTGCTCCACTGCTTTCAACACGGGCAACACCATATTTTCCGCTTATATCATCCTCTGTCCATACGATCTCTTTGATATTAGTATTCGAGGTAGCCCTGTCTGCGTTCTTTTGACCTGCAAGTTTTTTTACTGCTGAATTAAAATTTCCTCCGCTTACGAACATGGCGTAATCGATCTGTACGATCCTGTATGTATGGCTTGCAGCATCAGGTTTAAGATATTCATACTCCTCATTATCGTCAGATGTATAATCGCCATCATCGTCGATATACCATGTTCTGTTGCCTATCCTTATGGATGCGTCAGTTACTTTCTTTGGAGATATTACAGTTGTAAGGCCAGTGCAATCGAGCATGCTATTAAACTTTTCTCCTTTGGAGATGTCCCAGTCTGAAAGGTTTATTGTCTTTAATTTATTGCATCCTTTCAGGAAGTTGTTGTAATAGGCAATATTTGCACCTTTTGTCTCTTCATTGTTTTCGTCGCTTAATATAAGTGTCTGAATGTTAGAACATCCTTCAAACATGGACTCGATATTTTCAAGGTTGTCTGTTTTCCATCCTGATATATCCATAGTAAACAGTGATGAGCAGTTATATGCAAAATTGCTGCAATCTTCTATTTTTTCCGTATTCCAGTATGAGCAGTCAAATAAAAGGCTGTTACAGCCACTAAACATAGCATTTGCGTTTTTAAGGTTCTTTGTATCCCAGTATGCTACTCCGACCTCGTTTCCGCCAAGATCTTTGCCAAGAGATAAAAGCTGCTGATCATCCTTGAACATTTCCTTTGCATTTTCCATCAGTGATACATCCACTCTGTCAGGAGTATTATTGTCGTAAGGAATGTTTATCTCTGTTACATTCTTAAAGGATGCAAACATTGCCTCTGAATCCGCATTAAGGTAAACCTTATCCGCTTCTGAATAAAGATATACTGTGCCGTTTTCATACTTTGCATAGATAGGCTCGCCTTCTTCTGAAAGGTTGGTGTCCGATGTAAAAGCATCGTCTGTCCATGTGATTGAATGTATCTTGGTATCTTCTGTACGATATGTTGCAGATGAGGTCAAGAGCCTTTTTATTTCTGCGTTTACTTCCTTACCGGTTTTAAAATAGGCAGCAGTCTTCTCATCTTCTGTTTCTACAGTTACCCCACCAAAAACATAAGTTGAAAAGCTGTCTGTTTTAAGCATGACAGCATCATCCCTGACGCGAACAACGTCCATCATCTCAGCCTTTCCACTATCTGAGATATGGCAGACTTCAATATCAGAGTAGTTTTTAAATGCCTCGTTTTCTATAAGGAGACTTACACTTCTCTTATCTTTTCTTGGCTGATATTCCTTATTATTTTCGTCAGTGATGCTGATGTCATAAGAACCGATTGTAGTGGTGTTTTCAGACATCAAAGTAGAAGCTTTAAGATTGCTGCCCTCATCAGCAATTTCTTTAAGCTTTAGACTATAACCATCAGGGAGCACGCCCTTTGCTGTAACTTTCACAGAGCTTTCCTGTGCCCGCGATGTTATCTCAGATACGTTTTCTCCATTATCTTCATTACTTGTTTCTACACAATAGTGCAGTCCCGCTCCCCCAAGCAGAATCGCACACATAGCTGCAATCGCCATTGCATAATATTTGCGCTTATTTTTTTTCATTTCTTTCATGATCCGCCTTCTTTTTTTCATCCCCTGATGACACCAGTTAAACTTCTAAAAATATTATATATATATTGCCGGTTTGCAGAAATTTATGCAGTTTTTGGCTACGTTTTACTTTTGTTACAAATAAAAGCACCTATCACAGTTTATTCTGTGGTAAGTGCTTTTATAGTCTTTATTCATCCTTTGGGCTTACTCCATTACGGCTGTTCTTTATCCTGCCATTCATGCTGTTTGTAACTGATAACCAGTCTGTCGCTGTCGCTGTTATCAACAAGCTCCCAAACTGCCATCAAGGTCATGTTTCTATCAACAGGATTATTTGTGCTCCACATTTCTCCGCCATAATACCATCCCTTGAATGTATAGTTTGGCTTTGTGGGAGCTTCAATCTCTCCCAGTGCATTACCCTTGATGATTTCGGCTGTATGCAGGTCTGTTCCGTCAATAAAGTTTCCGCCGTTGGCATCAAGGGTAATATTAAATACGGATCTTTCCCATACGGCATAGAGAGTGATGTCCTGCACAGGTGCTACTGACATATCGTAGAGGTCTTTGCCGTCCTCAGCCCATCCGATAAAGGTGTATTTTTCTTTTGTAGGTGTCTCAGGAACTATAATAGTTGCCCCTGCCTCGATATCTACGGATTTTATTCTTGAGCCATCCGTGTATACACCGCCTGCTGTATTGAATGTGACAGTTATCGTATCTCTCTTCCATCCGGCATAGAGCGTCATATCACAGTCCACAGCATCCATAGCAAAATCCCATTCATTCTTAAGCTCTTCGTCAGAGTACCAACCTGTAAGTATATAGCCGTCCCTTATACTGTCGGGTTTTACTGCGTATTTTCCGCTTCCAATATTCTGAGAAGCTACTGCCGAACCGCCATTTGGTTCAAACGCAACTATGTAGAATATCTCTTTGTCTGTGTATGATGCAGTAAGGACTGTATCTTTACTAAGGAGAACGATATTCCTTGAGTTGATGACCTGTCCTGAAGGAGTCATCCAACCATTAAAGTAAGCATTTTCCTTTTCAGCAGATGGAAGACCTCCATACTGATTACCATAGGTGACAACCTTCGTCTTGCTTCCACTTAACACTCCGCCGTTTGGATCAAATGTAATGGTAAATGTAGGTCTGTCCCACTTTGCATAAAGGGTAAAGCTATCTGTTACGATATTGCTGTTGTCGTACATATTAGTGCAGTTCTTATCAGTGTACCATCCATTAAGGACGTATCCGACCTTTTTAGGAGTGGGATAAGTTACTTTTGCAGAAGAATTTGTTGTAAGGAATGTCTGTGATGGAATCGTTTCACCGCTGTCTATCACAACAAAACTAACCGTATTGATAGTTCCTCTTATGAAGATATGTGACTCGCTGCAATTCCATAGCCATTGATTGTATGTAGTCTTGCTGTCATATATTCCGTCTTCATTATCATCCATTCCCCATTTTCCTCCGGGAAGTGCCGGCGGATTCCACATCGTATATGCAGGTGATTTTACTTTGCACAGCTTTGAACATCCGTCAAATACACCTGTGTTTTGATTGTTTTGATTTCGCATGTCCCATCCTGAAAAGTCAAGGTATGTAAGGGAACTACAACCTTTAAACATGTAAGCATCGTTTTGGAGATTTGTTGATATGTTCCACTTGGATATATCAATTGTGGTAAGCTGCTTGCAACTGTTGAACATATTGCCTGTATACTTAAGGTTTTCAACATTCCAATCTGCGAAGTCTATTTCTGTAAGCCTTGTACAGCCCATAAACATCTGATTCATTGTTGTGACTTTTGAAGTGTTCCATCCTGACAGGTCAAGGGTTCTAAGCCATGTGCAGTCTTTAAATGCCGAACTCATATTTGTAACCTTGCCTGTATTCCAGTCTGCGATATCAACTCCTTGAAGCGTTTTGCACCCGCTAAAGATGCTTTCTATCGTCTCCACGTTGCTTACATCCCATCCCGTAAGATTGATGTCAATTACAGCCGCGCTATTAGCGAACATATTGGCAAGCGTTGTTGCGTTTGACGTATTCCAATTTGCGAGATTTAAGTAGCTTAGGTATTTCATGCCAGAAAATGTTCCGCAAAAGTCTCTTACGTTGGATACATCCAAACTTGACAGGTCAAGGCTTTCGAACTGATAACAGTTATAGAACATATACCTCATTGATTCCACTCTTGATGTGTCAATTCTTTCATCGAGAAGGAATGATACATTCATAAGGTTACAAATGTTATAGAACATATTTGCGCAGTTGCAATCAAGATATACCTTCTTTGCCTTGGTGTATAGATAGTGCGTGCCGCCTGAAGTTTTTTCGTATACAGGCGCTCCTTCGCTGTCAACTCTTACTGCACCGCTATCTTTACTAATGTCCTTGTCTGTCCATTTAATAGTTGTTGAACCCCACTGTGTAAGTCCTATTGTATCTTTGAACTGTTCTCCGGGAAGAAGTACTGCATAATCATATTCTTCGTCATCCAAGCCCTGTTCTCCGTTTTTAAGGTATGTATACGAGTGATTTTCCGCACTTAAAAGCTTTGTGTAGCTCTTATTAACTTCATCACCATCTACTACCATGTTGTCGTTTGCATCAAGATGCCAGTATCCGTTTTTACATGGCAGGGATACTAGATGAGCTTTCCCGATTTTTTTCGGTGCTTTGAGCACTATCAGCTCGTCGCATTTGTAGACTGGGTTTATAATGCTTGCACTGTCATTTACTTCCCATCCTGAGATGTTAAGTGTCCTAAGCCCTCTACAGATATAAAATACGTCATTAAAGTTTGTCACATTTGCCGTATTCCATTTTGACAGGTCAAGACTCTCAAATGCAGAACATCCAAAGAACGCAGTCTCCATTGTTGTCAGGCTTTCCGTATTCCACCCTTCCACATGAAGCGTTTTGAGCTTATTACAGTTGCGGAATGCATTATGTAGCGTTGTTACTTTTGAAACATCCCATCCTGAAAGATCAAGACCTTCAAGGCCGCCGCATTCTTGGAATACTGCATCAAGGTTAGTTACGTTTCCTGTCTGCCATTTGGAAAGGTCAATCCCATTAAGCGCATGGCATCCATAGAACATGCAGTACATTGTCGTAACATTAGGTGTCTTCCAGTTATCTACATGAGGATTTACAAGCTTTGTATCACTTGCGAATGTATAAGCAAGTGTCGTCACATTTGACACATCCCATCCCGAAAGGTCAAGCGTTTCAAGGTTAGGGCATTTTGAAAATGCGTAGTAAAGCGTTGTAACGTTCTTTGTATTCCAGTCCGGTATTTCGAGTGTCTTAAGGCTAGGGCAGTTATAGAATAAATATGACATATTAGTAACACTTGCTGTATCCCATTTTGCCACATCTATCGTCGTGAATGCACAGCCTTCAAATGTAGCATTCATATTGGTCACTTTTAATGTATTCCAATCTGCCACTTTGAGATCAGAGAGTTTACTGCACTGCCTGAAAGTGTTTTGCAGGCTTGTCACATTTGAAACATCCCATCCTGAAAGGTCAAGCTTTGGGATGTTGTTACATTTGTCAAATGTACCCATAAGCGTTGTAACTTTTGATGTATTCCATCCTGACGGATCTACTTCTTCAAGAACAGTACAGTTTGCAAATGTTTGTGACATATCAACCACATTTCGTGTGTCCCAATCAGCCACTTTAAGCTTTTTAAGCTTCGTACAGTTGTTAAATGCATTATACAAGGTTGTTATTTTCCCCGTATCCCACCCCGACAGATCCAGTTCAGTCAGGTTTTCGCAACCATAAAATGTCTCTTTTAGGCTAGTGGCATTTGTCGTATTCCATTTAGATATATCAAGCGATTGAAGCTTTTTACATTTATAAAATGTATAGTCCATTGTTGTGTTTTTAGACGTATCCCAATTTGATAAGTCAAGCTCTGCAAGCATTGGACAGTTGGAAAATGTGTAATCGATATATTTTACATTACCTGTGTCCCATGTTGATACATTTAGGCTTGTAAGTTTTTCACATGATACAAATGTCTGCGTGAGACTTACTATGTTCGATGTATCCCACCCTGACAGGTCAAGTTTTGTAAGCGCCACATCACCTCCAAACATACAGGAAAAGCTTGTTGCCCTTGAAGTATCCAGTCTGTCATCTTCAAGCACAGGCAGTGTTTCTACTCCCCTAAGAGAAGCAAACATGAACGTTGAGTCAGGGTTTAAGTACACAGTTTTAGCTTCGGTGTAGAGCCTTAATGTGCCCGCATCATACTCTGCGTAGATAGGCGCGCCCATACTGTCAACACGGATAACGCCTTTCTTCTCGCTGATATCGTTAGTAGTCCATACGATATTTTTAATGCTTGAATTAAGGGTGGCGTGTGATGCACTGCTTTGGCCTGAGAGTTTCTTTATTGCTGCATTAAAGGTCTTGCCTGTTGCAAATACTGCATAATCAAGCTCAACAACCCTGTATGTATGGCTTGCTGAATCAGGTTTTAAATATTCGTATGTCTCATCGCTGTCAGAAACATAGTCGCCATCATCATCGATATACCATGCCTTAATACCCATCTTTACAGATGAGCTTGTTACCTTCTTGGGAGATATGATCTTTGCAAGGACATTGCAGTTAAGCATATCATCAAATCTTGTTCCGGCAGAAATATCCCAATTTGAGAAATCCACGCTCTTTAATTTATCGCATCCTTTAAGGAATTCTCTGTAATCTGTTACTTTTTCGCCCTTTGTTTCCTCACTTCCTTTTTCGCTTAAGATAAGTGTCTGAAGGTTAGAGCAGTCCTTAAACATAGACTTTACGCTTGTAAGGCTGTCTGTTTTCCATCCTGATATATCCATGGTAAACAGTGATGAGCAATTATATGCAAAATTGCCTGCATACATTATGTTTGCTGTATCCCAGTATGCGCAGTCAAATAAAAGGCGTGAACATTCACTAAACATCCCGTCAACGCTTGTTACACCTGACATGTCCCAGTATGCTACCCCGACCTCGTTTCCGCTAAGGTCTTTTCCAAGTGATTCGAGCTTTTCGTCCATTTGGAACATACTGCCTGCTTTTACCATGAGGGATGTATCTACCCTGTCAGGGTTATTTGCATCATAAGGCGCATCTATCTTTACTGCCTCTCTAAAACAAAGGAACATATACTCTGAATCTTCATTAAAGTACACTTTATCGGCAGCAGTATAAAGGTATACTGTGCCATTATCATATCTTGCATATACAGGCTCGCCTTCTTCAGAAAGGTTTGTATCTGAAGTAAATGCTGTATCATCCCATACGATATCTGTTATGTTGCCATCCAACGTCCAGTATTCAGCAGATGGATTAGCGAGCTGCTTGATAGCAACGTTGACTTCTTTACCTGTCTTTAAATAGGCAGCAGTCTTTTCACCCTCAGTTTCTACAGTCTTTCCGCCAAAGACATAGGTTGAAAAGCTGTCTGTGTTTAGTACGACAGCATCATCTCTGACACGAACAACGTCCATCATCTCAGTCTTTCCATTATCTGAGATATGACATGCTTCAATATCAGAGTATTCTTTAAAAGCCTCATTCTCTATAAAGAGAGACACGCTTCTTTTATCTTTCTTTGGCTGATATTCCTTGTTATCTTCATTGGAGATATTGATGTCATAAGTACCGATCATAGTGGTGTCTTCAGACATCAAAGAAGAAGCTTTAAGAGTACTGTTATCATCAACAATCTCTTTAAGCTTTAGACTATAACCATCAGGTATTACTCCTTTAGCAGTCACCTTCATAGAGCATACCTCTGTCCTTGACGTTATCTCAGGCGTATCCTCCTCGTTGACGTTTGTTCTTGTTCCGACATAGCAAAGAAAGCCTGCGTATCCCAGTAAGCCCATGCACAGTACAGCAACCGCCAGCCTTAAACTTCTGCGTTCTTTTCTTTCCATATCATTCATAATTTACCTTCTTTCGCACCCCCGAAGGTGTCAGATGATTATATATAGGTGTAGTTTATGTATTTTTACAAAGATATTATAAGTAGATTGGACGTTTACAGAAATTTTGGCGATTTTTGACTATATTTTCAGTTTTTTGGCAAAGAAAAAAACACTTATCGCAAGGCGTAAGCCCGTTGATAAGTGTCTTTTATCTGATACTTTATTTAATTTTGCAACATCTTGCTTATTCCTTCTTCAAGGTAAGCCCATCCACCATTTTCTATGGCTTCTTCAAAGGCATTTTCATATAATGCTTCAAATTCTGTTGCAACACTTCCATCGTCACGGATCAGGCGGCAATTATCTCCGTCTGAATAATATGAAAAGTTGTTCTTATCGACCATCTGAAGGTCAAGAATATAAAACTCTGTGATATACTGCTTAAATATTCTTCTTTGTTTGGTCATCCCACCTTGTCGGTATAATGCAAGAATATAAGGCTGTTCACAAAGTATTTCCTTTGCGTTTTTAAGCTCATCGCAGTAAGTTAAAGCCAAAACCTCGGAGTCTTCATTAAGAAAGCCTCTTATGATGTCTCCTGCAACTTCTTCTTTTGAGAATCTGTGGCCTGTGAAATTCACGCCACCTTCTTCAAGGGGTTTCCCGTCCCTGAAAAGCTTAAGATCCTCAATTATAACTGTGTCGTCCCTATCACCGCTAAGATTGATAGTGACATCGCTGCCTATGATTTTGTACTCAAAACCATGTACCATAGCTCTCATTATTTCCATCGTATTTTTCTCCTTATGCGACTTTTACTCTTCTTCCCTGTCTGTATTCCTTGATAGGGCCACAGCCGTCAGGGTCAACTCCTGTTACTACATAACCGCCTACATGATATACGCCAGTCTTAGTTACTTCGTATCTGTCGTAGCCTACATCCTGAGCGGTGATCTCGTAGTCAAGGTTCTTTGCCTTCAGGTCATCAGCCATCTTCTTTAAGTATACCTCAAACTCAGGCATATAGCAGTTGGCTGTATAGATGGTAAGCATGCTTCCATCTACAAGTGAATATCCATCCGGCTTGTTAGCTTCAAGGAATGAAGCGATATACGCCTTTTCCTCGTCATTATTTCCAGTTACGATTAGTGTAATTCTCTGTGCCATTTATGTTTTCCTCCATAGTATAAGCTGCCTCGTCAGGCAGCAACTTAGTTTACTGCCTTTTGGCATACCTCCACGTTAGAGGATTTTGCTATTTATCTTAAGCAGCAAGCTTTCCGTACTGGCTTCTTGCTCCTTCAATAAACACATTGACTGCATCTAAAAGCTTATCAGGAACAACGTCCTTGCAGACGATTATCCCGCTTTCAAGAGTTCCCTCAAATTTAAAGCCTTTAGACTTAAATGTGAGCCTTGTTTCCGGCAGAAATTCACCTCTGCATGAAACATACCTGAATCTTTCAGAGAGAAGACTCTTTGCCCTCTCCTTGGTAAGATTCTCATAGATGTCGTACCAGCACTTGCAAAGTTCAGGTACGCCTTCGCTGTCTACATCAGGAAGAGTGCTTGCCATTTCTACTGCAACACAATCATCCTTATATTCCATGTCGATACTCTGCACGATCTGCTTATCGCCATTGATAATGGTCTTGGCATACTCAATACGCTTTTTGGCTGCTCTTTCTATCTTCTCAGCTTTCTTTTCATCGTCGTATGCCTTAAATTCAGTGACATTATCCCACTTTATAGTTACTTTCTTGCCTTCCTCCAAGTGATCAGTTACTATTGCACTGCCGTATGCAGAAGATGTGTAGTCGATCCTTCCTGTTACAGTCTTATCATTAACTTCTGTCACAAGAATGGTCTCGATAAACTCTCCCTCATTAAACTCGCAGTAAAGCATCTGACCTGCCTTTACGTTCTTTATCTCTGTTTTATTCATTTTTCTTTCCTCCTGTTGGATTTCTGTAATCTTTTGTTACTACGCCGTCCTCAAGCTGTCTTGTCCACATGGGAATCCAGTTGTCATCAAACTGAAAAAAGCCGTCGCTTGATAAAACTCCGTCAGTTCCTTCCCACTTTAAATCTATCTTTGTGCCATTATCGAGCATGAAGTAGATTTTATATGTGTATGTCTGCTCATCAGGATTTGGATAGCCTTCGTTGACAACATCAAACCACTTGGATTTTCTGCCATTGTCTGAAAGGAGAACTTTCTTCATATCCTCGGTAAGAGGCTCTTCAAAATGCCACCTGTCTACAAGTGCTTCCATGGACTTTAGATATCCATATTCGGACTCTATCTCCATCTTCTCTGCGCTTGTGAGATTATCAGGGTCTTTTTCCTCTCCGCTTATGATACAGACACTTTTAAGCGTGCTGTCGAAGTCAAGCCTCCATACGAGCTTGTATGGAGCATATTTGGTGTAGTCTTTTATTCTATTGTTTACCATGTCTTCTCCTTGTCTTTTAGCTTTTTAGGATGCCATCGTAGCGGTATCTGCCAATATAGAATTAAAAGTCTGCTTTATCCTCTCATGGATAGCTCCTGTGTACTTCGGATCTATCTCCATTGTAAGAAAGCGTCTGCCTGTCTCAATGGCTGCACATGCTGTGCTTCCGCTGCCCCCGAAAGGGTCAAGTATCCAGTCGCCAATTTTGGTTGAGTTCTCGATGTAGTACCTAAGTAGGTCAAGGGGTTTTTCAGTTTCATGCACCTTGTTTCCAAGGATGTTATCAAACTGATGAACCGTCATCGAGCCACAGTCGTTAATGGTCTTAGCCTTGCCTTTACGTGCAAATACAACGTATTCACAGTTCTTCATGTACCATCTGTTCGGTGTTGCATTGTTCTTTTGCCACACCAAGAGGTTATGAAGCTTAAATCCTACTTCTTCCATGGTCTTCATAGTGTTCTGAAGATTAAGGAAATTGGTAAAGACGTATGCCTGCGATCCGCTCTTTAAAAGCCTGTATGCCTCTGTGAGCCAGTCTTTTAAATTCACATCATTAAAAGCAAAGATTTTACCATCATTTTTGGAAAGCATCCCCTTTGGAGCGCCTTTAGCTCCTGCGCCGCCTGAGATTACTCTGTATGGCGGATCAGTAAGGAGCAGATTAAACGACTCGTCCTTATAACGCTTCATAACTTCGACTGCATCTCCCGTCTGAAAGATGCCTCTTATTGAGGCTGCATGGTTTTCCAGTGCCTCGAATGAAGAGAAGTTGTCTACATGAGCATAAAGACCGGGATTTATTCCTTCAGCCCTGACGCTTGTGTGGTAGAAATGTACTTCGGTTTCTCCATCGTAGTAGTCAGCGCAGTAGTCAATGACATTTTTGCCATTTTCCTTCCTGCAAGAGATGACCTCTATCACGGAGTAAATACCTGCTCCAACCCTCTTAAATTCAGGATTTGGATTGTTCTTAAGGTATCGGTACATGTTGCCACGGATAGCCTCATGGGAGTGTTCAGGTATGTTCTCATAGATTTCAGCAAGAGTCATATCCGTTTTCTTGGTACTTAGCAGTTTCTTTACTTTTTCTATAATTGTCATATTTCTCCTTAAAGCACACCCGTCGGTGGCTTTTTATAATTGCCACCTACAGGTGTCCTCGTCAGGATATTTGTTGTTTTATACTGCCATCTTGAGCTGTCCGTTCTTTTCGATAATGAACTCAGGAAAGCTATATACCTTGTCCTTCCTTTCATCCATCATCTTGACAAATTCTCTATATTTTCTTGTGTATTCATAAGAATCCTTGAAAATATTCCGAGCTGCTTTGGAAAGCTGAGGCTCGTATTTGTCGCAGGCAGATAGCTCTTCTTCAAAGCCAAGTCCAAAGGGGCAGCAGGCGCATCCGGTTCTGTTCAGGCCATAGCCATCACAGCCGTAGCACTCTGAGTGCTTTATATCAAATGCTTCTTCGTAAATCTTCTTATCTTCCTTCTGATACCAGAAGATAGGACGATATACGTCATAAGCTTCATCATCTGATACAAAGCAGCCATTTAGACCGCCTCTTGCGCCGCCCTCTGCCTTCCTGATGCCTAAGATGTCAAGGTCTGCACCATATTCATCCATGGCCTCATACAGGGCATCTTTCTTTGATTTCTGACAGCACTTGTTTGCTATCTTGAATGTTGGCGGATTTGCTATGATGAATTCCTTGAGATATTTGTTTCTTCTTATCGAATATCTCGAACCTTCACCCTTCTCATCGCACCACCATTCAAGTGCCGACTGGCTTCTTGGATATCTCTTAATAAGCACATCGTATGGCTCATCTTCCCACTTAAAATCATGGAGCTGCAATCTGTACATAAACTCAGATACAAGCTTCGATAAAAATGGCTGACCATACTTTCTTACTACTAAAGGGATAGGCATTTTAGGTCTTATTCTTTCGATCTTGATGCCGTATCTATCTTCGAGATAATCAAGGTGTCTCATTGTTGCTTTATATTCAAGTCCCGGGTTGGCCCAATAGTATTTTGTTTTGATGGAGTATGGATCAAGCTTTTTGCAGATATCAACCACAAGGTCTGAATCGCTTCCGCCTGATACTCCGACAAATATCTTCTCATAAGGCTTTGAATATATGCTCTGAGCCTTTGTAAATGAATCCATTACCATAAGACTATCCATAGCCTTATCATTGATAATATCTTCAAGCTTTACCGGCTCGTATTCATGCATTGGAAGTGCAAGTGTGCTGCTATATAAAGTTGCTTTTGAGGTTTCCTTTCCTGCAAATGGGTAGTTTCCCATAGCAGAAAAGATACAGTCTGAAGACTCACCTTAATCTTTCCGAGTTCAAAGTTCCACTCCATCGAGGGTTGTGAGCTTCAAGCAACCAATACCTGCCCGTAGGCGGTATGTCTATCCTGCTTTATTCAGGCTGTAATTGCCTCCTTTTCGTTTTTAATAGCAACTTTATATTCTGTGACCATACGGCGCATTTTCTTTTCTCTTCTTGCGTCGCACTTTAAGTCTTGGTGATAACGACCAATACTGATCGTGCCGTTTTTCATTTCTTTAGCGCTGTTCTGAACGCCTCTAAGCATTCTTACTTTTGCCCTTTGTGTTCTGTTCATATTCCCCTCCTTTTGGGTTTTGTTATCAGTTAATTTCAGGCTGTGGGAGCTTTTCATAGATCTTATCATGGACATCCATCCACATCTGATCAGAAACAGCAACGCCTGCAAATGTTATCCAGTCTATTTCAGGATACATGTCGTCTTCTGTCTCTGCTTCGCTCTTTTTAAGCCCTTCTTCCCAACGAAACGCTCCTGTTCCGGTTGCAGACTTTTTTACAAGTCCTGTTTCATCAGGTTCATGCAGGTCATCTGTGGGGTCATAGAATACGATTTCAAAGGCAAAAGTGCCTTTTTCAATGTCTATTTTCCCTACTTTGATGTTCTGCAAGATGTCAGGATCAAATGTTTTTAGATAGTTTGGTGTCTCCATGTCGTCCTCCTTTATTTACGCTACTGCCATCTGTGGAACAACAATGCTGTTAGCGTATCCGTAAAGTGCATTTTTTACGATGCTCTTTATGAAGTGCGCAATAGCCTGTGTTACTCCGTTACCAACCTGCTGCTGCCTGTCATTGATAGTGCCAAAGAACTTAAAGCTCTTATCAAGCCCCATAATGGCTGCTGCCTCAGCTACGGAAAGTATCCTGTTGCCTGTTGGAGGCATGAGGTTTACCTTTCTCCAGTTGGTGATAGTTACGGACGGCTCATCAGCTGAGAGTCTTCTGTAAACATTACTATGTCTGTCAAGGTGTGCCATCTCAGCAATATCCTTGTAGTTATGTCCGGGACGAACCTGTGCCATCTTCTTCTTTGTTTCCTCAGATGCCTTGGTAATATCGTTGTAGTTAAACCACTCTGATGTTACCTTCTTGAGTGCATCGCCTACTGTCTTATGTTTTGAAAGCTCCACGTTAGGGATAATGATTTCTCCCATGGCCTTTATAGAGCCGATAAGAACCATTCTCTCCCTCTTGGAGTATCCACCGACTTCAACATCATTAACTACTGAGTAGGTGATGTTATAGTCGCCTGAAAGCTCAGTAAGGACTTTCTCAAGATACTTGCCGTTTTCTTTTGTAAGGAACTGGCGGACGTTTTCGACAACAAACATAAGTGGCTTTTTAGCTTTTACCATTCTGATGTAGTCATCTATGAGAAGTCTTTTGGAAACATCCAGTGCCTCGTTGCCTGCGCGGTTACTATTACTGTATCCTTGGCAGCAGACTCCGCCGAGTATTACGTCAGCTTCAGGCACTTCCTTCTCGTCAAGGTCTCTGATATCCATGCACATGATGTGGTCTCCAATGTTCTGTCTGTAAGTCTCGCAGGCAGCCTTATCAAAGTCTACTGCGAACTTCAGGTCAAAGGAGTCATCCTTGTGGAACGGATAATCTAAAAGCCCTGCTCCTGAAAAGAGTGAGACTGTATCAAAGACGTAGGAAATGTCGCTCCTTGTCTTTGCAGAAAACAGTCCTGACGCTGTAAGCATCTTAGAGAGTGCATCATTGTCTCTCTGAAGCTGAAACTTATCGATGGAGAATGTTACTTTATCCGACTTATCGATAATGTCCCTAACTTCGTACTCCGAAAGAGTGTCGGTATTGACGTTTGCCTTGACGATATGGACGATGATCTTGTCGTTAAGGACTTCAACCTCCATATATCTCGCAAGCGCCATAGCCTGTCTTATTTCCTCATTTCTGAGGTCAACAAGTGGCTTTGCCTGAGCACCTTTCTTGCTCATCTTGTACTTTCCGTTCTCATCGGGAAGAATAAGCACTTCGCCAAGCTTATTGTCAACGATGTAGCGGTACTTTGTTCCCGCTTTAAAAGTGTCATTTTCCTTGAATGAGAAAGTTAAGCCTCTGTTACTAAATTTGATTTTCATATTTTCTTTTTCCTCCTTATATTTGGGTTTTATTTGTACTGTGCAGTCATATTCTCAGGCTGCGGTCTTTTTCCTGTCTTATAGAAGTCTTTCAGGTCATCTATGATTCTGTCAGCACTTACTTTTGCAGGGTAGAAAATCTTTCCCGGATCTTTCTCTTCGATATCAACGAAGAATCTGTCAGGCAAGAAATTCTTGTCGTTTTGAACATCCAGTATGAAGTCTTTAAGAGCCTTATACTGTTCTTTTGTTGGTTCTTTTTCAGCAAGGACATTAAAGCCCGGTGCTTCAGGACTAAGCCTTATTGCTCCAAGCTCCATGAAGTATCTGCGGTGGTCAGAAACGCTTTTGTCTTTGACAAAATCCTTGATTACCTCATATACATCCTCATGGTCTGCCTGCCTTAGCTGATTTTGCTTTTTCCAGTCCGCAATCTCCTTGTCTGTATAGAAATCTCTATCTAGCCAGTGAGCGCCCGAAAAATCAAGCATAGAACCATCTGACAGCATAAATCCTGCCGTCCTGTAATCCTGTGTCAAGCCAAAATACTTGACAGCAGCTTTTTCTACGTTGTTAAGCATGTTTTCCTCCTTATGAGTTTTATTTGTGTTTGGAATTTCCTGCGCCGAGTGACGCATTGATTTATGGCATAAAAATAAGCGCCCAGTTAAACTAAGCGCATATTGAAGACAAATATAGAATTTTGATTATTATACATAGATATTATACATTTTTTGAGGCTTTTTCAAAGAATTTTGAGCATTGCGCTCTGTGTATTCTTCTTTACGGCAGCCTAAACCATAACGGGATAGTCGCAATGATCAGAAACAGCGTAATTGCAACAAATCCTGCACCCATCAGAAAATAGTATTTAATTCCTGTAATACTGTGCTTAATGATACCCGTTTTTCTTAACAGCTCGATCAGCCAAAACAATATCTGCCCGACTGTCAGAGTTGCTATTGAGCCAAATATGGTTGCTTGGTGCAGACTGTACAAAAATTCCTCTATAATATGTTCTGCAACATAAGGATTCCCCCTTGCCATTTCTATGTCACTATGCATCAGATAAGCTCCAAACAATATTGTCATTGCTAAAAACATGATAAGGGTTGTAATAAGCCATTTCTTAGCCATTTTCATAAATGAAATCCTTTCAGTTGTCGTGGTCAGAATACTATCAGATCCATCATTCCATTATCATAGAATACTATAAGTACCTGCGACCATGAGTAGAACTGCGCTGTCGCGCTGTCGTAGTATCTTGGATAGCGGTGTTCGGTATTAAGTGGAGTATTAAAATACTCTGCAAGCTCATCGTAGGACTCATCGCTTAAAAGAAAGCTGTCATCATCACCTGCATAAGACGGCACAGAGACTAAATCCCCTATTTTAGGGATATACTTCCATCCCGTTACATTGACAGGAAGTTCGCCTTTTCGCTCATTCATCACTGCGTCAATATAAGGCTCTATGAATCCTTCATCTTCGTATGTGTCAGGATAGACGTGCCTTACTTCGTCCTCTAAGTCATCCATCAAATCGTCTAAAAAATCACAGGTATTATCATATTCTGTATGTTCGTATTCCGTAACATGATACCTGCCATTAAGCTCATCCCATTCCTTATAGCTTCCAGTGAACATATAGTCATAAGTCTGCTTTGCCGCATATTCAGGCGTAAATATGGCTTTATGGATCACATTGTCATATAGAAAGTTGCATACAAACCTGAGCACAAAGCATACCGCTCCTGCTATCAGCACATATCTAAACACTTTCCTGTTATTCTTAAACAGATATATAAGCACTACTGCCCCTGCAATGATTACCGGCAGTACAAATATTGCAATCTTCCAAAGGAAAACGTAAACAATCGCAGCTCCAAGGCTATCAAGCCCACCTGAAGGAGCATTGTCTAAATTTGCTATATATAAGCCCATTCCAAGGGCGCACCATGCAGCGCATCCCCCTAAGATGGTAAACAGTTTCTTCGGAGTAAATTCTTTCATATTTTTGCCTCCAACAATTTTTTATCTTCTTAGTGTTATTATATGTTTTTTGAAAGCAAAAAGGCAGCAGGCGTATTACCTGCTACCTTCTTGTTTTATCTGTCATGTCTGTGGTATATCTTGCTTTTCGTCCTTGTTCTCCCATTCATGCCTTTTATAGTCAATAATGAGCTTGTCACTGTCTGAATCTTCAATGAGCCGCCATACGGCTGTTACTGTTATATCTCTTGTAACTGCCATATCTGCTTTCCACATATCACCATTACAGTACCACCCTGCAAGGCTGTACCCTTCTCTCACAGGACTTTCAACTGTTCCAACGGCTTCATTTCCCTTTACTTCTACAGAGTACATCTCTGCGCCATCATTAAAATATCCGCCGTTGGCATCAAAAGTCACAGTGTACACAGCCTTTTCCCATGCAGCATAAAGCGTAAGGTCATCTTCAGGCGCTACTGACATATCATATAACTTTCTGCCATCCTCAGACCATCCTAAGAATGTATATTTTTCCTTTGTTGGTGTCTCAGGGGCCGTTATCGTATCTCCAACTGCTATTTCAACAGACTTTGACTTTGTGCCGTCACTAAATGAGCCGCCGCTTGTATTAAAGGTCACTCTTATAGTGTTCTTCTCCCATACAGCGTATAGTGTAATATCACTTTCAGGTACTATCGTCATGTCATATAGCGTCTTGCCGTCCAAAGACCATCCCACGAATGAGTATTTGGTTCTTTCAGGAGCTTTGGGTGCTGTTACCCTTTCTCCTACTGTTATCTCTATGGTCTTTGTTTTTGTATTATCATCGAATGATCCGCCATTGGCATCAAATGTCACATCATAGGCATTTCTTATCCATCCTGCATACAGGGTCATATCGCAGTCTACAGTGTCATGTGAAAAATCCCATTCAGTTGTAAGTTCTTCATCTGTGTACCATTTGTCGATGATATACTTTGCTTTTGTGGTCTCAGGTCTTTCAACTGTCTTGCCATATCCTACCTGCTGCGGTGATACTTCCGATCCGCCGTTGGTTTCAAATGTGACAGTAAAGGTTATCTCCTTGTCAGACCAGTATGCTGTCAGTGTCGTATCTGAGGTTATCAGGACGATATTTTTTGAGTTTACAACCTCTCCCGATGGAGTTCTCCATCCTCCAAAGAACATGCCTTCTTTTTTAGCTGATGGCATCTTGTCGTACTGCATACCATATATGACAGTCTTTGAGCTTTCACCGATGAGTGTACCGCCGTTTGGATCAAAGGTTATATTAAACCTTGGTCTTTTCCATCTCGCATAGAGAGTAAAACTGTCCTTTACAACCTGTGTTTCGTCATATTTTACGGTGCATTCTTTATCTGCGTACCATCCGTCAAGTAAAAATCCGGGCTTTTTATAATTCGGCAAAGTAACCTTCGCAGATGTATTTGTGCCAAGGAATGCCTGCTGTGGGATTGTTCTGTTGTCTTCCAATATAACAAAGTCTACTGTGTTGAGCTTGCCTCTAATATATGTGTGTGTTTCCGCATAAAACTCGAACCTATTTAATGATGGCGATATGGTTTTTTCAATGATGCCATCTTCATTATCATCAAATCCCCATCCTTTTGTCGGGAAGTATAAAGCAGTCCCGCGATCCACGCTTCCGCCAGAAACAAAATAAGGTGCTTTTACTTTTACAAGGTTTGTGCATCCTTCAATCATGCAAGAATGCTTCACTTGCTCTTTTGCTATTTGCCAACTCGACATATCGATAAACGTAAGTGATCTGCACATCGAAAAAACACTGCTCATGTTTGTTGCGTTTCGGGTGTCCCATCCTGACACATCAAGTGTTACAAGTTCATCATTTTGCGCAAAAGCAAAGCTAAAAGTCGTTACATTGGATGTGTTCCATTTTGACAAGTCAAGATATGTAAGTTTAGTGCTGCGAAATGTTCCGCTCATATTTGTTACATTGGATGTATCCCAGTCTGTTACATCAAGTTCTGCCAATTTTGTACCAAGAAACGTGCCCTCAAGAGATGTTACTTTTGAAACATCCCATTCTGAAATGCCTTTTATTTCTTTTAGATTTTGGCTGGATTGGAAGGTTCCTTCCAAAGTTGTAACATTGGATGTATTCCATCCGGTCACATCAACTTCGTTTAAAATACTGCTTTCGCTGAACGTTCTGCGTAATGACGTTAACTTAGGGGTATTCCATCCTGTAAGAACTAACTTTTTAACAGCATTGTACTCAAACGCCCTGTCCATATTTTTTAGACTGGAGGCATTCAAATTTGTTATTACCAATTCGTTTCCCGAATAACCGCACAAACTACCAAATGCCTTTTCAAATGTCGTTACTCTAGTTGCATCAATTCTCTCATCTTCAAAGAATGTGAATTCTTCAGGAATAACATAATATGTGCCACCATTAAACATATATGAACAATCTTCATTCAGGTATATTCTGTTTGCTTTCGTATATAAATATATTCTATTATTTTCGAATTTTGCGTATACAGGCAATCCCTCGCAATCAATACGTCGTGTTTTGGCATCTGTACTGATATCCTTGTCTGTCCAACTTATGCCACGATAATTTTGTCCTAACGCATTTATATAACTTCTAAAATATTCTCCCGGCAGCAGTACTGTGTAATCTACATTGCCCTGTGATGTCGAAGTCACATTATCATCTCTAAGATATATATATGAGTCGTCCTTTACCGCATCTATAAATCTTGTGCATGTACTTTCGCTCTCAATACCATCTATCAGCATATTTTTATTTTCATCAAGATGCCAGTATCCACATCCAAGAGGGAGCGTCACATACTTGTCTTCAGATATTGTTTCGGGCGCTTTTATCATCTTTAATTTATTGCACTCCCACATCATTTTTGTTGTATCAGTATCATATTTCAACGTCCATCCTGATACATCAAGCAATTCTAAAGACGTACATTTTTCAAAAATGCTGCTCATAGTAGTTATATTAGAAGTGTCCCATCCCGATAAGTCGAGTGATGTTAATGATGGACAGTTGTAAAATAAATTGTAAAAGCTTGTCACCTGTGAAACATTCCATTTCGATATATCACCAAGCGATGTCAGTGACGAGCAGTTGCAAAATAAATTGGAAAAGCTTGTCACCTGTGAAACATCCCATTTTGACAGATCAAGCTCTTTTAACTGCTGACAATTCATGAACATCTCGTACATTCTCGTTGTTTTGGATACATTCCATAATGATACATCAACGTTAGTAAGCTTATAGCATTTTTTAAACATGCATGTCATACTTGTCGCGCTATCTGTTTTCCACCTTGTCACATCCAGTGTTTCAAGATTTGAGCACCCTTCAAACATTCGATCAAATGCTTTTCCTTTTTCTATATTCCAATTTGAAACATTTAATTCGCTCAGGCTGCTGCATCCCAAAAACATACATGCAAAATCCTCGACTTTAGAAGTATTCCATGCTGATACGTCTAAGACTTTTAACATTGAACAATGCTGGAATGTATTTGACATATATTTAATATTTGAAGTATCCCATTTTGATACGTTGAGGGCTGTTAACTTACTGCATCCGTAAAACATGGAAGTCATGGTATATGCTTTAGAGATATCCCATCCTGAAACATCAAGTGTTGTCACGCCGCAAGTATAAAACATTCTTGAAAATGCTGTAACATTAGACGTATTCCATTTCGATACGTCTATTGCTGTTAAATCGTAGCAATACCCGAACATTGATGACATATTGCGCACCTTAGAAGTATCCCACTTCGATACGTCGAGTGATTTAAGATGTGAACACATATTAAAAGCAGAACTCATGTCTGTCATATTTGAGGTGTCCCACTCTGATGTATCAAGCGTTTCCAAATAATTGCAGTCCTGAAATGCGCCGCTTATATTTTCTATATTCGACGTTTCCCAGTGAGATACATCAAGTGTTTTAAGATACCTGACATTATAGAACATGCTCTGTATTGTAGTTACTTTTGACATATCCCATTTTGAAACATCTAAGGTTCTGAGTGAATTGCAATTAGAAAAAGCATTGTAAAATGTTGTTACCTTAGATGTATCGATTCTCTCGTCCTCAAGAAAAGCCGCGCTTGTCAAGTTGCTAAGATATTGTAATAGCTTACTTGAATCACTGTTAAGGTACACTTTATTCACGTCTGCATACAGGTGAATGGCTTTTGTCGAGGAATCATACTTGGCATAAACTGGTGCGCCTTCTGCATCGATACGGGCTGCTTTACTATCAGAACTGATGTCAGTATTTGTCCATTCTATTTTTTCAATCATTCTGTTTTCGCTATTAACATATATTTTCCCTATCGACAATAAACTTAATGTATCGTTAAATTCCTTTCCGGTCATCAATACTGCATAATCGTATGGCACATATTTATAAACGTGGCTTATTGCGTCAGCCATAAAGAAGTTGTAGTATTCTTCGCTGTCTGCTTTATCATCGTCATCATCATCAATGTACCATTTATTGTTAGGCAGGCTTATAGATGCAGATGCGTTCTTTGGTGATATGAATTCTGTCACTGATTTACAGTTAAGCATAGCATCAAAATCTGTTCCTGAAGCAGTATCCCAGTCTGACATATCCACAGCTTCCAACATTTCACAACCATCAAGAAAATGTGAATAATTGGTTATAAGAGCGCCTTTATTATCGTCGTTATCTTCGCTGCTAAGCACGACCCTCATTAGATTATTACAGCTGCTAAACATATATGACACATTAAGGAGCTTAGATAGATCCCATCCTGATATATCGCACATTGCAAGTGACTGGCAGCCCGATGCAAAATATGATGCATCTTCCAAATTTTTGGTATTCCAGTACGAACAGTCAAACAAAAGGTATGTGCATGCTTCAAACATGTGCGCCACTGTAGTTACGCCGCTCATGTTCCAGTATGCAGTACCTATCTCAATGCCCTTACTGTCTTTTCCAAGTGATTCAAGGACTTTATCGCCGTTAAACATGTATGATGCATTTGTCATCAAAGAAGTGTCTATCTTGCTGCTCTTATGGATATCATAAGGGATGCTTATTTCTTCTGCGGCTTGGAAACCTGAAAATAAGTATGATGAATCAGCATTGAAGTATACTCTATCAGCTTTAGTATAAAGCTCGATCTGTGTATCATTCAATCTTGCGTATATCGGCTCGCCGCCGCCATTTGGCACACATTGATAGTCCTCGATGATAGCGTAGTATCCATAATACGCATTCGAACTATCTGAATAAAATGCAAATGTTGCAGTATCCCCTTCAATGTCAAATTCCACAGTATTTTCATTTCCCGTGTATTTGCCTATGTAACCCGTGGATGCTGCTATGTTTCTTGACACGCTTCCCTCGTATTTGCCTTTAAAGACATATACCATGTCCCAACTATTTTCAGTTTTATATTTAAGTGTTATATGCAGTTTATCAGCGCCGGGAATCGTCACAACGTCTTTTGTTGCGAGGTTATTTCCATAATCTCCGTTCTGCACCCCGTCATCATTTATGTTAGCCGTGTGGGAGTATTTAGCCCCACCGTCTCCTACAAAATAATCTTGTTCCTCTATCTCGATTGCATTTGCATCGCCACTTATATCCTCATCCGTCCACAGGATCTTTGTGACCTTTGTATCGTTTGTGGTATATTTAGCGCTTTTATTAACAAGTTTCTTAAGCTTTTCATTTACTTCTTTTCCAGTTGCAAGATAGGCAGCAGTCTGAGAATCCTTTGTTGTGACAGTCTTGCCCCCAAAGACATAGGTAGAAAAGCCTTCTGTTGTAAGACAGATAGCATCATCACGCACACGAACTACGTTCATCATCTCTGCTTTCCCGAAATCAGGGATATGGCACACTTCTATTTCATCGTAGTTTCTAAAATCATCATTTTCTATGAGAAGGGATACGCTCTTGCCCTTTTTACCGGGCTGATACTCTTTTCCCTTATTATTGTCTATGCTGATATCGTAAGAGCCAATGATATTTGAACCCTCTGCAAGCAGATTTTCAGCCTTTTCGATTGCTTTTTCATCATCCTGCGCATTTTTTAGCTGTATGCTATATCCTTCAGGGATCTCGCCCTGTGCAGATACCTTAAAATCATCAGCAGTTGCCCTTGTAGTTCTTATGAGCGCAGTCTGCTGCTGCGTGCTTCTCTTTAATTTCTTCCAGTCAAAATTTATCTCAATGCCTTTTTGGGATATGAAATATATCCCTACTCCTATCAGAGCAGCTAATACAAATATAAGCAATGTTGCTACTACTGCTTTTTTATTTATTGTTATTGAATCCTTTTTCTTTCCCACGGCCTTTCTCCTTTCATAAAACAAGTGGGGCACAATCTTTTCCCCACTTAGTTATTCTATGTATTTTTCCCGCTTTCTTAAGGGCGCAATTTGCAAAACTTTTGTGAACACGCAAGCTTCCTTTTGCGTTTTTATGCATGGATACTGCGATTAAACGTTATTGTTAATTTTTTGTTAAATTTGCGCATAAAAAAAGGCCCGCAGACATAAAGTCTGCGAACCCCTCTTCCTATATTCAGTTTTTCTTAGCCTTAAGCTTCTTTGCGAGCTTGCAGCCTGCGATACCGATAAGGATACCGCATGTGAGTGGAGCATGTGATACAACGCTTGTTGCGATTGTACCAAGAATGTCCAGTGCTACAAGAGCAAGCACTACAATAACTAAGATTCTGATGATTTCCTTTGTGTTCATGTTTTTGATTTTTTTCATTTTATTTTCCTCCATTGGATTTTATATTTGTTTTATTTGTCCTATTTTTTAGAATGTGATCGTTGCAAAAGTCTCTTCGATGAAGGCTTCTACCACGCTCATATAAGTGATTGCGAGTGTCAATGAGAATGCAGCACTTACAAGCATTCTCTTAAACCACTTACTTGCTCCCTGAAAAGTTCTTTTTGCAAGAAGCGTGAATCCAAGGTCACAGATAAGTGCGACAACACCTGCCATTATTACTGCATTTAACATATTACTCATTTTGTTTTCCTCCGAAATTTGAAAGCTGTCCCGTCAGGCAGCATTTTTATTTACTGCCTTTTGGCATACCTCCACGTTAGAGGATTTTCACTATTCAGTTTTTAGGAATCAGGCATTTCTGCCGTCAAGTTCAATCTGAACCCGCTCGATCATTGGATCAGCTACCTTCTGAAAGAACTTATGCTTTGCATACATGTTCAGTCTATTAAGGAACTTATAAAGATCTGCGGTAGTCTCCTTTGACAGTTCCATGTTATCCCATGCTTCCATTGTCTTATCCTCCTTTAATAGGTGATTATTTCATCAGCATTGGTTACGTTCCCGTCTTCATCGTACTCGATGTCAACAAGCTCGAACTCAATCCCGTTTTTTGTAAGAAGTTCCTCTGTTGGTTCTGCATAGCCCGCATCGTAGAAGCTTTCGACTTCTTCTTTACTAAAATACTCTCCTTCGTAGTCGATTGGAGTATGCGCTGCACAGTACCATGCTGAAAGTCCTTCCTGCATGTACTCTTTTGTTTTTTCTGCTGCTGCCTCATTAGCAATCTTAATTGCAAATGAGCAGTCGTTGCAGTTGTCGATCATGGCTATGATCATTTGTTTTTCCTCCGTTTGATTACGCTAAGACACGCACATCTGAAAGTCCGTGTCCTATTTTTGTGCAAAAGTAGAGCTTGCCAAAAAGGTGTCTTACTCCCTCATACATGTTGTATTCAAGATAGTCTGTTACCTCCTGAGCTTCGCCCCATGTTGTTACAATATGCATTGTTTTTTCTCCTTTACGCTATGTTGTGGTGTTCTGAAACTACTGAAAGTATCGTCGGCATGTACTCATCTGCATCATCAGATAGCTTTTCGATGACCGCACATCCATCAACGATACAGCACTTGACAATAGGCTGATTACCTCTTGTGATTTGGAATTCGATATTTCCAAACCAGTTGGCAATCGTAAATTTCCCATGTCGGAAAATGCCTCTTGCTCCATGACTATAAAATCGTTTCATCATAGCCCTCATAGTTTTTACCATTCTGCCGCCCAATAAGGGCAAGCAAGGCGACCTTTCTTTCGCCTTAGAAATGCCCTTATAGGGTGTCATTTGTTATGCGGCAGCAGTCTTAACTCTTGTCACAACAAGGTCTCTCTCTGCGTCCTTCTGCCTTATCTCGTATGCACGGGAGAAAGCTTCGGATCTTGACTTTGCCTTGACGATGACAGTGCGGAGAAGCTTCCCGTACCACCTTGAAGAATCAAAGAACTCAATCTTGTAGTCCTTGATTTCCTCATAGCGCTTAAGGTAGTTCTCATAGCCGTACTTGATCATTAACTGCCGTCCGAATTCAGTGAACTCTCCGGCCCATCCGTCTTCTCTTATGAGATTACAGATATGCCTCAAGTCACCAAAGGAGCTTGTTGATGCTCCCGATGTTGGTTTTGCCACAGAGTAGCAATATGGGCTTCTACTTCTGTCAGGTTGTTCGACAGCGTAATAGTCCCAGTTGCCTTCTGCTGTTGCAAAAAGTTGTCCTACTTCTGAATAAGTTTTTGAAGCTCCGATCATAGCTTCCATTAAATTCCTCCTTTTGAAGGTCATTTTCTCTGTACGCTATTAAGCCGATACAGGTTGCCGAGAAAACCGCCAGAGCCAAGGTCATAGCAGTCTTCAGTTGTTAGTTACTTTTTCGCGTCCCGATCATAGACGTTTTTAGATTAGAATTACGTCGGGTTGAAGGTTGGCTCTTCTTTCTCTTGCCTTTTCCTCTTCCTTGAGTGCATTGAGCTTTGCAATCTCCTCCTCAAGTCCCTTTGATACTTCTACAAGTACCTGTCTCATCTCTCCTGTCATTTGTTTTTCCTCCTTCGGATTTTGATTTGTACTGGTTTTCCTGTGTCCACAGTGAACACTTCTTAATTTTGTGCATCAAAAAAAGCGCCCGGACAAGCCTTAAGCGCTAATTATTGACAAAACATATTTTAAACCAGTTTATTTGATAAGTATATTATAGATTTTTCTGCGATTTAGAGAAATTTTCAGTACAGATTTGGATTTCCTTCAAACTCTCTAAGCTCATACTTTTTCACAAGCGTCCTTGCGATGAGCTTAAGCTCTGTGACAGATACACTAAAACTTACCTGTGCATCAGGCGATTTATCGTCCAATCCCTTTAATTTCTCGACCATCTCAGATGTGATCTTTGCTGCTATATCTTTCTTCATTTTATCCATGTTGGTTCTCCTTTTCCCATATTGATATTATAGGTGTATTAGAGAATTTCCCAAGCAATGCTACGGCATTACCATATAAAGCCCTTTATCGGCAGTGTGCGAGCATTGCTCTGAGGATTGCTTTCAGGGTTGCTTTTGCCATTTCTAACCTGTTGCGCATACGCTTTTGCTTCTCTTGACCATGGCTCAAGGGTACATGCCTTATCAACTTCCCATCCTGCGAGCAGCCTGCTGCGAAGCGTTGAGTAGCCAACCTTGTATCTTCTGCACTTTTCTAATATTTCTTCGTAATTTTCAAGATTTGTAAGTGAATAATGTTTTCCCATGTATGCTATTATCCCTTTATTTTTGGGGAATTGCAAATTGGATTTAGGCAATAAAAAAGTCACTCCGTATCCCATAAGGATAGCGAAGTGACCTTTAATATTTTTCTCAGTTTTCGGGGTATCTGCCTGTAAGGACATCCTCACGGGTAATATCGCCGTAGTCTTCAGGAAATACAAAGTTGCCCTCAGTATCAGTCGAAAGCTTCTCTATAAGTTCCTTATCATCGCGCTCAAGTGCGAAACGAAGGATCTTTCCTGCATGGACTTCAATATGCCCGTCCTTCAGATCCGTACACAGCTCCTTACCATTTATTTCCATTGTAAGGCCGTTGTCGCCAAGGTCTATAAGTCCGTATTCTTTTCCGTCCTTAAACAGGTCAATCCTATGCCAGTTGCCCCAGTCTCTTCCACCGGAAAACTGCCATCCGTGCCACTTTACTGTGATATCGCCAGTTGTGATTTGATGTAATACCTCTTTCATGTTGTTCTCCCTTCTTTTCGCCTTTATCAGGCTTTCTTAGAATTTTCAATCGAGTATTTTTTTGATGTCCATTGCGTATGGGGTAAGCCTCTCAAACACAATATCTGCAAGTTCCTTGTCGCTCTTGCCTTTTATATCGAACCCGGCAAGCTCAAGGGTCTTCTTTGCGTTTTTAACGTCAAAATCAAACTCCGCCTTGATTTTCATGTTGTTTTCTCCTTATGCTCCATATCCTTCATAATATTCGTGCCAGTCAATAGAACCATTTCCTGTAACTGTAGCTGCGATATTACGAAGTCTTGCGTAAATAATAGTTTCCCATTCCCAACCGCATCGTTCCATTTGCAGGTCTTCATCGAACCAACTTGCGCCGTAGCGGGTTGCTGTGATCTCAAATTCCTTCACAAACGGGAATACGTCCAATTCCTTTTCAAGAGCCTCTTTAAGCCCAGTAATATCAGATGCCATGGAATCCCTAAACGCATCTCTTATCGTGGGCTTTTTGTACCATTTAGACTCTTTATAGTCCTTGGAATAGGAATCATCCACTTCCTTTATTCGCTCGTCAATAAGAGCATTAAGTTCTTTCAAAGCTTTTTCATAGGCTTCTTTCATTATGCGCTCTCCTTGTCTGTTAACAGGCTGTCTATCTTCTCTTGTCATACGTCTTTGCTCCTTCTTATCATTTAGTTGCGTCATACTTGTATCCGTCAAAACCTGCATAATATGTTTCCTTTACAGAACCATATTCGCAGTTACCCTCATCATCAAACTTATCAGGCCAAGGCTGATAGAAATGCTTGCCCTTGATATTCCTGTTATAGAACTCGACAGCCTGCTTTTCATCGTTTGCCTTTATAAAGGTATATCCCTGATAGTCTCTTTTAAGATGATGGTCATGGTAGTTGTAGCAGATCCCGATTACCTTCGGGCCATCTGTCACTTCTTCAAGAGTGACATCTGTGTACTGAGGGTACTTTTTGGCACATGGATGAGCATAGACCTTCTTCCATGCCTCGTCCCCATTCTCGGCTTCAAAATCGTACTTGAAGCTCTCATTACCTTCAGGGCCGTTATTAAATGTGGCGCGGTACGTTTTTATCTTTGTTTCCATCTTTTTCTCCAATACGCCCCATACAGGCGTATGCAGTTGGGTATAATACCACTGCGCAGCCCGTAGGCGGTTTATTGGTTACTATTAAGTTTTCAGAACAGCTCTGCTGAAATGGTCTCAAGAGCGTTGTTGTATGCATCAGGGCCACCGGAAACTTCGAGCATGATATCCTCTATCTCGCTTTCCGTATGTCCTTTATTTACGAGAATACAGTACATTTCTGCGTCTGTTTCTGCGTCTGCATACATATCTTCATAGGAGATGCGCTTTGATGTCTTATTAAACATCTTTGTCTTTTTATAAGACTTAAAGCAGTATTTTACATAGTTGTAGTCGTCTTTGTCATCAACCTCTATGTAAAGCATCTCTTCCTCACCAAACCATTTGTATGTGTTCATCTGCTCTAAGAGAACGGCAAAACGTTCTGCTTTTTCTTCCTCTTTTTCAGTGTACTGGATCAGCGCAAATCTTTTATAATTACTATCCTCAGTAGCTCCAATATAGGAAATATTCATTATTTCTCCTCTGTTCTTTAAATGTAATTTAAGGCGAGATATTTCTATCCCGCCCATGTTTAATAGTGTAAAGTACAATTACTTGGTGTATTAAGGATCACTCCTCGTCATCGTCGGGATAGTACATCTCTACGAGAATTACAAGGCCGTCGTTGAAAGTAATGTTCAGACGGCATGTTTCTTTGAGCCAGTCCTTGAATCCATCCTTGAAACAACCCATCTGAGGGATATTGCCGCAGAGTGATTCTACAAGCTCGTAAAAACATCCGGCGATACCATCAACGCTCTCTGCAATGACCACCTGTGATGCAGGGCCGTTAACCTTTGATGTCACAAACTGAACTCTGCGTACATTTGGGTTTGACTTGCTCTCCTGCTTCAAGATAACGATTGCTGCCTTGTCTGTGTAGCCAAGATACTGATAAAACTCCTTTGCATTCTGTTTTCTTTCCTTGCGTGTTGTTCTTTCCATATTTCTTCTCCTTTGTTATATGAGTTACCCTCGTCAGGGTAACAAATTAGTATCTGTCCCCCCTAAAAGGGTACTCCCGTCGGAGTATTTTAATTATATGTCTCTGCAATCCTTTTTAAGCTTTATATCCTTGTTATTTTCGGATTATTATAACGTAACGTGTTCATCACTCTTTCAGCAGTCTCTTTCAAGCTAAAAGCCCTTGCATTGGCTTTAAACTGTGTCCAGTATCCTTTATTTGAGATACGCTGATCCTGCAAATAGAGTGTTTTACCGTCCTTTTTACAGGTGATTACATATTTGCCTGTTAGTCTAACGAGTCTGTCCTTTCTGAGGGCATCAAGCGTTTTTTTTGCCTCTAACAGTAGAATATGCGCAAGTGGTTCTAAGTTCACATTCTGCACATTCTCCGTCATTTTCATCGCATACCTGCGCTTTGTAGTCCATATCAGCAAGGAATCCGCCGTCATCGTCGTCGTAATATTCATCCCAACTCATGCGCATACCTCGATTTCGACTTTGTAAAACTCTTCAATCTTTCCATAAATTATTTTTCTCCTTGTATTTTTAGACCCACTCAATTCGATAGCTGTAGCTCTCTTTGCGTGTGCCGTCATTGTCGTAAAGAGTGTACACTCCATACTCATCCTTTATTTCAGGATCACAGCACTCAAGATAGCTCTCCCATGAGTTGAATCCAAAGTTTTTAGCAAGACTTTTCTGCGCCTTTTTTATTGCCTCGGCGCGGTCATCTGCTATCATAACCTGTTCGCATCTAAGCTTTTCGCCAGTGACGGATGCACTTGAAATAACAAACATGTCCTGTCCTCCTTTAATTTCCTTCGCAGGGTTTTATTACCGCATTGTTAAGTGCGATGTAATTTGTGTCTGTTGCGTCTGCATCGTCGTCATATACGGCATGAGCAATGATCAGGTCATATCCCTGCTCTTCAGCCCATGATGCAATATAGTCGAGGGTTGGGCCGTTTTCTTTCCAGTATTCCATTTCCTCTTCGTTTATATTGCCGTCTTTGTCGATGCATTCATGCTTTACGATATAGTTCCAAATTGCGGTATCTATATCATCATTGCCTGTCCATACTCCACTGCCCCATGACTCGCCTTCAGCGTCAAATTCGAGAACTTTTTCTGCTTCTATGCGGGCATATAGTATGCGTCCGCCATTACGAGCAAAATAACTTGCCGTCTCAATATTCTTGCTGAAGAAAGCACGTTTTTTTATCTCGCTGACTTCAAAGCATGTCTCAGGCGTTCCGTGGTATCCATGTACTATCACTTTTCTTTCTCCTCTGTTTGTTTTAAAAAGGGAATCTCAGGCGGCAAAGCCAACCCGAAATTCCCTTATTTTTCTTAAGCAGCTACAGATACGCAGCTTTTCTTAAGTCTGTAGTAGCCATTTCCAAGAGCCTCAAACTTCTCAGGATGCTGTCCAAGGATCTGACGGAACTTTGCATCGACATTATTGTTATTCTCTGCCTTTGCATGTCCCTTCATCTCATCTGCAAGCTCTGTGTAATGAACTCTATCTTTGCAAAGATTGTTGATGATTGCAATGGTAACGTCCATCCATGTAGCAGACTTGGAATCCCTGATGTCGAGCTTATAGCTCTTAGGAACGATGAATGCGATCTCATAGCCTGATGGCTTTTTAAATACTGCAATCATCTCATGTCCTGTGAGTGCTCTGTCAGACCTTCCATAGCTTCTTCCACCTCTGTCTGATACACAGTTATGCTGAAGCTTGATAAATGTCTGATGTAAGCTTGTTGGACGTACAAGGTCTGCAAACATTGATCTGTACTGTCCCTTGGATCTGATCTCACCTACAAGGACAACCTCATAAGCACCGGGATGGAGTGAATTGTAACCACGCATGATAGCATGGTTAACTGCCTTCATTCCCTTCTCCCATGACATTTCCTGAATGTCGAAAGCTCCTACTCCCTTGGTATCCTTCCACATACCATTTGAATAGTGTATGTTGTTGATTGAAGGATACGGTGGATGCAAAAAGCATACATCGGCATCGTAGAACATCTCAGGAAGCTCCACATTGTCATCAAGAATGTTCATGCTGACAATATCGCTCCTTAAGGGGTTAGGATTGAGGTCAATGCCTGTGTAGGCAATTCCCATGTCACGGCAAACATCTGATGTTGTGCCGCTGCCTGCGAAGATCTCTGAAACGCACTGCGCTCCATAGAGCCATGCGAAGTATGCAGGAACATAACCACTGCAATTTCCGCGATAGCGGCTGTCTCCCCATGGGCCTCTTTCAGGGAATGAAAGAACAGTATCATTGCACTGCTCCAATACCTTAATAATCTGGTCTCTTGTCTGATAGTTTCTCATTGTATTTTTTTCCTCCAAAATAGGTTTTCTTAGTGTGTAAGAGCATGGTAAATTTTCATGCCGCTGCATGGATCTCACTAAATGTGAGTGATGGGTTAAGCTCATTGATATACTTGTTGCATATCTCTTCAAGCTCATCCTCTGTGATATTCTTCTCCTTTTCGTTCATCATCCATGGCATTTCTGCTTCAAAAAGGATAACTTCATCGTCTCCGTCGTAGTTGGGGTAGTATCCAAAACCTATACCGGTTTCAGCCCACATTACGTCTGCGATGAGTCCGTATATTCCTTCCTTGGCTGTCATGCCGCTGATGTAATCGAATAACGCCTCCTTGGGATTGAACTCTTCTTCAGGTGTGTTTTCGCAGTATTCTACTGCTTCTCTTCCCTGATGCTCCAAGCCGTCATAGGCATGAAGTGAACAGATCGTATCCCTGTGAGCAAGGATAAATTCCTTGAGCGCCTTATCTGATGCGCATACCACAAATCCAAATCCATAAACGTTACTTTTCTGATTTTCCATATTCTTTTTTTCCCTCCTTAATGGGTTAATGTGTTGCATTAAAATTTTCAATCGCCCAACGATTGCCAGTAGCATATACGGCTCTGCGGGTTCTCTCGTATGGGGACTCTACATACCTGTCCACCGAGTTTTGTTCTTTCTTGCAGTTATTGCAATAGCAGCGGTCTCTTAAAAGATATTCGATATCCTTACTGCCGCATTTTTCGCAAACTGTCACCATTCTCATAATGAGTTTCCTCCTTGTTATGCTGCATTTTCCGCATCTTCGCCCATGATTTTCTTATAGACCTCTTTGAGTGCGTTAACGTACTCTTCAAGACTTACTACATTCTTCTCATGGATTGGGCTTGCTTTTGACCAAAGCCTCTCATTCGAGATTGCTCCTCTGGTCTCATTGATCTCCTCGATAAGCATATTGCCAAGCCAAATCTGAATCAGCTCGTTATCTGTGCTTGCATTTTCCAATGCGCTCATCTTATCCTCTTCACCGCTTATCTCTTCCAAGACTTTAGCGTACTCTTTGAGATTTTCAATATTCTCAAAGTGGATAGGATCTGCATACGCACAGAGTTTTTCGTTGGAGATTGTTCCGTTGTTGTCCTTGATCTCTCTGCTTATCATGCGACCAAGCCGAGCTTCAAAGAGCCTTTTGTTACTGTTCGTCAGTGTGTTCATTCGTTTTCCTCCTTATTGGATCATTTGTGTAGTGTGGTTTCTTGCGGGAATCCGCATTTATGATTAACTTTGTGCAATAAAATAAGCGCCACGGCAAGGCCATAGACGCTAAATATTGACAAAAGCTATTTTAGAATATTATATGATACAAGTATATTATAGGTTTTTTGTGCAAATAAAAAAGACTTCCCCTGTTTCAGAAGAAGCCTTTTGCATTATTTATTTTTCTTGTTTCTCATTTTATAGAGGCGTATACTTCCAATTGTTTTTTTAGCTCCGCAATTTCAGCATCTTTTTCTTTTGTTACTGCTTCAACTGCTGCTTCAACTGCTGCTTTTTTCTCAGCCTCAATTTCAGGTTTCATTAATTCTCTTAATGCTTCACACATTTTTTCGTCCTCCTTCAATTTCTCGAAGACTTTGGTATTTTCCTGCATTGTTACCTGAAGAACTGAATCAGCCCATGCCTTGTCATCTTTTGCAGAAAGCTTTGATACCTTGATTACCAGTGTTTCAGCTTCCTGTTCTGAAAGATTCTTGGTTAGTGATGTTAACCAGACATGTTCGTTTCTATTAAGCTCTGATGTTACCACTATTTGTATCTCATATTTGAGATTGGATATATATGTGCGATAAATGCCATTAGAATATTCTACGAACCTATATCCATACTTTGAAAGCTGTTCCAGTAATTCTACCGGTTTACGGTGTCTTACAAAGGTAATTGTAATATCATCAGCCTTGATTCCATCTACTTTTTGACTATTAGCCTTATACAAACATGCATAGGCAAGTCCTTTATAGAATGTATCGATATTCAACTTATCTTCAGGTGACTTATACTCAAATATATTATGGCCTTTAAAAATCTTTCCAATATCGTTATTTATAATGACATCGGGAGATTTTGTGATTACAAGAAGGTCTATAAGAATTGGTTTTGAATTCAACCCAAGTTCTTCCCGATATTCAAGATCATCCTTGTTTTCTAACAATTCGAGCTTAATGGCAGAGCAAAATGCAGGATGCCATTGCGTCAATCTTTTATTCATATTGTGTTACATTCCCTTTCGCTTCCTTTTATTCCAAGTCAAAGAAAGCCCCCGAAGGACTCTCTCTGTTTTCCTCAAAAAGAATCCTTCTTGGTAAGGTCATTATAGCATAAGCTGCTTTTTCAGTCCATGCTATACGTCAGTTTCTGTTTGGGTTCCATCGCTGAAACTCTTTTTTGTCATAGTAACAGATTGTAAGTTGTGGTTCATCCTTGCTACCAAAGAGCTTATAAAGCATATCTCTGACTATCTTCCAGTCTCCGCCAGCAATACCACATCCCATAAGTCCCGGAACACCAACCGTCATACTATTCATCCTTGCAAAATTGCGAACCTTCGCAATAGAATGCATTAGTGCATCATAATCAGTATCTTTTCCTTTACCTGTTGGGATGTTTTCGCCAAAACAGTTTGCAACGATACGTCCGTCAGGTGCTTCAAGAAGCTGTGTCTGTCCCAACAGGTCAGAGCCATACATCTTGCACTTTTCGACGTACTTCCTGTATTCAACACTTGGAAGAAGTTGGCTTTTGATCTGGAGAGCTATTCCTGCCCCCATGACACCCGCACAGTTTGTCTGATGTGCGATAATGTCAACGTCAGGCTGTTTCAGCAAATCTCCATAAACCTCTTTAACCATTTTCCCTCACTTTCTGCCTGTTGGCTTAATAACTCAGTATGATGTACTTCTTTTTGGATCTTGCAAGCCCTGCAAGTGAATCCCAAAAGCTCTGTGAATCCATCGTCGCTGTAAATTCATCGCTTACAAAGGTAAGGCCGTTAATGACCTTACCCTTGATAACGTATGCTTCGTCCGCTGCGCTTCCGCTTGCCGCAAAATGTCTTACATTACTCATTTTCCGTCCTCCTTAAGCTGCGCACCATTCAGGGTGTGCATCAAATACCTCACTAAGATAATTATATGTGAGATTTTCTTCAAACTCCTGAATTGCATTATGAGCGGTCACAAGTGCTGATATTGTCGGGTATCCAAGAAAGTCACCGCAGGTTACTCCATACCATATAGCGCTCTCATCTCTTGATGCCTTTGGCATGGGGAGTTTATTAACATCCTCAGTATTAAGCACTTTCTGAGTAATCTTTGCGATCAGAACCTCGTCAATATCCCTACCTCTAAGTTTACCATATACACGATAAGCAAGGCGAGTGTACTCGTTATCCCTGCACCAGTTGGCGAACTTTTCAAGGTAGTATTTCTCATCCTTTTCTTTCTTTACGCAGTATGCCATTACTGCCATTCCAACCTCAAAAAGGGTTGTTTCTTTGTCTTTTTTCATACTTTTACACTCCCTTCATAAGCTTTTTTCAACTCTTCAAATGACAGGCCATCAGATATGTTCTGAAGTGCCAAAATAAGAGAATTTAAAGAGCAGTCCTTAGTATATTCCCAGTCATGTTCTGTGATGTCATCACCGCCGTCTATTTCTCCGACATTGTAAAGGCCAAAATATTCATGACCATCAAGGCTGTCCCTGTACTTACAAAGGTCAACCATGACATTAAGTGTGACTTCATCATCTGTCCCTTTATTTAGGGTGTAACTGCAAAGGGTAAAGTACCCAGTGCCCTTCGGGTCATCAAATTCGATGTTTTTAGCGCACTCAAGCATATCCTTGGCAAGCTGCTCATAAGCTGAAGAAGTATCCGCACGATCAGAGTACTCATTGAGATAGTTGTCTATCTCATCGGCATATACCCTGTTTTCATCGATATCTGAATACCACACATTGTATTCCCATCTGTGTGCATTCTCATTTACTTCGATAACAACGTCGTTGCATCCATTGCCTTCAAATACCGGCATCTGCCAGAGTACAAGCTTGTCATCTACAAGGATGTTCTCATAATCGAACTCATGATAATCAGGTGTTCCTTCTTCGCGGGCAATGCCCTCGTCATAAGTCTTAATAAGCACCTTATGACCAAGCTTTCTAGCAAGGTTTAATGCCTTTACAAGTTTCTTCTCTCCATTCTCTCCATTTTCCATTGTTACAAACATTCTCATTTTTTCCTTCTTTCCGGCACTGCCCCATTACTGGAACAGTGCCTTTTTACTATTGATAGTTACGCTACAAGAGCCTGCATCATGTCGATGAGCTTTTTGTCCGATTCTGCATAGTCCTCAAAAGGGCATTCTTCGTCGTAGTCTCTTTCAATAAGCTCAATGACTTTTTCAGGGCTTCTTTCTTCATGGATCATTCTTCCCGCTGTGCCTGTGAACCATTTCCTTTCTCTTGTTTCTTTTCTGAAATCTTCCGTAAGGAAGTAG